>Ga0307478_10000754_pt1 | contig 31274 bp, 30 predicted proteins | sample atmos_gasesECM4C_2_FD_203713 | JGI IMG/M metagenome (GOLD analysis project Ga0307478, IMG submission 203713) | Hardwood forest soil microbial communities from Morgan-Monroe State Forest, Indiana, United States - atmos_gasesECM4C_05 | ecosystem: Environmental > Terrestrial > Soil > Temperate...
CCCAGAACACGTTCCAGGGTGCCTACAGTACATGCATCGCCATCTCCCAGACGGCTGACGCGACCGGCAGCTACTACCGTTTTGCATTCCCGCAGAACGGCTTCCCCGATTACCCGAAGTGGGGCATTATGCCCGACGCTTACTACCAAAGCCAGAACAACTTCGGCCCATCAGGAAGCGCCTACGTTGGTGTGTACGCATGCGCCTATGAACGCGCCAAGTTGCTGGTCGGTGATTCTACGGCCCAGCAAATCTGCTTCCAGACTGGCACTTTCGACGACAGCACGCTGCCCGGCGATCTCGATTCAGCCGGTACTCAGCCACCGTCGGGGCAGGCGGAAGTCTTTTTGGGCAGCATCGATAACACTCCCCCGAACGGGAACGTGATTTACGAGTACCTGTTCCACGTGGACTTTACGACACCGTCGAACTCTACCTTCACGGGGGCGGGCGGAACCATACCGATCAGCGTAGCCTCGTTCGGCCTGGCCTGCGGAGGCAACGGTGCTTGCATCACTCAGCCAAGCCCTGGGGAGTTGCTGGATTCGCTGGGCGATCGGTTGATGTACAGATTGGCGTACCGCAACTTCGGTACAGATCACCAGACCTGGTTGGTGAGCCACTCCGTCACGGCAGGGAGTTCGGTGGGCGAGAGATGGTACGAATTCCGTGCACCGGAAAACTCTACGAGTCTTTCGGTCTACCAGCCGGGTACTTTCGCTCCAGACAGCAACTATCGTTGGATGGGCTCGATGGCGATGGACAGCGCGCAGGACATTGCATTGGGCTACAGCGTCTCCAGCTCCAGCGTATACCCCTCGATCAGCTACACCGGACGAACGACGGCGGACGCGCCGGGGACTATGGAGAGCGAGGCTTCCATCGTCAGTGGCACCGGCTCACAAATCAGCACCTCCAATCGTTGGGGTGACTACACCGGCATGGCTCTCGACGCCGCCGACGATTGCACCTTCTGGTACACAAACCAGTACTACATGGTGACTGCCTCCTTCGACTGGAGCACGCGCCTGGCATCCTTTAGATTCAATGGTTGCGGAGTTCAGGCGGGACCCTTCTCGCTGTCAGCCTCCTTCCTCACAAACTGTGGTCCAAAGCGGCAGCACCTCTTACACCGTGACGGTGACGCCGCAGACCGGATATAACGGAACGGTTAACCTCACCGTCAGCGGATGCCCGGGCAACGCGACTTGCATGCTTAACCCGACGTCGTCCGGTTCCCCCAGCTACCCGCCCTCCACCCTGACCGTGCAAACGAACAGCAGTACGCCGACAGGTACGTACAGCGTGACGATCACGGGTACCGACAGTAGCGGTCAGCCTACCAACAGCACCACGGTCCAGCTCGTGGTGAGTCGCCCCGACTTCTCGCTGTCGGCCTCGCCAAGCTCGCAAACCGTCGTCCAAGGCAGCAGCACGTCGTACACAGTAACCGTCACGCCCGGGACTAACTACAGCGGCACCGTGAACGTCACCGTGTTCGGCTGCCCCAACTGGGCGACTTGCAGGCTAAGTCCAACCTCATCTGGCCCGCCGAACTACCCGGCGTCCACGCTGACGGTGCAAACTGCAAGCATCACGCCGGCGACGCTGTACACCTTGACGATCACCGGCACCGACACAACCGGCAGCCCAGTCCACCAGACGACGGTTCTCTTGACAGTGACGTCAGCCGCGCCCCCGCCGGACTTCTCCATCTCCGCTACACCCTCCAGCCGGACGATCAGCCGGGGATCCCGTACCACTTACACTGTCACCGTTGGATCGGTGAACGGATTCGGTGGAAGCGTTGCCTTGAGCGTCTCCGGCTGCCCCTCGGGGAGCAGTTGCACGTTCAATCCGACGTCGGTGTCGTCGCCCTATCCAAAGAGCTCGACCCTCAACATCTCGACGAGTCGTAGAAGCACTCCCACAGGAACTTACAGATTAACCATTACCGGCAGCAGCGGCAGCCTGACGCACACAACCAACGTCAGTCTGACGGTAACAAGATAACGAAATGAGCCGGGCGTAAAGGGTGGACCTACACGGTATTGGAGAGCATGCGTAGCCATCTCAAGGAGCGCGGCAGGGTCGCATTTGAAACTCAAGGGTCTCTAGAAGTTGACCGCCGGGTAACACGCGACAGCCGCGCCGCCCGCTCGGCCTGCCCAATCCATGCGCGGATTGGTTCACCTCTGCAGTTCGGCGGCGATCGAAAATGGCTGCACTTCCGCACCCCGTCCTGCGTCAAGGGCACACTTCTTCATACCTGGTGTAATGTCTCGATTACGCTCATCTTGCCCCGCGACAGGAAATTTTAGAGACGCCTGCTAACAACAGTTGAGAGCGGTGCGGCAGTGCCGGCTCAGCGACAGCACTTGGGTGATGTTCACTCATTCGTATTCGCGGAGCCTAACCGTGGCCACAGTCATCAAATCAAGGCAGAGGGTGACGAAAGATGCATCACGTGCGCCAAGAGAACCTGCCTTTTGTTGGTAGTTCGTATGAGTTTGTCGGAGCTGAGCAGGGCAACACCAGTGTTTCGGTGTTCCTGTTCTATGGGAAGCCCGGTTCGGGACCGGGTCCGCACCGGCATCCTTATGACGAGATCCAGTTCATCCGTGAAGGCCGAGGAGTGTGGACAGTAAGCGGCAAGACTTTCGAGGGCGGCGCTGGAGACATCTTTGTCATCAAGGCGGGTGAGATCCACAGCTTTAAGGCGGTTGGTGATTCACCACTGGTACAACTCGACGTTCACCTCAGTTCCCGCTTCATCCAAGAGAACCTATAGAGCAGTGGGTTGCGATGTGGCTGGGTCCCGCAGCCCTCGGCAAAACGCAATCTCTCTTTGTCAGTTGGCGAAATATTCCCATTAAACTCTCAAAATCCCTTCAGCAGAAACTCAACCCCGAGCCCTGTTGGCTTACCACTCTTGACACTCTGTTGGCTTACCACTCTTGACACTAAAGACTCGGCGTCCTAAGCTGAAAGTCAATTCCCGCGAATAGCCTCGGCTTTTACGACACGACGGAATAGCTCGCTCGTTCCTCCTGAAGTGACAGCAGCCGAAGTACCAGGCCACGACTCAGGTTCGCGTTGCGCGCCAGCAATCGTTCCAACTGATTCTTTGGAGGTATTTGTCAATGATTGAAGTTCACAAACTGCTGCGGAGAAAAGAAAACGAGCTTGCCCTGGTCCGAAAGGAGATCGAAGCACTGCGGACCGTCGCACCCCTGCTCTCGGAGCCAGATGAAGTTGCGGACTTACAACCCGGCAGTGATCGCCACGCGTCGCCCGTTCGTCTCGAAGCTTCCCTCGCCGAAGAAAATGCTCTACAAGACGAACCTTCGCCCGACTCTGATGACGTTTTATTCGACTCCACACCGCCGAAGCGGAGCCGCCTCCGCGATTGGATCGGTCGCGCCGTAGGCGAATAGCGCCAGGATCCCCAACCGTACGCTGGTTTTTCAAAGCCTGGATATAGATGTGGCGTCCCGTGTTCTGGCTAGCGGAGACTAAATCCGTTGCGAGGGTATCGCTAAAACCTGTGCACGGACTTGATGAGTACCTCGGGTTGGCCCGTTAAACGGGAGTTAGGTCAAGAATACAAAGATCGTTTTGTTACCCGCGGACTGAATTGCGATCCTGCGCCTAATCGTCACCCCTTCCTCCTTCCACCTCTCTTTCTGTGATGTGAATGAAGGTGGGAAACGAAGAAATTCCTGCGCCGCTCACGATTAAAGAGTAATCGCCGGGAGTGACCCCGGGATTCAGCGTAAACTCGACGGTCTCGCGTCCGGCATCGCCCACGGCGATCTTGCTCCAGTCCGACGTCCGGGCGTAAAAGACCTTGCCGCTTGAGTTCACCATGCGAATGATCGGATAGTTGGAGTCCATCTGGTCGTCGTCGCCGTAGGCGGCGCCTGCAGATTGCCCATCGAGTTGAAATCCTGTAAGCCTGAACTTGCCGTCACCCCGATAGCGGACGTCCGTGATGAGTGGCCGCAACGACGGATTGGGCGCTCCCGACGAGGTGTACACCCAGAGCTGGGCACTATCGTCGGAAAAGAGCAACTGTCCCGTCGGAAGAATCAGCATGCGCGTGGGATAGCAGCCTTCGAATGGAAGGTTGCCGTCAGGAAGGGCCGAAGTGACCTGGCTAAGCGTATCGGTCCGCGGGTCAAAATCAAAGAGTTCCGTGGGATTGCTGAATGTGCCTCCCCAACTGATGGTATCCCCGCTGGTCGTAGCTGTGGCCGGACTGCTGATCGTTACTTGGGTGGGCGAATCCACACTCACGATATAAGACCCACCCGGGATTCCCGCGCCATTCACGCGCCAGAAAACCTGCAGGATGGCCGTGGAGGGAATGCCGGTAATAACGGCGGAGCCAGAAGTGATGTTTCCGGAAGAGGTGAATCCGGAGACGCCGGCATCAGCTGCGAAGATCACATGGCCGTTGGGCAAAATGGCCCCCGGGGCATCGTCGGCACCAAAGGGAGATGGGATTCCGTTTAGCGTGCCGCTGATGTCTGGTCCGGCCGCCCAGGTATTCGTAGCGGGGTTATACAGTGCGGTATGCTGGGTGGCCCCAATCGCCAAGATACGCCCGTCCTGTAAGCGGAGGAGGGGGCCAAGTTCCTCTCCCACGTTGCGGCTGCTCAACTGGGGAATCGTTCCGTTGGCCGTGCCATCCGATGGGCTGATCCCGGTCCACATCCCGGTCTTGGGATGGTACTTCTCGGCGTAGCTCCCATTCGTGTGAATGCTGTGGAACAGGTCGTAGGTGATGATCGTTCCGTCGCTGATCCTTGCCCAGCCTTCTTCATCGCTTGAGTCCGGGTAAACCTTTGTTCCTGAGGGACTCCAAGCGTTCAAGGCCGCGTCGTAGATGTATGTGTTGGAATTGATGAGGTCGCCCACGAGAATTTTTCTGCTCGAAAGAAGTGTCGAGGGATCATCTCCCAGACACCCAGTCAGCTGATATGACGAAGATAAAGCAATGAAGTTGGCGGCAGTCGTCTGCGTCGCGGGGGCGGATATGGTGATCTGGGTGGGTGAGTCAACGCTCACGATTGTTGCCGGGTTTGGAATCCCAAAGCCGAAAACTCCCTCGCCCGTGAAAAGGCCAGTCGTATAGGGATAGATCCCTGTAATCTGGGTGATCCCACTCGTGGTGTTCCCAGAAACGTAATTGAGGGCAGGACAATGAGGCTGGTTCGGGTATGGGGCAATGGGAGTCCACGTGTTTGCCAGCGGGTCGTAGATCTCGCCCGTGTTTGACCAGTTAGGCTGCAAGGCTGGACCGCTGTACTCACCCCCGGCGACGAATAACCTGCCATCGGGCATGATTTGCGAGGCAAAATACAGGCGGGCAACAGGTTCCGAGGCGAGTGTAGTCCACCTACCGTTGCCGTAGCTACCCTTGTCATCCGGAGTTAGCTTCATCCAGGTCTGCCCGTCATAGGCTTGTACGAGGATCGACCCGTCCGTCCCTTGGATCATGAGTTGGACGCCATTGGGACCCGATGGTGCCTGATTCGTGAGTGCTTGCCAGGCCGACGGCGTTTGGGGGGCAAGTGCAGCAGCGGCGCGGTCAGAACCCCCGCGCGGGGGAATGGGTCTTAGCCGAGGGAGCGACTGCGCGCTGGCAATGTCGATCCAGGTCAGCAACCAGAGAGATGAAATTGTGAGTAGCGTGAGGGCCCAAATGTTCCTGCGCTTCATTTTCCCTCCTTCATGCGCATTCCTCTTTTTTGGTCAAAAAGAGGTCGCTGGCCTGTTAACTGGAAGACAAAGACGCTGGGGAAAATCTCTTCGCGATTCGACGGCCTCCAGTGCGATGGCGGGCGGCATTATCCCTTTCGTCGCGCTGAGTTGTCAATGTGCAGGAAATTTCACTTGGGAGCTAGGCGCCTCCATCCCCGCCGGATCCGAATGCATTCGCACTAAGGTATGCCGCGAGTACCCGCAGCACGTAGGTCTCATTCTCGAAGGTTTGCAGCAATTCGAGATGGGGGGGAGTATCTTTCCAAACTTTTTGGTCGGCGGCGTCCAGCGCACTGAGCCAGCTGTGAAATCTCAGTGAACACCCAAAAGCGGCCATACATGATCACCTGAAAAGCGGCCATACTTTCAGAAGAAACGTCCGGGACATTGACAGCAGCGGGAGGGTAAGTAGCCTCTCGCAATATGGCGAATGTCTTGAACGACGAGAAGAAACAGCAAATCATAGCGTTGGGACGACTGGGATGGTCTCTGCGAAAGATCCAAGAGGCCACGCGAGTACGTCGAGAGACCAGCAGCGCCTATCCGCGAGGCGCAGGTGTAGAAATATGGCCGCCGGGAAGCTAGACTTCCGAAACGGAAGGGCTTCTGTGGAAAGCTTGGCCGGGTTCTCCTCCCAGGAGAAAGGGAAGTCAAGAGAAATGGGAAAGCGGGGGTGTCTTAAATAGCGTGTTGCGGGATGGGGATGGTAATTTCGGTTGTGGGTCCGGCAAGAGTCGACCTTGCCTCTGCGACCGAGAGAAAAGCGAGACAATATTGTCGCCGTGCTACATTACACCAACGGCCCCAAGTGAGGGCAATCGTAGGCGGCAGCGAGCAGTTCAGCAAGACAGATTGGTCGGATCGACCCGCTTCGATCGCGTGGGGCAACTCTGAGGCGGGAATGAACGCGAGCCCCCTTTTGGTCGCCGCCCACTTATCCAAAATGGCACCTGCGTGCTGAGTGGCATCACGTTCGGGCCATTCCGCTGATGCTACGAGTCTCCTAACGTTGACTGGCTGGCGGCTGGGGTACCTTCACAGAGCGGTGACGTTCACTGATCTACGCCTCGCCGCCAGTCCAACGCGACACTATTCGATCCGATTCTTCACTCCAGGAAGAACGATACAACCACTCGGAGTCACGGTTGAAGTCTGAACTCGGTTCTACCACGAAGAATACCGGGCGTGGTGGAAATACGCTGGTGTTGGGGTGAGTTCGATAAGTTCTCGCAGGTTGATTCCACTTCGCGCGTGCCGGTCATGGACCCTGACGAAGACCAAAGGTGGCGATGGCTGATGGGGGTGGCCTTTAACATCGCCACTCTGCTGACCCTGTATGGCCTGCATTTGTTACGGTGACGAGCCTGCAGCCTTGGTCAAGATTGCGAGGGGCCTCCCGCGCGGTTTCTTCCAGGATCCATCTCCGTCCACCGGCTACTGCTTGGCTCGCGGATGTGCCTGGTTGGGACGTCTGCAACCTCAAACAACGATAACCACAACGATGACGGTCGCGCAGGGGTGTTCCAGGATTAAAATTGACGCGCACAGAGTGGTGCAGCGGGAACAGGGCACTTTGATCGCCGTAAAAACCGATGGTGGATGATGTGCCGTTTTGCAGCAAGGTCACGAACGTGACTTGAAGGGTCCCCTCTGTTTCAATCTGCACGATGCTGACCGAGCCTTCGATTGTTGATCCCGGCTCGATGGCACCACGGACGAATACATCACGGAAGCTGGTTGAAAGCAAGATTAAAGCGAGAACCACAACGGGCGAGAGGAGGCGCTTCACCAATCACCTTACACCTGAATTGTACCGCTGTTGTCAGACTCGAGGTGCGGATGCACGGAGCGGTACTTCTGCATCATTCGGCCCACTGAAACCCGCGTATAAATCTGGGCCGTTGATAATTAACGTGTCCGAGGAGGGCCTGATTGGTGACGAGAAGCCGGACGTTGTCTGTGCAGAACACAAAGCAAGCAGGTATGGAACATGTTTAATGGGGATACCCGATTCGCCAATCTAACTGGTATCTATCGTGCGAGACGCTCAGGCAGTGACTCTTGCGTCGAGGGTCTTCATAACCTCTAGAATCATGTTAACGACGGCGTCACCACCGATCGTAGTATTGATCATAGTGTGGTAAATGGCGCGGTCTGGCCATTCGACGTGAAAATACTTCTGAATGAAATCGACACGTTCCCGATCAACGGTATCCACGAGCTCTTCGGCTTCCTTCTCACTCTTGCCTCGAGCCACGAGGCGTCGTACTTTTTCTTCTCTCGGAGCGTAAAGAAAGACACGCAACGTGTCTTGGCGGTTCTTGAGAAACTGCTGCGACCCCCTTCCGACGATGACAGAGTTTCCCGTTTTCGCCGCCTCCTGAACGACAAGTTCTGTAAACTTCAAAATGCACTCGCTGTCGACCAGTTTGAGCTTGTACGCGTTGATGCTTCCTTCATAACTCCCGCGCAAAAAGGATTTGAAGAGCCGGTAGTAGAGGGGGTCCGTTCGTTCCTCTCGAACCTCGACAACCGATTTGGGACAGTCAGCACGTCGCGCGATCTCCTCCGTCAGCACCTGATCCCACAGCTTCCAGCCCAACTGCCTGGCAAGCAGTTGCGCGACTTCGCCGCCGCCGCTTCCGTACTCGCGTTCAATGGTGATGATTTTTATCATCGGTGTCGCAACACCCCTGGGCTCAACGGTTCAAGCGTGGACGGCGAGAACGGGGCACGGTCCCAACTGCATTACTCGATAGGTGGTTGAACCGAACACCGCTCGATCCAATGCGCCCCGGCCACTCACTCCCATGGTTACCATGTCGATTTGCCCTTCCACGACAAATTGAATGATTTGTATATATGGTTTTCCGATGCGCACCGCTGTTTTAATCTTGAAGGTTTTCCGCCCCTCCTGTGGAATGAGTTTATCGAGTTGCTGCGTGGCTGTCGCTATGGCTTCTTCTGTCTTGGCGGGACTGGGGACTTCCTCCAACACGTGCAGCAGGGTGAGTTCGGCGTCGTACTCCTCCGTCGCGGAGATCGCATAGTTCAAAGCCCGCTCCGAAGCCTCGGAAAAATCCGTGCAGAAAAGAATTCGGCTCAAATGGTGGACGCGGCGCTGCTGTTCACCTGTGGCACTAGAATCGTGCGGCAGCCTGGATACTGCCAGTACCGGGCAGGGAGCCGTGCGCATCACCCGGTCGGTCACCGACCCCAGTACCAGACGGTCAAACCCTCGCCGGCCGTGAGTTCCCATGACGATCAGGTCCATTTTCCGCTGTTGCGCGAACGACAGAATAGAGTCTGCGGCTACCCCCTCGTGCACCGCGAGTTCGGGCTGAACATCATCGTGCGTGTGGTTTTTCATAAATTCCCGCAGTCTCTCCTCGCCACCCTCGCGAAGCGCTCGGCTGAACTCCTGATAGTCTCCCTGAGTGGCAACGTACTCGGCGTAAGGATATCGCGATCGCTCGACGATATGCTGCGCCACCAACTTGGCTCGATAATGCTGGGCCAGGGACAGCGCATAGTGATACGCCCTTATCGAGAACTCCGAGAAGTCAATGGGACAAAGGATGAGGTTAATTTCCAGCATGACTACGTCTCTGACAATGGTGTAGCCTGGATCACATCAAATTCATTGTTATTCCACAACCGTTACTCCACCGCCACCAGGATCATTCTTCTTCAAAACGAAAGCCAGACAGAACATGATTGCCGCTCCCACGCAAAGAACCATAAACGTATCAATGTATGCCAAGCTGGCCGCCTGCGCCTGCAGGGCTTGATAAATCCGGGCGTAGGCCTGCATGAGTGCTTCGTGCTTGCCCACACCGGTGGTAGCCAGGTGATGGGCCAGGGCGTTCGCCACATTCACAAAATTGGGATTGTCGACCTTGGCGTTTTGCACCAGCCTTTCCTGATGAAATTGCGAGCGCCGCGCAATCAACGTTGTGACTAAGGACGTTCCCACGCTGCTCCCCATATTGCGCATGAAGTTGACGATTCCGGCGACCGCGTTGTTTTTCTCCGGAGCTATTCCGATGTACGCCACCAGCGTAATTGGTACAAACAGGAACCCCAGACCAATCACCTGGGCGATGCGCAGCCAGGTGGCGGCGCTGAAGCTGATTTGCAGGTCAATGCGCCTCGTGGAGTAGAACATGGCCATGGACAAGGCTAGCCAGCCGAATGCAATCAGATAGCGTGCCTGGATTTTCGTTGTCAGTTGGCCCATGATAGGCATCTCAATCAGCAAAACCAGGCCTCCAGCCGAGAGCGCAAGCCCAGCCAGTTCGGAGGTATAACCGACGAGCGTCTGGAGGAACTGCGGCATCAGGACCAGGCTGCTGAACAACAAGATTCCCAGAGTGAACATCATCAAGCTCGAGCTCGCGAAGTTAAAGCTCTTGAACATGCGAACATCGATGATCGGCGCCTTTTGAAACCACTCCCAGATCACGAGCGAGATCAGGCATACGGTCGCTACGACGACTAAAGTCGTGATGAAGTGCGACCCGAACCAATCATCTTCCTGGCCCTTGTCGAGCAGCACTTGTAAGGCCCCGATGCCGAGTGCCAGGAGAGCGATGCCGATGTAGTCCAGCTTGACCCCTGCCGACCTGAGCCGGGCTAAATAGGGAGGATCTTCGACAAAGCGCCGCACCAAAAACCAAGTGGCCAGGCCAACAGGGAGGTTAATGAAAAAAATCCAGCGCCAGGAATAGTTGAAGGTGATCCACCCGCCCAGGGTTGGCCCGATGGTGGGCGCCATGATGGCCGTAATGCCATAGAGCGCAAATGCCAGACCTCGCTGTTGCGGTGGAAAGGTATCTGCGAGAATCGCCTGAGCCATCGGCTGGAGGCCGCCACCGCCGCCGCCCTGCAACACCCGAAAGAGAAGAAGAAACCCGAGACTCGGCGCGATGCCGCAAAGCAAAGAACTCACTGTAAAGACAGCCAAGCAGGACATGAAGAAGCGCTTTCGTCCCAAGGCTCCTGCAAGCCAGCCGCTGATCGGCAGGATGATGGCATTCGAAACCAGATAAGAAGTCAACACCCAGGTACTTTGGTCGTTGCTCGCGCCCAGATTCCCGGCCATATACGGCAGAGCCACGTTAGCGATGCTGGTGTCGAGGACCTCCATGAAGGCAGCCAGCGCGACGACAACAGCAATAAGCCAAGGATTGTACTTGGGCCGCCAAACGTCGTGGTCGAGTGTGAGGGCAGCGGCACTCATTTGAGGTACACGTCGGGCACCACGTTCATGCCTGGTCGAAGCCTGCGATCCCGGTTCTCCCCCGGATCGAGAACGATCTTTACCGGAATCCTTTGGACAATTTTCACGTAGTTTCCGGTGGCATTTTCCGGCGGAAGTAAGCTGAATAGCGGACCCGTTGCTCCCGCAATGCTGTCCACATGGCCCTTCAGAGTCCGTCCGCTCGAATCCACATGGATTTCCGCTCTCTGCCCAACCTGCATCCGCTTAAGCTGGGTCTCTTTAAAATTGGCGGTGACCCACACTTCGTCGAGAGGCACCACGGTGAGAAGCTGCTGCCCGTCTTGAACGTTCATCCCAACCACTACCGTTTTATTCACTTCACCGCTGACCGGGGCAAGGATCTTCGTATATCCGAGATTCAATTGGGCCTGTTCCAGAAGCGCGCGCTTTTGCTCAACATCCGCGATCGCAGCCTGGACGCGCGCTCGGGTGGACGATACCTGCTGTGGACCGGTCTGCGCATATTGGTGGTTGGCATCGGCTTGCGCCAGGCGGCTCCGAGCTTGCTGGACGAATTGCTGTGCCGCGGACTCACTGGCGCGAGCGGCCGCGACCGTCGCGGTGCTGGATTTGGCCGAGGCCAAAGCTTGATCGTAGATCTGCGGCGACACTTCCCGCTTGTCGACCAGTAGCTTATATCGGTGGAGATCGTCTTGTGCTTTCACATCGTTCGCCTCCGCTGCCTCCAGCTGGGCATGAGCGGCGCTCAGTTGCCTCTCGGCCGCGACGACTCCAGCGTTAGCGTCTTCGATGCCGGACGCAGTGAATCTCAGTTGGCTGGAAGTGTTAACTGAAGTAATGGGAACCGTGATGTTCAGCGATTGGGCCGTCGCTTCAGCGTTGGCGAGACTGGCTTGTGCTTGTGCGACCGCTACTCCATAGTCTTTGGGGTCAATCTCTACCAGCACCGTGCCTCTCTCCACCCACTGGTTGTCGTCTACGTTGACGCGCACCACATAGCCGGAAACACGCGCACTGACGGGATAGAGGTGAACATCGGCCTGGGCGTCGTCGGTCGATTCATAGCTGCTCAAGTAGCGCCACAACACCACGCCGGCAATAACCACCACTACAATAACGACCAGAATCACGATGTTTCTGCGGCGCTTGGGACTTCGGCGCACCGGTAGCGTAGGGCTCCTGTCCGTTAGGGGCGACGGATCAATTGGGGGTTCCTTGCCTATCGCAGGCGCTGACCGGGATGAGTTTTCTTCCGCCATATTCACTTTCCTCTGAAAAACTCCTTGACGCCTTGCTCAGCGATGCCTAGGGCGCGAATCAGCGAAATTTTCGCATAATTATAGTTGTAGAGACTCGAGATGTATTGTTCGTGCGCGCTGGCGACCGTCTCTTGCGATTGCACCACTTCCACGGTATCGGTGACACCCGCGCTGAAACGATCGCCGGACTGGGTCAGCGTCGTTTCCGCTAAGTCAATGTTGCTGCGCGCCACGTTCACCTGATCTGCCGCCGACTGCAAATTAAGCAATGCGGCGCGGACGTCGGAATCGATCTGCGCTCGCAGACTCTCGAGACGATCGCGGCTCTGCTCGATTCTCGCATCCGCCTGCAAAACATCACCGTGAACGCTACCGCCCTGAAAGATCGGAATCGAGAGCGTTCCGCGCACATCGGCTACTGGCGTTGCGGTGGAGGGATGCGACCCGCCCAAACCATAATCCGCGTTAAAGGAAAGCGATGGGAGATAGCCGGCTACGGCTGCTTTTCGGGAGAACTGCGCCGCGTGTAGGTCGGCCATAGCGGCCTGGTAATCGGAGCGCGAAGCGTAGGCCCGTTTCAGAGCCTCATCCACGGTGATGACTTCGAGCGACTGGTAAGGCGACTTGTCGGTGAATTCGAATTCCTGGCCGGGGGCTAAGCCGATCACACGTGCCACAGTCAGCTTCTGGATCGCGAAGTTGTTCTTCGCTTGGATTAACTGTTGTTGCCGGGTCTGGAGCTCGACCTTGGTGCGCAGGCCGTCGATGTCCGGCGAAGTGCCGGCATTCACCCGGTCCGTTGACTGATCGTAGAGCGCCTGTGCCGTCTTGACCTGCGCTTCTGCCGTTTCAATACGGGCTTCGTCAGCGACGGCCTGCAGATAGGTATAGCCCACGGCCAGTACCACCAGATCACGGGCGTCCTTGAAGGTATAGCCGGCGGATTGCAAACTCTGGCGGGCTGCGCGGGTAGCATTGATTGACTTCCAATCGAACAGAGTTTGGGTCACAGCGGCGCGCGCGTCAAAGTAGGAAAAAGGGCCCACGGACGGCGGGATGCTAATTCCACCCACACTCGTAAGGCCGAGCTCGGCGAGATTAATCTTAGACTCCGCCACGTAAGGCGCCGCCGTCACGTGCGGTAAGAGTGCACTCAATTGCTCCCAGCGCTGTCCTCGGGCGGAACGAATCTCCGCATGCAAGAGGAGCAGTCCGAGATTCTGTTTTAATCCACGATCGATAGCCTCCGGCAAAGAAAGTGGCAACACTCCCGGAACTAGCTTTGTCGGTACGCTGCCCGCGAACGGGCTCACTCCACTCGTGTCGGGGATGGCTTGGCCCGGAGTGCTCGAAGCGGGCGTTGTCTCGGTTTGCGCATGGGATTTTGCTGCTCCACAAATCAAGAGTCCGGCCAACAGGAAAACGCGGCGTCGTTCGTAACTGAGTTTCAAGGGAGTCCCCTTCCTTTCGGAACACCAAGACTTGTACTCCCGCAAGCGGGGTGGATGAGACTATACGCCCGGCGGTTGACCTCATGCACCGTGGTCACTCATATCGTCGGCCTCAACGAACGACCTCCCGGCCTTGCCGCTCGCAGGAAGGCCACCCAATGGGGTGCTTCTGTCCAGGCGGTCCGGACGTTGACTTCGAGGAATTTGATCTTCGCATCCTCCGAGTTCGGACACACTGTCGCAGGCGTGTTCTTTATGAGCCCCGCTAAAACAGTAAGGAAAAATTGCCTCCCAATGGGATTTGGCGGCCAATGAGGAGATTATGACCACCCTCACAATTACTACCAAAGGTCAAATCACGCTGAAACGGGACCTGCTAGTTAGAGCATCTTGGGGTCGGTCCGGGAGAGAAAATTGAAGCCGACAAATTACCAGATGGCCGGATTGTTGTGAGAGCGGCTGTACCGAATGGGACAATTTCCGATTTCATTGGCTGTCTCTCGCAAAAAAAGGGGCCGAAGCTCACGCTCGACGAAATGAATGCGATCGCGGCCCGGGAATGGGCAAAAGCTAAATGAAAATCACCGCCGACACAAACGTGCTCATGCGAGCTGCTGTTCAAGACGACGCCCATCAAGCCCGAGAAGCCGCGAAGGTCATGCTGGCAGCTGATCTTGTTGCCGTGCCTATTCCGGTTCCCTGCGAATTTGTGTGGGTGCTTCGACGAGGTTACAAAAAGACCGTGCCAGGTGTCTCCGATGCGATTCGCCGCCTCATGAACGGTGTTAACCTCGTGATGAATCGACCAGCGGTCGAGGCAGGGCTGTCCGTACTCGATGCAGGTGGAGATTTCGCGGACGGTATCATTGCGTAGAAGGTGACTGGCTGGGTGCAGAAGAGTTTGTCTCCTTTGACTCGAAGACTGTCTCTGTTTTGCAGTCCCAAGGCGGTCGTGTGCCCGCTTGCTTTCGTAAGAGGTGAAGCCAAGGTGGGTGGTGTGTGACTGGCCCGAGAGGCGGAGCATGATGAATCCCTTAGATATTGAAGCAGTGGCCAAAAGGGTTGCGGTTGAAGACACCTGAGGACAGTGCGCAAGATGGCCGGGAACCGGTTGCGGATCGGTCCATTGGAAGCGGTCGACGGCACACCCATCATTGATGCAAGCCGGTGCTTCGTGAAGTCCAAGAAAGTTAGCGCGTTTACCGACGCGAGGACCCCACGCGACAAATGTTACCGATCGAGTGGCCCAACATTTCGAATGGTTCGATAGCACTGACCAGAGCTAAACCTCAGTGGAGCAAGGGGAAGCTGAACCGTTGATTGATGTTGTCTCGGTCCACCGCGGGCCGCTGTAGCCCTCCGGTCATCAGCGCCACTTTGAGGGAAACGAAAGCCTCGAGTTCATCGACTGAGATCCTCCCGTCCCGATTGAGATCGGCCAGGCTCGAAGAGAGTGCCTCGAGGACCTCATGGGTGAAGAAACCATTCTGAATTTTCGGCGATTCAAACGACATTTCGCCGGCCTCAGCGGGTACAGTCAAGGGCACCCAGTTGTCTGGACTGGCGACTCTTACTTTGTGCGTGTGACGGTCAAGAACTCTGGCCGAACCAAAGCTGAGAAGGTGCAGCATACGCGGCGAAACTCGCCCAGCGTGGACTCGACGGAAAGTATGCAGAGATTTCCACTTTTCCTCCCTTAATATGAAGTGGTCGAACGATCCGCACGATAAGCCGGTAATCTTCTTGGATGGTCTCTCACCGAAGATGGAAGCCTTTTGTGACATCGTTAGTTTCGTAGATCCAGCGTGCCCCTCTAATCGATCGACCACCGGGCTCGCCACCGAATAGGACGGTAGGTGAACTCAATTGGGGGCAGCCACACCGGGCGACGCCGCAAACCCGGGGCATACAAGTTAACCCTCACGTTTGCTGCGGCGAATGTCGAGCCAATCGACAAGAATTTGGAGTTCGAGCACAAGGGTCCTTGGATACAAAACGATGAAGAGATGCGGCGCGACTGCCTGACTGTCTCGCTGAAGTGAGTCCTCGTCAAATTCGCCTTCGCTCCCCCGCCCATACAAGCGTTCAAAGCAGGGGCTGCAGAGAACCAAATTCCAAACCAACTGCACGGTTCCACCGACAGCACACAACGATATACGTGCGACGGCGTCGGAAAGCGGAAGGGACTTGCGCCGAGAGGGAAGCTTCAGTGAGCACAATTCATATCGTTGGTCTCGACCATTTTCTACAGAATGTCGCAGATCGCTGTTGAACAGAGACGGCAAGAAAGAAGAAAGACAGCCAAAGGCGGCATTGGCCGACCTTCTGCGCAAAATAATCAAGGAAGCCGAGGTCGAACTTATTGCAGAGGAAGGCCAGCTCGACGGTTCAGGTCTGGAGCAGTTTTGGCTAGGAAAGCGGTACTAGTTACAAGCACACAGCGAGTACCTAAGTCACCTAAGCATTCGCTTCTTTCTCGCTTTGTACTGGAACGCGTCGTTATCATCCCGCTGATTGGCCAAGATTCCCAAAGGTTGATCGATTCACGCGCCTGCCGTACACGAGGCAGCCCCCTGAAGGTAAATCAAAGAGATTTGAAGGAGAGCCATGATCAACCTGAGGACGAAACTTGCGATCTTTGTACTTTCCGTAGCATGTCTGCTGACTCATGCCTACGCGCAACTTACGCCCAGCGCCGACGCTTACACCAACACCGGCTCCTCCTCCACTAACTACGGCGCGAATGCGCTGCTCGATGTAGTCAGCGGCTCGCAAACGACTTACATTCAGTTCAATCTCTCCTCGATTCCCGCGGGCTATACCGGCACCAATGTAGCCAAAGCAACGCTCAAACTCTATGTCAATGCAGCGACCACGGCCGGCAACTTCAACGTCAACTACGTCAGCAGCGCATGGTCCGAATCGACAATCACTGCCAAATCTTCGCCATCCCTTGGCGGAACAATTGCGAGCGCCGTGCCGCTTACCTCTGCCAGTGTGAGCCAGTACATTCTCGTCGACATCACTTCCGCGGTGCAGGCATGGCTTAACGGAACTCAGGTCAACGACGGGATCGCGTTGGTAGGCAACAGTTCGCTGAACGCAACTTCGACAGCAAAGAAAACACCGGAGTGAGCCATGCCCCCGAACTGGATATTGTGTTCGTCAACAGCGGACCGCAAGGGCCGATGGGCGTGCCAGGTCCGCAGGGTCCGGTCGGCCTAACCGGCGCGACTGGGGCAACGGGAGCCCAAGGTCCCCAGGGTTTGCCCGGACCGCAAGGACCTCAGGGCGTCCAAGGGGCAACCGGACCACAAGGTCCGGCGGGCGCAAATGGTGCTGGATTCAACTTCCGCAACGCGTTTAGTCCGACCGCCACCTATGCGGTGAATGACATTGTTACTTATAACGGTTCGACACATGTGGCGATCACGGCAAATGGTCCCAGCACTCAGACTCCGGACCAAAATACAACTGCCTGGAGCGTGATGGCACAACAAGGCGCCACAGGACCGCTGGGTGCGACGGGGCCGCAAGGGCCGATCGGCTTAACAGGCGCAACTGGAGTGACTGGAGCAACGGGAGCCCAAGGTGCCCAGGGTCTAACCGGACCGCAAGGACCTCAGGGCGTCCAAGGGGCGACCGGACAACAAGGGCCAGCGGGCACAAATGGCACTGGATTCAACTTCCGCAATGCCTTCGACACCACCGTTACCTATGCGGTCAATGATGTGGTTACGTACAGCGGCACGACCTATGTAGCGATCACGGCAAATGGCCCAAGCACGCAGACCCCGGATCAAAATACAGCTGCCTGGAGCGTGATAGCACAACCGGGCGCCACAGGACCGCAGGGTGCGATCGGATTAACAGGCGCAACGGGCGCGACCGGAGCGACGGGAGCCCAGGGTCTAACCGGACCGCAAGGACCTCAGGGTGCACAGGGTCCAGCAGGTGCAAATGGCGCTGGATTCAACTTCCGCAGTCTCTTCTCAACGAGTGTCAGCTATGCAGTAAATGACGTTGTTGATTACAACGGTTCGAGCTATGTAGCGATTGCGACAAATGGCCCGAGCACGCTAACTCCAGATCAAAACACTGGTGCCTGGGGCTACCTGTCCCTACAGGGCGCTCCCGGACCGCAGGGACCACAGGGGCTTCCCGGGTTTAATGGAGCTACCGGTCCGCAAGGACCGCCGGGGTTCCCAGGAGCTAACGGTACCACAGGTCCGCAAGGGTTGCCAGGACCGCCCGGAGCCACCGGCGCGCAAGGACCGCTTGGTTTGACGGGAGCAACCGGAGCGACTGGGCCATCCGGAATACAGGGCCCCCCTGGACCGCAGGGACCTGCTGGACCTCCGGGTTCTATAACTCCCAGTGCGATGAATGCCGCACTGTTGCGTTGGTATCCGCAGACCTTTGCGGTGGGGACCAATCCATTCGCTCTCGCATTCGACGGCGCCGATCTTTGGGTCGTGGATTACGGGAGCAATAGTGTGTCGAAATTGTCCACCAGCACCGGCGCGGTCGTCGGTACCTACGCGGTGGGAGTGGAGCCTTTCGGAGCGGCCTTTGATGGCGCCAATATCTGGGTGACGAACCTCGGGAGCAATACCGTAACCAAATTGTTGGCTAGCACCGGCGCGGTCGTGGGCACCTACGCTGTTGGGTCGAGTCCCTTCGGAGTAGCCTTCGACGGCGCCAATATTTGGGTGGCCAACACCGGCAGCAACACCGTCACCAAGTTGTTGGCCAGCACCGGAGCAGTTTTGGGTACATACGCCGTTGCCGGCGGACCGGCTCAATTTGCCTTCGATGGAACCAATATCTGGATCACCAACGAATTCAATGCCACTTTAACCAAAATGGTGGCCAGCAGCGGTGCGATCGTCGGCGTCTATTCGGTTGGCACCGATCCGACAGGAGTCGCTTTCGACGGAATCAATATCTGGGTGGCCAACCAGGGCAGCAGCACGGTGACCAAGTTGTTGGCTAGCACTGGTGCGGTTATTGGGACATATCCGGCCGGGGTCTTTGCAGAAGCTGTTGCGTTTGATGGGAACAACATTTGGGTGTCGGACCCGGGTGGCAACACAGTCACCAAGTTGTCAGGCAGCAGCGGCGCGGTTTTAGGCAGTTACTCTGTAGGGAGCAATCCGAGTCCGCTGCTTTTTGATGGAGCCAACATATGGGTAGCCAACGAGGCCAGCAACACCGTCACTATGATTCCGGCCAAGTGACGTTTGTTGACCGGCAGGTGAGTCGTTCAAGCTCCGCGCCCGGAAATAGCTACCAAAACACTGACAAGTGTTGGGGGCTGAATCGTGGGGGTTCGGCTCCTTCACTAACAAGTTATGACACAGGTTCCTGTTCACGGTCTCTGCAGGTAGCAAACTCAGAAGCACTTTCGCCAATCACTAACGGCTCGTGCTCTCCGCACTTCCCACAAATTTCCATGACCGCTCAAGCCCTTGTGCAATGTGGATAAGGCTCGGGCAACCCCCTCCTCTCTTCCATGGTCTCGGCATCATAGACGAACTCGTCGTAAACCACGAACCAATGTCCTTGCCACTGTCGCACCTCGATCAATTTGTCAGAGCTGAAAAGCTGTTCGCTGCCGAGGGCGATAGTCGAAACGAGCTTTACGCCAAAGTGGGACGCCTTAGGTGAGAAGCGAAACAATGTCGTTTGTGGCTTGCCCAAGAGCGGGTGCAGAGGATACGTGCAAGCGACCTGAATTTCACCGTCGAGTCGAGTTCCGATTGCCTTTACGCCGCCTACAGGAGGGTGCGATGATGCAATATCCGCTTCCGACTCCGCGGGCGCGACCAGCTGTTTCGTCGAGCGTTCCGTAACTGATCCCAACCAGCGTGAGAATCTTGACCGATTGCGAGCACGCTCAAACATGTTCGGACCGGCCGCTGGCGTAGGTTCTCAAAAACGAGTCTATTCAGCAAGGTAACCTCCGGCGGACGCAGGAAGAGATGCACGAGAAGTTTTGAAAGCCTGGAGGCCGGAGACGGATATCTTGCGGACCGCTCCCCCGGTCAAGTGCGCCGACCGACAGTAACGAAAAGGCCACCCTCGTGCGCAAGAGCACCAATCCATCCAAGCTGTGCCAGCCAGCCCTCAAGGCACCAGTTGTCTTCGGCAGCAGTGAACAACTCCGACGTGTTCTCACACAGCATTGCGCTTGGATACGCGCGCAGGTATTCGACGCCATTTTCGGCAAACCAGCCTTGGACCTCGGCCAAGGTGTGACGGTGCTCCTCGGGATGTTGATATTGGTCCCGCACCCATGCCTTGCGCCGTGCTGGCTCGCTCTCTCGGTCGCGCAGCACCGGATCACACGGGATGAATCGGTATCCAGACAGCCGAGCGACGAGGCGTCGGGCCCGGAGAGGGATCCGTGCGAATGCATTGTATACCCCGAGTACAATGATCCCGCCTGGGCGTGCAAGGCGCACCATGCGCGTGAATGCCGCACTCGGGTCTGGAGTGTGGTGCAAAACCCCTGACGAGTAGACCACATCGAAAGCACCCGCTCGCAAGCCGGGGTGGTGCAAGTCGGTTTCGATGAACTGTATCTGATCGAGTTCAAAACGTCGGGCCGCCTCAACACCTAGCCTGAGCGATTCGCGTGTGAGATCTGCGCCAATTACAACCCTATCAGCACGCGCCAAATACAAGCTCATCTGTCCGGTTCCACACCCAATCTCTACGACCCGAGCGTCACCAGGAATCGCTTCGTCGAGCAAGCGCGCGAATTCACTCCGCTCGGCGCGTGCTCGCAACCAACTCAGAGTGGCGCGTGGCGGATAGTCGGGGAAAGGTGCCCCCTCATAAAAGCGGCGCACAATTTCGGTTCGCGTATCGCCCAGCAGTCGTAGGTTAGGGATGCCATCGGGCGCTTCATAGTGCATACCGCAGTCGAGACAGGTCCAACCAGTTCTCAGCGGGCCCGCACATGATGGGCAGGCTAATAACTCCAGGAAAGCGTTCACGGATTACCAGATTGAGTAGATGAACGGAGCTAGTGCTTCAACCGCTGTTGCCACTATGAGCAGCAGCCCCGTTATACACAGAAAGATGGCCAGCGGCGTGAGCCAGCGCTTGTCAGAATCGCTTTGCCATAATCCGCGCGCCAGGTCTGCCATCGATCCGAATGTGCTGCCAAACACGATTAGTCCGCGTCGGGTCCTGCCACGCGTTTTAGTCACGCAACCCCCTCCTTTATCTTGTCTACTTGAGTTTTTGCCATTGCCGAGGTACGCTTCGTCACTCGAGTCCCTCCGGCGACCAAAACATCGATCTTGGAACGTAGGAATGTCGAGTACCCTTCAACCGCCCGATTGACAATCGGTTCTCCTGCCAAATTGAACGATGTGTTGAGCAGCACCGGTATCCCGCTGCGCCGCCCGTATGCCTCCAGTAGGGCATGCAGGCGTGGCGACATCGCCGGCTCCAGCACCTGGACTCGAGCGGTTCCATCGACATGTGTGATTGCCTGCAGCCGCGAGCGCGATTCGCGCCGAACGGGAAAGACACCCGACATGAAACGTGCCAAGCGCGCGCCACCAGGCGGAATATCGAAATACCGTGCTGCCACTTCGATGGGGACGATAGGTGCGAAAGGGCGAAACGGTTCGCGGTACTTGATTTCGCGGTTGAGGCGATCGCGCATCTCAGTCGTATGAGGCGCAGCAAGGATGCTGCGATGGCCAAGCGCACGTGGACCGAACTCAAGAGCTCCCTCCATCCATCCGACGATGCGGCCGGCTGCTAGATCGTCAGCGATCTGATCGACGAGCGGGCCGTCGTGGCATTCCACGACGACATGGCCGTCTTCTCTCGCGAGCTGTGCCAGCTCAGATCCATCAACCGAAGGTCCCCAAAAAGGATGATCGGGTAGATCGCGGTCTGGATTTCCAAAGTGAATGCGGTCGCAATAAAGCGCGGCGCCAATTGCGCATCCGGCATCTCCTGGCGCAGGCGGAACGAAGACACGCTCAAAGCCTGATTCTGCAAGGATACGTGCGTTGGCTATGCCGTTGAGGGCCAAACCTCCTCCGTAGCATAGATCCGGTAAACCGGTTTCCTGATGGAGTGCTCGGGTTACCTCCACGAGTGTGTCCTCCAGGACCCGCTGGACACTGGCAGCACAACTAGCGAACCGCTGACCTTCCGCAGTGTCCAGATCAATTGGTTCGTACGGATTTCGCGGCGGACCGAAGAGCTCGATGAAACGCGATGAATAACAACGTTCTGCCGTGGTGTGAAATTCGAAGTAATTCAGATCCAGCGTGAACGCGCCATCGGGCGTGCGGCGTATCACCTTACGGACTTGCTCGACCAGCGTGGGCTGGCCGTAGCCAGCGAGGCCCATGACCTTGTATTCGTCTTCATTCACTTTGAAGCCGAGATATGCAGTGAATGTCGAATACAGCATCCCCAGAGAATGCGGAAATTTGATTTCACGAAAGCGCCTGATTGTTGTCGGACCGTTTGTCATCCGCTCGCCCTCGCCGACTGAAAGAGTGGTCCACTCGCCCACCGCGTCTGCCGTCATGATTGCGGCGCGGTAGGTTGGCGCGGTGAGAAACGCGGCTGCGGCGTGAGACTGATGGTGCTCGGTAAACAGGACTTTGCGTCCGGGCACTCCTAAGTGCGACGAGATAATCCCACGCATCCACACTTTTTCGCCGAGCGAATTTTTCATTGCCTTGGGAAATGCCCGCCAGGACCGTGGGAACGCCCGTAACGCGCAGGTCAGTATCCGATCGAACTTCAGCATCGGGCGTTCGTAGAAGACTACGGCGTCTAGTTCATCCGCCTCGATCCCTGCATGCTGAAGACACGATTCGATCGCCAACAGCGGAAAGGCGGCATCGCCTTTGTGCCGTGATAGGCGCTCCTCCTGGATAGCGCAGACGGGCACACCGTCGACAACGAGCGCCGCAGCGGAATCGTGATAATGCGCCGAAATGCCGAGGATGTTCATCTCAATATTGCCTGTCGAGTGCGTCACTGTGTCCGGGCGAGACCATCGTCCATCCCGAACGTTCCCGGCGCGCGGCACGCTTGGCCAGCCAAGCGAATGGCGGCAATAAGACGAAGTACTGAATTGTCAGCAGCGTTGAACCCAGTATTCCCGCTAGGCCCGTTGCCAGCCGCAAGTAAGCTTTCCAGAGCCGGCTGAGCCGTGCACGCCACAAATGACGCCTGTGCCGCTCGGGTTCAACGCGAACGAGTTGCGTGAGTGTGTAGTTCATGTGAAATGTTTCGTCGTGCAGAATTTCCTCAAACACTGCGCGTGTCGGAGCGTCGTGCTGCATTACGTCGCGATAAACGGTGAAGCGGCTGGCAGCTGCTTTCTCGGATAAGTGAAGGAAAGCCAGCATGTCGCTGTCCGATTCACCGTCAACCTGTAGATCATCGAGACCGTGGCCACCTGGCGCAAGCCAGTCACCGTGGAACCCGGGATTGGAACGGGACGGCGAGACTTTCAAAAGCGCTGCTGCCCGGTGACGGAACAGAGCGCCATGACGAAACTCGTCAAGCGCGTGCTCTAGATATAGGCGCCGTAAGAGAGGATCTGAAGTAACCTCGGCTGCGCGCAAAATATCGCGCCCTCCGTCAGTTTCGGTTTCGCTGAAACGGAGTAGCTTCTGTGCGCACCGATTGCTATCGCTCCAGATCCAGCGATGTAGAGGGGTCAGCATTCGATCAAATGCTGTGGGTCGCTCTTGGGGCCGAGCAGAATCCATCCCGGGTGTCAATATATTTGAGTTAGGGAATCAGATTTGTCACCATTTTGTTAAATTCGCAGATTTTTCGTTACTCAGGGCGAGGATCGTCCCGCGAGGTGCTACACATAGCTGAAGAAAAGGTGGGCTGAAACCGCTCTGATGCTACTGCGGTCCCTTTCAGGAAATAGGTGATTGGGCGTTGAGGGGGTTGATTGAATGCGCCGTGCTCAGTTGAGGCGTGATCAGCATCACGCGTTTGACAGAAATGTCGAGGTGAGCTTTGGAGATATGTCTTCGGTGCTTCACCGGTGCCGGAAGTCTTTCTGGGCGCGAGTAACGGTAGAGACGGCCGTCGCATCCGTTGGAATTGCGTTCTTGGCGTGCGCACTCATCGCGAATCAACGGTTTCTCGATAGACACTTCGTGCCGTCTTTTTTCCTGCCGCGCGATTGGTACGTCGTACTCCAAACGTCCGGACGATTGGCGATGGCAATCCTGGGCACGTGGCTAGCGTTCGTTGGACGTCGCCGTGCTGGACGCTTCGCCGCGCGAACACCTGAGGGCGTCCTCCGCAGTGTCATGGCTGTGGTTGTGGCGCTCGGCGCGAGCGAACTCATGCTGAATCGTGTGCACCTCCGTCCGGCCGAGTGGCTGTCGGCGGACGACGAACCACGCCGTCAACTCGACCCGCGACTTGGCTGGACGTGGGTACCGGAGCGGACTGGACACAAGAGCATCGGCGGTCGGATCATCGACTACTCCATCGATCCCGCAGGATATCGCGTCAGCCGTATTGACGAGCCAGTCGATCCTGAACGACCGACGATCATGTTTACCGGTGAGTCTGTCATGTTTGGTGAGGGACTCACCTATGAAGAGAGCATACCGGCACAAGTCAGTGCCAAGATGGGAGTACAGACTGCAAATCTGGCAGTCCACGGCTATGGTAACGATCAGGCGTACCTGAGGCTGAAGACGGAACTGCCTCATTTTCGTCGGCCTGTAGCTGTAGTGTCGCTTTTCATGACGGCACTCTTCGGGCGGAACCTCGATCAGGATCGACCGCACCTTGGTCCGGGTCTTGTCTGGCTCCCGGCGGAACAGCGCTCGCGACTCTCATCGCTTGCGAAGTTGCTCGTGCCGTACCGCGCTGATGCGACGGTCGAACGCGGTGTAACGGTAACGCGAGAGGTGCTTCGTGCCACCAGCGAACTGGCACGAGCGCACGGGGCGACGCCGCTTCTCGTCGTGCCGCAGTTTGGGCATGAAGCGCAAGCTGAACAGATGTTGCGTCGCCGCATTCTCGACAATGCGAGCATACCTTACGTCTTGGTCGAAATTGATTCGTCGTGGCGTCTGCCTTGGGACCGTCATCCCAACGCGCGCACTGCTCGCGCGATCGCCAATGCCATAGAGGGTGAGCTACAAGGACGGCTTACCGTCGCGGGCCCCCTCAAGTAAATGTTCTTGGTTTTGATCGCAAATCTCTTTACTAAAAAGGAAATTCCCCCGCCGAGCGTTTAGAGAGGGAGTGTTTGTGCGCCCAAGACAGCCGCTTCCTACTGCCAAAATCTGTCCTCTGTCCTCTCAGCTCTGCCAAAGAAACTTAATCACTGCTTGTGCACGTTCTGGTTACCTTCGAACCAAGGTGAATTTTCACCCGGCACACGCGATCAGAAATGCGGGTCCAAAGAGGGTCCAATAGCTGGGGGCAGGGAGTTCCATTGAGTACCACTAACTAACGGGCTGTCAGTACCATTAAGACTCAGTAAGTTATCTTGAAAAGCTCCCCTCTTCGCCTTCGCAACAGCAGTGGGGAGCCCGAGCCTATCAACCCTTATCCAGAAGTGGCAGCGCCTCCACTCGCCAAGCCGAGAGACCGTCCGAACTACGTTTTCCAAAATCCAGGACGGCTGCGAGTGTTTTTTCGTTCCAGACAGCGAATCATTACTGCGCCCGAACATCTTGTTTTGAGCCGGCCCTCTACCACAGGGAAGTCTTGCCAGTAAGGTCACGCACTTTGTTCTGCCACATTCTCCTCAAAGTCATCCAGATCGGACATGACCGGCTTAGCCACCGGCACCTTTGGTGCCTTGTTGTACGGACCTCGCACCGAGAGCAGGTCGGCATGCGAGCGGGCAAACACGTAGTCGCGGACAAACGCCAGTCTCTCGTCGGCACCTTTAAGGGTCAACTGGAGATCAGCAATTCTCAGTGAGAGCTCAGAACCGAGCACCAACCAACAGTAGATGAATAGTTCAAACTCCACATTGGACTGGTTCGGATCCTGGAGCTCGTGGAACTTCCCGTCACGCTGGGGATAGACTTGAATCCCCCTTTCACCAGAACTATTACTCGCGCTTGCATCCCGTCCGTAGAGTTCGCCTTGGCACCAACTGGCTTCAAAATCAGTCCCCGAGCTTCGGCAGCGACAATGAGCACAAGACCCACGATTAGGCACATGGACGCGAAAGCCACGTCCGGCCCGTTATTATGACGAGAGCCGAAGACTGCTCCCACACCCATTACGCCGAGCCCAAGAACCCCGAGCCTTGACATGGCGACGCCCCACGCGACACCGAAAGTCCATTATGCCGTAGCGTCTAGAACCCTCTTGCTCTCAGATCTTCACCCCCTCAGGCAAAATCGCTGCAAACTTCGCGCGATTGCCTAATTGTGCGAGTATTCTGAAGCCGTCCCAACCTGTCCGATGTGGGGTCGCCTAAGGCGTTGTCCTCCACGACGCTGCTCGGTTGTTTGGGGTAGACTCGTCCCTCAGTCTGCGTAAACAGGCAGTGGCGGGTCAGGAGTAGATGTGTCTCTTATTTTGTAGATTCTGTAGGTTCTCCTTGGCATTGAAAACGCTAGCCATCTGTACGGTTTTGCTTGCCGGTTGCCTGCAATTGAACGGCATTCCAGTTCAAGCGGGCAAGCAGGTTGCCACCATTCGCCACATTGCTGTCACCGGCGGCGATCACGATCTGGACGTCGAGATTACCGCCACCGTGCCCATCACCGCTCGCACTCAGACTGTGACTGACCCTGACAGGTTGATTGTTGACCTCCCAGAATCGCTGCCCAGCGCAGGTTTGCACAAAATCTTCGTCAATCGTGGAAAGTTGATAGATATTCGCATCGGACTTCTCAGTGCGAATCCGCGCATTACGCGCGTTGTGCTGGATCTCGCGTCGCCGGCACAATATCGCGTGTTGCCGATGGGGAACACGATTGTGGTCAAGTTAAGCCGCGAGTCTGGGCCGGGACCCGCACCAGTTGCGGCCACAACCACGCCGCCTGCAGAAACAGCACCGGCTCAGACCACCTCTGTGGTTGCCGTTCGCCCGCCGGCTCGATCCCCTGAACCCAATCGCGCGCGCTGGATTCTGCCTATTCTTGTTACAGCGGCGGTTCTCGCGATGCTCGTTATCGCCGTCGTAAGCCATATTCAAAACAAGAGAGCCAGTCGAGGAATTTAGGGTGTCGACCGGAACAGGCTTTTACGCTCATTAACCGGCTAATGTGCACTCATTTGGGGAGAGGCGATCGAGTTCGTGGTCGATGTTAAGGAGCCGGCTTTGTTTTGGGCGGCAGCAATCATCGTGAAGAGCAGGAACATGGCGCAGAAGGTCAATTTCATCGGCTCATACTCTAGCCGAAGACGGAGAACAGATGCGCCGACGACATTCGCGGAGATGGGGGCTAGCTCATATACCAGCCACCATTGACCGAGATTGTCTGCCCGGTCATGTAGTCATTCATCGCCAGCATCACAGCCACCGATGCGACATCGTCGACCGAGCCAAAATGACCCATCGGAATGAGATTCGGGTTCGCGTTGGGGTTGCCGGTAACCATATCGGTCTTAATCAGCGCGGGAGCAATTGCGTTCACGGTGATTCCATCTCGAATGAGCGATGAAGCGCAGGAATGCGTTAGCCCTATAATCCCTGCCTTGGACGCGGCGTAATGGGCTCCTACAGCCCCGCCCGTCTGTGCAGCCACCGAGGACAAGTTGATGATCCGTCCCCACTTTCTTTGTCGCATACTGCCAACCACAGCCTGCGTTACCAAGAACACTGACTTCAGATTGACGGTGAGCACTTCGTCCCATTCCGCTTCTGTAATCTCCTCCAGTTTGCGCGGATGAGCCATAGCCGCATTGTTGATGAGGATGTCGATGCGACCAAGGTGCGCTTCAATTTCTGCGACCATACGCCTCACGTCGACTGAGACTGACACATCGGCTTGAACTGGGACTGCCTTCCGCCCGGTCCCTGCGATTTCGCCACAGACAGCATTGGCAGCATCGGCACGCTCACGGTAGTTAACGGCGACATCCGCACCAGCCTTAGCCAGAGCGATTGCAACTGCGGCTCCGATCCCGCGACTGCCGCCAGTCACAAGAGCAACTCGATCCCTGAGGTCCTGCATGGCGTCATTGTATGCGTCTGGCTCGCATAAGTGCGCTGAAGCGAAATGCTGCTTCCATTCAGGCATAATGGCTCTTCGGCCATGCTCCTGACAATCACCAACACAAAAGCTCCGGCAACAGACTTGGGGTATCTGCATCACAAGAACCCTAGCCGCGCGCAGACTCGATCTTTCGTTCTCATGTCGGCGTGGTTCCGCGCTCGCGGTCCAGAGGTCCAATTCGCGGAAATCGTTCTGAATTCGTCTATCGGGAGTGCTGGCGTTTGTCTCGCACGACCCGAGGGCGCAAGTTGGTGGCGAGAGCAGTGGGCCCTGTGTGGCTTTCGACCGGCGGCGTTATACTCTGCCGACTCTCAAGTGGTCTGGAGGAGGCGGGTATGCGCAAGCGGCTGGCATTGATTCTTTCGAGTTGCGTTCTGTGCGTGGCGGCTACGGCACAACAACCAACGCTCACTGTGGGAACCGCGACAGCAGTCAGCGGGCAGACCGTTACCGGATTCATCGAAGTTTCGGCGGGGAGCGACGTGGGTACGAATATCCCGGTTGCGGTAATTCGCGGCCTGAAGCCCGGCCCGACGCTCGGCCTGGTGGCCGGCGCGCATGGCACCGAGTATGCGTCCATCATTGCGCTCGAAAAGCTTATACAGGAACTCAACCCCGCGGATATTTCTGGGACGGTCATCATCGTTCCCTTGGTGAACATCGCGTCATTTGAACAGAAGGTGCCGCATGTGAACCCGGTGGACGGCAAGAGCATGAACCGGTTCTATCCGGGCGATCCCAACGGAACGCAGACCGAGCGCGCGTCGTGGGCGATGACGAAGCAGGTCGTGGAAAAATCCGACTACTTGATTGACCTGCACGGCGGCGATCTCGATGAAAGCCTGAGGCCGTATTCCTACTGGGCGCCGACCGGTAACGCGCACCAGGATGCCGTCTCGCGGGCCATGGTGCTGGCCTTCGGGCTCGACACAATCATCCTCTCAACTGATCGCCCCCGCGACCCAAACACCGCTCGCTATCTGGAGACCAACGCCAGCCTGCGGGGGAAGCCGTCCCTCACGGCCGAGGCGGGCCACGCTGGCACCGTAGAGCCGGAAGACGTGACGGCGCTGATCAACGGCTGCCTGAACGTGATGCGCTACCTGAAGATGCTGCCGGGCAATCCGGCTCCGGTGCAGAACCCAGTCTGGATCGATCGCATTGCCAGCGTCAGCAGCGAAACCGCCGGCGTTTTCTATCCCACGGTCAAGCGCGGTTGGTACGTGCAACAAGGCATGAAAATCGGCTACGTCACCGATCTGTTCGGCAAGATGGTGTGGGAAGCGCGTGCGCCGTCGAGCGGTGTGGTCCTGTATGTCTGCGCCGTGCCCTCGATGAAGAAGGGTGAGACAGTAGCCAACATCGGCGTGGTCGCCGGCAAGGCGCCATAGCGGGCGGCAACCAATTCGGTGATGCGGGCCGCGCTTATCACCCACATGGGTCCCAGGGGCGACTCGCCGCTCTGAAGGAATTCCACGGAAGTGATTGAGGCGAAAGGTAGAAGGTTTATTGTCAGAAGTTTGTAGAAAGCCAAAGCGATACGGGTAGATCGTGTGTCCTCCGGTTTCCATCCTAGCGGGCCCGGTCGTACTAACGATCTGCGCCACGATCCATCTATGCCTCGGCCTTTCCTGGCCGACCCGTCGCCCGTAGCCAAAGGCGAGATAAACAATCCCCGGGAGAACTTTGCCGCGATCGCCGACGGCAGGAGTGCCGTCACCGCGACAGGTAGATTTTCGCGCAGGTCCGGGCCGAGATTCGAAAAGCAATCTATGGCTTGACGACAAAAGCCAAATCACGCAATGCCCTGGTGTCCGGAAGTGTTCTGAATTAGAAACTCATGTAATCTAGCAGACCGAGGCCGATGGAAACGTCTCGCTAAAGGAGGATTTCATGTTGAAGGGCTCACCCGCACTGCTTCTCCTTTCCATTGCTTTTGCCGCGTATAGCTCATCTACTCCAAGTGCCACCAATCCCAACTTCGATGGCAAGAGCTGGTGGGAATACGTCAAGGTGCTAGCGGCTGACAACATGGAAGGGCGAGAGACCGGCAGTGAAGGTCTGCGCAGGGCATCGGCGTATATCGTTGAGCAGCTCAAGAAAGATGGGTTGCAGCCGGCAGGGGTCAACGGCTTCTATCAGCCAGTGAAGCTGATCAGTCGTCAGATCGATGAATCCGCCTCGAGCCTGGCGGTAGTGCGGAACGATTCGAAGGAGTCGCTGACGTTAGGAGGGGACGCATTTTTCAGCACCCGCGTCCAGCTTGCTCCCGAAGTGAACGCGCCGATGGTGTTCGTGGGCTATGGACTCAGCATTCCGGAAAAAAATTATGACGACTATGCCGGACTTGATCTCAAGGGCAAGGTGGTCGTCATGATCTCAGGATCTCCAGCGGATATTCCGTCGGCACTGGCTTCCCATTATCAATCAACCGCGGAGAGATATAAGACATTGCGGGAAGCTGGCGTAGTGGGGATCGTAGCGATTCCAAATCCTGCGTCGATGGATATTCCTTGGGGCCGCATGACACTGGCTCGCACCCGTCCCAGCATGGCCCTCGCGGATCCGGAACTCGACGAGACCAGAGGCATGAGCTTGGTAGTCGTCTTTAATCCAGTCCAAGCGGAGAAGCTGTTCCGCGATTCCGGTCATAGCTTTGCGGAACTCGCTGCTTTGGCAAAAGATCGAAAGCCATTGCCTCGATTTCCATTGACAGCCCGCATTCAAGCACGAGCCAAGATCATCCGCAAGGATGTAGAGTCTGCAAACGTCGTCGCCAAGCTGCCGGGCAGTGACCCCAAATTGAAGAATGAATATGTTGTGCTCTCATCCCATATGGATCACCTTGGCATCGGTGAACCAATCAATGGCGACAGGCTATACAACGGCGCAATGGACAACGCTTCTGGGTGCGCGTTGAACCTCGATATCGCCAACGCACTGCAACGTACGCACGCCAAGTTGAGTCGGTCGGTTCTGTTTGTGTTCGTCACCGCAGAGGAGAAAGGACTCCTGGGATCGAAGTACTTTGCCTCGAATCCTACGGTTCCAACGGATTCCATGGTGGCAGACATCAACACCGACATGTTCCTGCCAATTTTCCCGCTGAAGATTCTCACAGTGTATGGGCTTGCGGAATCGAACCTTGGTGATACGGTGCAGCAGGTGGCGCAGTCCGATGGGGTCGAAGTGCAGCCCGATCCTGAACCTTTGCGCAACATTTTCATCCGCAGTGACCAATACAGCTTCATTCGACAGGGCATTCCCTCGATCGCCATGAAAGTGGGATTCACCTCGGGATCACCCGATGCGGAGATGGCAAAGAAAT
>Ga0307478_10000756_pt1 | contig 31231 bp, 25 predicted proteins | sample atmos_gasesECM4C_2_FD_203713 | JGI IMG/M metagenome (GOLD analysis project Ga0307478, IMG submission 203713) | Hardwood forest soil microbial communities from Morgan-Monroe State Forest, Indiana, United States - atmos_gasesECM4C_05 | ecosystem: Environmental > Terrestrial > Soil > Temperate...
GTGGGATGGCGACAAGAAAGTCGACAAGCGCGAGGCCATGATGAATCTGGCGGCGTCGGAAATCATGACGGGCTCGAATTTCTGGGATGCGCCTGGGCATTCGATGGCGGGATCGAATGATCGTGAGACGCGGAGGCGGATTTTTTCGTGGATCAAGGCGCATGAAGATACTTTCTACAAGCCGCGGACGGCGATTGCTCCGGTTGGGGTTTATTTTTCTCCGGAGACGCGGAATTATTACGCGGATGAGTTCATTTCTTCCTACCGCGGGGTTCTTATTCTTCTGATGCAGAAACATTTGGAGTTTCAGATCGTGACACCGAGGACTTTAGCGGAGTTCCGGGGACGCACTCTGATTCTTCCGGATGTGCGGGCGATGAGCGACGAAGAAAAGGCCTGGGTTCGGAAGTATGTGGACGGCGGGAACAGGCTGGTGATTACGGGAGAAGATGCTACGCAGGTGGGGGGTGCGGCGGGCGTGGTGCGGTTCGGAAAGTGTCCGGGGAAAGATTACTACGCGGCTTTGCAGAAGAGCGTGGCGGAGGCGAGTCCGGATCAGGAACGCGAATTTCTGGAGAGCCTGAAGGCGGAACCAACGGTGCGGGTGACGGCTTCGCATATGGTTGCCACGTCGATTGCGCAGGTTGAGGGGAAGACGCATGTTTTTTTTGCGAACTTTGCGGGGCTGCGGGGCGGAGTGAATCCGGTGCAGACGCCGCAGAGTGGGGTTCAGGTTACGGTGACTGGCGCGGTGAAGGGGAAGGGATTCTTTCTTCCTTTTCTGGGTGAGGTGCAGGCGGTTACCGGAACTGCGGGAGATGGCGGCGTCGTTTACAAGCTGCCGGCGATTGAGAAGGGCGCGGTGTTCTGGTACGAGCCGTAGGGAAAACCAATAAGGAAGCGAGCCAGACGCGCGATTATTGTGTCGCAAAAAGCGCGACACATCGCGCGGCTCGCCCGGGTCCTTCGCGAGACAAAAGGCGTCTCGCTCAGGATGACAAATCGGGGAGGGATTTGCACGTGAGTGCGTTGTCTGAATTGTTGAGATTGCCGGAGAGCGAGAAGGTGGCTCGGGGGCTGGAGCACACTCCGGCGGAGATTGCGCAGCAGCCTGAGAGCTGGCTGTCGACGTTTGAACTGTTCCGGAGAAAGCGAGAACAGGTTGCGGAATTCTTGGCGCTGGCGGGAATTGGCGCGAGTCCGCGTCCCCGGCCTACCGTCTTTCTTATTGGCGCCGGGACTTCGGACTATATCGGGCAGTCTCTTACCTACCTTCTTCGGCGGTGCTGGAACTGCGAAGTGATCGCGGTGCCGAGCACGGATCTGCTGACGCACATGGATGAGCGGATGATTCCGGAGAAGAAATATCTCTGGATTTCTTTTTCGCGTTCCGGGGACAGTCCGGAGGGAGTTGCGGTACTGGAAAGCGCGCGCAAGAACCATCCTGATATTCATCACCTCGTGATTTCGTGCAATGTGAACGGGCGAATGATCCGGGAAATGGCTGACGAGCCGCGAGGGTTGGGAATTTGTTTGGACGATGCCGTTAATGACCGGGGACTGGCGATGACCAGCTCATTCTCGAACATGGTGATCTTCGGGCAATGCCTGGCGCACGTGAATGATCCTGGGACATATGAAGGAGTTTTGTCGCAGCTGGTGCAGGCGGGTCGGGATTTTATGCCGCGCGCCGCGGATTGCGCGTCGGCGCTGGCGAAGAACGCTTACACCAAAGCTTGCTTTGTTGGTTCGGGAGCGCTGCGGGCGGTGGCGAAGGAATCCGCGCTCAAGCTTTTGGAGTTGACCGCGGGAAAGACGTTGACGATGTCGGAGTCGGTTCTGGGCTTGCGGCATGGTCCCATGGCGGCTTTGGACCAGGGCACGCTGTTCGTTTGTTTTCTTTCGGGGAACCGGCGCGTGCAGCCCTACGAGCGGGATTTGCTGGAGGAGATTGGAAGGAAGCGGCTGGTTGGGTGCAGGGTGGTTGTGGGCGGGGGTGAAGTCGACAGAGACTCGGTTGCTGAACATTACGTGGCGTCCGATGCGGGGGGCGTTATCGGCGATGATTACCGGCCGGCGGTGGATGTGATTTTCGGCCAGTTGCTGGGTCTGTTCAGTTCGCTGCGGTGGGAGCTGAGGCCGGATTGTCCGAGTCCGAATGGCGCTATCAGTCGAGTGGTACAGAACGTGAACATTCATTCGTAAGGAAAGTGCGGGGAGCGGTCTTGTAAGGAAGCGAGCCAAACGCGCGATTATTGTGTCGCAAAGAACGCGACACGTCGCGCGGCTCGCCCGGATCCTTCAGCGACGATAAAGCCGTCGCTTCAGGATGACAGTTAAGCAAACGGAGGATTCAGATGAAACCGACGGGACGACGACTTCTCTTTCTCTCTTGCGTTTTGGTGGCGTGGTTCTGCGTGGGGTTTGGCGCGTTCGCGGCCGCACAGGGCAGTTACCGGGCACAGCTTCGAGGCGTGGTCACTGATGCTTCGGGAGCGGTGGTCCACAATGCGACCGTGACCATCACGGAAACGGGGACCAATATTTCCAGTGTGGGGCACACTGACGACAAGGGTGAATACTTTTTCACAGGTCTGCGGCCGTCGACGTATTCGGTAAAAGTTCAGATCACAGGCTTCCGGTCGGCGGAGAAAACCGGTGTGGTGCTGGCCGTCGATCAGGAAGCTTCGCTGAATTTCAGTCTGACTCCGGCGGGTATAAGCGAGAAGGTCGAAGTCACAACGGCCGCGCCGCTGATGGATACGGACAACGCGACGCTGGGCACAGACATTACCCACGAGTACATAAACGAAATCCCGTTGATGGGCCGCGACTACTTCGGGCTGACGTTTCTGGCGGCGGGAGTCACCGAGGTGGCAGGGTCGGGTACGTCGGATAACTACCCGTCGGGAACCAACTTCACTTCCAACGGGCAGCGCAACGCGACCGCCGAAGTACGGTTGGACGGCGCCCTGATCAGCGCACCGGAGCAGGGCGAAGGCGGAAACTCCAACGTGTACTACGAGCCGTTGGTTGATAGCGTGCAGGAATTCAAAGTGCAGAACAACAGCTTCTCGGCGGAGTTCGGCAACAACGGCGGCACGGTGGTAAACATGGTGCTGAAGAGCGGGACCAACGCATTCCACGGCACGGGCTGGTATTTTCTGCAGCGTCCGCAGATGGACGCTCGCGATTTCTTTAATCCCAAATATTTTTTGGGTGATCCTACGCCCAATCCCAAGCCCGACAGCAAGCGTGACCAGGGCGGCTTTTCGCTGGGCGGGCCGATCAAGAAGAACAAGACGTTCTTTTTTGTTGACTTCGAGAAGGTGAGAAGCTTGAACGCGTCCAGCGGGGTCGTGACTGTACCCACCGTGGCGGAACGGAAGGGCGACTTCTCGGGACTTACGAATAATATTTACGACCCGAATGTGAATTGCGGCACGGCGACCAACGTGATCAGGCCGCAGGTTGGATTTGACTGCTTCAACAACCCGATTCCGGGTGAGACGCCGAATGTGATTCCAGCAAGCGAAATTAACGGTATCGGAATCGCTGTGCTCAATCTCTACCCGCAGCCTAGCAACTCGGACGAATTCAATAACTATAACTACACAACGGTGGCGAACGCGCCGGATTACCAGTTCGACATCAAAATAGACCATCAGATCAACGATAAGAACCGCGTCAACGGACGCTACAGCCGGGGCTGGAGCAACTACACGACTCCGCTGACTTTAGGCGACGGCTTCGATAATGATGGAATAAAGAGCGGTGTGACCGTGGCGCAAAACGGCTCGTTCGAATACGCCCGGACTCTGAATCCGCGGATCATCTGGACCAGCCACGCGGCGATCGACCGGGTGCATGAACTGTCGCTACCGGGTATCCCCACGATCTCCAGTTTCAACGCCTCACTGCCGGCTGGCATTCAAGGATTGCCGCCGGTGTTCCAGCAGGCCAACGGGATCGACGAGATGCCGACGTTTCAGATGCAGGGGAATCTGCCGTGGAATAATCTTTACGATCAGTGCTGCATTTACACCAAATTTGGCCACACGCTGGTGAGCTATTCGTCGCAGTTGGTAATTTCCCGGGGATCGCACCTGATCAAGATAGGCGGGGAACAGAGAATTTTCTACAACAATTTCTGGCAGCCGAACAACCCGACGGGACTCTTGACTTTTACGGATGAAGTCACATCTCCGACTCCCAACAGCGACTATGATGCGTCTGGAGTTGTCACGACGGGCAACCCACTGGCCAGCCTGGCTTTTGGTTACGGCGACAACATCAACGGCTCGACCCAGCTGTTAGTGACTCCCTCGGTGGCCAACCGATCGCTGGAGACGGGGTTTTACATCCAAGATGACTGGAAAGTAAATTCGAAACTCACGTTGAATCTGGGCCTGCGCTACGAGTGGAGTTCGCCCTATACCTCGCGCAACAACCAGCTCGAATTCAGCAATTTCACGACAAATTCCGGGGTGGGCATCAATTTTGCCAGCCTTCCCGCCACCGCGCCAGCGGGCACGTTGAGTGCGCAGGGGCTTATGCAGAGTATCCCCGGGCTGAATCTTCCAACGACGCAGGAGTTGAACGGCACGACTACGTTCGCCAGTTCCAGCATGAGGACGATTCCGACGTACCGCAAGGACATTGGACCGAGGGTGGGCTTTGCCTATGCGTTCGACTTGAAAACGGTGGTGCGCGGTGGAGTCGGCGTTTATTTTGGAATGAGCCCGGCCACAAACTTCCAGTATCCCGGGTCCGCGTTTCGCAAGACGGCCAACCTGTTTTTCACGAACGACGATTTTGCCACTCAGTCGGCGACTCTCGAAAACCCGTTTCCAGGCGGTTTTACTGGTCCGCAGGGCCAGCAGTACGGCCAGTTTGCGAACTGGGGCTATCAAAACCCGAACGATCTGGGCAATACTGCGGCGCGGGATGCCGACATTTACCAGTGGAATCTGGGAGTGCAGCGAGAGCTGCCCAGCGAGATCGTAATTGGCGTCGACTACGTTGCCAATCGCAGCACTCATCTACCCTGGTCTGGCACAAACAACCGGGCTTACATCCCATCGTCTTTGCTGGGGCAGGTTTCACAGGCTGTGCGCGCCAACTTCGAGAGTATGCCGGGCAACGGCCCTGGGTCCTGCGATCAAAACAACTGCGTGACCAACTTTCTTCAGACCCTAGTGGGCAATCCGTTTTACTCCATGTTCAATACCCCTTGCACATCAACTCCTTCCAATCCTTGCTTCAATGAAGTGAATTCCAACTACGGCCAATCGACCCTGCCCTTGTCGACTCTGTTAACTACGTATCCGCAATTCGCCGGAGACTTCGAGGGTCTGATGCTGGAGAGCGCGAATTCCTGGTACAACGCGATGCAGATTCGCTTCCAGAAGCACACCACACACCACGTCAGCTTCGAGGGTAGCTACACGATATCGAAAGAAACCGACTATTCTTCGGCAGGCCGGAATAACTGGGTGGGAGCGCTTGGACTCGGCCTTCCGCAACAACTGGACAATCTGAAGGCGGAGCATAGCATTGGGGCCAGCGACGCGCCGCAGCGGCTCGCGGGCGCGGTGGTTGTAGACCTGCCCATCGGCCGCAACCAATGGATTGGCGGGGATATGAACCGAGCGGTGGACGCGGTGATCGGAGGCTGGTCGGTGGCAACCCTAATCACCCAACAATCGGGGCAACCCATGGCCATCGGCCTGAACAACCCACTTCTAGCCAACGGCAGCCAACGTCCTAACACTGTCTGTTCCCAACTCAAGAGCGGGACCAGCATGCACACCGTGGCCTTGAACTGGCAGACGAACCCGGCAGCGATAAACCTTGGCAATCCCCCGGTGGCCACCTTCTTCAATGCGAATTGTTTTGCAGATCCAGGAGACAATATTCCGGGCAACGCGCCACGCTATTTTTCCGGCTTACGCCTCGACGGTATCCACAACGCGGATCTGAACCTTTACAAGTCGTTCGTGCCCAAAGAAGGCATGCGGCTGGAAGTGCGGGCGGAGATATTCAACTTCACCAATCACCCGCGCTTTGGGCAGCCGAATTCGGCTGTGGGAAGTGGGCCTGCGGGAAGTTCGACTCAGACGAATCCGTTTTTCGGGACGATTTCCGGCGACGCTCCGGGGGAATTGCCCCGCTTCTTCCAGTTTGGGGTGCGGTTCGAGTTCTGAGCGGAGTGGCGATTTTCTTTTTCCTCGTGGCCGCGAGCGGGGGTTCGCTTTTAGAAGGCTGCTTTCTTCCGGTAGACTGTGGTGTCCAAGGCGGGGATTTCTACTTGCTCAAACTCAAGTCGTGTTTGTGCCGTGGTGTGGTTCGGCTTTGTCTTTTATTGGTTACCGGTTCGATGGGTGCCCAGTCGGTTCCTCCGGAACTGATGAATGGCCTTAAATGGAGGCTTATTGGGCCGTTTCGGGGCGGGCGAGTGGTTGCCGTGGCTGGGGTGCCGGGCGACTCTACTACCTTTTATTTTGGCGCGGTCAATGGCGGCATCTGGAAGACTACTGATGCCGGCGTTGTCTGGACGCCGGTCTTCGACAAGCAGGCGATTGGCGCGATCGGCGCTATTGCTGTGGCTCCTTCCGACCCGAAGACCATCTATGCGGGAACCGGCGAGTCTGATATCCGATCTGATTTGTCTTCCGGCAATGGCGTTTATAAATCCAGTGATGGCGGCGTGAGCTGGATTCATATCGGGTTGGAGGATACGCGGCAGATCAGCCGGATCGTGGTCGATCCGCAGAATGCGAACGTGGTTTACGTTGGGGCGCTGGGGCATGCTTATGGTCCTAGCGAGCAGCGTGGGGTGTACAAGTCTGTGGATGGGGGAGCGCATTGGGCGCGGGTTCTGGAGCAGGGAGCGGAAATCGGAGTTTCCGATCTGGCGATCTGTTCGGGGAATCCGCACGTGTTGTTTGCCGGGACGTGGCATACTCATCGTCCGCCTTGGAGCACTTATGCTCCGATCGACGGACCTGGAGGCGGGCTTTATCGCTCGCAAGATGCCGGGAAGACCTGGTCGCGGCTCAGCGGCAACGGGCTGCCGGAGGGGGATTGGGGACGCGTTGGGGTTGATGTGGCGCCGGATGGCAAGCGGGTGTACGCGCTTATCCAGGCGAAGAAGGCGGGGCTGTACCGTTCGGATGATGGAGGCAATAACTGGGTTCTTGCGAATGCAGATTCGCGTCTGACTAGTCGTGCGTGGTATTTCAGCGGCATCACGATCGATCCGCACGATTCTGATGTGATCTACATGCCGAATGTCGCTCTTTACGGGTCGGAAGACGGCGGGAAGACTGTTTCGATTGTGCGCGGGGCGCCGGGTGGAGATGATTACCACCAGATTTGGGTTGATCCGAAAAATTCTGCCAGCATGGTGCTGGGAACGGATCAGGGGACTTCGATCAGCCTGAACCGCGGACAGACCTGGAGTTCCTGGTACAACCAACCTACGGCGCAGCTCTACCATGTGATTACCGACAACCAGTTTCCTTACGTGGTGTACGGGGCACAGCAGGATAGCGGGAGCGCTGCGGTTCCGAGCCGAACTGATCACGGGCAGATCACGCCGCGGGACTGGTTTCCCGCGGGCGGGAGCGAGAGCGGATACATGGCGCCCGATCCGAAGGATGCGAACATCGTTTACCTGAGTGGGACTTATGGAACGGTTGACCGCTTTAACCGGCGGACGGGGTTCAGCCAGGATGTTGCTCCGTGGCCGGTGTTTGCATTCGATGCGGAGATTGATCAGCGTAAATATAGGGATCCTTGGACCCCGGTGTTGCTTTTTTCTCCGGCTGACGCGGCTACGCTTTATCTGGGGACGCAGTATGTGATGAAAACCGTTGACGGCGGGCTGCATTGGGAGACCATCAGTCCGGACCTCACGGGAGCAACGCAACGTCCCGGGGATAAGAAGGTGGGACCGACGACTATTGAGAACGCGAAACAGCGGGGGTACGGAGTGGTGTTCACGATTGCGCCGTCGGCTCTCAATCGCGATTTGATCTGGGCGGGAAGCGATACGGGATTGATTCAGCTTACGCGTGATGGCGGAAAAACCTGGAAAGAAGTTACACCGCCGGGACTGAGCGACTGGAGCAAGATCTCGCTGATTGAAGCATCGCATTTTGATCCGGCGGTGGCCTATGCGGCCGTGGACCGAAGCCGCCTCGATGATCAGACACCTTACATTTATCGAACGCGTGATTATGGATCTACCTGGCAACTGATCACCAACGGCATTGCGGCTCCCGCATTTTTGCGGGCGGTTCGCGAAGATTCGCAGAGCAAGGGACTGCTTTTTGCGGGGACGGAATTGGGCGTCTACGTTTCTTTCGATGATGGCGATCACTGGCAATCGTTGCAACTCAACCTGCCCGTGAGTTCGGTTCGTGATCTGGCGATCCATGGCGACGACCTGGTAGCTGCTACACACGGACGGTCTTTCTGGATTCTGGACGACATCACGCCGCTGCGGCAGGCGCTGGAGGCCGGGAAAGCGAGTGGGGCATGGCTTTTTCATCCCGCTGCGGCCTTTCGCATTGACAACGACTCTTTTCCGGGTACGCCGCTTCCGCCGGAGGAACCTACGGCTGAGAATCCTGCGAGTGGCGCGGTGATCGATTATTTCTTGAAGAGTGCAGCTGGCAACGTGAAGCTGGAGATATTGGATGCGCAACAGAATCTGGTTCGGAAATTCTCGTCGGAAGATCCGAGCTCGGGGAATCATCGGCCGCTTCCTGTGGCGGAGCGCTGGTTCCCCAAGCCTGAAGTGATCGAGAAGAGTCCTGGGATGCATCGCTTCGTGTGGAATCTTGCGTGGGACACCGCGGGCGGGCCGAGCGTGGATGACGAAGCCGAGTATCGCAATCCCAGCGGCCCCAAGGCGGTGCCCGGAATTTACCAGGTGCGCCTTACGGTGGATGGACGGACGCAGAGCCAGCCGCTTGAAGTAATTATGGATCCGCGGTCGGAAGCGACGCGGGACAGCCTTGCGCAGCAGTTGCAACTCGGTCAAAAGATTTTTGCTGAAGTGCAAGACGCGCGCCGGGTGCTGGCCGAGATCAGTGTGGTTCAGAAGCAACTGACTGACATGCAGAAAAAGCTTGGCGAACAAAATCCTGCGGTGAAGGCCGCCCTGGCGGAGGCGCAAGCGGAAATCGGGCGGATTGTTAGTAATAAGGAGGCTGCTCAAAACGGGCCAGCCGGACTGCAGGAGGCTTTTACAGGACTGACCTCAGCGCTGCGAGCGGTCGAAAGTGGAGACCGTGGCGTGCCATCGCAAGCGATCGCGGTCTACGGCGAGTCGAGCGCACGCGTTAAAGCCCGCATGGCGGAGTGGACCGCATTCAAGCAAACAAAATTGCCGACGCTTAACCATAAACTCCGGGAAGGAAAGCTGGCTCCGATCGCCATCTCGCAGATTGAAGAGGAAGCTGAGTTTCTGATGTCGCGCTGAACCAATCTCGCGCTGAACATGAAGCCCCTGGTAGTGGGTCAGTTTGAAAATCCATGGCCTCGCTTTATCCGACCTATGGCATGATGGTCCAAGTGAGGCGCTTCATGATAGACCATGAAAAACTCCAAAAGGGGCGAGGCTGGGCCTATTTGGCGGGGATAGTCATTTTCCTCGCCATGGTGGCATGGAAATTCGCAACCCGCTAGGAGCGAAAGTTCGCGTGAACGTCGGGAAACGTCCACGCGACTCGAACCAGTTCGCCAAGTGGACAGCAGACCTCAGGTGACCCACTACCAAAGCGCTTTGGTGCTATGCCGTTGGTGATCTCCTCCCTCGATTAGAACCGACCTAGAATTGGCATTCGACTAGAGCTCTCATGACCTCTCGGCAGAGGATGGGGTTGAAGCTTATCGCTAACGTAAGCGGTAAAGTTCTCAAAACTAGGGCTTAGTAAGGAGATCACAGTCATGGCTGCTGGTGCTGCGCCTGCTCCCGAACGAAAGACGGAGACGAAAACCGAGATCACAGAAGGTGGCACGGCGCACCTCGTGACGCTGAAGCAGCGCTTCGTAAGTCTGCTTCGGGAGATTTTCCAAGGACGCCACGACCATCTTGGGTGGCGGCAGTAAGTACCGCGCTGGCGAGGGGACGTAGCCAGATCTGATCGCTAACGCTTCTGTAGGTCTTCTCTTATCCGATCTTCGCCTATCTGATCTTCTTTTGTCCGATGTGCTTTTATCCGGTCTTCTCTTACCCGCTCTTACGCTATCTACTGATCAGCTGTCGATGAATAAGATCGAGATATTTCGCCAGTTGTTCAAGCCTGGGACAGGCAGCTTCCCGGCCCACTCCCTCTGCCTCAGCTTATGGGACTAAATTTCGGCGATTTTACGAGGAGTAAACGGTATGCCTCGTCGATCGTTCGAACCACATGCAACTCAGGGCGAGCCTGTTCGCTGAGGATCTGCAACATGCGCATCATTCCAAAAAGAAAGTCTTGAGGAGCGACGACGACGCGCATGTAGCCAGCCGCGATGATGGGCGACCTACCCACTACCTGCCGAATGAGGTCGCTGGAAATGTCAACGTTGGCCTCCACCTTCGAGAAGTCCCAGAGGCCGCGACACGGCGGATGCGATGCTGTATATCTGGTTGCTGCGTCGTAGCAATCCAACAAAATCGCGCCCGTCAACGGGCCTTCAAGAGTTCCGCGCAGGATGTTGTTCTTTGCGTCAAAATCCATGACAAAGCCCATCGCAAGCCTCGCCCACCCAAGATACTCGTCTTCGTCTGATGGCTCAACCTTTGTAATGAGGCGTCAGCACTCGAAACCCCCGTCAGAAGGTCGATAAGCGCTATGGGGATTTTTCACCAATTGACGCACTGGATTCCCTTTGTTATATCTCGCTATTCCGGCTCGGCCATCGATGGAGGTTTTCTATGTGGTCTTCGACTCGCGTTCTTCTTGTTCTTTTCCTTTCGCGCAACTTGCGAATCCGTTCTCTGCTGTTGGCGGTCATGTTGGCAGCCTGCGTTCTTTGCGCTGCTGGCGTGAGCCATTCCCACTCGGTGACCCCGGATGGAGTTTCCTCGGTCGACCAGGCCGTGCGCGCGTTCATGCAAACCGTCTCGCATTCCGTCACTCAGGATGGCCCGATGGCTTGGGTCAAATATTTTGATGCGAGTCCCGCATTCTTTATGGCCGTCAACGGCCAGATGGCCTTCCCGAATGTTGCGGCGGCCCAGGAAGGTACTCGCACGTTTGCCCAAACCATCCGCCACATTGAATTGAAGTGGGGAGATGATTTGCGCGTCGATCCGCTCACAAGCGAGTTCGCCGTCGTGGCGGTCTCATGGAGCGAGATTCAAGTCGACACCGCCGGGCACAGCGTTACCGAGACGGGATACTTTACTGGACTTGCAGAGTATCGCGAGGGACAATGGAAGTTCCGCGACGCCCACTGGTCTTCACCCGTTTCCTCCCACTAGCCCCCCGATCAACTAGTTGGATTTGTGCGAGTGGACAACTGTTGAAACTAGGCGGTTACACTCAAATGACTCCGCCCGGCCCTTAACGAGTGGAATCGCGATTTTGCGAGTTGCCAATTCGTTCAATTCACCAAGGCGAAGAACGAAATGGAAATCCGCGACCAAGCAGAGCTTGAGCCGGGCGTACCTGAGGCATCCATTGGGATGAAATCAAAATCAGGCCGGCCTTACGAGGAGAACATCTGCGTCAGAGGGGTGATGCGTAGCCGCCGCTCGCATTGAGTGTTGCCCGATGATAGTCTTTGATTGCCACCTCGCGTCAAATTCCTCTGATACCGTCCATGTTTCCTTTGTGCGTGCGGCCATGAATAGTAGGGACAACCAGGGTCCGGATCCCGATGTGCGCGACAGGATCGTGAACCTGATGCAGTCGATCGGGAAAGGACGAAAGAAGGAGATCCCCGCTGAGGAACTGCAGAAACTCAAGAGCGCAGCCAGCCGCCTCGATCACATGTTGAAAGCCGCCGCGAACGCCGATCAGCAAGCGTTAAAGAGCGCGGCGGCGAGGCTCGACCAGTTGCTGTCCGACATCCGAGCGGGAAAAGACGTCACCAGCAACCTCAAGCGAAGAGAAAATTCTGGAACCTGAGACGTTACGCCAACAAGCGCGTGTTGCCCGATCTTTTCTTACGCCGCCTGCCGACCCACGGTCAATGCGTGAGATCGCGATGTTAGGTCAACCCGTTACGGATGCGGGCGTCAGGGTGTTACGGTGAAACTTGTGGCACTTTGACCTCGCCCTCCATTAGTCCCGATCGCGATCACGCCGGTCATAGCTCCAGTGGGCACCGTGACCGTGATCTTTGTATCGGAATTGACGGAGATTCTGGATGCGCCGACACCGCCAAACGATACGTTCGCAGGTTTGGTGAAGGCGTCTCCGGTAACGACCACGCTCGTGCCGACTGCCCCGCTCGTCGGCGAGAAGCTGAAAACCTGCGGCCTCACAAGAAATTCCTGATTGCTGGACAACGTTCCGCCAGGTGTTGTCACCTCGATCTCGCCGGTGGTCGCTCCATCAGGCACAATGGCTGTGATTTCAGTGCTCGAAACCACGGTGAACGCAGCCGCCGTCCCGTTGAACCTGACCGCGGTCGTTCCCGTCAGATTATTTCCCAGTACAATGACCTTCGCTCCCACTCTGGCCTGATCTGGCACTGTCGCGACGAACGGCCCCAGGCCGACATCCAGGCTGAAGACCGTGCCGCAGCCGTCCGTGCAGTTGCTGCTGCTCCCGCCAAGGTCGGTCGTCCCATAGAACTTTCCATCGGTGCCTTGTAGCAGCCCCGCCGAGCTCTCGTTGTCGGCAAAACTGTAGACCGTCGTTAGCGCGCCAGCAGCAGTAATCTTGAAGACCGTCCCGTATACCGCCGTTGTCCCATAGAAATTGCCGTCGGTCGCTTGGATGAGTCCCCCAGCAGGGGCGGCGCCATCGACGCATACCGTGCCGCCCGTCGTGCAAAAGTCGTAGAGGAATTCTAATGCGCCTGATTTCGTGATTTTAAACACTGTGCCGCAACCATATTTGCTGCATTGAAAGTTCGAGCTGAATGAGCCGCCGTAAAAAGTCGTTCCATAAAAGACCCCGTCGGCGCCCTGCACCAGCGCGTTGGGGACCGCACCAAGTGATGGTTCGAGGTTGAACTCGTACAGGGTCGTCAGCACACCACTCGGGTCGAACTTGAACACGATGCCGCAGCCGGGAGGAAACGATAACTCTGGGCTGATGCATGGGTTGTCGCTCCCGCCAGTGCTGGTGGTCCCGAAGAAATAGCCAAAGACACCTTGAGCCAGGCTTGTGCCCGGTGCTGCCCCGTCAGCGCAATTCGTCAAGGCGCAAAAGCGGTAAAGGGTTGTCAGCTTACCTCCAGGAGTAAGTCTGAAGATGGTGCCTTCCTGATTGGCACCGCCGCCGATTGCAGTTGTACCGTAGAAATCGCCGTAGGCGGATTGCATCAGACCGGCAGACGGAGCATAGCCATCGGAGCAGTTCGGCAGGGCGCAGAAGTTGTAGAGGGTGGTTAGCTTCCCACTTGGCGTGATTTTAAAGATCGTCCCGCAGTGTGACTTGTTGGTACTACAGTTCGTCCCGCCCGAGTTTGTTACCCCGTAGAAGTCCCCGTCTGTGGCGAGAATCAGTCCGCCTACAGGTCGGTCCCCGTCGGTGCAGTTCACTTTGGAACAGAACTTGTAAAGCGTGGTCAACACGCCGCTTGGTGAAACTTTAAAGATGGTGCCGCAGCCGGGGCCGTTCCCTGCTGGGCAAGCGGCGTTCTGGTTGCCTCCTACTAAGGTCGTCCCATAGAAGTTCCCGTCGCTACCCTGGACCAGGACCCCCGCAAGATGGCCGTCACTACCATCGAAACTCGCCAGGGTAGTGTAAGTCTGTCCTGGTGCGACAATTGTAGCGAAGCAGAACAGAAGGAGTGCGCACCCAACCTTCCACACTCTAAGTAGATTCACGTTTCCGCTTTCCGGGTCAGACTGTTTTGTTTGCACGGCGGACCCCCAAAGGCAAAACTCAGCACATATCATGGTCCTCCGGCACAGGGGCTGTCAAAGGCAAGAGCATGGGTAGAGTGGTGACACACACTGAACAAGGTGCGCCGCGCGACATGTATGACTGAAGGGGATATTTACGCCAACAAGCGCGTGTTGCCCGCTGTTTTCTTGCGCCGACAACTGACCCCACCGGCGATGAGTGAAATGGGGATTTCAAGAACTATCGAGATTCGCCAGGGCAATTCTTACCAGCGTTGATTGTCAGGAATGGGTTCGCAAGTCTTGACTTTCTGCGGCTTGACCTTGAAGTCCGTAATCCAGCACTGGTCAAGAACGGAGCAGTAGCAGCTTTCTGTCTCGACTCTGAACCGCGCGTCAGTATCGAGGAGACGATACAAATCGGGATCTGCGTCAGCAGCGCGAATTTGGAAGATGCTCTCCGATTGCCCCGCGGGAAGGGTTGTGCCGGATGCGACATTTTGCCAGACTGACCCGGTCCGTTGCGTCTGCCTGCGGCAGCAACGGGCGAGCAAATCGCCTGGGCCGTTCGTCGGCTGACCATTCCACTTGACTCGGAACCACTCTATGATTGCCGGGCCAGTGCCACCGTTCCTGAGGTCAAAGTGAATCGCGTTTACATTCTCCGACACGTTTCCCGTCGTGAAACGGATGATTGGAAGTGTGGAAGCCTCCACTTGTTTCTCGTTGGCGGCGACTAGCTTCTCCATCGTACGGCCGTGGCGGATGGAAACGATGAGAGAAACAATCGAGATGAAGATGGCCGATCCAGCGATGACGAAATCGAGCCAAGGAAGCCCGGTGTGGTGGGCGTGTGAGTGAGATTCGTGTTCGATCATTTGATGGGGCAGCGTAGCCCACGAGAGATTCTAATCGGATTTCCGCCTCCCTGCGCGAGAAGTGCGAGGCCTCGTTATCCCTTGCCGAACCCGGTGCGGGCAGCCTGCAGTCGCATCGAGTCACACGAGGAAAGGCAAAATGGATTGTAACGCCAATCCTGGAGCCCCAAATGTGAGCTAGAGCAGAAATTCGATCCTTCTAGGACTGTCTTTACGGCGAGCGAGTGCAACCTTCCAAAGCAAAGGGGTGAGCCCGTTGAACCTCGATTACCGTGCGTAGTGGTGCGGCGGCATCCGGCAGTAACTTGCTGGGTACGGGCTACCGCGCTAGGTTAAGTAAATGCCGAATCACCATGGGGTTAAGTCGCTAGCTGGAGGTGCGGCGAAGATCCTGGCGGTGGTGCTTGGCCCGGAAGCGAGGCTAGCATGAGGAAGGCAAATGCATTCGTCGTTGCGATTTTTCTGGGCACGCTGATTGTTTCGGCTTCGTGCTCGAAGCAGCCGCAAGCGGCTCGAAAGGTAACGCCTGACGCTGCGCAGGCAACATCCACTCCGCAACCGGCGGCCCCACGAAACGCTCTGGCAGCAGGATACCCCCGGCCGGCCGAGGATACGAGCAAGTACGATCCGGAAAAGGAAGCGGAGAAGATTGATATCAAGCTGTATCCGGGCGCGCGAATCCTTTCCATGCCGTATGGGCTACGAAGGGGAAATTTTCTGCTACAGCATGAATTCTTCACGACCACCGATAGCCGCGGCGATGTTGAGAAGTTTTACAACCAGATCTATGGCGGAGGGATTCAAGAGAACGCGGCTGGTGTGGCCTCGGGTTCGATCGTTCAACCGAGATCAACCCGCGACTCGTATCTTTTTAACATACACACTGCGCCCGACGGCGAGACGCACATCGAAGTCACCGAAATCCGCTCGTGCGACATGGTTCCTGCGCCGTGCAACGAGAGTCCACGGCCGGTTGAGGATGTGAGCGGGTACGATCCGGAAAAGGAAGCCGAAAAGATTGGCGTCAAGCTGTACCCCGGCGCGCAGATTTATTCGATGCCGTACGCCGTGCAAAGAGGGAACTATTACCAGCAGCGCGCATTTTTCGCAACCAGCGATAGCCACGCCGACGTGGTGAAGTTTTACGAGCAGATTTACGGTGTAGGAACCTTTGAACAGAACTCGATCGGCGTCGCCTCAGCCTCGATCGTGCAAGCGGGATCGCACGAGGGACATCTTTTCAACATACATCCTGTGGCCGACGGTGGAACGCAGATCGAAGTAACCGCGCTGCGGCCGTGCGCGACGCCTCCTGCGCCGTGCGCCGGAAGCTAGAAGCGTCGCGTAATGTGAGGGGAACGGAGAGGGGAGACAATGAGGCTAATGAAAATCAGAGGAGCGGTCCAGTTAATTTTGATTGTTGCAGGCGTGCTGGTTTCTGCAGGGACCTTGTGGGCGCAGGACAAACCCATAGGAGATGTGGCGCGGCAGGCGCGGGCAGAAAAGGCCCAGGCGCCGCACGCGAAAAAAGCAGTTACGGATGAGGACTTCGGGCCGCAGTTGGCTCCGGTTTCGGAGACGGACGATCCGGCGCAGGTTTTCAAAAAAGCCAGGCACGCCTGGATGACGGATATGCCGCGTACCTGCCGTGAATATAGCAACAACAGTAGCGGGCCCGGCTTATCTAATGAAAGTTTAAGGGAGATGGCGGCGCCGGACCAGATACGCATCGTAGGCGATAGGCGGGGTGGTTCAGATCCGGGGCATAACGAGCTTATCGTCATCGGCAGCGACATGTACAGCCGAATTGGCGCTGGACCGTGGAGGAAGGATTCGGCGGCTGGGCTCGCTGGATTACCGCACTGGGTTCCCGAACCGCTAGTGGACGACTACGCGACCGGAGAGCTTAAACTGGTCCGCCGCGACGCCGCCGGGGGCGTGCCGGCCTTCCTATACGAAACCAAGTTTCATCCAGGCGGCGTAGCATTTCGTGACAGAACAATCGACTTTTGGGTTGGAGCTAACGATAATCTTCTCCGGAAGATCGAGAGCCTTACAAAAGAAACGGGCCCATCCAGTGGGGGAGTTGAGGACCGTTACAGTATCACCTGCTCCTACGGGCCGATACCTGCAATCAAACCCCCGATTTAATCTGGCAACTGCGGAGAATAGGCGTCTACACTCATTGGGAATTCGGCGATCCCAGTCAACGAGTGCAATGCAGATGTTTACGCGAACAGGCGCGTGTTGCCCGCTCTTTTTTACGCCGCCTACCGACCCACTGAGCGACTCTGGAGGTTCAGGGCGGCGCGGGCGATGTGCTCCAGAGGGACGACGATATCCACGGCGCCGCGGGAAATCGCGCTCCTGGGCATTCCGAAGACGATGGAGGTGGCTTCGTCCTGGGCGATGGTGTCGGCGCCCGCTTCCTTCATCTCAGAGAGGCCCTGGGCGCCGTCGTCGCCCATGCCGGTCATGATTATGCCGACCGCCTTGGCGCCGACAGAAGTGGCCACGGAGCGGAAAAGTACATCAACACTGGGGCGATGGCGTGAGACCAGCGGTCCGTCGATGATGCGGACGACGAGTTCCTTGCCGCTGCGATCGACGAGCATGTGGCGATTGCCGGGAGCAATCAACGCCTGACCGGTTTGCAGGCGGTCGCCGTCGCGGGCTTCTGCGACTTCGATTCCGCACTCCTGGTTCAAGCGGTTGGCAAAAGCAAGGGTGAAGACCTCGGGCATGTGTTGCACAATCACGACCGGGGGGCAGTCGAGGGGCAGAGCCGTGAGGAAGACGCGCAGAGCTTCGGTTCCACCGGTGGAGGCACCGACGGCGATCAGTCCGGTGGTCGCGGCTGCCGAGCGGGGCTTGCTTTTGCGCGGGAGGACGGCATCGGCGGTCAGGCGCGGAGCCGGCGCCAGGGCCGGCTTTGGCCGGGGCCTGAGCTGGGCGTGAGACGCGCTCCAGACGGCATCGAGAAGGGTCACAGCCGATTCGTGCAGGAAGTCCCGTACGCCGACCTTGGGTTTGGTGATTACCTCGACCGCGCCTTCTTCGAGAGCGCGAAGTGCGAGCTCGGTGCCGCGGGCAGCTAGGCCGGAGCAGACGACTATTGGCGTCGGCATTTCCGACATGATCTTTCGGATGAAAGTCACGCCGTCCATGCGGGGCATTTCGAGGTCGGTGATGACGACATCGGGAGGATCTTTTTGCATCTTTCCCCAGGCAATCAGCGGGTCGGCCGCGACGTTGACTTTGAGCATGCGGTTGGTGCTGAGGATGGCCTGCATCACTTGGCGAACCATCGCGGAGTCGTCGACGACCAGGACGTGCAGCTCATCTCCATGCTTACGAGGCCGGCTCTTTCTGCGTGGTGATGTGTCTGGGGCCGAAGAAGGAGGAGTGTTTGGAGTTGTCATCACCGGTCCTCTCTCTCTGTGCCTTCTGTATTTGTGTAGATGGTCGGCTCAAGGCTTCGCAGCTGGGAAAACATGCTGGTCAGGTTCTCGGCGTGGCCTACGAATAGAAAACCGTTGGCCAGGAGATGACGGGAAAGGTTTTCGACGACGCGGCGTTTTGAAGCAGCGTCGAAATAAATAAGGACGTTGCGGCAGAAGATGGCGTCGAATGGACCTTCGACTGGAGCGGACTCCTGGTTCAGGTTTAAGCGGCGGAAGTCGACCATCTGCTGGATTTCGACTTTCACTTTCATTTCGGATTCGCGGTCGGCGGTTCCGCGAAGCATGAAACTGTGCAGCAAGTCGGGGGGCAGCTCGGCGGATTTGGTGATGGGATAAATTCCCTGGCGCGCTTTTTCTAGCACGCGGTTTGAGATGTCAGTGGCCAGAAGGCGAACGTCCCAGCCTTCATCGGCGGGAAGGTGTTTGGCCAGCAGCATGGCGAGGGAGTAGGGCTCTTCGCCGGAAGAACATCCGGCGCTCCAGATGCGGACTCGCTTGGGGCGCAATCGTTGTTCGGCTTCGGCGCGCCAACGAGGAAGCACATGCTGCACCATGAAATCGAACTGCCGGGGCTCGCGGAAGAAGCGGGTTTCGTTGGTGGTGATGGCGTCGATCATGCGGGCGCGTTCTTCCTGCTGGTCGGGCTGAGAAACGCGCTCGTAGTAGATTTCCAGGGAAGCAATATCGAGTTCGCGAAGGCGGCGAAAAAGGCGTCCGCACAGCAAGGCGGTTTTTGAACTGCTCAGCCAGATGCCGGTTTCGGCGTAGATTAATTTCTGGAATTTTTGGAACAGGGCGGGACTTACCGAGAGCTGGGAGGGCTCGCGGCATGCGCCAACCTCGCGGGACGCGCCAGCTCCGGCTCCAGCGGACACAGCTAGGCTCCAGTCTCGAGCCGGTTTGGCGCTTTAGAAGGTCGATCGATGGCCGGTCGATTCATAGCCGCGGCGCTCGAAGCCTCTTCGTCTGCGGCGGACTCCGTGACGGCGAGGAGTTCGTCGGCGGAGAGCACTTTGTCGATGTCAAGAATCAGGCAGAACTTCTTGCCCAGCGCTCCCATGCCGAGCAGGTATTCGGTCTTGACGCGAGTGCCGAAGGGTGGAGTCGCTTCAATTTCATCGGCAGAGAGTTCGATGACCTGGCTCACGGAATCGGCCAGAACTCCCATGGTGAGGTTCTCGCCCTGGAACATCACCTCGGTGATGATGATGCAGGAAAACTTGGAAATGCCGGCGGCGGGCATGCCGAATTTCACAGCGAGGTCGACGACGGGGACAACCTTGCCGCGCAGGTTGGTGACACCGCGGATCCAGACCGGAGTGTTGGGTACGGTGGTGACGGCCTCGTACTCGATGATCTCGCGGACCTTCACGATCGCGATGGCATATTCCTCGCCCGCAGTTAAGAAGGTAAGGTACTGCACTGTGCTCGGAGGGAGTTGCTTTTTCCCCTGGTCCGACGCTCGCATAGTTTCACTCCTCATATTTCTTTTCTGCCGTTTGCATGGTCGCCGTGCGCCAACCCGTTAAAATGGAGAGAAGTTGGCTTCTTCCGCTACCTTGCCGTTGCCCGGGCGGACGCGGCTGGGCTGGGCGGAGTCGTTTTTGAATGCCGGGTTCAGGGGCATGGTCACGCGCTGTTGCTTGCCATCATCGCCGCGTTGACCGAACTGCTCTCCGGCAAACTTTTCTCCCGCAACCCGGAAAAAAGTCATCAACTGCTGCAGCTGCTCGGACTGTGCCGCCAACTCTTCTGCGGTGCTGGAAAGTTCTTCCGCAGAGGATGCGTTGCGCTGGGTGACGGTATCCACCTGGGCCATGGCCTGGTTGATCTGGGTTACGCCGCTAGACTGTTCAGTGGAGGCAGCAGTTACGTCCTGCACAAGCTCAGCAGTCTTCTTGATGGAAGGCACCAGGTCGGAGAGCAAGCGGCCAGAGCGTTCGGCTACGCTGACGCTCTTTCCGGCGAGTCCGCCGATTTCCTGAGCAGCCAACTGGCTGCGCTCGGCCAATTTTCGGACTTCGACTGCGACCACAGCGAAGCCGCGGCCCTGGTCGCCGGCGCGTGCCGCTTCGATGGCGGCGTTGAGCGCCAGGAGATTGGTCTGGTAGGCGATCTCTTCGATGACCGAAGTCTTGGCGGCAATCTGTTTCATGGCTTCGACGGTCTCTTTGACTGCATTGCCGCTCTCTTCCGCGGAAAGAGCTCCTTTGGCAGCCGCCTGCTCCACCTGACGGCTATGGTCGGCGTTTTGAGTGATGGACGCGTTCATCTCTTCAAGGCTGGAACTCATCTCCTCGACAGAAGCAGCCTGCTCGCTTGTTCCCTGAGAAAGGTTCTGCGAAGAGGCGGAGACCTGCTGAGCCGCGGAAGCGACCGCTGCGGAGCCTTCGCGGACGTCGCGGATGATGCCAGAAAGACGCGCGCTCATTTCGTGCATGGCCTGCTGCAATTGGCCGGTTTCGGAATGGTTGGTGACAGCTATCTCCCTGGTCAAATCGCCAGCGGCGATGCGCTTAGCCTGCGCGACTGCCTGCTGGATCGGGTTGGTAATGCTCCGCGTAACGCTGACTGCCGCGAGCGTGGCCAGAATGAGAGTGGCGAGGAGCAGCAACAATGCAACACTGCGTCCGGTGGCGTAGGCTTGCTGACTTTCCTTAATGCTTTGCTGCATGGCAGCGGTTTGAAGGTCAATGAATTTCTGCCATGTGGCGCGGTATTTGTCGAGGGCGGGGATCACCTCTCCACTCAACACGGCCATCGCCTCGTCCCGCTTCTTGTCCAGCAAGAGCTTTTTGGCTTTTGCGCGCGCCGCCTTGTAGGCATCGCGGTCCTGGGTGACGACTTCAAACAGCTCGCGCTCCTGGGGGGAGCTGAGAGTCTTTTCGATTTCCGCAACCTGGCCACTGATTTCCTGGCTGATGGTATCGTTCTGCTGATTCAGCTTCTTCTCTTGTTCTGAGTCGGTGGTCTCGAACAACTGAAACGTGATGCGGGCGTTGGTGATTGAGTGCTCGATGGTCTGGCGGGTCAACTCAACCGTGTTGTAGCGCTTCTGGATCGTGGCCGACATATTGGAGTTAAGATGGCCGAGCCAGCTCAGTCCGAATCCGCCGACTGCAATCACGCACAACAGGATGGCGCCGAAGACAACGCCTAGTCGCGTGCCTATTTTCTGATCTTGCCAAGTGCTCATGGTCCCTCACCTCGCTAATCTCAAATGACTGCGTTTGTAACTAAGCTTGTGCGTGCAAAGTCGACTGCATTACTTCGCGCAGAAGACTGGGAACGTCGATGATCAAACCGACGCGTCCGTCTCCCAGAACTGTGGAACCGGCGATGCCTGGAACGGCTCGAAATGCCCGGCCCAGCGGCTTGACCACGGTCTGCATGCCGCCGAGCAACTCGTCGACTGCGATTCCGGCATGGAATTCGTTGATCTTGACGACCACGATGTTCTCCCTTTTAGGAGTCTCACCAGATACGCCGAACATGCGCCGCAAACGGACGTAGGGAACGGCGGTTCCGCGGAGGCTGAGGATTCCGCTGGCCTCTGGGCTGCGTTGTTCCGCCGGCAATTCCGTACATTCGGTGACGTGCTCCAGGGGAACGATAAAAGTTTCGGCGCCGACCCGGACCGAGAACCCCTCGATGATGGCGAGGGTCAAGGGCAGGCGGATGGTGATGGTGCTGCCTTTGCCGGCAGTGCTTGATATCTCAGCTGTCCCGCGCAGAATGTCGATGTTGCGGCGGACGACATCGAGGCCGACGCCGCGACCTGAAAGATCGGTAACTGATTCGGCGGTTGAGAAACCAGCCTGGAACACAATGTCGTAGAGGTCCTGGTCGCTGAGCTCGTCTTTAGTGTTTGTGCCCGAGAGGAGTCCAAGGCGTTTCGCTTTGTCGAGGATGCGTGCGCGGTCAAAGCCTGCGCCATCGTCCTGGAGCTTGACAACGATGTTTCCCCCGCTGTGGGCCGCGGACAACCGGATCACTCCGCAAGCATTCTTGCCCTGGCGTTCGCGGTCGGTGGGCTTCTCGAGACCGTGATCGACTGCATTTCGCAACAAGTGCAGCAGGGGATCTTTTAATTGTTCGAGCACGGTGGTATCGACCTCGACGTCTCCGCCTATCACCTCGAGACGAGCCATTTTCCCGTGGCTGCGGGCGAGGTCCCTCACGGAGCGGACGAACTGGCGAAACAGGGGGCCAATGGGGACCATGCGGATGCTCATCACTTCGCTTTGCAGGTCCATGTACAGGCGCTCGGCTTCGCGATGCATCTCGAGGAGGGCGCGGCCCTGTTCGGTACCGAGTTTTTCGATCATCTGGCGCAGGCGGCCTTGCGCGATGACAATTTCGCCGGTCAGATTCAGCATGTTGTCGAGTTTTTCGACATCGGCGCGCAGGGTGCGGGGACCGGCGCCCGGGAGCGTGTCGATCTTCGCGGCCGAACTGGATTCTCCTGTTGCTCCGCTGGAGGTCAGGACTCTTTTCGAGCGTTTTTCTACCTCGTGGGCTATTTCTTTTCTGATCTTTTGTTGTTTCGCAGTCAGCTCGCGGGGCCCGGCTTTCGCGGTTGAGACCATGGCACGGAGTTCGTCCACAGCCTTCAGCAGGAGTGAAATCAAGTCTGCGCTGGGCAACGCCTGCTGCTCGCGAAAGACATCGAGCAGATCCTCTACTACGTGGGCGAAGCCGGCTAGTTCATTGAGTCCCAACGAGGTAGCGTTGCCTTTGAGACTATGGGCGACGCGGAAAATGTTGGGTAGAAGCTCGGGATCGGAAGGAGTTGATTCCATCTGAACCAACGCCTGTTCCATAATGTCCAGGCCCTCTTCGGACTCGACGAGGAACGACGCCAGGACTGCTTCACGGTCAAAGTCCGCTAAATCCATTGTTCCTCCTCTCGTAATCCCAGGGGCTAAAGCCCGGATTTTTATCGGGTCTTTACGGCACGACTGAAGTCGTGCCCTTCCCGAGCCGTTCTCGAGAGAGCTCTTTTATTCAGTATGCCCAGCTGCGTTACGCCAGGTCGACTACACCTGGTCGAAATTCTTGATCGTGGTTACGCCGTCGGAAATCTGAAAGGCTAACCTGCGGCCCCGCTTCCCGGAGACTTCTTTTTCGACTACGCGAATGCCGGCGGCACGGAGAAATCTTTCGGCTAGTTCCACGTTCCTCGATCCCACTGACTGCGATGGGTTGGCGCCGAAAGCGCTGGAACCGCCGAAGATTTTGGCCTGCAGGTTTCGAACTTCGCATCCCAGCGCCAGGACCTGGTTCAGGAGTTCTTGATTAGCGACATTGCCGTAGCGCAGGCGGTTCGGTCCTTCGTCAACGCCCTCGGGCAGGAGATAGTGGTTCATGCCTCCCGCGCGCTTGTGCCGGTCCCAGAGACAGACGGCGGCGCAGGATCCGAGGATGGTTGAAATGGTGATTGGATCGCGGGTCACGAACACTTGCCCGGGATAAAGGAAGTACCGGGGTTCCTTGGCTTTCGGACGTTCGAACTTCTCCATGAACTCCGCGGGCAGGACTGCTGGATTGAATTTGGGGGAATTTTCGCTCATGCACTCATTCCTGGTCCCTCGGCCGCTGGATTCGGATAGGGGCTCGGGCCAAACAAGGGCTGAGCCGCCTCGTCGGAAAGAAGTTTGAACAGTTCCATGTCGGAGCGGTCAAACGCCAGCTTCTGAGGGAGCAAACGCAAAATTGCAAGTATCGCTATGGTTTGGCTAGCCAAACGAATCGGAACAAATGCCTGGGCCTTGGGCATGGTGCCGAAGCTGTCGTGAGTTCCTAGATCAACGTGGCACTCGCCGCGCATCACGCGCTGAAGACCAGCGTCGCCCAAGGCCCGCAGCAGGTCATAGCGTTCGAGGTCGATTCCAAAGGACCAAAAAACGTGGAAGGTTGAGGTGCCGCGATCAACCCGGAACAGGCCGATTTCCTCGGAGCCGAGAAAGTTGGCTACGATCTCGCGCAGGCCATCGATGGCATCTTCTTGATCCTTGCTCTCGGCGAGCCTCTCCCGTGCCGCACCCAACCGCAGATCGATGGTCGGGTCGGTTCCCAGGGACTTGATTCCAGATGCGTCGGTATCGTCACTCTTCATGAAGGTCCTTGATGCAGTGATTCGGCCACTAGAAAAACCGGCTGGGCACTCGGTCGCTTTACTCTCCCAAATAGCTCTGTAACAGGGCTACAAGTTCGGCGCCATTCACCGGCTTGGTGATGTAGTCATTGCATCCACTTTGGAATCCGGCCTCCATGTAAGACTCTTCGCCGCGAGTGGTGACCAGAACAATCGGAATCTCGCGGGTGCTTGATTGCTGGCGGATCATCTTGCAGGCTTCGAATCCATTCATGCGGGGCATCACAACATCCATCAAAATTAGGTCGGGACGTTCTTGTTGAGCCTTCTCGACCGCTTCCTGTCCGTCGCTCGCGGTCACACACTGGTAGGTCGTACGCTTTTCCAGAATCTCCCGCTCCACCATCAGGGCGGTCTTGGAATCATCGACCACAAGGATTTTTTTTGACATTTGTCTCCTCGAACTGTGCGGCTTAAAGCCGTGGGCGCCGCAGCGTAAAGGGCGGATTCTTGCGGGTACGAATCGCCGATCCGGCGCGGATCGGAAGGGCTCGCAGAATGTCAGCGTTGCCGTTCCAGGAACCGTAATAAATATCTAATCACAGCGGATGAGACCGCTCTAATTACGTCGGTAATTGAACTAGCGAGCGGAAGGCTTGTGTTTAGAGGCGCTGGTAATAGAGAAAATCTGACTGCTCGATTCGCAGCGGAGTGGCAGGGTGTCGGATGGACGCCCTTGAGGCAACCGATAGTTAAAGGCCACGCCCAGAAATGAGCGTGGCCTTTTTGTTCTAAGCATTGGGCCGTTTAGGCTGCTACTTGCTGCTGATAGGCTGGGACGAACGACTCGGCGACGAAAGTTTCGAACGGCGTCGAGGTCGTGTTGCGGGATGTGCGTGGTTCGAGTGCCTTCATGTATCCAGCGTTCAGCGCGGCGGCCATTTCGAGAATGAGTCCGGCGAACTTGTCGGACATCCCCGTCTGAACCAGCGCGGAGCGAACCTGATCGTCGGGGGCATGAACGTATCCGAGATTGGGTTTGCCGATGGCCTTACCAATAATAGTTGGGATCTCGGTGTAGTCGAGATCGCGTTGACCCTGGAGTTCCTGAGTCTGCTTGCCGCGGAAAGCGAGGCGCAAGAGGGCATCGGCGGCTGCGGCTCCGATGTCGCGAGCGGCTACCATGGAAAGCTTGAGGTCGGGGCGAAGGGGACCGACCATAGAGCCGGCCATGCGAATGGCCCCCACCTGGGGCAGAGTATTTTCCATGAAGTAGCCAGCCCGCAGATGGAGCACGTTTACGCCGTCAATTTGATTGAGTTTTTGTTCGAGGTGGTGGAGACCGATGACCGGACCGGTTCCTTTGGTTTTATCGGCTCCAAGGCTGCTGAGCGAAACCACATTTTTCAGTCCTGTGTTTTTCACCGCGGCCGTGATGGCATTGCTGACCCGTTCCGCGTAAGCGAGAGGGTCATTGCTGGTGGGGTTGGGTGGAATCATGACGTAGGCTGAGTCTGCTTTTTGAAAAGCTTTGGTGAGGGCGGCTGCGTCCGTGACGTCGCCGATGAATATCTCGGCACCCTGCGCTGCGTGAGGTTGTAAACGAGCTGCGTTTCTGCCGAAGACGCGAACCTTCTGCTGGCGGGCAAGAAGGTTCTGCGCCACTACGTGCCCTGTGTTGCCGCTTGCTCCAAGAACAACGTACATAATTGACCTCCATTATCCGGTTGGATGCGGTGAGGCGGGTTCGGGCTCCACGGAGAGCTAGGACTTCTTGGGCTTTAAGGCTTCCCAGTCTCTGTCAGATAAGGCGCGGCCCAGATTGCTGAATTCTCCGGCGCCCTGGAGGAATTCACCACCATCCATGCGAATTACTTCTCCATTGATATAGGCGGAGCCGTCGCTTATAAGGAACGCTGCGAGATTCGCCAATTCTTCTACCGTACCGAAACGGTGCATAGGGTTGCGGTCCAGAGCTAGTGTTTCCAGGTCGGGACGAGGCATGAGGCGCGAAAACGCGCCTTGGGTGGGAATGGGACCGGGGGCGATGGCGTTCATGCGGATGCCGCGATTGCCCCACTCGACGGCGAGGCTGCGGGTAAGGGCTTCTACTCCGGCTTTGGAGATGGCCGAGGGCACTACGTAGGCTGAACCTACCGGGGCGTAAGTGGCGGAGATGCTGAGAACCGTGGCGGGGTGGGCGGCTTTGAGCCAGCGGCGCCCGCAGGCCATGGTGGCGTGGAGCGTGCCCATGAGCACAATGCCGATCACGGATTCGAAAGCGCGCGGAGAAAGTTCTTCAGTGCGGGCGATGAAATTGCCAGCGGCGTTGTTGACGAGAATGTCGAGGGGAGCGGTTTTCCAGATGGAGTCGATCATGGCTTCGACCGCGTCTCGATTGCGGACGTCGCAGGGGAGGATGTGGATTGGGCCTTTCGTGGCAGTGGAGAGTTCGGCAGCGGTTTGCTCGAGAACTTCTTCGCGACGGCCGCAGATGTAGACTGTGGCTCCTAACTGGAGGAAACGGTGGGCCATGGCTTTGCCGAGTCCGGTGCCACCGCCGGTGATGAGAATGCGCTGGTTGCGGAGGAGGTCGTCGCGGAACATTAGTGGTGACCCTCGATTCTCAGGTTATGCAAGCAACAGCAGGTTCCTCACCGGGCTTTCGCCCGCTTCGGAATGACAAGGTTATATGAAGTGGCCGGAATGATGAAGTGGTTGGAGGTAATGGGCAGGCTTTCGCTACGGCCGGCGGGACGCCGGCGCTACGTACACGTCGCAGGCTAGGCGGAAGCCGTAGTCGGCGTAGTGGAAGTCGGGAGGAATGCTGGAGCGGGCGGAGCAGCGCGAAACCTTCACGTGATGACGCCATGAACCGCTGCGGGAGGCTTTGCGCTGACCGAGTCCTGAACGAAGTTCGGGGCCGCGGGGATTGCGCTGGGGCGAGACGGCGTAGTAGTTGGGATCGTACCAATCGCTGCACCACTCGTGGACGTTGTCGCACATGTTGTAGAGGCCGAGGGTGTTGGGGGCGTATCGGGCTACGGGTTCGGGTCCGGTCTGCCAGCGGGTGGTGTAGTTGGCGAGAGATTGCGGCGGGTCGTTGCCCCAGGGGAAATCGGTTTGTTCGAGATCGCCGCGGGCAGCGCGCTCCCACTCGGCTTCGGTGGGAAGACGGTAGGCGCGGCCGGTTTGTCCAGCCAGCCATTGCGCGTAACGATCTGCGTCGAACCAGGAGACGCCAGTGACGGGCTGCTGCGGATGATTAAAATTCCGGTCATGCCAGAAGGGTGGCGGATCAGCCGCGGTGGAGGTTACGAAGCGTTCGTATTCGGCGTTTGTAACCTGAGTAGCGGCCAGAAGGAAAGCGTCGATCCAGACGCGGTGGACGGGGCGTTCGCAATCCTGGCCGGAGGCGGAGCCCATGAGGAACCATGCTTGGGGGATGGAGACGAGGTGAGGCTCGATTGAGGAGGCTGCGCCGGGTTGATGGTGGGAATGAGCGGTTGCCATAGTTTTCGGGCGGGTGCCGCGTGGCTGTCCCCACATGAGCAGACAGGATTACTCACGCTAGCCACGGTCTTGCGTGGGACGGACGAGCCACTTCAACAGCATGTTTACCAGGCTTAGAAGAATTGCGCCGAGGAACGCGGCCGTGAAGGTGCGCACTTGAAAGCCGGGCGCAAGCAGGGCCGAGGCTAGTTCGAGCATCAGGGCGTTGATCACGAACCAGAAGATTCCCAACGTCAGCAGAGTCAGCGGGAAGGTCAGAATCTTCAGCAGGGCTCCCAACGTCGCATTGATAAAACCGATCACCAGTGCGGCGATCAGAGCGGCTACGGGGCCGCTGACGGAAATCCCCAGCCCGAGATGGGCTACGATCCAGACAGCTAACGCACTCAGAACCCAGTTCAATAGCAGCCGCATTTTCGCTCCTTGTGCCAGCGGACAGGATGAGGCAAATTACCTTCCCCGGGCACTATACCAATAAGGCATCCCATAAGTCTTGAGGCTGCGAGGGCGAGACCCCTCGACTTCGCTCAGCGCAGGCTGCCTGCGCTACTTCTTCAAAGCGACCGTGCGGTAAGATTCCACAAATACATTTCTAAGATGGCGGCGCGCATGGATCTTTTGAGTGAGGTTGAAGTTCGAGTGCTGGGGGCGTTGATTGAGAAGGATATTACGACTCCCGATTACTATCCTTTGTCACTGAATGCGCTGGTGAACGCGTGCAACCAGAAGAACAACCGCGATCCGGTGATGAAGCTCGACGAAGATGTGGTGCGTGGGGCGCTGGACTCGCTGCAAGGGCAACGGCTGGCGGGACCGGCGAGCGGCGCGGACAGCCGGGTCACGAAGTATGAGCACCGGCTGCAGGAGGTGTTCAACTTTGACCGGCGGGAGATGGCAATCTTGTGCGTACTGCTGCTGCGTGGGGCGCAGACTCCTGGTGAGCTGCGAGGACGAACCGAGCGCATGTATCGATTCCAGGCGTTGGACGACGTGCATGGGGCGCTTGACCGGCTTAGCCAGCGCGAGCCTCCGCTGGTGGCAGTGCTGCCGCGTCAGCCGGGTACGAAGGAGTCGCGATACATGCATTTGTTGTCAGACACTGCAGTTCCCGCGGAGCCGGCGCGAGCTGCGGAGAACCCTTCGAGTCAAGATCGCCTCACCATCCTTGAGAGCGAAGTGGCAGAGCTTAGGGAGGAAATAGCGGGAATGCAGGAGCAGCTTGCGGCTTTTCGGAAGCAGTTTGAGTGAGCGGCAGCGAAAAGCTTTTCACCGTGGACGCATCCTTCGACTTCGCTCAGGGCAGGCTCTGAAGGGTCTCCAGTTTTTCTTCGGCGCATTCCCCGCACTTACGTGGGGCCAGTGAATTCCGTCGCTGGCGCGACTGAGCAGCGGAATGGCGCTGCACGCACTCGCGGGCGGGGGCGCCCGCGCCACACGATATCGTGTCCCGCGACCCACATCGTGTCTGGGCCGCTACTATCGCGGGCGTTTTGCGTTGTTCTAACCCTCTTGATATCAACGGCTCGATGCTTGGCCGCCTCCGTGCAATCTCACTTGCGCTGCTTAGCAGCAGGGGGTGACCAAACATGAACCGCATCAATCTGTTTCGCAACTTGTCAGTTAAGACCAAGGCATTTCGCAGTACCCCGGCAACTCTGGAATCCGTTACCTGGGGCAAGACCAATTTCGACAAAACTACCAGCACGCTGGTGTTCGCCGCGCTCTTGATCGTTTGTTCTGTAGCGGTCGGGTGCTCCAGCGATAAACCTAAACCCGCAAACTCAACCAATCAGGTGGCGATGACTCAGCCGATGCCGACGATTACGAACATGCCGGCGAGTGAGCCCGATGCGGCCGCGCTGCCCGCTAAGCCGGTGCGTAAGAAAGTTGTCCGCAAGGCGCCTGTGACTGTAACTTATGCGGACAAGACTTCCGGTGTTTCGTTCCAATATCCTCGCAAGTACTCGCTTGAGACCGGTGACGCTGCGAATCAACTTGTCGCGTCCGATCCAGTTCCGATGAACTTCGTGCAGCCGGGCGGAGTTGCGATCGCAGCCGTTACATTGCCTACGTCTGTGTATCCCAACGGCGATCTGGCGGCGGCGTTTTTCGACGTTAGCGTGAACAAGACGCTCACCGCGGAACAGTGCGGTGAATTTTCCGAGGCCAAGCCCGTGGCTCCGGCAGATACCAGAGCTCCGGCCACGGCACAGTCTTCGAAGCTAATGATCGGCGACATGGAACTGCAGTCCTCGGAAACCCTTGCCAGTCAGGGGACTCGCGAGGAAGCAGCCAAGTACTATCACGTGTTTGAAAATGGTGCTTGCTACGAGTTTGCGCTCAAGGTAGCGACTAGTGGAGTCGGGAGCGACGGCGGCAAGCACGTCGACAGCAAGGAAGTTTTCCAGCGGCTGGAGAAGATTCTGGCTACAGTGAAGATCACTCCGGCGACGGAAGCGACTGCCAGCGCACCGGCTACGCCGAGTGTTCCGGCGGCACCGACCGCACCGGCGCAGTAGATTGCTTTGCGAAAGGCCACGCTGCTTGCAGCGTGGCCTTTTGTTTTTCACGAGACTGCGGCGAATGAGAAAGCAAAGTTGAGCGCTCACCTCAGCGGCTAAAGCCTCAATCAATTCTTCCACTGATGGCACCCTTCGACTTCGCTCAGGGCAGGCTAGAAGTCGTGGCCTTCCCGGTGCCGCGGTTGTTCGTTCCGGATAGAGATGGTGGCTAACCTCGCAACTGGCGGACGATTGCGGCTATGTCGTTTTCCTGGAATAGGCGGATGGCGGCTATTCCGGCTGCGCCAGCTTCCAGGCAGGACTGGGCGTTCCGAAGAGTCACTCCTCCCAGGGCTAGCACGGGGATTTCTGCGTGGCACGCTTGGCGGAGGGCTTCGAGGCCCTTGGGTTGTGCGTCTTTTTTTTCGAAGACCGGGGCGAAGACGGCGAAGGTGGCTTGGTCTGACGCAGCTTTGATTACCTCCTGTGGGGAGTGACAGGCGACGGCTATGAGCGGATCTGTTTGTGAGCTTTCGCGTGCGAGAGCCTGCCCTGAGCTTGCCGAAGGGGCGCCCGCGCCACGCGATCCTCGCCAGGCTGCTCTCACTTCTTGCGGGGACACGTCATTGGCTCGGAGATGGGTGCCGTTGGCGGCGGTGGCGATTGCTACGTCGGTGCGGGAGTTGATTAGCAGTGCAGTTCTCAGTTCTCGGTTCTCAGTTCTCAGTCTTCGGATGACGTCCATTGCTTCGCGG
>Ga0307478_10000759_pt1 | contig 31176 bp, 25 predicted proteins | sample atmos_gasesECM4C_2_FD_203713 | JGI IMG/M metagenome (GOLD analysis project Ga0307478, IMG submission 203713) | Hardwood forest soil microbial communities from Morgan-Monroe State Forest, Indiana, United States - atmos_gasesECM4C_05 | ecosystem: Environmental > Terrestrial > Soil > Temperate...
GCGGGGTCGCGGGGGCAGGACGGGTGGCGGTGCCCGAGGAGTTGCGCAACCGGCTGGAAGAGGAAGTGGGCGATCTGTTTTTCGTGCTGGTCAACATCGCGCGCTACCTGGCGGTCGATCCCGAGTTGGCACTCAAGAAAACCAACCGCAAGTTCAAGCGGCGATTTCAGTGGATGGAAGAGCGGCTGCGCCAGTCTGGGAGAGGGCCGGAGCAGGCGACGATGGAAGAACTCGAATCCCTTTGGCAGCAGGCGAAGGAACTGGAAAAATCCCAATCGTGACAACCGATTCGATCGTGATTCGAAAATGCCACGCGCTGGAGGAACTGCGCCGGGCAGTGGCGCTGCAACAGGAAGTCTGGAACTTCACCGACGCAGAGCTGGTTCCACTGCGGCTTTTTGTGGTGGCCGAGAAGGTGGGCGGGCAGGTGCTGGGCGCATTCGATGGCGGCGAGATGGTCGGCTTCGCACTGGCTGTGCCCGGCGTGCGCGGGGGCCATCCTTATCTGCACTCGCACATGCTGGCGGTGCGGAGCGAGTACCGCAACGGAGGACTGGGACGCCGCATCAAGTTGTTTCAACGCGAAGAGGCGCTCGAGCGGGGCATCGAGTTGATCGAGTGGACGTTTGATCCGCTGGAAATCAAAAACGCCTATCTCAATATCGAGAAGCTGGGCGCGATCGTGCGGCGGTACACGATCAACCAGTATGGAATTACGACTTCGCCTTTGCAGGGCGGCCTTCCGACGGACCGGTTAATTGCGGAATGGTGGTTGAAATCGGAACGCGTGAAGAAGTTGCTGAGCGATGGATCGGTGCCACGGCAGGCAGTTACGACGCGCGTTTCGGTTCCCGCGGCGATCTACGAGTGGAAAGCGGCGGCGGAAACACGAGATCGCGCCCAGGCAGTGCAGGATCGGAATCGCGAACAGTTTCTGAAGGCATTTCATGATGGCTTGGCAGTGCTTGGCTACGAGCGAGATGGTAGCGGTAACGGAACGTTTCTGCTGGGGCGGTGGAATGAGAATTGGTCGTACGGGTCGTGAGTTCGTTGGAGGCGCGAGCGTTGGTGAAAAAGGTGTTAAGGCCGGTAGCGCCGCATAGGGACACGGGGTCCCCTTCGACGGGCTCAGGGCAGGCTTTCGACTACGTTCGCCTGGCGGCTCACTTCGCTCAGGATGACAAGTCTTCGGGCACAAGCGGACGAAGATCGAAATGAAAATTGAACGGATCACCCTACGGGAAATACAAATGCCGCTCGTCCATTTTTTTGAGACGAGCTTTGTGCGCATTTACAGCCGGCGCATTCTATTAATCACGGTCGAAGGCGAAGGGCTCCGCGGCTGGGGCGAGTGCGTGGCGGGAGAAGATCCGTTTTACAGCAGCGAGTGGATCGAAAGCGCGTGGCCCACAATCACGAGGTACCTGGCGCCGGCATTGCTGGGGAAAGCGATTTCGCAGGGAAGGGAAGCGGTGGCGCTGCTGGGCAAAGTGCGCGGTCATCGCATGGCCAAGGCCGCGCTGGAAAACGCGTTGTGGGATGCGGAGGCGCGGGCGAAGAACCAACCTCTGTGGAAGCTACTCGGGGGAACGCGCACGGAGATCCTCTGCGGCGTGTCGATCGGGATCCAGGATTCGCACGAGCAATTGATGGAAAAGATCGCGACCGAACTGGCAGCCGGGTACCGCCGCATCAAGCTCAAGGTTAAACCGGGCTGGGATGTGAATGTTCTCGAGAAAGTGCGGTCGCGCTGGCCCGACATCACGCTCAGCGTGGACGCGAATTCGGCGTACACGCTGGATCAGGTCGAGCACCTGCGGGAGTTCGACCAGTTCCACCTGCTGATGATCGAGCAGCCGCTGTGGAACGACGATCTCTACTACCACGCGCGGTTGCAGAAAGAGCTGCGCACGGCCATTTGCCTGGACGAGTCGATCGAGCACGCGCGCGACGCAGCCTGTGCGGTGGAAACGGGCGCCTGCCGGATCATCAATATCAAAGTGGGCCGGGTGGGCGGATTCACCGAAGCGAAGAAGGTGCACGATGTGTGCCGCGCCAATCGCATTCCGGTGTGGTGTGGGGGGATGCTCGAGTCCGGGATCGGGCGGTCGCACAACATCGCGCTTTCGACGCTGGAGAATTTCAGCCTGCCCGGAGACGTGTCGGCGTCGAAGCGGTACTGGAAAGAAGACATCATCGAGCCGGAGGTTGAGGTGTCGCGCGAAGGGATGATTGCGGTGCGGGACGAGACCGGGACGGGGTATCGCGTGCGCGAGGATCTGATCGAGAAGCTGACGGTGCGGAAGGAAGAGGTTCGGGCGACGTGAGCGGAGCGATGGCATGCGAAAAAAATCTTTTAACCACAGGGGGCACGGAGGGGCGCGGGGGAAAGACGTCGTTCGTGCCGCAAAAGAGGCAATCGCTCGACGAGCGCTCAGCGGCCGCGGGGTCCTTCGACTGCGGTCGGCTTTCGCCTCACTTCGCTCAGAATGACAATTTGGGTGTTCCGGCAGCTGGTACCGGTGCTCTGGACAGTGCCACGACGGCGGGAGAGAATGATGACCATGCCCCGGCGAACTGTCCTCGCGATCGGCTCGTCCTTTCTTCTCTTGTTCTTCCTCCTGGGGTATTCAGTCGTGAGCTGGGCGCAAACCTCCGACAACAACGGAGATTCCAGCAAGCCCTGGACCTCTAGTTCCGAGTCGCAGGACTCGGCGAGCGGGAGCCGCACCCGCAAGGTAGAAACTCACTCCCAAGATGGCAACCGGACAGTGGACCGGCAATCGGTCGAGGTTCTTCGCTCGGGCAGTTACCAACCCTATCAGGACACCGAGACGGAGACCGTTCGCGTCAATGACACGACGACCCGGACCACGGTGCGAACCTACGGCCGCGACAGTGAAGGGCAGCGCGCGCTGGTACAGACCACCGAGGAAGAAAAACACGCGCTAGCCGACGGGGGAAGCCGGGTGGTGCGTTCGACGTCGAATCCCGACTCCAACGGGCGCAGCCAGGTCGTGCAGCGCGAAGAGCAGGTCACGAAAAAAACAGCGCCCAACGTCGAACAGACCACGACCACTGTGTATCTGCCTGGGGTAAACGGGGGAATGGCGCCCGCCATGAAGGTCGAGGAGCGGCAGGAGCATACCGGCGAGCACACGGTGCAGATCGAGAAATCGACGCTGATGCCCGACGGAGAAGGAAACTGGCAGGCCGGAGAAGTCAAGCAGAGTACGGTAACGGACGATGGAAAAGTCCGGACTCGCGATGAGCATATTTCCCGCGTCGGCTCGGATGGGCGTCTTGCCGAGGTGTCGAGAACGGTCGGCAGAGATGTGCAGGATGGCGCCGGCGAAGGACACAGTACGGTTGAAACATTCTCAACTGACGTTCCGGGGTCTTCACCGGATGGCACGCTGCACATGGTTCAAAAAGTGAGTACAGTAACGCGCAACGGTTTAAGCGGCAGCCAGACGACGCAACAGCAAGTGGAGCAGGTGAATCCTGGGGATCCGAACGCGGGTCTCGAGGTCACAATTCAGTCGACCGACGTGCAGACACCCGGCGCGGCCGGAACGCAGAACACTCGCACCATCCAGACGCGCGGCAGCAATGGAAGCCTTGGCATTGTGTCGGTCGACATGACGAAGTCGGATAAGAGTCCCGCTGTGCAAGTGGAAATCGCCCCGGCTGCCAAGCCGAAATAGCGGGGGAGCGCGCGCCAATCCTTGTGCGGAGAATGCGGCGACTGCGCACAGTAGTACTGCGGTTCGTAGAGTAACAACCCCACATCCGCAAAGCTGAATGCGGATGTGGGGCAATTTTTTTGGCGAGTACTCTAGTTGCCTCCGACGGGCGGACCGATGACGGCGCCGTTTAAGCGCTGCCGAAAATCCTGAATGCTCATGGATTCGAGTCCACCCAGGCTGTCTTCGACGCGGCGCGGGGGTGGCCCGGCGATGTTCTGATTATCCTTGTAGTTCGATCCCTGGGCATCGCGAGAGCCCCATGGGTTGCGGAAGTACACGCGGCCATCGCGGACCTCGGTGATCATGAGTTCGTGCAGTCCCTGACTGGAGTTATTCGCGCCCCAGATGATTTCGGCGGGAACGGGACCTTGCCCCAGGTTGAGTTGATCTTTGATCTGGTTGAAGATGCCGTCGCGCTGGTTCTGATTTGAGCCGACCGCGCCGTTGATGCCCTGGCCTCCCGGAGGCTGCGCGGTGTAGGGGCGGTTGTAGAGCCCATGCAGAATGTTGGCCACCTGGTTGTCCCAGAGTCCAGTATTGTCGGTGTTGCAGTCGAAGTTCTGGGCGCCGCCCACGGAGCGGTCGCCATACTGCTGGATCGCGCCCTGGAACATGCGTTCGGTCACCGAGCGGCGGTCGTTGATGGTTTGGGGCGCGCCGTTCTGACCGGTGATGGTCACCTTCGCATTGTTTACGATGTCATTCTGCGCGGCCTGGAGGGAGCTGCCGTCGGCAAGGACCGCTGTCTTGGACTGGCTGGAGAGTCCGCCGATCAAACGCGCATATTCGGAAGGAGTATTCAGCAGAAGGTGCGTCTGAATGGAAGTTGGGGCACATTCGCCGACGTTGCCCTGATCGAGTTGCCAGGTCGGGTCGGCGGTTTCCGAAATGACGCTTCCGAGGATTTCGCCGCGCCGGCCATCGGCGGCGGGATTCATTGGCTGGTTGGCCAGAGTATTGAGGTTATCGAGCAGGGAATGGCGCTGCGCCGTGTTGTCCTGGCTGAGCAAGGCAGGGATAGTCGGCGGCGGGTCGCCGGAGCCGATCACTACCTGGCGGTTCATGAGTGTGGGCAGGTCCGCTCTGCCGTTGACGTCGGATTTAGCGAAAACGTTCAACAGCTCAGTTTTCTGCTGCTGCTTCAGGCTGCCGTAGAGCGGATTGTTGAGAACCTGCTGCAATTGCTGGGCAGCCTGTGGATTCGTCTGCGTCGCGAGCAATTGTGCCTGCGTACCGATCGGCAACGCCTGATACGCCGGATCCTGGGTGACGTCGATGGTCTGCGGAGTAACCGGGCCCAGCGTCTGACGGTTTCCTTGTTCCAGGCCAATGGCCGGGGTCTGGTTGTTGGCGAAGAGCAACGCCTTCATTGCGGAGTTATCGAGGCCCGCCTCGAATTGCTTTCCCGGGAATGACGGCGGGGGCGTGGAAGGTGCGCTGCCGGAGGTCAAGCCGGACGCCGGTCCGGCATCTTGTCCGAGGACCTGCGGAAGATGGATCTCTTGTCCCGCAGACAGCTGATTGGGATTGGTCAACTGCGGATTGGCCTGCAGCAGAGCTTGCGCGGATACTCCCAGTCGCGCCGCTAAATCGGAAATCTGATTTTCACCGTTCTGCACATAAGCGACCCCAGTTTGCTGCGAGGATGTGTCGACAGAGTTGTCGATGTTTGACAACCCGCCCGGACTTTGCACGCTCGACATGATCCACCTCCTGACTCATTTATCGGGGCGAATCGAGAGCGGTTGCGCGAAAGTTTGTAAAAGTCGAGGTGCGGGGCCGGAGGATGGGATCGATTTATTTGTGATCGCTGTCGACGCGATGATTTTCGGCGAGGGTAGCTTCCTGCTTCTTCAAGAGTTCCACGCCCTGGGCGAAGCTGAGCCCCTGCGGAACGGGCCGAAAGTCGCTAAGTACTTCGTTGGACTTGAAGTCGAGACGTTTGAACAGGAGCACTCTCCCGGTGAAGGCAAGGCTCATGCGTGCAATATCCCAGGTGCCATCGCCGACATCGCCCTGCTCCACAAGAAAATGGCCGCCCTTATCCAGGTGTCCGAGGATTCCCCAGCCAAAGCCCACCTCTTTGTAGAGTGTTCCGTTGATGCGCGCGATGCGGTGCCGGTTCGCATCAATGAGTAAATCTCCTTGCATACCGGTCAAAACCTGTTCCACGTGGCTGGGCGGATCGTATTTCGGATTGGGACGGAAGCGCAACCGGACAAGCTCGTCGCCGGCCTTGCCGACGCCAGCCTTGCCGGTTTCGGTGCCCGCGTATTCGTAGAGAAAGGCGTCGGGCATGGCACGCATGATGCGCGACATGCGTTCGGTGTCTTCCTTCTCACGCTGACGCTTTCTGGCCAGTTCGGCGGGATCGTTCACCAGGCCGTCGAGGCGGGCTTCTTCGGCTGCGCGCTGCTGTGCGGTCAGCGGCTTGTCGTCGTATGCGATGGCCATACCTGCCATGGCATCGCGGGTTTCACAGTAGAGTTTCGTCTGCGACCCGTGGTTGCCTTCCTTGCGCGAGACGAACATGTGACGAGAAGCATCGTTCTGAGAAGCCTTGATCTCGTTGTTCACCGTCTGACGGACAAGTTCCGCAGGGGGCAACTCCGGCGTTTGCGCGGCGTGGGCGAACTGGAGCAGACAGATAAGGACGGCTGGAACTCGCCAGTTAGTCCAGAGTGTCGGCTTGAAACGCAACATCCCCACGCTCCTTGCCCGGTAGTGTACCGTTAGACGAGTTCTTTGGTGCAATTGTTGTAACGGATTCGAGGAATCGTTCGGACAGGGCCGGTTACCAAAGGCCCGACACGTTACGCGAAAATCAGGCCGAAATAGTTTAGTATCATGAGTTCCCACGAATTTCTTCCCAGAAGGTTTGGCGTTCAGGGAAGGATGGTGTAATCGTTCGAGGCGGCGGCACGGGGCCGAAAGGCCGCGAGCGGCCCGCAGTTTCCCCAAGGAGATGGCAATGGATGTTCCCAAGACTGGTGAGTTTGCGCACATCGGCAAGTCGGTCGTCATCAAGGGAGAGCTTTCCGGCAGCGAGGACCTTTACCTCGACGGACAGGTGGAAGGCAGCATCCTGCTCAAAGGCAACAATCTCACGGTGGGCCCGAACGGACAGGTGAAAGCCAACGTCGATGCCAAGGGCGTCATCGTGCAGGGCAAGCTCGAAGGCAACCTGCACGTGACGGACCGGGTGGAGCTGCGAAAGTCGGCGATCGTGATGGGCGACATCGCCACCCAGCGAATTGCCATCGAGGAAGGCGCGTACCTGAAGGGCAAAGTTGACGTAGGCAAGGACGGCGGAAAGTAAAAGGGAAGTCGTCGGCGGTTCGAGTCGCCAGCCAGTTCAGAAGGTTGCGAAGCGGCAAGCCTCGTGTGGCGAAGGGCTGAAGACTGAAGACTGGCGTCCGGCGGCTGGTTTTTCGTATTACCAAGCTTCATGAAAATGTTTCGCGGCTCATCGTCCGGGCCAGACAAAGATTCGTCCCCGGCACAAAGCATTCCGAAGCTGTCCCGACGCTCGAGCGGGCTGGGAGAGCTGTCGCGGCATTGGTCCTCGGAAGAAGGCTTGTGCATTCTGGACCTGGGCGCAACCTCACCCGCCAATATCCGCTACTTCACTGAGCGCGCCCACAAGATGTACAGCGAAGACCTGCTGACGGCGTCGACGGACCCGCAGCTGGCTGCCAAAGACGAGCAGGGCAATATGACGCTCGACAGCCGCCGCTTTCTGGAAGACAACCTGGTATATCCGGCGGCGCAATTCGACGTGGTGCTGTGCTGGAACTTGCCCGACTATCTTGACGAAAGCCTGGTGAAGCCAGTGGTGGGACGGTTGTGGTCGGTGCTGAAGCCGGGAGGCATGCTGCTGGCCTTTTTTCACACCCGCGATGCTGGCCCGGATGCGCCCTGCTATCGTTACCACATCATGGGCACGGATGTGCTCGATATGCAGCCCATCGTGCCGCAGCGCGAGGTGCGGCGCGGGCCGACGGGCGCAGTGCACCGCGCCGTGGGACAGGGCTTCCGCCTGCAGCGTGTGTTCAATAACCGGCACATCGAAAACCTCTTCCGCGATTTCGCTTCCATTAAATTTTTTCTGAGCCGCGACAACATCCGGGAAGTGCTGGTAGTGCGGTAGGTAGAACAAGAGCTTCTTCACCGCCGAGGTCGCCGAGAAAAACCAATCTTCTTGGGAAAGTGCATTCGCTTTTGTTGGTACGCTCTCGGCGTTCTCTGTATTCTCGGCGGTTAAGCCTTGGTTGATGTTTGTTTGAGCCGACGCGCGGCTTTCTTTCATCTTCTCTCACAGACGAGATTTTCAACTGCGGAGATCCGTGATGAGCGCAGTCCCTCTCTGGTTTGACCGAAAATTCGAATTCAACTTTCCTGTCGAGCAGTATCCGAATGTTTGCGTGCGTTTGCGTGGCGCTCCGGCACGGTTGGAGGAGATGCTGCGGGGCGGTGCGCATGCGGTTCTGGTCCGAAGACCGCAGGAGCAGGGGAAAGAGAAATGGTCAGCCCAGGAACACGCGGGTCATCTGCTTGACCTCGAGGCTCTGTGGATGAAAAGAGTCGAGGACTTCCTCAGCGGCGGAAGCGAACTCAGCGTGGCCGACTTAACCAATCGAGGGACAACCGAGGCCAATTACAATGTCCGGCCGCTTGAGGAGATTCTCGCGCAGTTTCGAAAAGCAAGATGTCAACTGGTGGATCGAGCCCAGCAGATCGGACCGGATCAGGTCCGACGTACTCTGTTCCATCCGCGACTGAAGCAGCCCATGCGAATGGTGGATCATCTGTTCTTCGTCGCCGAACACGACGATCACCATCTGGCCAAGATATGGGAGTTGATCGATCCTGGTTTCGCGAAGGAATCGCAGTAGCGCTGCCCCCGACGAGCGAAGGGCCGCGTCATGCGGGCGGAGGTCCCGCACCGCGCACTACTCGTCAAAAAGTGGCCCGCATCTCACCGTTCAGGAACCGGCTTAATTTCTACTCCAAAGGGTTCGGGTTCCTTGCGGACCGATAGACGGCTGCGTCGCACTCGGCTAAGATCGTTTGCCCGTCGGGCACCGGGGTTTGCCAATGCGATGGCAAACGAGACGGGCGGGGGTGTCGGGAGGAATCCTTGGCGGAACGCGATGGAGCGGACGGCATTCTAAATGTGATTCCCGGGGTCGCTGTCGCTCGTTGCGCGAAGTTGCTGGTCGGCGCGGCTGCCCTCTATCTCATACTGCAATTCCTTGGGTTCCAGCGGCTTTTCCGCGATGATGCCGAAGGCGTGGGAGCGCTGCTCGAGATCATCGGAACGCTCTACAGCGTGCTGTATGCGTTTGCGACTTACGTGATCTGGGGGCAATTCACGGCGGTGGAAAATGAAATCCTGAAAGAGTCGGGCGCGCTGAAGGATCTGATGTTGTTCAGCCACCGGTTGAAGGAGAACACCCGCGATCCCATGGTGCGTGCCATCAAGTCGTATGCCCGCGCTGTGGTGGAGGGCGAATGGCGCGCTCTGTCGAATCGGGAGGGAACGGACAAGACGGATCGCCTCTTCACCGAGGTCGTCAGCAGCGTAACCGATGCAAAGCCGGAAGGCGATACCGAGCGGATGGTCTACGAGCGTTTGCTCGACATCGCCAACCAGGCGAGCATGCATCGCGATGAGCGGCTGGCGCTGAGCGTGAAACGAATGCCGCGGACGTTGCTGCTGTTTGTGACGCTGACCGCGTGGACCATTCTGTTTCTGCTCTTCTTTTTTCCGTTCCGGAACCTCGTGCTGGGCGCGGTGGCCATCGTGATTACCACGATGCTGCTGTTCTTCGCTTATTTCGTCTTGACCGACTTGGACAATCCCTTCGAAGGCACCTGGAACGTAAGCGCGCAGCCGTTCGAGGATTTGCTATCGAAATCTCGATGACCTAGGCGTAGTTCGAGACAAACTGCATAGGTTCCCTTCGGCTTCGCTGAGGGCAGGCTTTCTGCTTCGCTCAGGATGACAATCTGGACTTGACGCTTCTGAACTTGCCGCTTAAGGAACCGGCTCAATTCCTACTCCAAAGGGTTCGAGTTCCTCGCGGACCGTTTTTTCTTCTCCCACTGCCACCAATGTGGAGCGCGCCGCCGGAAAGTATTTTCTGGCGGCACTCGTGACGTCGGGGACCGTCGATTTCTCGATTTTTTCACTATGACGCGCGATTTCCTCGGGTGGAAGACCGTCCACCCAAAGCGCGGCGAGTTCTCCGGCCAGGCCTGCGGCCGACTGCAGGCGAATGGCCTCGATACCGACCAGGTAACGTCGGGCCTGCGTCATTTCGGTGTCGGTCGGAGAGGTGGTCGACATGCGGTTCAGTTCGTAGTCGATTTCGTTGACTGTGGCGCCCGTGACGGCATTACGTACGTCGGCCTGAGTGAAAAAGAATCCTGCCTCACGATACGTAGTCAGGCGAGCGCGAGGCGAGTAGGTGTAGCCCTTGTCCTCGCGGATGTTGAGGACGAGGCGTGAGCCGAACATTCCCCCGTAAATGGTGTTCGCGATTTGAGCGGCCTCGTAATCCGGGTCCTGGCGGAGTGGGCCGGCGGCGCCCAAGCGAAGCGTGGTTTGCACCGAACCCGCCCGCGGTACGAGAAATACTGCGCGCGGTGTCGCGATGGTGGGTTTGGGCGTTTCCGGCAGAGCGGCGGCTTGGCTTGGGTTCCAGCCTTGAAAGGCTTGTCGAATCGCGGCTTCAGCTTTCTCCGCGTCGAAGGAACCGACTGCGACGAGCAAAGCCTGCTTGGGCTGGAAGCGGCGCGCGAATTCACGCCGCAAGTCGCCGGAAGTGGTCGAGTCGATAGACGACTGGGTCGGCGCGGTCACGCTATAGGGGTGATCGCCGAACAACACCTTTGCCATGGCGCGTCCCGCCAGAAAGCCGGGCTCGGCCTCACGTCCGCGCAGAGAATTCGAGACGTTGCGTTTGGCGATGGCGACTTCCGCATCGGGAAAGCTGGCGTTCGCAACAACGTCAGCGAGTAGGGGCAAGGCTTGGGTAAATTTGTCGGCCAGCACGTTTGTAGAGACGCTGATGGCGTCTTGCGAAGCCGTCGCGCTGAGATCTCCGCCGGCAGCCTGGAGTTGCTCAGCGATTTGCCGGGCGCTGCGGGTCTTGGTGCCCTGGGTTAGCGCATTCGCAAGAAGTTCAGCAAGGCCCGGGCGATCCTTTGGGTCGGCAGCAAGTCCGCCTCGCACCGCGAGCACCGCAGCGACTTTGGGGAATCCTGAGCGCGGGACGAGCCAAACGGTAAGGCCATTGTCGAGCTGAAATGACTTGGTTGCGGGCGCGGGCATGCCGGCAAGCGGCCCGTAGGGTGGCAGGTCCTTGGGCAGCGCGTGCTCTTTTTGAGCCTGCGCGACGGCAGCGATCAGGAATAAAAAGGAGAGCAGGACGCGGGCAGTTTTCATTGCTTGCCTCCGTTTGAGTCGGACTTAGCGACCGGGACGCGGTCAATGATGGTGCGGTTGGTTTTTACTAGATACTTCGCCGCAAAAGCGCGGACCTCCTCCGGCGTCACCTTGTTGATTTCGTCGGGCACGGCATAAACCCGCAGCGGGTCGCCATCGAGTAGCGCGGCATGAGCGAGAGCGCTGGCTCGGCCCAGCGGCGTTTCGAGCTGGTCGAACCAGTCGGAGCGCATTTTGTTGCGGATGCGTTCGAGTTCATCGGCCTTCGGGCCGGTGCGTGTCAGGGCGTCGATCGCCGTGTCGTAAGCAGTGACGACGTCATTGCCCTTGAGATTCGCTGGATAGACGATGAACGACGTCATCAGCGTCGGGCCGGAGTATTCGAGGAAAGTGCCGAGAGGCCAGTTGACGCCGCCTTGCACTTCGACGGCGACCTGTTTTTCCTTCACCAGATATTGATAGAGCCGCGAGGCTTGGCCGTTGTGCAGGAGTTCTCCGGTCACGGCTGCCACGACGGACTCATGCGGAGACTTTGGTGGCATGCGATAGCCAATGCCAAGAGCCGGCAGCGTAGCCAGCTTGTCTTCCTGCGTGAAGCGGCGCTCGGCGGTTTGCGGCTTTTCGATGAGATTGGGTTTCGGAGGCACTTTGCGCTCGGGAATCGCGCCGAAGTACTGCTCGACCTTCTGGAAAACTTCGTCGGCTTTGACGTCGCCGACGACAGCGAGCGCGGCATTGTTGGGGGCGTAGTACTGCTCGTAGAACGACTGGACATCCTGGATGTTGGCGGCGTCGAGGTCTTTGAAGTCGCCGTAGAAATTGTGGGCGTTGGGATAGGTGTCCCAGGCCTTGCCCGGAAGGTCGATGGCGTAGAAAAGGCCGTAGGGCTGATTCATGACGTTGACGCGCACTTCTTCCTCGACCACGGCCCGCTGGTTGTCGAGATTTTTCTGAGAAAAGTCGAGAGTCTTCATGCGGTCGGCTTCGAGCCACAGCAGAGGATCGAGAGCGGCGGTTGAGGCGCTCTCGATGTATTCGGTGTAGTCGTAACGGGTGTCGCCGTTGATGAAGCCTCCGCCGGATTCGGCGACCTGGTCGAAGACGCCTTTCGGGGAGACCGGCGTGCCTTCGAACATCATGTGCTCGAACAGGTGAGCGAAGCCGGTGCGGCCTTCGGGTTCGAGGCGGAAACCGATCCCGTACGTGACGCAGATGCCGATGGTGGGCGCGGAGTGATCTTCCCCGACGATCACCACGAGTCCGTTGGCCAGCTTCTTTGTTTGCGTCGGCGGCTGCCATTGCTGGGCGACGGCCACCGGGGCAAGGAGGAGGATGAACGCGACGAGGTGACGGATCATGCAGGACTCCTTCGAAGAAACGAATTATGTTAGCGCGAATGGGAGCGCGAGAGCGACTCGGTCCGGGTGGACGCGCGGAGCTTACACGCGGACCAGTCGCGAGTGCGCGATGAGGAATTGCTGGGCAGCTTCGGAATCAAGGGGTGGCGAGAAAAAATACCCTTGCGCAAGCCGGCAGCCGAGCGAATGGAGGTTGTCGAGTTGAGCGGCGCTTTCGACGCCTTGAGCAACGACGTTACGGGTGAGTTTGTTCGCCAGGGCGAGAGTCAGTTCGACCACGGCGTTTGTGGCGCGGTCCGACTGCATCTTGGTCACGAGAGCGCGATCGATCTTGAGGACGTCGGGAGAGAGGCGGCGCAGCGCCGCGAGCGAGACTGGGCTCATGCCGAAGTTGTCGAGGGCAGTAGAAATTTCAAGACGACGTAGTTGCGCGAAGATGGAAGCTGCGCGATCGGGATCAGCCATAGAAGTGGCTTGCGTGATTCCGAGTTGAAGGAGGTTGGGAGGAATCGCAGCATCGCGCAGGCAGGACTTCAGCCCGTCGAGCAGTTGAGGACTGGCGAAGTGGCGAGCGCTGAGGTTGACGGCAACGTGGAGGGTTGGGCAGAACGTGCGCCAGAGCGGAAGTTGCAGACAAGCCTGGCGGATTACCCACTGATCGATAAGAGCCATGAGCCCGGTGTCTTCAGCGGCGTCGAGGAAGGCGCCGGGCGAGATGAGTCCCTGTTCAGGGTGCTGCCACCGGATGAGGGCTTCGAAGCCAACGATCTGGCGCGGGTTGATCTGGAAAACAGGCTGGAATAGAACCCGGAACTGACCATGATTGAGGGCCGTGCGAAGGTCGGATTCGAGCTTCAGGCGGCCAACGGCACGATTGTGCATCGCCGGATCAAAGAGTTCGGCGTGTCGTCCACCCATGGCTTGGGCACGGCGCAGCGCGGTTTCGGCGTCGCGCAAGAGGTCATCAGCACGAGCTTGTCCAGAAGCGCTGAGCGCGATGCCGATGCTGAAAGAGCAACGCGTTTCTCCTGGCGCGAGAACCAGCGGCGCAGCGGCCGCGGACTGGATACGCTCGGCGACGCGGAGCATATCGCTGGGATCTGAACACGCCTCCAGCAGCACCGCAAACTCGTCTCCGCCGACGCGGGAAAGGATCAGGTCGCCAGCAAGAGTTTCGCCGGGGCGGGAGAGCACATCGGTTTTGCGGAGACAGGCCTCGAGCCTTCGAGAGATTTCGATGAGAGCCTGATCGCCGGCTGCGGAGCCGAGAGTGTGGTTGAGGCTCTTGAAGGCATCGATATCGGCGAGCAGAAGTACATAGCGGAACGCGGAATCGCGCTGGGCCTGTGCGTGACAACGCTCGAGACGGTCGAGGAACAGGCGGCGGTTGGGTAGACCGGTGAGCGCGTCGTGCAGGGCATTGTGCGCCAGCTTTTCTTCGGCTTCGACGCGCGGTGTCACGTCGCGATTCACGATAACCAGCTTCTCAACTTCGCCATTGCTGTTCTTGATGGTGCTGGCGGTTGATTCCAGGATTCGCCAGGAACCGTTCTTGTGGCGGAGGCGGTATTGGAGAGCTTTGCCGATGCCAGTGGAGCGGGCTTCGCGCGCTGCTTCCAGCACCTTAAAACGATCGTCGGGATGAATCTGCTCGAAGACCGGAGTCTCGGCTAGCTCTGCAGCTGAGTATCCGAGCACGCGCCTGTAGGCGGGACTGTTATAGAGGCGTCGGCCCTTGGTGTCAACCAGGGCAATCATGTCAGCCGCGTTTTCGGTGATGATGCGGAACAGTTCGTCGCGTTTCTTAGCACGACGGAGTGTAAAGTAAATCCACAGCTGCTGGGCAGCCACTATGACGAGCAGCGCGGCAAGTGCGAAGGGCAGCATCGGGATGAGGCTTCAAGACAGACATCGGCAAGAGACGGGGTTCGCTTGAGTCTTGGTTGGCTCCAGGAAACGTGGGTTTGCAACGGAACATTCTGCAAAAGACACGATGTCAGGGGTATGGCGCCCAGAATTTCGCTCATGCAGAAGCGGGAGGGCTGGTACCCTCCCGCGGAGTTGTTGGTGCTGGACGAGAGTGTCGCCTCGTCGGTTATTTCTTCCGCTCTTCCTGCTTGGGAGCAGGGCGATTCGCCGGCGGACGGGGAGCGCTCTCTCGCTGCGGCTGTGGCGGACGCTGCTGCTGCCAGGTTCGGAACTTGTTGGCTTCGTTCTGCTCAACCTGTGGACTGCGTTCGGCAGGTTGTGTGGGACGAACCAACGGATGCGTGGGCTGCTGCTGGTATGTCCGCTGCGGTTCGCTGCGTTGCGGTTCTCCTCGCTGCGCTTCGCCTTGACCTTGTGGCGGCCGAGGCGCGTTGCCTGGGGCTGGTCGAGGCACTTCGGCTCGCGAAGGTTGAGCTGGTTCTTCCGGCCGATTGGGAGCATTCGGCCGCGGAACATTCGCCGGCTCGCTCGGACGCGCTGGCTCGCTAGGCCGTTCGGCATTCGTCGGCTCGGCGGGGCGAGCCGGTTCATTGGCGCGAGGTACATTGGCCGGTTCGTTTGTACGATTCGGCTCATTCGGACGATTGGGTTCATTCGTCCGGTTGGGCTCGTTCGGGTGCGCCATTTCCGCCGGAGCGTTCGGCCGCATCGGTTCGGTGCGGACGTTGTTTTGTCGCTGTTGCTGCTCGAAAGGAGCGCGCGGCGGCGTCGGATTCCGGGTGGCGATGACCTGGCGATTTTCAATCGCAGCAGGAGGCTTGGCACGGGCGGGTGTTCCCGCACCTAGCACGCTCTGCCGGGCAGGTTGCGCGGGAGCCTCATGGCTTACCGGCGCACTCTCAAGTTCGCGGGCATTGACCTGCGCGAGATTTCGATTCACCGGCCGAGCGTTCACGAACGTGTCGTGGGAGACCGCAGTGACCGCACTCGGTACGCGCTGGTTCATATAAGCGATGCGGTTCACATTGGTGACGTTGGTCCGATTGACATAAGTGTTGTAGACATTCGTTACCTGCGTCACATTCACCCGCGTATTAGTGATGTTGACGTTGTTCACGTAGACGCGGCTGACGCGATAAGGGGGAACATAGACTTCGCGCGGGCCAAGCGGGAACCAGGCCACACCTCCGCCACCGACGCCGATGGAGAGATTGAATCCACCGCCGCCCACGAATGCGACCAACGCGGGTGCGTAGACTGGGCGAACAACAACCGGTCCTGGAACCCAGCACCAGCTGCTCTCAACGAAAGCCCAGCGTCCGTAGTGGAAGGGCGCGAATCCCCAAGGCTCGTCTTCGACCCAGGTCCAGCCCCACGGCGCAACCCAGGCCCAGTGGCCGTTACGGTAGGGCGCCCATCCCGAAGCAATCCCGACTGGCGTCCATACCGGACCGTAATCGGGAACGTAATGCCAATGGCCGTTGTCGTCGAGGTCTTCGTAACCGGTCATCTCGGTCGAGATGTAGTTCGAGGATTCGTCGCGATCTTCCCGCGCGTCGCGGGTAAATGCGAAATTGTCGAAATCATCGCTCGGAGAAAGCTGGGCAATCTCATGGTCGAGCTGGTCAGAGCCGCTAAAGGTAGCGGTCTGCCCGCCGATCACGGCATAAGAGTAGCTGCCACCGGTTGCCTCGGCGCGGCCTTTCCAGACCGTGGCGATCGTCTGGTTGCCGTCCTGGTTCACGTCGATGCGGTATTCGCCCGTGCGCTGAATCGTGAACGCAAGATTCGGGGTATCGACTTCGACCAGATCGCCATCGTCGAGGTGCCGCACCCGCAGGATGAGCGAACCGACCGAGAGACGCAGCTGGATGGTGCGGTCATCGAGATCGAGGAAGGTGAGGCTGGTTTCGGAATTCATGCGAATTGCGGTTGATCCGACGTGCAGTTCTGCCCGCGAATTCTGATCCGCCCAAAGATTGTCCCCCGTCGTCAAGGGACGGTTGGGAACAGCCGTGACCCAGTCGCCTTCACCGCCGGGCTGAAAAGAAACGGAGCCTGACGAATAGTTCAGGCGGGCGACACGCGAAGGGGGATCTTGTGCCTGATCCTCGTCCTGGGCGCGAGCCTGCAGGTTGATAAATGCGAAAGAAAAAATAAGCGCAAGCCACAAGAGCCGAGACGTCTTCATGGGGATGTGCTCCTCGCTGGAATTGATGTCAACACTATAAACCCCGGCTACTGCGACAAGTTTCCGGCAGCAAGCCGTTGAATCGGAACAGAAACGCCCACGTTTCGAGGCCGTGGGCGTGGCGAACGCGGTTCAGGAGAGACAACCGTTCGACTGTCTACGCGACAGTGAGAAAGCAATTGAGCGTAAGTGTGAACGCGCAGGGTGGAGCGGTCCATACGGTTTTCTCTGTATCGAAAGGACGAGTACTTTTGGGTAGGTAGTGAGTGGAATGTTCCAGCGTTTGGACGAGCGGAACATATGGATGTTGAAGAAAACACAGACTCCTCTTATTGGCACCCCTCGTGCACGACCACACGCTGCGGCGCTTCGCACAGATAAAAAAACCAACTTCCCAGGTTGTGGAGGACGACGATGAAAGGTAAAGCTTTGCTAGCAACGTGGGCGTTCACAACGCTGGCGCTGGCGCCGATGATGCTGGCACAAAGTCCGCAGAAACAGCAGCGTCCGGAAGCCCAGGCGGGCACACAGCTTGTGGCGTGGACGCAGGATCAGAAGCCAAATCCGATGCCGTCGACACAGTCGACGCCGGCACCGGCACCGCCCGCAGCTCAAACCCCGGCAACACCTACCGGGCAGCAGGATAATACGCAGAAGCAGCCGGCTGCTGAGTCGTTCTCAGGAACGATCATGAAGTCGGGCGACACCTACGTGCTGAAGACGAGCGATAACATGACCTATCAGCTCGACGATCAGACGCGGGCGAAGCAGTTCGAAGGCAAGCAGGTGCAGGTCACCGGCAGCCTGGATTCAACCAACAATACGATCAAAGTGCAGGACATCAAGTCGGTTTCCTGAGGAGATCAGCAGGAACGACGAGTGAAGGGCTCCCTTAGCGGGAGCCCTTTTTTGTTCGTGTGAGATCGCTTCCATGGGTCAGGGACTGCCTTCCTTAAGTGCGTCAGGCGACTCCTCGGTCTCGTTGACGCGCTGCATAGGCGGCGACCTTCAGTCGGTTTCCGCATAACTGCATGCTGCACCACCGGCGTGTGCCTTTCTTGCTGGTGTCCAGAAAATGCAGGACGCAGCTGTCGCACTTGCGGACCCGCGATGGATCCACGTCGGTGAAAAGTTTCGCCGCCTCATGCGCCAGGGGAGCGAAAAGGTCTTCGGGAGTCTTCGGATAGAAAGCGAACTCCCGGACCCAAGAGCGTCCGGCCTGGCGCAATTGGGTATGAATCGGGTGCAGTGCCATGGTTCGGTTCAGTGTGGACGCCGTGGAACGGTTCAGGGACGCACCGCCTTCCCAAGCAACAACTTGTTGCCGAAGTTTTTCGCGAAACGCGCGAAGATCGTCTGCAAAACGATTGACTCGCAACGATCCCTCCCACTCGCTGCGCAAGGTTGCTGCCTGGCGTGAGGTTAGCAGGCCGGCTGTTTGAAACCAGCGCAGAACGGATGTGAAGGTGGGGAGCAGTTCGACCGGCTCCCCACCGATCAGTGGGCGCGTGTTGAGAAAATCGAGAGCCAGTTGGTTTCCCAGAAAAAGGAAGCCTCCTTTCTCAGCGGTGTCTTTGGATTGGGGCACGGATTGGGGTGCAAGACCCATGGCAGATTTCCACAGAAATTATAACACCGATAATGTAACTAATTATCGGTTAGCTCATCGGATGAAGGGGAGCACGTCCGGTTGCAGCCGGCGCTTCGAGTCAGGAGAGGAGATACCTATGGTGCGTTATCGTTACGTTCCGGTGGATGGCAAAAAAATCTTTTACCGGGAAGCTGGTCCGAAGACGGCACCTGCGATTTTGCTGTTGCACGGATTCCCGACTTCGTCCCACATGTTCCGCAATCTGATACCGGCGCTGGCCCGGCGTTATCGCGTAGTTGCTCCAGACCTGCCCGGATTCGGTTTTTCCGATGCACCCGACCGCAAGCAGTTCCCTTACACGTTCGCACACCTGGCAGAAGTGATGGCCCGCTTTACCGAAACGGTTGGCCTGGAGCGCTTCGCGATTTACGTTTTTGACTACGGAGCTCCGGTGGGATTGCGGCTGGCGATGGCGCATCCGGAGCGCATTTCCGCGATCATTTCTCAGAACGGCAATGCCTACGAAGAAGGACTGAGCGCAGGATGGAATCCGATCCAGAAGTACTGGAAGGAACCGTCGGCCGAGAATCGGTCGGCCCTGCGGGAGTTTCTGACGCCAGAAGCGACGAGGTGGCAGTACACCCACGGAGTAGACGACGAAACCCGGGTGGCGCCAGAATCCTACACGCTGGATTCGGCGCTGCTCGGGCGAGCCGGCAACGACGAAATCCAACTGGATCTGTTTCTAGACTACGCGAGCAACGTTGCGCTCTACCCGAAGTTCCAGGAGTACTTCCGGACGCGGCGGCCGCCTTTGTTGGCGGTATGGGGAAACAAGGACCCGTTCTTTCTTCCGCCGGGAGCCGAAGCGTACGGTCGCGACATACCCGGAGCCGAAATTCATTTCTTCGACACAGGGCATTTTGCATTGGAGACGCACGCGGGTGAAATCGGCGATGCCATCGTCGACTTTCTGGACCGTAGAGTGAAAGCCGAACCGAGCGCGGCGTAACGCTGGATCCCACCCAAGAAAGTGGGAGGCAAGGGTGGGTGCCTAGTGCGCCGTCACAGAAAATTCAACAGCGCCTCGGTGGTTTCCTTAGGATTTTCTTCCATGAGCCAGTGGCCGGTGTTTTTCTCAACAATCACGGTCACGTTCGACGCGGCCACCTTCATTTGCTGGCCGAGAAAGTCACCCAGAGATTTTTCTCCTCCAATCGAGAGGACAGGCATTGCCAGCTTGGTCTGCGAGAGTTGGGCGAAGTCGCGCGCGTCCTGGGGAAACGATTCGAAATAGGACCAACCGGCACGCATCCGCCCTGGACGGGCGTAGGCGGCGGTATAGGCTTCGCGGTCGGCCTCAGGGAGCGAGTGATTTTTGTCGGCCGCAAAATCATTCCAGTAGTGTTCGTAGTACGTGCGTTCCCGGCCAGCGACCAGAACTTCGGGAGTCGGCCCATGGAAGCGGAAGTGCCACATGTTGGGGTCGTTGAAAACTGTTTGCCAGTCGCCGACGCCGGGCAGGAAAGCGTCCATGAGCACGAGTTTGGTGACTTCGTCGGGAAATTGGGCGGCATAAGCGTAGGCAACCATGAGGCCGATGTCGTGCCCCACGACTTCGGCTTTCTGCACACCGAGCGAAGCAGCCAGCGCGTGCACTCGAACAGCCGCCGTTTTCATGTTGAGGCCGTCGCTGGGAACCGAAGAGTCGCCGATGCCGGGAAGATCGGGCGCGATCACGGTGAAGCGTGCTGCCAGTTGCGGGATAATGAGCTTCCACATACGCGACGTTTCGGCATAGCCGTGCAGCAGGAGCACCGTGGGGCCCTGGCCTGCGCTCAGGTAATGAAAGGTGACGCCACTGACGTTGGCGGTACGCGAGGCGATAGCCGACGATTGAGCCTTTGCCAGGGGTAGCAGTGCAAATGCTAATGAGAGAAGGGCGGCATAGACGGCGCGTCGTGTCATAGAGGGGTTCCCTTGTTGAAATCGGAGTAGGGTCGAATATATATGAAGCGGTGTGCTGTCGCTGATCATGTCTGGGTGACAGTTCACTGCTAACCGATACCGGCGCACTAGCGTCCAACCAAACGGACACGGCAGTTTCGGTGCGATGATCCAGCCAGGCTCGAAACTCTTTAGAAAAAGGGAGTTCGCATGAGCTCAATCAGGACGGCTGTTTTCTGTGTGCTCGCTGCGGCCTATTCTGTGAGCGCCGTAGCATCGGACAGTGGAGGCGGAGAGTATGCCAAACATCTCGATGCGCTGGCTAAGTTGTCGATCGCGGTTGCGCAAGCGATGCCCGCAGACCAGTACGGGTTCAAGCCGCATCCGGAGTCGATGACATTTGGCGAACTCATGGCCCACATCGCGACCACCAACTATCAATTCTGCGCAGGGCTCAAGGACACCGATCCCCCAGCGATGCCATCGCCGAGCGACAGAGATGGCTTCGTGAAATTTCTCAGCGACTCGTTTGCATACTGCAGTACGGTGATTCCGAACCTGACTGCGGAGCAGATGGAGCAAAAGCACAATTCCCCCGATGGAAATTTGCCTGGCCGGGAGGTGCTGCTGGCGATGTATATTCACGTAGCGCATCATCGTGGCCAGGCGGAGATTTACCTGCGCGATAAAGGGATTCGCCCGCCGGGCTACCGCATTTGAGAAGCGTGCGCACCGAGATGACAATGGACAAAATGCAGCGGTTCGAGTGGCGGATAGGCCTCTGCATCGCGTTGGCATTGGGATGCGTGGCGGGCACATATGCCAGTGTTTGCCCAGTGATGATCGTTAGCGGTATCGGCGAGAAGGATGGAATCGTGCTGACGGTCCGCAACTATGGAAAGCTTCCCATCCGGCGGCTGGAGCTCCGGTGCATCGGACCCACGGGCAAAGCGGGGGCGTGCCGGGAAGAGAATGCATTGTTTTATCCGGGAATCGAATATACGCTGCGGTATCCGTATCCGGCGGGCAAGCGCGGGATCGTGACCGTGGCGGTGCAAGACGCGACGATGTCAGATGGGTTCGTGTGGACGCCGTCCAAAAGGCAGCCGTGCCGCCAAGTCCACATTTCGCCTCCGAAGGCGAGGAGATGAAGGGCTGGCGGAGCTCGGATTGGAACTTTGACGCTGTCATCGACATCTAACTTCCATGGCAAACGAACAAATTGCAGTTTTTGGCGGCGGCTGTTTCTGGTGCATCGAGGCAGTGTTTAACCGCATGCGCGGAGTGAAAGAGGCTCTTTCGGGATACATGGGCGGACATGTCGACAAGCCGACCTATCGGCAAGTCTGCAATGGAGACAGCGGGCACGTGGAAGTCGTGCAGGTGAAATTCGATCCCAGCGAAATCAGTTACCGCGACTTGCTCGAGGTTTTCTTCGCTGTTCACGATCCGACTACGTTGAACCGCCAGGGCAACGACGTGGGCGAGCAATACCGGTCGGTGATCTTCTACACCTCGCCGGAACAGGAGCGCGAAGCAGAAGAAACGATCGCTGCTCTGAATGAAGCAAAGGCATTCCCGGAGCCCATTGTGACTTCAGTGGAACCGGCGTCCACGTTTTACGTGGGCGAGGGGTACCACCAGGAGTATTTCGATAACAACCGGATGCAGCCCTACTGCCAGTTCGTGATCGCTCCCAAGTTGAAGAAATTTGAGAAGCAGTTTGGGGAGAAGATGCGGGCGTAGCAGTGGCGAGCGAATTTTCATTTCCTGGCAAAACCGATTCCACCACAGAGGTCACGAAGGTACACGAAGGAATCAATCGTGATTGCCTTTGACAGCCTTCGTGTCATTGTGGCGAATAAAAAAGCCCGATCTTCTGTGAAGAGCGGGCCTTTCGTTTTAGAGACTCGGGCTAGGGCAGTTGGATAGCCCAGGCTCCGAGGCCGTGAGTGGCGGCGTAAAGAACGCGCGCTCCCGGCACCAGAGTCAAGCCAGCAACCTCCACGTTCGGCAACCCTGTCCCCGCGATATACCACTGGGCGTTGCCATGCTTCAGGCGATACACACCGAAATCGCTCGAAGTATAGAGGTCTCCAGTGTTCGGGTCGTAGGCAACGTCGGTGACCGGCAGGTCGCGGAGGTTGGCGCTGCGATTCACGAAGGTTGCGGTTTGGGTAGTCGGATTGTAAGTGACCTCGAACAGGTGCCCCGGTGTGGCCGGAGTGGTGGCGCTATAGCCACTGTACGAGATCCAGGCGTGATTGCTGTTGGCGGGATCGATGGCGATGCCGCTGATGAAGCGGTTCGGCGCGGCCGTCGAGGTCGTGTCGATTCGCGTGAAAGTGACAGCCGTGTTCGGCTCCGCATCGGCGTTGCTCGAGATGAAGATTCGCCCGGTGGTGGTGGCGACCCACAATGTCGAGCTGTCGGAAGCCGTGCGTTGAACCGCGGCCATCGAGCCTCCCGCCAGCGTGCCCAGGCTCGGATCGGTGAGGTTGGTGGCCCCGATCGGAACCCAGTCCCCGCAGGTGACCTGGAAGTGACCTGTGAATTCGTTGCACTGGAAGCGCAACTGGTTGATGTTCATCGTACCCATGCCGTGCGTCTTGGTGCGATACACGGTATTGGTGCCGGCAAACATGGTGCCGCTCACCTTCGGGTCGCTGATGATGGGGATGTAGAACTGACCGCCAGTGTTAACGATGGTATCGGCGATCCAGTTCCAGTCTCCGGTGTAACCGTTGGTGAAATTCACGTCAACTTGCGGCGCGTAGTAGGTGTGGAAGCGGAACTTGGGGTTCGCGACATCGAAGCCCGATTGGCCTCCGTCACCGAAGATCGTGTTGACGAAAAGATTGGCGGAATTGGTCGACTGCCATGTGCCGTTATCCTGCGTGCCGCCCTGCAGCAGCGTAGCATCGAAGGGGCTCACGGAGAGACTTTGGAACTGAAGCGTGCTTAAGCCGCGATTGATGCCGTGGATCTCGGTGGGTATCGCCGAGAGCAGCTGTTCGCACCGGGTAAGCGTGGCGCCGGTCGCGCCGCGAGGAGCGCAAACCGCCGAGGCGTCGGTGAGGACGCCACTCGATCGCATGATCCCGCCGTCGTTACCTTCAAAAAATTGTAACGGGTTATTGGGATTGGTGACCAGCGTGTGCTGGTCGGGATGCAGGCCGTTGGGGTGGAGCGCATCGCTCGCGTCGAAGGTCATATCGGTGAAGGTAACGCCACCGTCAGTCGACAGCACGACGCCGCGGTTGTTGGAGAGAGCCGCGCCGGATTCGCCGTACGCGTAAGAGCCGCCGACGTAAACCGTATCGGGATGGCCCTTGGGCGTGTAGACGAAGTTGTCGTACCAGCACTGTCCTTCGCAACTGTTGAAGGTGGCATAGCCCTTGTTGTTGATGTTGCTGCTGGTCAGCAGCAGGAAGCTCGGCGTTCCCGACTGAACCGCATTGCTGCGGTAAGTCTGCGCCGGAGGGGCGCCGATTTGGCCGATGACGAGATACATGCGGGTATTGCCGCCGGGCAAGCGAGTGACGGCAATTTCCGCGCGCTCAGTGAAGCTGGTGGATGGTCCATCGGCAATGGGCAGGAAAATCTGGTTCCAGGTATTTCCGCCGTCGCTCGACCGCCATACCCCTTTCGCGAATGCCGAGGCGTACACGATGTTGGGGTTTACGGGATCGAGCGCCACACGCCGCACGCCGCGAACCGAACAGAGGGTCAAGTTGGCAGCGACGTTCTTCGTGTTGGTACAACCGGCTGTGGATTGCGCGCCGTTAAAGATGAACTTCCAGGTGGCGCCGCCATCGCTTGATTTGTACAAGCCCCACGGGGGCGCGCCCGGAGCAAGCGACACCGCGCCGCCGCTCAGCACCGACGAGATGCCGCGCACGCCGCGCGTCGTGCCTACGTAAATGGTGTTGGAGTTGGTCGGATCGATGGCGATGGTTCCGATTGAGCGCGCGTTGAATTGCGCTTTGCCGATCGGGCCCGTCCAGGTGTCGCCACCATCGGTGGACTTGTAGAGTCCCACGCCGGCTTCGCTATCGGCGGAGGCGTTAGCTTCGCCGGTTCCGACCCAGATGGTGTTGGAGTCGTTGGGGTCAATCGCGACTGAGCTGCCGGAATTGATTCCGAACGAAGCAGACAGGTAGGTCCATTTCGGGATCGTTGCCAGGGCATCGTTGGTGCGCCACACGCCGCCGCCGGCGGGCGTGGCATAGAGGCGGCAATTTCCCGGAACGCAAACCGGAGAAATTGCAAGCGAAGTGGTACGGCCTCCCGCCTCATAGGCGTTGGGGACGTAATTGGAGTAGTTGCGGAATTGCGAGAGCGGATAGAGAGCCTGGGTCGGGCCGAGGCGAACCCACGCCACCGGTCCTGCAGCGGCGGCCGCCACTCCGGCCGCGCCTGCTGTGGCTCGCGCACTGAGCAAAGCCTGGAAGTTGGCGACGTGCTCGGCGTGTGCGGCGCGTGCGCCTTCCGTCTTTGCGATTGAGATGTCGGTGGCCGGATAGGCGCGCATCATGAATCGCCAGTCCGCCGCTGATCCGACAGGTCCCTCGTTCGGAACCGTTTCCATCAATTTCGAGATGTGGCGGCGCAGCGCGGGGGGAAAGTTCTGCGCTTCGTCGTCACCGCCCTGCGTCTCGGAGCGAGGTTCGACAGCGGCGCCAGAACCCTGACCCATCATGGTTTGGTTCTGGTCGAAAATTCCAGCAGAGCTTTGCGCGAAACTGAAAGGGTGGGCTACCAGAGATTGGGAATTGGTCGCGACTACTACACCAACCGCGACTACCACGAGCATCAGAAAGCTGAGCGTCAACACCACTCGATTCATGAACACTCCTGTCTGTAACGCTGGTTGTGTACTGTCAAGGAACTGGGACACGGGGATGCAGAACTCGCCAAACAGCCCGCCAGACAATGCATTTCAGCGATTCCGGCGGGTCAATCACAAAGCCCGAGCATTATTGTGCCAATGGTTACTAGTGTCAATAGTTGTCAATGTTGCGGTGGTTGTCGTTCTAACTGCCTGTGAGTTCGTGCCGTTTGCAAAGTTTTGCGACTCTCTGACGTTTGGATTTGAGCAGCACTCGGGGGCGCTTTTCGCAAGCGCGACAAGCTTCTCGGGTCTGGCGCGCTTCGCGGTTCTCAGAAGTGCGGCGGAACCCGCACTGACGGGCTTGAATCATGAATGTTCGTTTCCTCGTTCCTCAAGCGATAGCATGGGCGAACCTCCGTCCTCTTACGCTCACACTACTGCGGAAGAGACGAACAATTCTGGAGTGCAAAGTTTTGCGCCATCGCTTTTTCGGTGGATGCTATCCTGTTGCGCTCCATGGCCAACCTGTCGGACTTCGTGAAGTTCTTCGCGCTGGCGTTCAGCGCGTTGTTGCCGGTGGTAAATCCGCTGGGGTCTGCCCTGGTCTTCCTCGGACTGGTAGGGGATGCCCCTTTCACGGTGTATCGCGACCTGGCGCGCAAGGTCGCGATTCGCACGGTTCTCTTCTTTCTTGTGGTGGAACTGGTGGGCACGGCGCTGCTGGCCTTTTTTGGAATCTCGCTGCCGGTGGTGCAGGTGGCAGGAGGATTGGTCCTCGCGGCGATGGGCTGGAGCTTACTCAACCAAAAGGAGGCGAGTCCGAACCCCAACGCCGCTGCCGTTGCTGATCCTGGGTACGGTTCGCTGGAAGAAAAAGTCTTCTATCCGTTGACATTCCCCGTCACCGTGGACCCGGCCTGCATCGTGGTCATGCTGACGCTCAGCGCGCATGCTTCGGTGAGAAATCTGGAGGAGAACGTTCTATCGCATGCCGGCATCCTGTCGGCGGTGATCGCGCTCAGCATTCTGGTGTTCTTCTGTTACGCGTACGCGCCCCGCATCACCGAGCGTATTTCCCCGCAGACGGCGCACGGAATCCTACGAATTGTTGCCTTCGTGCTCTTGTGCATCGGGGTGCAGATTTCATGGAACGGGATACAGGCGTTGATTCGCACTGCGATGAAAGCCGTAGGATGAGTTCAGGTTAGGGGGTGAGGAAGAAGACACGACTGGGCAAGGCGGCGGAATGCTTCAAGTCGTCCCTTATGTCGTGCAGTAAGTTTCCCTGGGGGACGTTCGCGAAAAAAATGTGGAGGGCCTTTATGACGGGCCGTTTCCCTGGGAAAGGGCTTGGGGATTTTATGTTGCCGGAATGGTGGGACACGACTTTTTGAAGTCACATGCGGTGACATTCGATTTTGTCGGGATGCGGGTCATCTTTCGGTGAGACAGCGGAAATGCACACAACTCCGGAATACTCCAGTCGTGTGATCTCCTGATTTCGTCAGTTACCTTCGGAAGCTGGACGCTAGGATGCCGGCGCAATACGCTATTGAGTCCCCATGTGCGGCATCCTGTTCAAACATCACCGCGTTTTGATGGCTCTGGCGGTCGTCCCTCTCGTCATTTGCCTTATAGGCTGTGAGGTTTCAACTTCGGCGCGAATTCACTCTGGTCCCACAATCTCGCTGTCGGGAAGCGGAAGACTGGCGTCCTTCCGTATCTACAGTCCGTCACCCGGCCGAAGAATCGCCACCCCATTCGATGAGAAATCACTCGCGTGGCGGGTTCAACCAATCGGGGGATACTTCGAGGGTGAACTCGTCCAAGGACTGGACATCGAATACGGCAAGACCCCAAGAGCATACGTGCAGATCGTCCCCGCGACGGGAACAGCCTCGGCTTTACAAAAGGGCCAAGTGTACTGGTTCTTCGCTGAGACAACTGACGCACCCGGAGCGAGTGGCTTCTTCTATTTCGACGGGAGCACTGCGACCGAGATTGACGTGCCCGACCTTTGCCAGAGCGCATTTGTCGGGGATGTCAAACCGTTGAAATGCGGTACACAGGAACCCTATGTTGAACCACAGGACTTAGGGTTGTTCGTCAGACAGCACCGTCTGCACTGAAATCCGCCTCAGTTGGCGTAACCCATCACACTCAAAATCCTGCTGGCTTGACCGGTCCAGGGCAGACCGACCCTATTGCGTCAACCGGATCGCCTGCTTGCGCTCTTCCGCGGTCATCTGCTTCCAGACGCTTTCGGCATTTTCTCGGAGAGGACCGTTGTCGGGGTCGCTGCGCAACGCGAGGGCGAAATATCGGTACGCGGTGGGCAGATCACGCGAGAGGCAGTGGCCGGTGGCGTAGAGGGCGCCCATGGTGATCATGGCCTTGGCGTTGGACTGGTCGGCAGCGGGCTTGATGTAACGCAGACCCTTTTCGCAGTTTTGGGCGACGCCTCCCCGGCCATAGATGTATTGCTCGCCGAGCGTGACCGCGTCGCTCTTCGGAGCAGGCTTCGGCGCCGGTTTGGTGGCGGCCTTCGGCTTAGCGGGCGGAGCTGGGGCCGCGGCTGCCGGTTCGGGCGCTTCCGCCGGCTTGTCGGTTGCCGGAGCAGGCGGCGTGGAGTCAGACGCGCTTGTTGCTGGAGGCGCGGTTACGGTGTTCGAGTCGAGGGCCGTGGAACTCCCGGCATTGTTCGCAGGCGTTGACGATGTTGTGGGCGATGTGGGGGCAGGTTGTGCCGGCGCCGGCGCTTGCGAAGCCGCAGCAGTTGTGTTGTCCGCCGCGGAACTGGGTGGCGGGTTCGATGGCGCAGCTGCAGCCGGGGATGGCGCCGGGGCAGGAGACGCGGCAGTATTGCTCGGGGTCGCCGGACTCAGTTCAATCGAGGTATCGCCCGAACCGGAAGGGGCCGGCGTTGAAGATTGCGAATTCGCCAATCCCGACTTCAGGAAGGGAAGCCCAGTATTACGAAACCGCAAATATCCGAGTCCGCCAACCAGAGCGACCGCGACGATCCCTAAAAACAGCAGCCCCTTGTGCGATTTTGGTTCTTCGTCGTCTTCGAGAAGGTAATCAAGATTGCGGGTATGCTCAGCGGGGGCGCCGAGATTGAAAATGCCGCCCGTGTAGGCAGGTGCGGGGGTGGTCGGCGCGGGGTCGTGGCGGCCAGCGGGTTCGTCGTCAGTTAAGACCGCGGCGTCGCCGGGTTCTGGCAGTGTCTTCCCGCACATGCCGCAAAAGCGGTGGTCATCGGGGTTTTCGTTTCCGCAATAGGGGCAGCGCAAAACAGACCTCGCGATCGTGTGAATGGAAAACTGCTGACGGGCGACGACGCCCGTCGCTCCACCCACACAATCCTCTAATTCTAGATTACGATAACGCGGGAAGCGTTGCGCCGCCAGTGGTTTGGGGAGTGCGGGTTGCTTTACAGCTTTGTCGCTAACATGTTACTCTCGATGACGTTACAGACAACAATCGAAACTGAGAAGACAGGAGTGCATCAGGTTAGTGCTAGCCAGAGAGCAAAAAAAGTCCCTCATTGACGCCTATGCGACGCATGCGACGGATACGGGCAGCCCGGAAGTGCAGATCGCGCTGCTGAGCGAACGCATTGGTCAGCTGACGGAGCACTTCAAGACGCATAAGAAGGATCACGGGTCACGCCGGGGTCTGCTGATGCTGGTCAGCAAGCGGCGCCGCTTGCTTGATTATTTGAAGGAGTACGATTCCGAGCGCTACAAGGGCGTCATCACGAAACTTGGCATCCGTAAGTAACGCGTGCTGAAAGTCACCCGGGGCAGTGTGCCCCTGTGGGTTGGCTCCTCGCCTTGGTTCCGCCGCCATGGGGCCGCGGGAACCAGATCAAGGAATCCTTGGAAAGTGCGTTCCGGCCATCGCTCGAACTCTATTGGCACTGGCTCACCTCGCGCGCAACGTGCGGTTATGCGACCGTTGCCCTCTCCTGTCTAGAAGGATGAAACATGAAACCCGAAGCAACTGAAATAAGCATTGAACTCTCCGGCGGTAAAACCCTCAAAATTGAAACTGGCAAACTTGCCAAGCAGGCACACGGCGCGGCCGTGGTGCGCGTGGGCGACAACGTGGTCCTGGCCACGGCGGTCTCGAACGCAGACCCACGGGAAGGGATCGACTTCTTCCCCCTGACGGTGGACTACCGCGAGTACACCTACGCCGGCGGTCGTATCCCCGGCGGCTTTATCAAGCGCGAAGGACGTCCCAGTGAGCGTGAGATTCTGACCAGCCGGATGATTGACCGGCCGGTGCGGCCGTTGTTTGCCGAAGGTTTCAAGTGCGAGACGCAAGTGATCGCCTTCGTGCTGTCGGCCGACACCGAGAACGATCCCGACGTAGCTGCGATCAACGCCGCTTCGGCGGCGCTGACGATTTCCGATATTCCGTTCCTGGGGCCGATCGGAGCGGTGCGCGTGGGATGCGTGGACGGGAAGTTCATCACGAACCCAACTTACTCGGAAATGCGCGACAGCCTGCTGAACATCATGGTGGTAGGTTCGGCGGACGCGATCGTGATGATCGAATCAGGCGCAAAGGAAGTGCCGGAAGAGACGGTAGTCGATGCCATCGAATACGGGCATAGCGAGATCAAGAAGATTTGCGCTGCGATCAATGAGATGCGCGGCAAAGTGGGCAAGCCGAAGCGAGCGGTGACGCCGCCGGAATTCGATCAGAAGTATTTCGACGACCTGAAAAAGAAGGTGGGAGCGCGCCTCACGGATGCGCTGGATACGGCGAAGCATCCCAAGGCGGCGAGCTACACGCTCGTCAAGGAGATCAAGAAAGAACTGGAAGCGGCGATTCCGGAGGAGGACGAAGACGCCAAGAAGAAGCTGAAGGAGTACTACGAAGTGTTACGCGAGCGCATTTTCCGCGAGCAGGTACTCGAGCAGAAACGGCGTCCGGACGCGCGTGCCTTTGATCAGATCCGAGATATCTGGATTGAAGTGGGAGTGCTGCCGCGGACCCATGGTTCGGCGATTTTCACGCGCGGCGAGACCCAGGCATTGGTGACTACGACGCTCGGCACCAGCGATGACAAGCAGCGGCTGGAGGCCTTCGAAGGCGAGGCCAAGAAACGCTTCATGTTGCACTATAACTTCCCACCCTTTTCGGTAGGAGAAGTTCAGTTTCTGCGTGGAGCAGGGCGGCGCGAAATCGGCCACGGTGCACTTGCCGAGCGCGCGATTTCAGCCGTGCTTCCGACGGAAGAGAAGTGGCCGTACGCGATGCGTGTGGTGTCGGACATCCTGGAATCGAACGGGTCGTCGTCGATGGCGACCGTATGCGGAGCGGCTCTCTCGCTGATGGACGCTGGCGTCCCGTTGGCCGCCCCGGTAGCCGGCGTGGCCATGGGATTGGTGAAAGAAGGCGAGAAGTACGCGGTCTTGAGCGACATCGCCGGAGCGGAAGACCACTACGGCGACATGGACTTCAAGGTGGCCGGAACGCGCAAGGGGATCACGGCACTGCAGATGGATATCAAGGTGGCCGGGATCACGCCGCAGATCATGCGTGAGGCGCTGGCACAGGCGCAACGCGGACGGATGCACATTCTGGAGAAGATGGAGGAGGCGCTCCCCGGACATCGCGAGGCGGTTTCGGCATTCGCTCCACGCTTCTACACGCTGCAAATTCCGGTCGACAAGATCCGCGACCTGATCGGTCCGGGCGGGAAGATGATCCGCAGCATCATCGAGCAGACAGGCGTAAAGATCGACGTGGAAGATTCCGGCAAGGTGAACGTTTCGTCGAACGATCAGGTCTCGGCGGCCAAGGCGCTGCAGATTATCGGAGATCTTACGGCGACAGCTGAAGTAGGAAAGACCTATCTGGGCACGGTGTCGCGGCTGGCGGACTTCGGAGCCTTCGTCGAGATTCTGCCGGGGACCGATGGGCTGCTTCACATCAGCGAAGTGGCCGAGCACAGGATCAAGGATGTTCGCGACGAACTGAAGGAAGGCGACCAGGTGCTGGTGAAGGTGCTGGCAGTGGAAGGGAACCGCATCCGGTTGTCGCGCAAGGCAGTGCTGAAAGAACAGCGCGCGAAGATGGGTGGCGGCGAAGTTCCGGTGGAGGCGCC
>Ga0307478_10000760_pt1 | contig 31144 bp, 19 predicted proteins | sample atmos_gasesECM4C_2_FD_203713 | JGI IMG/M metagenome (GOLD analysis project Ga0307478, IMG submission 203713) | Hardwood forest soil microbial communities from Morgan-Monroe State Forest, Indiana, United States - atmos_gasesECM4C_05 | ecosystem: Environmental > Terrestrial > Soil > Temperate...
CTAGTCGTTTTCTGCTTGGTAGGCGTGCCATTTCCCGGCGTCTTAAGCGCGCAACTCACTACGTCCGTAATCTACGGCCGAGTGACCGATGCGAATGGCGGCATTATCCCTGGTGCTCAAGTGGCTGTATTGAATACGGATACAAACCTCTCGCGAACGGCGCAAACCAACACCGATGGCGAGTACCGTATCGAACTCCTTCCCGTTGGCGACTACCGAGTCGAGATCGCGGCGCAGGCATTCAAGAGGTTCGTGCGCGCCGGCATCGTGCTGGAAGTAAATGTTCCTGCCCGTGTGGATGCTGTGCTGCAGTTGGGAGACGTCAGCCAGACCATCACAGTAGCGGAAAGCGTACCGCTCGTGGACACGACTAGCCCTGAGATCGGCCGCACCATCGAGAACGAAGAAGTTGTCAACCTGCCGCTCGTGAACCGGAATGCGTATGAGCTGCTGCAGCTCACACCAGGCGTTCAAAGCAGTAGCTTTAATCCTGGCCAGCCGAATCCGGTCATTACTTTGGGGTACCCGGAGCAGCGAACCTTTATCAATGGCGGTGTGGACGGCGGAGCCGGATCCGTCAGCTACTACCTCGACGGCGGAATCAACATGACAGGATTGCGGAACACGGGCAACATTCTCCCCAATCCTGATGCCATCCAGGAATATCGCGTCGAGACGAGCAACTACAACGCAGAGTACGGAAAGATGTCGAGCGGCATCATCACCGTCCTTACAAAATCCGGCACGAACGGCTATCACGGCAGCTCGTTCGATTACTGGCGGACCGATGCGCTGAACGCTGCTCCCTGGAACTCGACTGTGGGAACGCCTCCCCTGCGGCGGCAGCAATTCGGCGGGACACTCGGCGGCCCGATCAAGAAAGATAAGACCTTTTTTTTCGGCTCCTATCAGGGTCTACGCCAGCTCAGCAGTACGCTCTTCACCGGCGCGACCTTGCCAACCGCGGCGGAGGCGGGAGGAAATATGGCTGGCCTTCTTCCAGCAGGCAGTACGTTGCCAAGTCAATATAGCTGCGGATCGCCGGTGGTGATCTGCCCCTCGCTGCTGGATCCTGTCGCTCACAAGCTACTAACTTCAAGCGTTTTTCCTAACATTCCCACTGGTGTCACCAGCGGGTTCCAGGCAGTAGCCCCTAGTCCGTACAACACGGATGAGTTTCTCATTAAGGTGGATCAGGATTTGACGCGCAAACAACGCCTGAGCGGAAGTTACTTTTACACAAGCGGCAACAATACCGTCCCTCCACTGAACGCCGGCGGGCAGCCCAATGGCAACATTCCGTGGGATGTGCAGTTATTCTCGTGGCGGCAGCAAAATGTGAACCTCAGCGACACTTGGATGGCTAGCTCGTCTTTGGCCAACCAGCTATGGTTGGGCTATACGCGAAATATAGCCGGTCGAGTAAATCTACCTGGTGCGTCTCTCGGCGATTTGGGGTCGGAATTCTCCATTCAAGGGCCACATTCGCTTCCGCAGATCAGCGTCACCGGATTTTTCACCGCGGCAAGCGCCATCGCTGGTCCTGTAGCCGGATCGAACTTTTACACGGTGCGTGATGTGCTCAACTACACGCATGGGCGTCATTCGCTCGCCTTCGGAGCCGACGAAACGCTGGACAAGGACGTTCAGCAAACGCTCTTGAACAACTACGGCGTGTTTGGTTTCAATGGCACGAACATCAAAGACGTCAAGACAGGCAAAACCCTTGCGGTTCCAGCCCTCGCTAACTTCGTGATGGGCCTGCCAACTTCGATTTCGCAGGACTCCCCGGTGACCGGCTACACGAACAGCTGGAGCACGGGACTCTTTGCGCAAGATAATTTCCGAATCTTTCCGCGCCTCACTCTCAATCTTGGTGTGCGCTGGGATATTCAGACCCCGCCCACCGATCCCTTGAATCGAGGCACGAGCTTCCAAGTGGGAGAACAATCGACAGCGATTCCTGCCGCACCTCAGGGAGCGCTTTTCAATGGCGATCCGGGGGTCACGCGCGGCATCGTTCCTGTCCGGTGGCATCACGTATCACCCAGGCTCGGATTCGCGTGGGATCCATCCGGTAACGGCAAGACTTCGATTCGCGGAGGTGCCGGAGTTTTTTACGGTAGCGTTTCCGGCAATGAATGGAACACAGTCACTAATTTCGAACCTTCCGCCGTGCGCTTCACATTCACCAACGTCACCCAGCAAGTGACGGGTTCCGGCCTGACCGCCGTACCGCAGGGCGCCACGCTTTCCTGTCCGTACAATAAGCTGGTAGCGAAGAATGCTTCTGGCACACCGCTTGGTCCAACCGTAACTTGTGCCACCGGGAGTGGCAGCGGCATAAACGGCATCGATCCGTTTCCGTTCGTTCCACCGGAGTTCCTCACTCCCGGAGGGTCGTTTTTCGGTTTCGCGAAGAATTTCCAATGGCCATACAGTTATCAATTCAATTTCTCTATCCAGCGGCAAGTTACGTCGAACTTCAGCGTGTCCGCCGCCTACGTCGGCACTATGAGCCACAATTTGCCTTTCGCTCAGGATATCAACGCTCCTACGACAGGAACTCTCGCACCCGCATGTGCGACCAGTGCTGGCGCGAACATCGTGGACCGCCGGCCGATCGACAATGCGGGAGTCGGCACTTGCGCTGGTCCCGGAAGCCCTTTTGGCACAGTGCTGCTAGTGCAATCCAATCAGACCGCTTCCTACAACGGGCTGCAGACGACAGCACAATTGAGAATGACGCATGGCCTGATGCTGTACAGCTTCTACACCTTCAGCCACACGTTTGACAGCGTGCAACTCGACAACACCACCACCCAGGGCGGCGCAGAAGATATGACGAATCTGCGCCTGGAACGCGGCCCAGCAGACTTTGATCTTCGCCATCAGTTCGTAACGGCTTTGGTATGGAAATTGAACTACTATCACGGCGAGCACCTTTTGCCTCGCGGCGTAATCAATGGATGGACGATCTCTCCCATCATCAATATCCATAGCGGCTTTCCTTTTACCGTTCTCAACGGCAAGGATGCCAACCTGACTGGCAACAGTGCCGCCGAACGGGCCGAGCTGCTGGCTGGGCAGAATCCGGTGTTGAGCAATCGCACACCAGCGCAGTGGTTTAACATTGCCGCGTTCTCGCAAAATCCCGCAAACCTGCTTAGTGGCGTCGCTGTCGATGGAAACTCTGGGCGCAATATGCTGCGCGGCCCTACGTTCAAAGACGTCGACCTCGCCATCTCTCGCGATTTCGTTTTCAAGGAACGCTTGAACCTGCAGTTCCGCGCCGACGCCTATAACGTTTTCAACCTGGTGAGCCTGAATAATCCAGGGACCACCGTCGGTAGCTCTACATTCGGTGTAATCACCTCAGCGAGCGCCATGCGCCAGCTTCAGCTTGGCCTCAAGCTCTCGTTCTGAGCCCGAGCGTGGCCTGCACACGCGCATAGAGATCCGCGGTGTCACGAGGCGGCAGCGGAACGTGCCTTCTTCTGCTGAAGCGAAGGTTGAATTGAAACGCAAAGCAAGATTCTTCGCGGAGGATTTTCTTTATGAGCCAAGCGCAAGCAGCTATTGAAAAAATGGTCTTTCGCAAGACCAACGGTCAAACGGGACGCCACCTTGCCGTCACTCCGGAGAACAGCACAATGCGTCACCTCTCCTACGCCCGCATCATTCTGAATTCATCGAAGCCTTCGGTATCGTTTTCCAGTGGCGAGCGTGAAACTGGGCTGCTTTGTCTCTCTGGGAATGCCACCGTGAACGTGGGGGACAAGGAGTTCGATATTGGGAAATTCGATGCGATTTATATTCCACGCGACTCTTCCATCAAAATATCCACGCGTGATTCCGTGGATCTCGCTGAATTCTCTTCGGACGTCAAGGGCAGGTACCCTTTGAAGGTGGTGCGGTACGCTGACGTCCAGAAAGATCCTGGCCTAAAGTTTACGGCAGGTGGTCCCGGTTCATCGCGCGAATTGAACATGCTAATTGCCAAAAACGTGGAAGCCGGGCGGCTCGTGGCCGGCTTCACCTATTCCGATCCCGGGAACTGGACGAGCTGGCCGCCGCATGAGCACGCGAAAATGCTGGAAGAGATTTACGTGTACTTTGACATGCCCGACCCTGCCTACGGCATCCAACTCGTGTACAACGATACTGACTACCCGGAATTGATAACGGCCGTACGCGACGGGGATGCGGTGTTGATGCCAAGCGGCTACCATCCCAACGTTTCGGTCCCGGGACATCGCATAGCATTCTTGTGGGCCATGGCCGCCCATCGCGAAGTGGAAGACCGTCAATTCGGCGTCGTAAACATTCAGCCAGGGTTCGATCGCGGCAGCTCTGGGTTAGAGACTGGGCAAAAAAAATAGGGACAGCCTTGGAGCCAGCGCAAACAATCCAGAAACCTCGGCACGGGCCCACGTACCTAGAAGCCTTCCAGTTGCATGGCAAGAACGCCTTAGTTACGGGCTCGCACAAAGGCCTGGGTGCCGCTATCGCCGTTGCGTTGGCGCAAGCAGGAGCGAATGTCAGCTGCCATGGGCGTGATCCGAACGCAGGAAGCGCATGTGATGAAATCCGAGCGCTGGGACGAAAAACATTTTATTTCGCCGGCGATGTTGCGGCTCCTGATGTTTGTTCACAACTGATCGAGAAGACGGTCGCTGACTTCGGATCGATCGACATCCTGGTGAACAATGCAGGTATCATTCGACGCGCGCCCGCGGCAGAGTTCTCGGCTGAGTATTGGGACGAGGTGATTGCTGTCAACCTTACTGCCGTCTTTCGCTTAGCGCAGCTCGCCGGTCAGCAGATGCTGAAGCAGGGAAAGCCTGGAAAAATTCTAAACATCGCATCTTTGCTTTCATTTCAGGGCGGTATCTTTGTGCCCGCCTATGCCGCAGCCAAGGGCGGCGTCGCCCAGCTAACGAAAGCGCTAGCAAACGAATGGGCGGCCAAGCGAATCAACGTGAACGCAATTGCTCCTGGTTATATGGCGACGGGCAACACAGCCGCTCTCCGCAGCGACCCCGTTCGCAGCCGGCAGATTCTCGAACGCATTCCCGCCGGGCGCTGGGGCGCCCCCGAGGACATCGCCGGCGCCGCAGTATTTCTTTGCTCCGCGGCTAGCGACTATGTTCACGGCCATGTCCTGGTCGTTGATGGCGGGTGGCTGGCGCGGTGAAGCGGGTGCCTCGGAGGACGTAAATGGACGGCGCACAACGGAAGACGATTGCTGATTCGGTCGTCGTGAAATATGACGACGCGCGAGAGTCAAAACCTGAGCCAGGCCTGACGCGCAAGGTGATGGCCTATAACGACAAGCTTTTCCTGGCCGAGCACCAGATGTCCAAAGGTTGGGTTGGCACTGTGCACAGCCATCCGCACGACCAAATCGTTTACATCGTTCGCGGACATCTGAAAGTCACCTGTCAGGGAAAAGCATTCGAGATGCGTCCCGGTGACAGTTTTGTGGTCCGGGGCGGCGTTGAACACGGCGCCGCTGCTTTAGAAGACTCGCTCGTCATAGACGTGTTCACGCCGTGCCGCGAGGACTATCTCGCGTGACCGCCCGAATGCTGCAAGCTAAGAAAACGACAATTGTTCGAATCATTGCGCTCAGCCTGGCTGCACTACTGTGCGTTCCCAGCTTGTGCATGGCGCAAACACGTCAGGAGTCTGCGTGGGTCAAAACCGCCGATCTGGATAAGGAAATTCGCGAATTTCTCGCCCGCGAAATCGCCGCTCACGTTACCGATATCAAGGCCCTAAATCCTCCACCGGATCGCGTTGTCGGCGCACTCACAACGGGGGAGTTTTCCTGGGGCACGTTCACGCGGACGCTCGCCGCGTATTCGGATTTTGCCGGCACGCGCACGGTAGCGGACCGCGATGTTGTTCCGATGATTGCGCAAATGGGAGTGATCGAGTTGCATCAAGGCGGCAAGAGTTGGGCGCAACTCTACGCCGCGTTGGCGCTGCAGCACTTTGGTTCGGACCTCAATCACAATGCCCTGTGGCAAAGCCTTTCGCCCGAGGAGAAGATCGCGTGGAAATCTCTTCTCGACCCCGGCCGCTTCTACGATGTAAAGACGCACAGAGTAATCAATCTTCCCGAAAATTATTTTGGAGTTGCCGCGCGCATCGCCGCCATCGATTTCCAGCTTGGCTTGATCACCGATCGGGCGTACGTGGATGATTTGCTTGATCGCGCAGCAAGGCAATTTACCAGCGGAGCCTTATTTGCGGACGACGCCCTTCCAACCGGGAGATACGATCGCTACTCCAACGAATACGCGCGCGCCATCTATGAGGCCGCTGGCCTAGTGGGCCGCGCGGACATCATGAAGGCCATCGCGCCTTCGCTCAAGGAACAGATGCACCTTTGGTGGGACCTCCTCACTTCGGACGGTTATGGTTACCCCTGGGGACGCAGCCTCGGTGCCATCAGTTATATGGATACAATGGAAATCGCTGCGTTCGTCGGGAAATACCACGAGTTTCGCCCAGCACCTCTGCAGCAACTAGCTTCCGCGTACTATGCCGCTTGGCGCTGGCTGCGCAAGGACGTTAAGGACGACAGCCATCTTCTCTCCGTCTTTGCGTTTGGCCGGGGAGATTATGCCTACATCACGAAGGAACGAGAGTGGCAGCAAACCACCACGTTTCTCGCAAAGGTCATTAGCGCACACAAAGAGTTCATGCACGCGCTTGCCCAGCAGAACGCTACAAGCTTTTCTCCGGACCTTGATCTCGCCAATGTTGCCCGCTTCGTCTATTTCCGCAACGATCCGGGACGAAAATTTGGCGTTTGGCTGGTTCGCCAGGGAGCGTTACACTTTGCCTTGCCGGTCGTAACCGGTCCGCGCGGCGCCACCTCCGATTACCAGCCTGTTCCGCACGGTCTGCTTGGCTTCGCAGTTCCTGTAGAGCAAACGTATCCTTGCCTCATCCCGTTCCTCGAACTGGAAGATGGAACGACCATTGCGGCCGCGGATGGCGCCGACGAGATTCATCCATCCGCGGACGGGAAGAGTGTCACAGCCTTATGGAGGCGCTGGGTTGTCGCCGGAGCAAAAGCGGGCGAAACGGTTGATCCAGGTTTAGTAACAGAAGTCACTTGGTCGCTCACGGACAACGGCCTTCGTCGGTCAGAGTCCATAACGTCATCCAAGCCAGTGACCGTCCGCCGTCTTTGGATGGCGATACCGACTCGGGCGGATCGCCTCAAAACTTCCATCGCAGGCGATGTCAGAAGCGATTCGCTGATCACAAAAGAAGGCACATTGGAGGTTCGCGTCCTTCATACCGATTGGCCCGTCAAAATCTCTGCGTTCGCAACGGGTGACGATCCGCTGGGTCGCTCGGATCGCGGCTCGATTCCCCTGCACCTTATTTTAGAAACATCGCAGAACCTATCCTTCGCACCAGCCGCCTCGCGGAAATGGGACATGGACTTCTCGATTCACGGCGACAAGCATCTTCAAGATTGAAGAGAACGTTCATCGCACCCCGAAACACTTTCCACCTCTGTCAGAGCATCTATATGGTTTGTACTGGAGGCCACGGTAAACGGCTCAACTTACCTCTCAGGCCGCCGAGTTCTCGTAGTTCGCGTGCTACAATCCGCGGTTAACGAAGCGGCCTCGTAAACTCCTGATAATCGGATTACCGGACATGTGGAATCGTTGATCGGGCACTTGTAAGCGCGGTGGATTCAATGGGTCGACGCAACACTGGGTCGAAATTCCCTCGGAGGCGGCTCAATGGCCAAAAGTCGTTCGTGGGCGTTGATCAAACCGAAACACCGTGCTGACTAAGGTCTGATGGAATACAGCCGGATAGGTCGCTCGCTAGGGAAGCATTGTCGAATCAACAGACTGGATGGTGTTGCATCGACCGGTTGAACTGGCAGCGCTACCGGACAAGCGCCGATCTTCCAAATGTTCGTTAATCCCCGGGGCACTAGGAGGTTTAGTCCCAACAATCTCCTCAATCAAAGACCGGCCTCTAGGTTCTCACCTGGACACGCTGCGAAGCCTGTTCAACAATGCAATGAAGTGCGGGCGATCTCCATCACTCACCGCCGTTAATTTGAGGCCCAGTCCACACCCGGGCTCGACGTGCCGCACGACTGCGTCGGCTCTGATTGGTCCTTCCTGGACAAGAAAATCAACTTTGGCCGTCGAACCCACAGCCCTCGGCTTAGCTGTTTCGACAAACAGGCCCCCCAGGCTCACGTCTCGCACTCGTGCCGTCTCGTCATTTTCGTAACACCGCCAGTAAACCCAGACGCCCTCAGGTGTCTCGATGCGCGAGTTGAACCGCCTGGAAGGTGAAGCAGTTTGCCGCAACACGTGGCACCTCCGGTATCCTTCGCACCTTCTGTGTACGTTGGTTCCATGGACTCAAACCCCACGAGCGTCAACCGCTACGAGCCGCACGTTCAGGATTGTCAGACGGCAGGAATCACCGACTGTGCTGTCGCTTTTGATCGTCGAAGCGGCCTACCGCCTGAGTCTTCTGTGCTTCCCCTACGAAGTGTGCGCGAATCGAGGGTGCACTCATCGGGCCACGGAGCAAACTCTTGACGTGAATTCCCGCTTTTGTGGGAAAGCGTTTGATAGTGAAGGGTTTCGGTTGAAATCGAGCGGATGAAATCGAGAAGCGGCTGTGGGCAGCGAACGGGGAGTGTCTATCCGATCGGACTGGGAAGCTATCTAGAGAGATAGTGATTCGGGCGGACGAGGTGAGGTTGTTGACCCGCTTGTTATGCCAGACACCGCCAATACAACCGCGGAAGTCGCAGTGAAGGATTCCACACGGGCGGCACATTACGACTCAAAAGCGGCAGGCCTTCGCGGCTCAGGAATAAAAAAGAGTGCCGCACTCCAAAATGTTCCGTGGGTTTAGCTCTTATGGTCGTAACTCTTTGGTTTTCGGAAACAAAGAAGGGCTAGCGCAGGATTTGCGTTCCGGTAAATTGGCCAAGAGCAAAAAAATGTGGACTTATATTGTTGGGCCGATTGTTGCTCTCTTGCCGAAAGGTTGGCGGAGGGCACTGCCGTTTGCCCGGAACATTCACTGGGCGCACGCAGCGACGCTCAGCGGATTTGCAGAGCTGGTGGTGGCATTAGCTGGGCTCATGAAGTGGTATTCGGTTTCGATGACGACATGGGTGAACCGCGGGCTGGAAGTCGCGCTGGATGGCAAAGCGGGGCCAGGGATCACGGACGTGGCGATCGGAGGGATGGCGTGGTTCCTATGGGTGAATCACCCGCTGACCTGGATCCTGGGGTATTTCAGTGTGGAAGGCGCGGTGCGCATGTGCGGGGCGGCATTTTCGGAGAGTTTGCTGGGCACGCTTCCGCTGTTCGTCGTGGATAAGGCAGTCCGGGTCTTTTTCGGCGGATCGAAGACGGTGCGAGATGCACCGGGTATGGCGTCGTCGTTCATCGGCGCGGTCAGCGACAAGATACAGGAATCGAGGGTGCCGGCCAGCGCGGACGAGATCTCTGCTCGGAAAGAGGGGGCCGACGAGATTCTGGAGATTCGAGCGAGCCGGAAAAAGGCGGACTGGGATCCGCCGCGAGTTGTGCGGTTTGAAGAGAACTATTACCGGCTAGAAGAGTGCGGTAGATGCGCAGGGTCGCGGCCGTTCCGCTACAGCTTGCGCCGATTGTCAGCGGGTGTTCCAGGGCGCAATGTGCTTTTGTATGAGCGTGAAGATGCGCTGGTAACCAGGCGGCGTTAGGAACTCACCTGTCGATGGCGGCTGTTCGGGGCCGAGGGATCAATTCGGATTGGCCGCTGCTCTGCTGGAGGGACTTCAAACGCTGCTCCACCTGGTCGGATTGATCGGGACAGTCGCCTAAATCACATTGGTGATCAACCAAACTGGAATCCTATCGGACAAGGATTTGCTGGAGGGGCGGGGTCAACGTATCGAGTTAACCCAATGATGGCCCAGGCGCCGGGGCAGAGGAGACCAAATTCAGCTATCCCAGGAGCCTCGCGGAGAAAGGAACGCGCCACTTCCGAGCACCACCTTTCTTGTTCCAAGTGCGCCGCAAAGCCAGTCTTTATCCAATCCACTGTCAAGCCGCCGAATGCCCTGCATTGCTCTCAGCGTGATTCCGGCGCTGTCATTTGGCTGGAGGCAGGAGCAAAATCAGCCCAGTCCAGGCGTAATTCGATCCAATACGGAGCTTGCGGTGGTGGCGGAAACGGTGTCGCGCTTTCTTCCCTGAAGGTATACAACTTTTTACCTAAACAGTTGACCACCGGTCCCATCGACTCAATTTGAATCGCATCCACTGTACCCTTCGCACCCAAATTGGTTAATGTCTTAAACTTGCCCCCCCATTCGGTCACGCTATCCCCGTCCGAACGTACGCATTGCTGCAGCAGTTCCCGATACGTTTTTTCGAAAACAGCCTTGTAACGAGCACCTTCCGGCGTTTGCTCATTCGCCGCCGCTGTCGCCTCTATCACACGAACTTGTGCTGCCATCGGAGCAACAGCAGACACCCATTGCTTGATTTTTTCAAAGTCTTCTCGACGCTCCCAAGTCTCCGCGTCCCACTGGTCCCCAATACGAGTCAAAATCTTGTCCGCATAAATCGGGTCACGCTCGCCGAAATAGGATGCAAGATAAGCTATGCGATTCAAGTTCTGCATCGACACCCCATAGTGCTTCTCCGAGGCTTCGAAACCTCGTTTAATTCTGTCCCATGACAGTTCTGGGTTGTTGTCACAGCCGCAAATCACATAGTCAGCGGCTGCAACCTGAAAATACAAGATGTCTCCTTTATCTCCACCAATACGGTCGGCTATCTCTTGGACAAACTTTTCAGTATCGCCTGCTTCCCCGCTCCATTTGGGCAGCAAATAATAGGCAAGGTCACGGGCATAAGTGTAGTATTCCGGCTCGAACTTATTTGCCTCTTCGAATAGAGCGCGTGCTTCAGTCACGGACCAGCCCTGATTTACAGATACCATTTGCATAGCAACGTACCATTCAGGGCATTTGCTGGGGAGCCTGTGGGCTTCTTTGAGAATTCGCCTGGCTTCGGCTGTGCGTTCTTGAAATAGCTTCCACCCGCTTTCGCTCACCGTATTGGCGTAACCAGTGCCTCGTGCATCTTGGGCATAGTTGAGGTAAGCCAACGCCAGCGTAACGCGCGCTGTGATGGATTCCGGACGTGCCTTTTCCCATCGATGGAGCAGCTGAAGAAGACGGGTCCAGTCTTCCTGTGTGGCATGCAGCGGATATGGAGTTGGCTGACGCAATCCTTGATATAGCAGATGAATTGTCCATAGTCCGCCGGAGAGTCTCTCCTTGCCAGAGCGTGCGTGGTCAGCGAGACAATCGAGCTCCACAAATTTCTCTTCCTTAAGGATGCGTGCGGCTGTATCCGTGAAGTTGTATAACGCATGGATATCAACACTGAGATCACCATTCAGCCCGGCGGCATCCCTCTCACTGATATTGCAATGAATGGAATTCGCATTCCGTTCAGCGGCGCTACTCAGCCCGCTCCACGCAAGCGCCGACAACATCAGAATGTTGATCCTAATGACAGTGCGAATCACGGCTCTCCTCCGTCACGAATGAATGCCTACAACCGCGCGCATACAGTGGTCTAAAATTGTTTTAGGGATCGATCCTGATCCTGCTTTGATCGTAGCTTGCACTGCGAATCCCCGAAGGGGTCAAAGCGAGTTACGACACCAAGCGGTTACCTGCTCGCAAGGACGGGGAGGCAATTATTTTACAGCAAGGATATTCCCAAGCGCCTGATTAATGCGGTGGTTTCAATAGGTCGACGCAACACTCAAGTCGAACCCGACTTACATTGAAAACAAAGGCCGAATCACTCGCTAGGCTAGATCAACAAGAATACTACCCTGGCGGCTGGGTTTTGAACGAGGGCAGCCAAACAGATCATTTCTCCCGGGAGGCATTGTCGAATCAAGGTATTAGATGGTGTTGCATCGACCGTCTGAACTGGCAGCGCGCTAACCGGACAAGTTGGATTCGGTGGCCAAGCTTGCAGGCAGATGTCCGATTGTCTCTCTTTACCAGGAGTTTGACCGCATAGGATTTCAGCTGGGTGTTGCGAATCTCAGGTAACGCGATGTCCGGATTGGAGTGCCATGAAAGGTCCGAGTATTTCCTTCTAGGCGCCTAGACCCGCTGACCAGGCACCAAATAGCGATCCATCCATTCCAGAATCAGTGTGCGCATCTGGGGCAGCTCCACATGCGCGCAATCAAACAACTCGACGTGGCAGTCCGACTCCTTGCCATACTTGCGATAAAGCGGCATCAGGTAATCGCGAACCTTCTGCACGCCTGCTGGCGGGGTCAGATTATCCTTTCGTCCATTTACGCTCAGATGAGGACGCGGTACGATCAACTCATTAATCTGCGCCGTCTGAAAGCTCTTGAGCAGCGATGGCACGTAGTAGTAGATCCCGTGTCCCTGCAGACCCTGTGCTTTGATCAGCTCGTCGAAGTCGGTGAGGCAGCAAACGTCCATGCACAGCGCAACCCGCGGATCGAGCGCCGCGAGCCACCACGCTTTCGTCGAGCCCATAGACATGCCCAGCGCGCCCAGCCGCTGCGTATCGACTTCCGGGCGGCCCGCCAGGTAGTCCATGGCGCGGAATTCATCGAACATCATCATGCCGTACAGGACCATCCCTCTCCAAAGCATGAGCTTGAAGGCGTTCTCTTCGCCCTGTCGTCCGTTGGCCTCGTGTTTGCGCTCGCCAAAGCACCAGCTATCGATCGCTAGCGTGACCAGGCCTTTCTGGACGCAGGCGGGAGCGTATGCAGGCTGAGCCTCGACACCGCGCAGAAGCTGCTCCTTGCCCAGGTCGTACATCCCACCGTGCCAATGGATGTATAGCAGACCGGGCGCCGGTGTTTGGCGCTTGCGCGGAATGAGCAGCAGAGCAGGCACCGGCTCCAGGCCATTCAGATCAAGCACCAGCCTTTCGAGCGTGTAGTCTTCGTGTTCTTCCTTACTCACCAGCTTCGCCGGTCCCGGACGATGCTGCGACGGCAGGTCGCCCAGCAAACGCCACAGCGCTTTGCGCCGTTTCTCCTGGTATGACGCAAACGATGCGCCTACTTGTTGCTCCGCCGCCTCGCTATCAGCAACAGGGCCCACAAAAGGAGCAGCGGTCGAGACTGGGAGTGCTCCTGCCGCAACAAGTGTCGCAGAATTTTGCAAGAACTCCCGTCTAGTTGAACGCGCTATCGGTGGCTTCATTCATTCCTCCCGCTGTGCTTCACTCAGTGCCAAAGAAGCCGTATCTTAACTTTAGCTTGTCAGATGCTCTGAAGTTATCGCCAACAGGCATCGAGCAAACAGCCTAGTGCCCGATTGACGTGCCAACCAGTTAGGTGCCTCCCCCAACGTAAGTGACTACGTGCGCGGCTTAGACCTCTTCTAGTTAGGCTTCGGTCATCCCGAAATAGTGGCCTAGTTCCTGGAGTACCGTCAGGCGAATTTCCTTTCGGATTTCCTCTTCGTTAGAGCAGACGGCCTCGATGTTCCTCTGACGAGCACGATGCGGTCAGGACCCGCAGGTAGGTCAAACCTGGTTTTCTTGGTTGTTGGCACACCTTCAAAGACACCGGGCACTAAATTCTCAGCATCGTCGGAACTCCTGCAAGTCGCGATAGAACCCCTCTGCTTCCCCCTCACTGTGATTCAATGATTCCGAGTGAAACCTCCAGCGGTGGGAAGCAACGGCTGGGGCACATCAGCAAGCAAGGCAACTCCCTACTGCGTTTCTTGCTGGTGGAGGCCGCGCAGGCAGCGGCACGCGTAAACCCGGAATGGAGCCGGTCGCTTCGTTCATCTAGCGATGCGTCGCCACAGAAGTCCTACTTCAAAGTCAGGTCGCCAGCGCCGACGTGCGCCACTAGTTTGTATTTGCCACTGCCGGACTTCTCGACTTGTCGGTACTTATCCGCGCCACACGCGGGTGGATTATTTCCGAATCGCCAACCGCATATTCGCTGCCCAAGCTGCCGAAAAGAAAATTGGGCTGGTAAGGACGGTGGGGATCGAAATTGAGTCATCTTACTTCCAAGTCTAAGTAGAAGGCGCTACCATCAAGTTGGCGGAATTTTGGGGAAATGTTTGGGCACGATGCCAGCGCCTTCTTTTACCGCGATAATTTTGTCGATCGGCACGCTCGTGAGCCGGTCGATTTGGCCGCTGGGCCAAGTAATTTCCAGCGAATCGATTTTCGTGCGGCTGCCGAGACCGAAATGGATGCGCGGATCGCTGGCGGACATGTAACTCATGCCCCCTTTGGCTTGCTCGACGTGAGAGACGCCTTCGGCGGTCAGCTTGAGTGAAGCGCCGATTCCGTCGCGATTGGACTTGCTGCCGATGAGAAAAATCTCGATCCAGTGATTAGCGTTGCCGCCGTCGTTGCGGAGAAGGGAAGGATAGTCGCCGCGGTTGTTGGTCACGATATCGATGTCGCCATCGTTGTCGTAATCGGCGGTGGCGAGGCCGCGCCCTGCGATGGGGCGCATGAAGTCGGGGCCGAGTGAGTCAGACACCTTCTCAAAAATGCCTTTGCCCAAATTGCGAAACATCAACAAAGGCTCCTTGTAGGAAACTTCCTGGTGATAGAGCTGGACGTTGTCGAGCATTGCGCCGTTTAGCTGCAAAATATCGGGCCAGCCGTCGTTGTCATAATCCATAAATTTCGCGGCCACGCCGCTGAGGAGGATGGCCTTATTGCCGATGCCAGAGTGAAACGTGTCGTCAGTGAAAGTGCCGTCGTGATTGTTGCGGTAAAGGCGATTCAGCTCGAAATCGAGATGCGTGATGTAAATGTCTTGGAACCCGGCGCCGGTGATGTCGGCGGCATCGATACCCATGCCGGCTTCATAACGGCCGTCTTCGCTAGCGGCGACGCCGGAGACAAAAGAGACGTCTTGAAACGTGCCGTCGTGCTTGTTGAGAAAGAGAAAATTGGGCCAGGAGTCGTTGGCGATAGCGATGTCGGGCCAGCCATCGTTGTTGAAGTCGGCGAGGACCACGCCCATGCCTTTGGATTCGGGCTTGCCCACGCCTGAGGCATCACTCACGTCGGTGAAGGTGCCGTCGTGATTGTTGTGGTACAGCTTGGTTTTTTGCCCTTTGTAGTTGCCGGGATGACAGTAGGAGCGGTAGCCGGGGCGATGCTCACCGCACCAAATATTATTTTTGGGTGACCAGTCGATGTAGTTGGTGACGACGAGGTCGAGGTACCCGTCTTTGTCGTAATCGAACCAGCCGGCGCTGGTGGACCAGTTGCCTTCGTCGGCCACACCGGCTTGGGCGGTGACGTCGGTGAAGGTGCCGTCGCCATGGTTGTGATACAGGATGGCGCGGCCGTACCCGGTGACATACAAGTCAGGGTAGCCGTCGTTGTCGTAATCGCCGACGGCGACGCCTTGGCCGTAATGACCTTCGCCGGCGACACCAGCTTTCTCGGTAACATCGGTGAACGTGCCATCGCCGTTGTTGTGGTAAAGCGCGCAGCGAAGGGGATGCGGCGGTTTGTAAATGTCGGTCGCGGCGGACTGCACGAAGAAGAGATCCATGAGGCCGTCTTGGTCGTAGTCGAGCCAGGCGACGCCGGTGCCCATGGTTTCGAGGTAATACTTTTCGTGCGTGGCGGTGGCGTCTTGGAGGAAGGTGATGCCGGCTTGTTTGCGCACCTCGGCGAAGCTGACAGGGATGCGCGCATCTTGGGATTTAGGAGCTCGCGGGACGCCCACTGTCACCTGAATCGCGAATCCGATCACTGTCAAGACTATTTTGAGTCCCCCTCGCGACATGAAACTCACCGTTTCGTTTCGTTGTTTTTCGTAGTCCGTGGATACTGGAATCCTGCAAATCATAGAACCGAATTGCACTGCGCACGAACCGAACCGCATTCCTTTTAGAGTGTTCGTTTCGCCAGCCGAAGATGTTCATCATCGAACAAACCGGTCAAGTCCAATCGGTCACTTAGCTGTCCACGTAGCCGATCGACAGAGCCAAGTTGGCGGTCATCTGCCGCTGGATTTCGACATTCCACGGTTGTGATCGTGGATCCCGTCGTGGATTTCGTGTTTCCCTTGGAAAGCGGCCAAAAATGATTGCGTCAGTCGCTTAGCACAGAAGCCAGTCCTCCTGTCAGGAGCGGTATCGCTCCGAGAAGCGCGGCACGACTTCCCAGTTGGGCCGGCTTGATCCTTACCTTGCCCCAAGGTGTCCAAGCGTACTCGATTACGTATTTCTGAATGTAAGGCACAATCACATCGGCGCTCGCCAGGACCGCTCCGCCGAAAACAACAACATCCGGATCGAACGAATGAATAAGCCCGGTCGTGAGCGTCGCCCAAACGCGAAGGCAGCGCTCCTGAATGGCACACGCGACGCCGTCTCCCTGGGTCGCATGTTCGAACAGGGAGCGGAAGCTCACGGAGGGTTCGCGTGAGAGCGCGCTTTTGGCAAATCCCGGCCAGGCCTTCGCAACAAGCGGCAGTGACCAGCCCCCCGCTTCTGCTTCCGCGCAGCCGATGGCTCCACAGGTGCAACGACGACCGTTGAAGTCGACGGGAATGTGTCCGCAGAGGTTGCCGCCAAGGATGTGCTTGCTGCGCAGAACCTTGCCATTCATCAACACGGCACCGCCAATGCCGGTGCCCAGAGTCACCATTACGACATCCGTCTCGCCCTGTGCCGCGCCTGCGTAGCACTCACCCAGTAAGGCCATGCGTGCGTCGTTTTCGATCATGAAGGGGAGGCCCATGTCGCGCTGGCACCAGGCAGGAAGGTCGATGCGGGTGGCATCGTCATATTTTTGATTGGTCGACACTACGCGGCCCGTTGCGGGATCTGAGAGGCCGCAGAAACACAGCACAAATGCGCTGGCCTGCGAACGATCCACTGCAGCCTGCGACATCACCCGGTATGTGGCCTCCACAAGAAGTGGAAGCACGGCAGCGAGCCTATCGACCCGCTCCAACCCGATCACCTCGGTCGCGAGGATGTTCCGGTCTTCAACCAGAGCAACGGTAGCGTGTGTACCGCCGAGATCTACCGCGATCGCCTTCATCATTGCTCCCTACAGGTGACGCCCGGCGTAGGACAGCACGATCACCGCCGCTGTCAGCACTCCTACTCCCGCGAACTGTAAGCCAACAGCAGATTTCATTGCGTTATTCCACTCGCCCGCCAAAATTCCGATCGCGCTGGAAACGATCACAATCAGGGACATGAAGAATGGCCAACCGTAGACCGGGCCGAGCACACCGAGTTTTAATGTGGCGACGCCGTACATCAGCGTGCTGGCAAACCAGAAAGTCGCCATTACACTTGCGAAAAGCCAGTAACGCCCCGTTCCGTTCACCCTAAAATTGGCCGATGTACGTTTGGAGCGCATGAGATATGCGCAATAAAGCAAATTCGGAACGGCACCGGCAGTCATGAGCGGCAACCAGACAGCGTTCATCCTCCACGCTGGGTTCGCCCCGTGTACAGCTGCAGCCTCGACCACGGGACCTCCAAAAGCCACCCCGAGATTCATCGCTGCCGCGCCGATGCCGCTCATAACGGCCATCAAAATTCCGCTGGCGGGAGAACGATTCATCTGCGCTTGCTTAGCTGTTTGCTCGCGAAGCATGCCCCCGCGAGCACAGATGCCGACTCCGATCACGACCAGTAGAATGCCTCCCATGAGGCCGAGACCCGCAGGCGTCAGCATCTTGTCGGCTTGCAGCCGGAGGAATGGAATGAGACCACCAATGGCGGCCGAGAGGCCGAGAACAATGGCAAACGCAAGTGCGATGCCGATACAATCAACGGCCAGTCCAAACAGGACTTGCGCGATTCCCCAGCCCAGTCCGCAAGCCGCAACCAGCACGACCGAGCGCGTGCCTGCTTGCGCATAAACGTGAGATAGCTGGGGAACAGTGATCACGGCCGTGATGAGCGGCATCAGCAGCAGTGCCAACGCGCTCCAAACCGCCCATGTGTTCTCCCATGCCCAACGGCTGGTGAATTTCATTGGCAGTGCGAAAGAGGCGTTCATGACGCCTGCCACGACAAGGAGGAGGAAGCCAGTGCCTGCACTCTCCATGCTCAATAAGTCTCCCGTTTCGTTTTTCCGCTCACAGGGCCACGACCGGTTCTGCTTAGGGCGCAGGACGCAAAGTTAAATGAACTCCACGGCCGCCCATATCGGTGGCATGTGTATTCCGCGCGGCAACCAGCAGGGGCCACTCGCTCGTCTCCCCCGTGAGATTTGGAATACTCCGACCGCGACAGGGCACTTTCTGAAAGTCTTGCGGAGTGTGGGAAAGTTTGACCACGCCGAAGGCAGACCGAGAGTGTTGGTTTTGGGAAACGGCCCGCAATCGAAACAATTGGAATTTGCGTATGAATGACAAGAATGCTCCTTCGGTTCGAATGTATCGCTCACATCGGACGGTAGGGCTGTTCAGGGCTCAAAGCTCTCCCAGGTACGGGCCACCGTCGCCGGATCTGAAATCCACTGAACAACCTCCGGATTTCTCGAGAACTGCTCGTAAATGGGCATTTCCCGCCATACGCTCAGTTCCGGATGCTCACGAGCTTGCTTTTTGACGATACAACATACCTTGTAAGCAGAATTGCGCTCCCACTTGACGCGCTGCCTTTCATCCGACAGAGGAAACCAGGCAAGGCCGCCGTGCGCTCGGATGGCGCGGTAGTCAAAACCATAGTCGCGCACACACCATGCCCCGAAGACCATCACCGCACTCGGATCAACGTTGATCACACAGTGCGCCCACCCCGGGGGAATCACAACCTTGTCTGCGGGTTCGGCCTCCACAGCAAAACAACGTCCGGGGTCATCCTCGGCCGTTTCCTGCATGTAAATAACTGCTCTCCCCTGCCAAATCTCAATCAGTTCTGGCGTCGAGCTGCGACAATGGCGTGAAATCGCGTGCACATGCCCCTGGGAATGCACGAACTCATTCCCCAGCTTTCCACTTGCGAAAGCAACTACGCCGAACAGTAACCTTCGCCTCCGCAGTTCATCGCGATGTGAAATTCTGCCTACATCCATCGCGATTGCATAAACGGGGTCGGGGCCACAGCAGTGCGGGTCGAGGAGGCTGGAACGGATGTCATCAATCCGCCGAAATTCGCACTGCGGGCCGAATACACCGGATCCGTAATCGAAACTAAGCGATGCAGGATTCAACCGAACGTCAATCATTGGATCAAAGCTCATGGAGTCGCCTTCGTCACGCGACCATTACAAGAGCGCAACTCGCTACTTCGAACAAATGCCTTGATGGTTCCACACCGCTGGCCTAACGAGTCTCCACTGGGCCGAATTGTATATTTCCCGACTGAGGCAGGCACAATGAACGTCTCGGCATAGTGGACAATGAACGGGTCGAAACTTCCGATTGGGCTTTCTATCGTTGCTTCCATGCCCTCGACGAGGTTTAGCACGTTCACCGTCCCATTTGTATCGTGGGGTGTTGGACCCGTGAACCAGTGCCTGCGCGTTTCGATGAACTGAAGTTCGTGCAGTCCCGTCCGCTCTTCGCGCCAAGCAGGTCCGTCGCCAATCGGCTCAATGCGGTTGATCAAATTCTGTTGAACCCAAGCCGTGTCACGGCCCCAAACGATGTTTGCTTGGCCATGATCGATGTGAATCGGCCGCGGCAGTCCGTCCAACCCCAGGCGTCCCCAGTCCCAGAGCTTAAAGGTGAAGATGTAGGGGGTGGCACTGATCTCAAGTACCATGCTGTTTTTGCCCGAGCAATGGACTGTGCCAGCGGGGATAAGGAAATGATCATGCTTCCGAGCAGGAAATTGGTTCACGTACTCTGGTGCCTTAAACGGAGGTCCGCCGTTCTGTGCTACGCGCAAGTCGCGGATCATTGCTTCGGCGTCGACACTCGGCTTCAGACCCAGATACACGCTTCCGTCTGTGCCAGCATCCAGCAGATAGTAACTCTCGTCCTGCGTGTAGTTCATTCCGAACTCGCGGCGAATGTACTCTGCCCTCGGATGCACCTGCAGAGAGAGGTTGCCTCCACCCATGGTGTCAAGGAGGTCGAAGCGGATCGGGAACTCCGCTCCGAATCGTGAATAGATTTCCTGACCGAGCAATTCGCGTGGGTGGAGAAACGTAAGATTGATGGCAGGTATTTCAACACAAGCGTCTCCGAACCCGAGAAGCAGACTATTCTCTTCAGGAACACAATCAAAACACCACGCATGATTCGGTACATCTTTTGGAAGATCGCATACTTCTTCCATCCAATGTCCCCCCCAAGGGCCGGGATCAAAGTACGGAACTACGCGGAAAGGGTGGTGAGCGATTTTATGCAATCCTTCGCGTAGGGCGCGCCCGGTTATCAGCTTAGGTACATCACCGTTGGTATCGATCAGAAAATCCATTTTTGGTAGAAGCTCCTTCTTCAACTGATCGGCGGTACGCCAATCGACGAAGAAGGCGCGCTTGTATTTTGCGCTGGCGCTCTCCTCTAAGTTGTCCGCCCCGAGATTGCCAATGGCATTCTGCCGTTGGCGAGACTGAATCTCCCAACGGGCCATGTCCGCGTACACAAGAAGTTCCGGCTCCGGCGAGACGAGCGCGGCACCAGTGCCAACGATGAGCAACAGTCCTTGTTTCCAACTCCGTGCCGCCTCTCGGGCTTTTGCGAGTTTCCACTCATCGAAGAAATCCTCAAGCCGAATGGCACTCATTCGACCAAACACCGGGTCATCACCCAGAGCACGTTGTAACATTGTGTCGACTTTCGCGGTGGGCTTCAGAAGTTCCGGGGTGAAGATCTCCACTGAGGGATGTAATCCCTCCCCTAAAATATTCTTGATCATTCGCTCAAACGCGCCCGGATAACATTCCACGCAAGCCACACACTTGTTGAGACTTGCGAGACCCTTGAGCCGCTCGAGAATTTGTGGCCAACCCGTCAAACATTCTGAGCCAGAGGCGCTATTGGGAACGCAAGGATGCTTGTCGTAATTTGATTTTCGAGGCATTGACTCGGTTCGGTGTTGCACCGGCTCGAATTCGTTCAGGATAGCTATGATTGTTACGAAGGCCTTAGAGGACAAAATAGCTTCGTTTGCGCTTAAATAGCAAGTCAAAAGTATCTATCTTTGAGGTTTCGGTCAACTATGGCATGCTTCCACAGACGCATACGATGCGAAGGCTTTTTCCAGCCTTCAGCAAAAGGCAAGTCTCCCGACGCCAGCTTTGAAGGGAGAAAAAAAAACTATTCTGTTCGCACCAAAACGGGCTCTCCATTGCGTGCTAATAGGCGTGCCCCAAAACCTTTTTCACGGATCGCTTCGTAGTCGTGACCAGCGTCGCTGGGCCAGCAGGCCACAAATTTGAGCGGCGCTTGCCCAGTATTGGCCACGCGGTGAGCTACGTTTCCAGGAATATAATGAAGGCTTCCTGGCGCCATCCCTTCCGCCCAGGTCCGCCGAGCAGCGTCCATCATGATCAGCATTCCTCTTCCTTCGATGCAACCGTAATACTCTGCGCGGTCGCGCTTCACGTGGAAATGACCATGCGTCATGAAATATTCGTCTCCGACTCTTCCCGGCTCGATGACTGTTGTGCCCCAAAAGAGACCGCCCTCAGTTCCTTCCGGAACGGGCGCATAGCAGTGGACTCGGTAAACTATGGTATTCAAATCCATCGGTTCTAAATCGTTCCCACGCCGAAAGAGCCCTTGCAGTTGCCCAAAGGTTTTTACGGTCTCGCGCACTTTATTTCCGACAAGGTTACCGCTAGACCACTCAATATGGGGAATTTCCCCAAAGTTTTGCGAGTTCATCGGGATGATGGTAGTCGGTGACGTGTGGAAAATCAACAAAACTACCGGCCCTAGTCCACTAGTGGAATTTTCGTCCTCGTCGAGATATAAGGCTATCTCAGTTGGGAACCAAGAATGCAATCCGAATTTCTTTTTGGCCGTTCGCGAAGAATCAGGCCCGGGGGAGGTCGAATTGATCAAGCGAGACCGTTGTGAGGGTGACTCGGTTGGTGGTCACATTCCATCATCGGGTGACGGCGGAGATTCTGACAAGCAGCGAACCCGGATGAACAAAATCCTCACCGCTTTGCAACAGACTGGCTCGGTGTCTGTCGAAGAACTCAGCAAACAACTGCGTGTCACGGTGGTAACAGTTCGTCGGGACTTGGACGCGCTGGAGACTCAGGGTCGGCTCAGGCGAACGCACGGCGGTGCGGTTTCCATAGCGCCTTTGTTTTACGAACCTTTCCGCAATGACAGTTCATTTCAGGCTCAAGTTGAGAAACTTGCCGATGAAAAGCGACGGATTGGAAGGGCGGCCGCGGCACTAATTAGGGAAGGGGAAATCATCGCCTTAACCCCCGGGACTACTACTACCCAGGTGATTCGCGGGCTGCCGCTGAATCAAAAGATCACGGTGGTCACAAGCACCGTGAATGTCGCGATGGAGCTTTCTAAGCGCAAAGATCTGAATGTTTTCGTTACCGGCGGTCATTTACATGGGGAATGGTTCTCCCTCGTCGGGCCCACCACTGTTCAGAGTCTTTCCCACCTGGTGATTCATACTCTCTTCATCGGTGCTGATGGCATCGATGCAAAATCGGGCGCGACCTGCTTTAGCCCCGAAGAAGCGCATGTGAATTCAGCCATGGTCCGGCACGCTCGCAGAAAAATTGCGGTAGTCGATCACACAAAATTCGGGAAAATCGCCGGCTGGCGTATTTGCCAGACATCTGAGCTAGATCTCCTGGTTACGGATTCGGGAGCTACGGACGAAATGTTGGCACCCTTCGAAAAGGCACACCTACAAATCACCCGCGTCTAAGGGCATCCCCCCAGTCTGGTTCGACGTAAGTACCCGTCTTTGTTGAATATAGCCTCACGAAATCTTGGTCCGAATTCACGCCGGGTCTGTCTTGGGGCGATGGGTTCCGCCCCAACCATGAGCTAACGGCGGTGACGCAAAAACTGCTGGGACGCACAAAAGAAACGTGTAAAGTTTCGTTTGGAATAAAAAAGAAACAGAAAAAGATTGACTTGACCGCATTCGTTGCATTAATGTCCCGACACGCTGCATCGTCCCGAGCAAAGGTTCGGTGACGGGCTCTCGAAGGGTGACGACCGAAAGGAGGGGCATATGTTATCGAAGAGGGGTGTGGCGGTCGGAATTCTGTTGGTGTGGGTGATCATCGTGGGCCTCGGGATACCGGGGGTCGCATTCGCGCAGACGGTAAATGGCACGTTCCACGGGACGGTGACCGACGCCACGGGTGCGGCGATCCCCGACGCGTCCGTAAAGGTTACCAACTTGGCTACCGGTCTAATTCGCATCGCCGCCGCCAATAACTCCGGCTTTTACGTCATTACGGAATTACCGCCCGGTCAGTACTCAGTGACGGTGTCGAGACCCTCGTTCGCGACAGTTGTGCAAGAACGCGTCGAACTTCTCGTGAACCAAGATCTGGAAGCGGACTACACGTTGAAGGTGGGCAACGTAACGGAGCAAGTGGTGGTAAGCGCCGCTCCCCCAGCTCTAGAGACCGCCGATGCGACGTTGGGTGAAGTGATCGGTTCCAAGCAAGTAGTGGATCTTCCATTGAACGGACGCCAATTCACGCAGCTCGTGCTGCTGACCCCAGGGGCCGCTCCCAAGGAGAGCGGCCAGCAGAACGGGTTTGTAATTCCCATTGGCGGCGGCGGAATAAGTCCATCGGTAAACGGCCAGCGCGGCCAACAAAACAACTTCACTTTAGACGGGGTCCTGAATAACAACATTTACACCAACACTTGGGCAATCAGCCCCCCTCCTGACGCCATTCAGGAGTTCAACGTGCAGTCCCAGATTACCGACGCGAAGTTCAGCATCTCTTCTGGCGCCAACGTCAACGTAGTCACGAAGGGGGGCAGCAATGAACTTCACGGTTCCGTCTGGGAGTTCCTGCGAAACGACAAGTTCGACGCGGCGAACTTTTTTGACAATTTTGCAAAAGTGAAGAAGCCGGCCTTTAGGCAGAACCAGTACGGCGTCAATGTTGGTGGGCCAGTGGTGCTGCCGTCGCCCCTGGGCGTATATGACGGGCGCAAGGCAAAGACATATTTCTCCGGGTATTGGGAGGGTTTCCGGTCGACTCAAGGGTTCACTCTCTTCAACAGCGTGCCGACAGGTGCGGAGCTGGGTGGAAATTTTTCGGACTTGTTGACCGGCCAGCAGGCCGTCGATCCCACAACCAACAAGCCCATTGTCGACCCACTGGGTCGACCCGTGATGGTGGGTCAGATCTACAATCCTAATAGCACTCGAATGGTAAGTGCTGGGCAAACCGACCCAACGACAGGGTTAGTGGCGCAGAGTAGCGGTTTCGTGCGCGATCCCTTCGCGGGAAACGTAATTCCAACGGCTCTTCTGAACACCCAAGCGCTCGCGTACCTCAAGGCTTTCTATCCCTCGCCGAATTTCGGTTCGGGGGGCAACAGCTTTCCGAACCTGGCTACTACGAGCCGTCAGGTAATCTCAGGCGATCAATTCGGTGTCCGAATGGATCACACCTTTTCAAACAACGACACCCTATATGGAAACTTCTACTACACTCAACCCAATGAAACTTTTGCAAATTCACTACTAACCGGCGCAAATACGTCGAAAAACCACGCACGCGTTGTTTCCTTGGGCTACTCGCATGTGTTTAGCCCTTCCTTCCTGATGTCATTGCATTATGGCTACAACTACACCGTTTTCGGTACCACTAACGTCCCTGGCGGCACAGCCTTGCTGGCCGCTACGAACACGGCTGCGTTCGAACCGGTGAGAGACGGCATTCCCATCGTGCCCCAAATTAGCCTGAGTCCACGCCTTGGTGGAACTAGCCAGTTTGCGATTCCCCTCGGTCCGATCCGATCCCACCAAATCAATGCCGACTTCGAGAAAATTCGCGGGTCCCACACGTTCAGTGCTGGGTTCATGTTCTATCACATACATAGCTTCGATGATGGTTATGGAGGGTCGGTGGGGTTTGATCAGTTCCCGACCAGCGGGACTTATGGAACCAATCTGAATGCCTCGCAGACGGGTGACGGTCTCGCCAGCCTGCTGCTGAACGTGCCGTCCAGCCTCTTCGCTTTCGTTGGCAACACGGCAGCGGACGATCGCACAACTTGGCAGGGTTATTACGTCCAGGATAAATGGCAGGCCTCCAAGAAGCTGAATATCCAAATCGGTCTCCGCTACGATTACGTTCCGCCCGTTCACTACCAGGACAATCATGTTTCGGGCTGGAATCCGAATTGTCCGATTCCTCCCGCTGGAAGTTTGAACAACCAGACAGCCATCAATCAAGTCATCGAGGAATGTTTCCTGCTACCCGTTCCCTTCGTCCAGCCGCCTACGGCCGCCAATCCGAATCCTCCGTCGTTCCCATTCCCGAACGTTCGGAGCACCTACTTTGATCCGCAGCAAGGTGGATTTAATACATTTCAGCCAAGGTTTGGGTTCGCCTATACGGTTCTGCCGCGATGGGTTATACGCGGGGCCTTCGCTATGTTCACGGACCACAACAACACGCTTGTGCAGGAATCCCAGGATCCACGGATTGCTTGGCCTTTCGGCGCGGGTATATCTCAAGGAGGCCTGAACCGCGCGGTACCAACGACGTTCTGGAACGCGCTCCCTGCGGCAACCTCATTTCTGCCTCCCGTTAATCCCACTCCCCAGTTCGCATTCGGCGCGGACCCGAAACTGAAGGTTCCTTACTCGATGGAGTACAACTTGAGTGTTCAACACGCCATCTCTTCGAACTTAACGGCGACAGTAAGTTATGTCGGCTCAGAGAGCCGACATTTGTTCATTCAGCCGGAGTACAATGCGCCGCTTCAGTTGGGCCCTGGCCCGGTTGCTCCGCGCGCACCTTTCCCCTTCCTCGGTCAGTTCCCGGTCGACTTCAATGAGGGCATCGGCAATTACAATGCACTCCAAGCGAAAGTAGAGCAGCGCTTTTCGCATGGTCTTACGTTCCTTGGTTCGTACACTTATTCTCGTTGCCTGTCCATACAGGATGAGGGACAGTCTGGCAGTATTCAGAATCCTTACAACGTCAGGGCTGATTATGGCCCTTGCGATTTCAATATTCCGCATATTTTTGTATTCAGTTTTGCCTACGCCTTGCCTTTCGGGAAAGGCCAGACCTTTGGCAGCAACGTCGGGCGGGCGGGAGATCTGCTCATTGGAGGCTGGCAAATGAGCGGCATTGCCACGCTTGAAAGTGGACAGCCCTTTACGGTTGACGTTCCGTTTGACAATGCGAACATCAATCAATCAAGTGAAACGCAGCGGGGCGATCCGGTTCCTGGCGTCGCGCTTCTGCCTCCCGGATTCAAGCAAGGCCCCCAGGCATGGTACAACCCTGCGGCTTTCACGGTCCCTCCACCTTTTACGTACGGGACGCTGGGGCGCAACACGCTCCGAGGACCCAAATCGGAGAATTTGGACTTTGCTCTATTTAAGAACTTTAAGCTTACGGAATCAAAGTCTTTGCAGTTCCGTTCGGAGTTCTTCAACGTCCTTAACAACGTAAACTTTGCGCCGCCGGGCGGAGCTGCAAGTGGTGGGTTCAGTACCCTCGGAGGGGAATCAAGGACCGGTGTTGGTGCCCCCGACTTCATGCAAATCTTCAGCGCCGCTGCGGCCCGGGAGATTCAGTTCTCGTTGAAGCTGGTTTGGTAGGATCGTGGAGAGATGGCTGCGGGGACGAGCCAGGAGAGAGTGCAACTCTCCAAACCAAGTTCGCGAAGGCTCTGGCTGTCTGGCACATTCGACCCTTGCTGCGTCGATTCGTGTCACGATAAGGTGAAGTCTTCCCTATGTTGAAGTCCGTCGTCTGGTGGGGCTGTTTCTCGACCATGGTGAGACTCAAACTGAAGAGGGCTCAGCAAACAAAGGGTTTTTCCTTTTGTCAAGTCCCTCTTCTACTTTTGGCGATGCTCATCGCGCCCTCTCAGCCCCAGGCGCAAACCCCCATTCCGGAACACGGCCATCGGACAGACTCCTTGTCCGAGCCGTCGGCGGATGGGATTTATCAGAGGGGTATGTTGCTCGTACAAGAGAAGCATTACGATGAAGCCCTCGGCTATTTTCGCCTCCTCCAGACACAGTTTCCGCAGAGTCCCCAGGGATTCACCGGTGAGGGCATTGCATTGGCCTTGATTGGCGAGCCACAAAAGGCCATTAGTATTTTGAAGACCGCGCTATTGGTTGCGCCGGATTACTGGTTGGCGCGTCGGGAACTGGGTATTCTGTATTGGAGCGAGGGTCTTAGGCAGGAAGGCGCAGAGGCACTTGAACCGCTTGTCGACTTGCATCCCGATGACGGGCCGGTCAACTCGATCCTAGGACAATACGAAGTAGAACGGAAGAACTATGGGAAGGCGCTCGCCTATTTTTCTCGCATTCCCGCGGAGATTGCCGCCGATCCAAACCTAGCGCTCATGGGCGCCGAAGCGCAGCTACACAGCAGTGAGAAAACACGCGCTGAGCAGACCTTGAAAGGCCTTGAAGGGCGGCCCGACCTGACCACCGAAGTGCGCTTCAGGTTGGCGTGGTTACTCGGGCAGGCCGGGCTTTCGAAAGAGGCCGTTCAAGAGTTCAACAAGTTGCCCCCGGATTACCCGGACCGGTTCAGGCGCAGTTACGGCTTGGCGCTGGCCTACTTTGCTGAACAAGACTATCAGGAATGCGTCCAGACGCTAAAACCACTTCTTGGGACCGGAATGACCCAGCCCGAGATTTACAGCCTCGTGGGTGTCGCAGAAGAGAGGAGCGGACACACGCAGGAAGCCTATCAGGCCTTCCGGGAAGGTATTCTCAAGAACCCAGCGAACCCGCAGAATTACCTGAACTTTGCCACTTTGTCGAGCGAGCACCAGAACTATGAACTCGCGGCGGAAGTGCTAACGGAAGGCCTCACGAGAAACCCTCAGGCTCACGAATTGTTCCTGAGCCGGGGAATCGCCTACACACTGGGAGCCCGCTTTGCCGAGGCCAAGCAGGACTACCAGCGTGCCATCGAAATGGCCCCCGAGGATTACGGAGTCTATCTGGCGATGGGTATCTCCGAGCAAGAGGCCGGGAATCTAGACGATGCTGTCCGACTATTCCGGGAAGCGAGAGTCCTCGAGCCGAAAGACCCGCGATCCTACTGCTTCCTGACGGAAACTCTGATGCAAAGAGGCGCAGTTCCAGGAGGTTCAGACTTCCAAGAAGCCCAGCAATCGATTAACACTGCGATTTCGCTCGAGCCAAACTTCGCTCACGCGTATGCCGACCGCGCGAAAGTCGAGCTCGTCCAAGGCAACACGAAGAAGGCGATCGTCGATCTTGAGCATGCTCGGTCGGCCGATCCAAAGTCGCGTCAGATAGCTTATGCGCTGGCACGGGCTTATCAGCGCGACGGTGACAAATCCAAGGCCGACCGATTGTTTCGAGAGGTCCGGAGCCAGAGCGACGAAGACGCAGGACAATTCGCGAAAGATTCTCTAACGGAAACCCTGGCTGTCGTTTCAGGTGGGCCGCACTGAGGGCGGACGATGGACGCAATTGGAGTTGTGCTCAGAGCCGGCAGCAGCCTCTTGCTTCTCGTTGCCTCCGTACTCAGAACGGCTGGTCAGGGCGTCCCGCCCGAGGAGGCGTCCAAAACAGACGTTTGCAGGGTGGCTCTAGAAAAGACAGAGCAGCTGATCGTCGACCACAGTCTCCATGAAGCCCAGCAAATCCTGCTTGAGGCTGGACCAAGCTGTCCTAACGTTCCAGAGATGTTTAACAGTTTGGGCTTGGCGTACGAGTCCGAAGGTAAATACGACGAAGCCCGAGCTGCCTTTGAGCAAGCGGCTCGGCTCAAGCCCAGAAACGCAAGTTTTCACAATAACCTGGCCGCCAGTTTCATTCGATCGGGGAAGCAAGCCCGCGGCATCGCGGAGTTCGAGAAAGCCCTGGAAGTCGATGCAAGAAATTCAACGGCTCGCCTTAACCTTGCGAGCGTTTACCTTCGGGAAAGACAATATCGACGCGCACTTAGCTACCTTGATACTACTGAGATACGACAGTCTCGAGATCCCATTTTATTGCTGGTCCTGACCGAGGCTTATTATGGCGCGGCGCAAGCTCAGCCGGGGAGGGAAACGGCTGTACGACTCGCGCGCCTCCCTGGGGTCGACCCGAAGGTACATTTTTCTTTGGGCCTCGTGCTTGCTGAGCACGGCGAATATCAATTGGCGGCTGGCCAGTTCCAGGCCATTCCAGCGGACGAGCGAGATGTGGCAGCAGAAATGAATCTAGGCATGGCCTACACAAGACTAAAGAACTTCGAGACTGCCCGCGCTGCCTACGAGAGGGCTATCCGACTAGATCCGAGGAACCCCGAACCCTACTACCACATCGGCATTGATGAATCGGCTCTGGGGAACCATCAGGCGGCGGTCGATTGGATGACCGAGGCTCACAACAAGGCTCTTAGTCGACCGGACATTTCCTTCGCGTTGGTTGAGGAACTAATCCACAGCCGCAACTACGAGCAGGCTCACAGCGTGCTAACACTTGCCATTGCCGCTCATCCGAGTGATCCCTCCTTGCGCGAGGCTCTGGGCGATCTTTTTGTAGCTCAAGATCAAAAGTACGACGCGGTCAAAACGTACCAGGAGTGTCTCCAACTTAATCGGGGAAGTGTGAGCGCGCGTTTGGCGCTTGCTCGGGTTTACGAAGAGATAGGGCAAACCAAAGACGCCAGAGCGGCTCTCGCCGAAGTCCTTAAACTTAGTCCGAAAAACGCCGAAGCGGAAGCGCAGCTTGGCCGTCTGGCCTTTGAAGCTGGCAATGAGGGAGAGGCTTTGTCGCTCGTGGCGAGGGCCCTCACTCACGATCCCAACGATCTTTTGGCCAACGAATACCATGCAAAGCTGCAGTTACGCAACGGCCAGCTAAGCGGGGCCCGGCAAACTCTCGAAAGGCTGGTGCAGCTCGACCCGCGAAGTTCTCGATTTCATCTTTTGTTGGGACGCGTATTGGCTCGCTTGAACTATTCGGCGGAGGCAGAAAGAGAATTCCAGCTGTCGAAAGACCTTGCGCTGAAACACAGCCCTGAAGAGCCATAGCCAGGAAATAAAGCCAGGCTTGGGACCTCGCGGAGATGTATTACTAGGCCTGCATGACGCTCGTTCGGGTTTGTTCGCGCTGGTCAGAAAGGAAAATTTTTGCCGAGTATGGAAAGACGCAAAGTCATAAAACGAATTGCGGCTGCAGCGGGCATGGCCTGGGTGAGTCCTCGGATATCAGCGCTGGGCCTAGATCAAACCTTGGTGGAAAAGTCGACCTTTGCCATTCCAATTCGCGGGTTGGCCAATAAAGGTGGGAAGCTTGTCCAACCGATCCAACTGACGATCGAGCATGCCGGAACGGATGCAACTTTGGTGGTTCGCGTCAATCACCGGGAAGGGGAGAGCCGAGTTCTGTCTGCGGGCACGCATACATTCAACATCTATGTCGACCCGGTTGAAACAGCTCAGCATATGCTTGTCGAGTATGACATCGCCGGTAAGTCAGACTCGGTCGAAGTTCGCGTAGAGCCGGTCCGTAAAGTGCTGATCTTCATCCTGCCTCATTCCCACCATGACCTTGGATATACGGATCTCCAGAGCAATGTTGAAGAAAAACAAATGGCAAATATCTCGCGGGGAATCGAACTGGCGCGAAACACCGCCAACTACCCGCCCGGTGCGCGATTCGTTTGGAACCTTGAGGTTCTCTGGGGAGCAGATCAGTTCATGCGAACCAAGAACGAGGCAGAGCGCCAAGAACTGATCAGCGCTGTGAAGAAGGGTTGGATCGGGCTAAACGGCATGTATGCGAACGAGCTAACTGGCCTTTGCCGCCCTGAAGAGCTTCTCCAATTATTTCGTTACGGAACCGAATTAGGCAGTCAGTGCGGGACCCCCGTTGACTCTGCCATGATCAGCGATGTACCCGGGTATACCTGGGGGACGGTCTCCGCGATGGCCCAGGCAGGCA
>Ga0307478_10000761_pt1 | contig 31058 bp, 22 predicted proteins | sample atmos_gasesECM4C_2_FD_203713 | JGI IMG/M metagenome (GOLD analysis project Ga0307478, IMG submission 203713) | Hardwood forest soil microbial communities from Morgan-Monroe State Forest, Indiana, United States - atmos_gasesECM4C_05 | ecosystem: Environmental > Terrestrial > Soil > Temperate...
AATCGGGCCGAAGTGTCGATCACGTTTCACGCCGATCAAGAGCTCGACGCCGAGCGCCAGCGGCGCCTCCTTTTCCACGGAGAACGTCCGGGCGTGCAGCCGGACATGCATCTCGCGAAACGACTCGATGAGTTGGTCGGCGCCGGCGATCGCCAGGCGGACGCCCCCCGCATCGCTCTTGTGTAGGCTGCCAAGCGCCTTGAGGACAACCGGGTAGCCGATCGCCGACGCGGCCTCGATCGCTGCCGGCTCGGATTCGACGCGTCGGGCTTCGCCGAACGGAATACCCGCGGCGGCCAGCAGCTGACGGGTGCCAAAGTAGTCCGTCGGGACGGTCGCTGAGGGTGTCGGCGAGGGGAGGGGTGCCGGCACGCCCAGCGGTGGGCTGACCATGTGCTCCGCGAGCCGGCCGAGGGCCCGGGCCGCCGCATCGATATCGGCGTAGACGGGCACTCCGAGCCGTCGCAGGTGCTGCGACGTTGGCGACGCCGGGTACATCGTGTGCACCACGAAAAGACGGCCGGCATCGTGGGCGGCGCTCGCCATCGTGCCGGCGACCTCCATCTCGCTGCGGCGATAGTCTTCGGACTGCTCGCTGTAACCGCCGAAGTAACCCGTGAGGAGAATGGCGTCGGCCTCGTCAGATTGCGCGATGAGCCGGACGACGCGCTCGAAGTTGACGATGTCTTCCTCACCGGCGCCCGCGATGTCGACTGGATTGCCCGTGGTTGCGGTCGGCGGCAGCATGCTGCCGAGTGATGTCGCCAGCTGGTCGCTGAATGTCCCGACCTGGAGTCCGCGCGCGATCAGGCGATCAGCGGCGAGCGCGACGTGACCGCCACCGTCGCCGGCGATGGCGACGCGGCGCCCATTCGGCCGGCGCGGTGCGAGCAGGACCTGGAGGAGATCGATCATCTGAAGTGGCGTTTGCACGCGGTACATTCCGCTCGAGCGGCAGGCCGCGTCGACCGCGACCGAATCGCTAACGAGCGCCCCGGTGTGCGAATGCGCCACGCGGGCGCTCGCGGCGGTCGCGCCGATGGTCAGCAGGACCACGGGCTTGCCGGCGGCGGCCGCCGACCCCGCGATCGAAGCAAAGGCCCGACCATCACCGAAATCCTCGACGTACAGGGCGATCGCACGGGTGGGCTCGTGATCGATCAGCGCCTGCAGACTCTCGGCGGCGTCGAGGTCCGCCTGGTTTCCCACGGAGATGAAGCGGGAGAACCCGAGGCCGGCGGCCTGCGCGAGTTGTACCAGCTCCAACCCAAGGTTGCCGCTCTGGGAAATCAGGCCAACCGAGCCGGGCTGGATAGCGTCCCACGTGAGGTTCAGCTCGGTCCCGGTATCGGCAACGCCAAGGCAGTTGGGACCGACCAGCACCGCGCCGGCCGTGCGGACGCGCTCCGCCGCGGCTCGCTGAAGGGTGAGTCCGGCCTGGTCCCGCTCGCCGAGTCCCGCGGTGATCGCGACGATGGCGCGCGCGCCGGCCCGCAGCGCGTCGTCGAGTGCCGCCTCGAAGACCTCCGCGCGCACCACGATGGCGACCAGCTCGGGGGCTTCCGGCAACTCGGCCAGCGAGCGGTAACTGGGCTGACCGAGGATCGCCTCGCCGCGGCGATTGACCAGGAAGACCGATCGCCGTTGTCCGCCTCGCAGCGCGTTGCGCGCCAGCGCATGACCCCACTTGGCTGGATCGTTCGAGGCGCCCAGGATGGCGATGGAACGCGGGTCGAAGAGCGCGTGCAGGTCGCGCGTCAGCGCCGTGCTTTCTCGCCGGCCGTTACGGGCACGGCGTCGGTTGGGAATGGGAGGGCGACGGGATCGGTGGCCAGCCGGCTCCGCCCCTTCGCATCGAATCGATCGAGGCCGAGCTGGCTGACATCGACCACCGTGGTTTTGCCTTCGAGCGCCAGGTCAGCGGCGACGCGGGCAACGGCGGGTCCCCACATCATTCCGTGGCCGCCCGCCGAGGCGACCGTCACCCCATCGATGATCGTCCGGTCGGCGGTGAGCGCCGGGCCCAGGATCGGCAGGTGGTCGGGCGTGTAATCGATGGTCGCGGCCCAGACCTTGCGCAGGTCCAAGCTATCCGTCACCGGCACGAAGTCGGCGAGGCGCCGACGCATCATGTCCAGGTAGGTCCAATCGATCGAGCGCGCCGGTCCAGGCGTTTCGTCGGGGTTGCTCATGCCAAAAAGCAAACCGCCATCTTCGAGGCGCCAGTAGAGCCCTCCCGAGAGGTCAAAGGCCATCGCCTGGCGCTCGACCTGGAAGGCCGGGTGCGGCTCGGTCACAGCGACCTGGTGACGGACCGCGCCCGCTGGGATGGGCACGCCGATCAGGTTGCCGACCTCCCGCAAGTGGGGCCCGCCGGTCAGGATGACGCGCTCGGTTTTGACCCGGCCGCGATTTGTAACGACGGCGGTCACCCGTGCGCCCGAGGTCTCGATTCCACTGAATTCGCACCGCTCGTGCAGCTCGACGCCGGCGGCCTGCATCGCGAGCGAGTAGGCGCGAACGTTGCGGACCGGATCGATGCAGCCGTCGGTAGCCGCGTAGCTCGCCCCTCGAATGCTCGCGGCCCGGAGTGTGGGATCGAGCCGGACCGCTTCGTCTGGGTCGACCCAGCGCACGTCGAGTCCCGCCTGGCGCTGCATCGCGATTCGCTCTCGCGCCACCCGTTCTTCCTCCTCGGTGGTGGCCAGGATGAGGTAACCCAGCTCGCGAAAACCCGAGTCCGTGCCCTCGGGCTGACGCCGGTAAAAGTCGATGCTCCAGCGGCCAAGTGCGACGGTGGTCGGTGTCCCGCCTTGCGCACGGACCATGCCGGCCGCCCGGCTGCTGGCTCCATCGCCGGCCCGGCTCCGTTCGAGGACGAGCACCCGTTCGGCGCCAGACGTCCTGGCAAAAACCGAGGCCCAGCCGCCGACGGTGCCGGCGCCGACGATCACGAGGTCTGCTCGATCGTCAGGTATTTCCCTCGCCTCCGCGCCCTATTATCGGTCCGCGGAAAATAAGCCCCCACCCTGACCCTCCCCCGTAAACGGGGGAGGGAAATGTCGGTGGAGTTACGAAATGGGAGGTTAGTTGACGTCGCGGGTGCGCACGACCAATGAGGTCACGCCGCTGAAGACGAGGGAGTAGACGACGAGCACTAGCACCGCGACTCCGGCGGTCACAATGGGCGCCGCCTGTCCAGGGTTCGGGAACGGCTGGCCGAATGACTTGATCAGCGCCCCGGCGTTCTGGCCGAGGAAGAACTTTTCGATGGTCGTTACCCAGCTGGCGTCGAAGCCGCCGAGCAGCCGGAAGAGAATGCCCTCGATCGCCAGCACGTAGGCCAACCCGATGCCGATCGCCATGGCGGATTGCCGGAAGAGAAAGGCAAGCGTCATCCCGAATAAGCTCCAGGATTCGAAGATGAGCCAGGTCGCACCGAGCGCCTTGAGGATGTCGATGGTCGCGGGCCAGGTGATGGTTGCGTGATCGCCGAGCGCGATGCTCAGGCTGGCTAGCGCCGCCACCGAATAGAAGGCCACGGTAAAGATGGCCGTGATGACGCTGATGACGGCCACCTGTCCGGCGAGCGTTTGCAGCCGCCCAGGCCGCTGGGTGTAGACCGTCTTGACGGTGCCCCATCCAAACTCACTGCCGACGACCAGTGCGCCCAGGATCAGGGTGAGGATGCTGCCAACGATGCCGACGCCCTCCAGGGAGTTCTTGACGAAGTTGATGGGGTAGAGCACCGTCTTCAGTTGGGCGATCGTCAGTCCGCCCTCCGGGTGAAACTTCGCCGAGGGAAACGAGAGTTGGATCCAGTTGAACGCGTAGCCGAAAAGAATCAGCGCCCCGAGCATGATGCCACCGAGCACCCAGACCGCCGGTCGTTGTCGCAGTTTCCGCCATTCCGCCTTAAAGCTGTTGATCATGCTGCTTCTCCTGTGAGGGTGAGGAAGACTTCCTCGAGAGTCCGTTCGACCGCGCGCAACTCGCTGACTTTTATGCCGGCGCCCACGAGTGCCTCGTTGATATCGGCGGCCCGGTTGGGGTCGACCGAGAGTCGCAGCGTGCCGTCGACGGCAGTCACGGCCGACGCACCGAGCATGCGATCGAGCTGCCGGCGTGCAGCATCGACCGGGGTCACGCGGACGACGATCGCCGACTCGCCACGCAATTCGTGGACCGTGCCCTGCGCGACGAGCTTGCCTTTGCGGATGATCGCGACCCGGTCGCTGATCTGCTGCACCTCGTTGAGCAGATGGCTCGAGAGCATGACGGTTCGACTGCCGCTGCCCAACCGGCGGATCAGCAGGCGCATCTCGACGACCCCCTGCGGGTCGAGGCCGTTGGTCGGCTCATCGAGGATCATGAGCTCGGGTTCCTTGATCAGCGCCGCGGCGACGGCCAGGCGCTGCTTCATGCCCATCGAGTAGGTCCCGAAGCGATCCTTCGCTCGGTCGGCGAGGTCGACTTCCTCGAGGGCCGCGTCGACGCGCTTATGGGGAAGCCCGGCGTAATCCGCCATGATCTTGAGGTTTTCGCGCCCCGATAGGTAGGGATAGAAGGCCGGCGACTCGACGAGCGAGCCGATCTGAGCGAGACCCGCTGGTTCGCCCGGACGGTGTTGGGCGACGGTCGCGGATCCGGATGTCGGACGAATCAGGCCCAGCAACATTCGCAGCGTCGTCGTCTTGCCGGCGCCGTTCGGGCCCAGAAATCCGAAGACCTCGCCGCGGTGGACCTCGAGGTCGAGGTTGTCGACGGCGGTGATCGTCGGGCCGTATCGCTTGGTCAGCTTGTTGGTTGTGATCACGTTTTCAGTTGATGCCATTGGCTATCTCCTTCTGGAACGATGTCTGTGCTTGACGGTAGAGCGAACGGAGGCGCATGTCGTCACCTGCGGGCCCGATCTCTGGATCCGCTTCGTGGGGGAGGCGAGGTCCGTCTTACGGTGGAGCAAATGCCCCCACCCTGCCCTCCCCCGCGAGCGGGGGAGGGAATTATCCGGTGGTGCCGGGCTTGATCAGCCCGACCTCGTAGGCGAAGATCACCGCCTGGACGCGGTCGCGAAGTCCGAGCTTGTCGAGCACGTGAGCGACGTGCGTCTTGACCGTGGCCTCGCCCACCTTCAGTTCACGAGCGATCTCCGGATTGGAAAGGCCTCGGGCCAGGAGGCGAATCACCTCTTGCTCGCGGTCCGTCAGGGTATTGAGGTCGGTCGCGCCGGCCCGGACGGGCGCCCGATGCTTTGCGAATTCCTCGATCAGGCGTTTCGTGATCGATGGCGCGAGCAGAGCCTCGCCGCTGGCGGCCACCCGGACGCCGCGAACGAGCTCCTCGGGTGGGACATGCTTGAGCAGAAAGCCGCTTGCGCCGGCGGCCAGCGCATCGAAGACGTACTCGTCGAGATCGTAGGTGGTGAGGATGACGATCTTGCTCGTGGCCCCCGCCTCGCTGAGCCGGCGCGTCGCCTCGATGCCGTCAACGCCAGGCATTCGAATGTCCATCAGGACCACGTCCGGACGTAGCGTGCGGACGGCGTCGATCGCGGTCGACCCGTCGGCGGCCTCGCCAACGACTTCGAGATCCGGTTGGGCATCCAGGATCATGCGAAAGCCGGCGCGGACCAGCGCCTGGTCGTCGACGATGAGGATCCGGATGCCCCCACCCTGCCCTCCCCCGCGAGCGGGGGAGGGTATGTTGTCGCCCCCACCCTGCCCTCCCCCGCGAGCGGGGGAGGGAGTATTAACCCCCACCCTGCCCTCCCCCAGAGGGGGAGGGTATGTTGTGATCGAGTGGCAGGCGGGCGTGGACGGAGAACCCGCCGGCTGGGTCGCGGCCAGCCTTGAGCTCCCCGCCAAAGAGCGCGACGCGCTCGCGCATCCCGATCAAACCGTGTCCAGACGACGAGGTCGGATCGCTCCCGTCGCCGGCGCCATCGTCGCGGATGTCGAGTCCGAGCACTGTTTCCGAGTAATGCACCCGGATATCGACGCGCCGTGCGCGCGCATGCTTGAGAACGTTGGTGGTTGCCTCCTGGACGATCCGGTAGGCGGACAAGTCGACCGCCGAGGGCAATGGCCGCGGCTCGCCGTCCACCCGGGCGTCGACCACCAGTCCGGCGGCGCGGAGTCCTTCGACGAGGCTGGCCAACTGGCCGATGCCGGGCTGCGGGCTGCGATCCGGCGTGGCGCCGTTGCCGGAGCGCAGGACGCCGAGCAGCCGGTTCAGTTCGACCAGCGTCTCTCGGGCGGTCGTTTCGATCAAGCCCAGCGCCTGCGCCGCGGCCTCCGGTTTGGTCGACTGCACGGCGCGCGCCGCCCCCGCCTGGATCGCGATGACGCTGACATCGTGGGCGACCACGTCGTGCAGCTCCCGCGCGATCCGGGTCCGCTCCTCGTCGGCCGCCAGGCGGCGGTCCTGGTCTCGCTCGCGCTCCAGGCGCGCGGCCCGCTCCTCCAGCTGAGAGACGTAAGCCCGTCGGGTCCGAAGGTAATCACCGATGAGCCAGGCAGCGACGAAGATCAGGCTCGGGACGGTGATCGCGAAGGACCGCGGGTTGCCGGTGACAGCAAACGCGACAAACCCGGCGATAAAGCCACCGCCGGCGACGAGAAGAAACAGGAGGCGCCGCACCCCGACGTCGTAGACCGCGACGCTGTACATCGCCACGAAGAGCCCGAACCCGGCGATGCCGGGATTGAAACCCAGCAGAACCCTGGCGGCGAACGCGGCAGCGACCAACAAGAGAACGAGGCTCGGATGGCTGCGTCGCCAGAGCAACGGAAAGACCTGCACCAGCAACAGGGCAAGGCCGACCAGGAACGGAATAGCCAGGCTGCTCGGAGCACCCAACGGGAACCGAAGCTCTCGCTCGCCGAATCGAAGGTCGAAGATGGCATTGATGAGTCCGATGCCGAGGAGGAAACCAACCAGCAGCCGATCGAAGGTGTGAAGCTCTAGCCGCCCGATCCAGCCCCACGCGCGCGGGCGCGTATCCATCCCCACAAGCCTAGCGATGTTGATCCAACGGCGAATCCTCCGCGCGAGTGAGGCCATCACTCGCGCGGTTGACGGTCAGGCGGCGACGGCCGGCGATGTCTCGGCGGGTTTACGGCGGTCGCCTCGGCCCTTGAGCAAGCCCAGGATGAACAACTGCAGCGCCCAGCCCGTATAGATGATGGTCGTGCTGAGGTAGGGGCCGATGGCACCCTCCGCCTCGATGATGTAGACGGTGTTGGGCCAGGTGTTCAGCGAGGCATGGAAGAGGAGGACGAAGAGCAGGCTTCTGCGGGTTCCGTTGTAGAGCCAGGTCGAAATGATCGATAGGGCTACGGTGCGCACCGCGAAGATCGCGAAGGGCAGGTGGCTCTGGGCCGTGCCTGGGATCCAAAACAGCGGGAGGTGCCAGAGGGTCGAGATCACCCCGATGACGAGCGAGGCGCCCAGCACTCCAAAGACCGGCTGGACGCGTTGCAGGAGGAAGCCGCGCCAGCCAAATTCCTCCCCGGTCGGTCCGCCGATGAGTAGCACCACAAAGAACGTCGAAGGAACGGCGAGCCATCGGGTGGCGTCGGACAGGTCGGGGACGGTTCCGCCTTTCAAAACGTGAAGGTAGAGAACCGCGATTCGGATCAAGGCCGGCGCGAGTAGCGCGGCGGCGTACCACTGGATGCCGACCCGCCAGCGGAGGGCCTGGGCGAGGAACGTCCCGACGCCGCGGAACCCCGACGTTCGCGCAACCATCCCGACCGCGGCGAAGAAGGGCCCGAACGTCCCGAGAATGATCAGCAAGGGTGCGAGTGACGGCCGGATCGGCCCGATCCCGTGCTCGGCCGCGACCAGGGGGAGCCAGCACAACCAGGAGATCCCGACCGCGTTGATCGTGAAAACGACAGCCGAGCGCCTTGGCGAGAGCCGGGGACGAATCACCGGCAAATGTAACGAGACGACTCGACCTTGCCTTGCTTTGGACACAGACCGGGTCTGCCGGCTTAGCCCAGCCTTAAACTCCGGAGCTCAGGGGGTCTGGACGTCGATCACCAACCGGGTGGGGGTTGCCAGCTCGAGCGTCCGCAGGCAGGACGCCCGCGACAAGCCGGCGCCCCAGCCGAGAACGGCCTCGAAGTCGCCGAGTTGCTCGACCTCCTGGACAACCGGAAGGGCCGGCGTCTGGTCCCGGCTACCCGTGTACGACGTGGCGCCGCTTGCACCGTGGAAGACGATGCGCAGGCCGGACGAGCCGCGCATGGTCACCGGTTGACCGCTGGGATCCTTGACGAATTGGGCGGATGCCTGCCGCGACACTGTGTATGCCGGAAGGTGCGCGGTGCCGCCAGGCTGCGCAGCGAATTCGAAGACGATCCGGTCAAAACCGGGCTGATGGGCAACCCGTACGGCGGTCAGCTGCATCGCCAGTCCGCCATCGGCGCCGCCACTGTGGTCGACGCAACTGAAGGCGCCGAGGTCGGAACCGGACGGAGAGAGCGTCGGGAGTGGGGTGGGCGCGGCCGTGGTCGAGGCCGAGGCGCTGGTGGCGACGTCGATCGCCAGCCGCGACGGGTTGTTGAGCGCCAGCACGCGCACGCACTGTGAGGATGACAGACCGATGCCGTAGGTCACGACGCGCTCGAAGTTGCCCAGCTGGGCGATCTCGCGAATCGACGAGAAGCGCGGCGTCAGGTCGGTTGGAACCGCGCCGGCAAGGGCCGCATCGCGGAACACCACCTTCAGGCCGGCGCTGCCGTCGAGTGTCACCTGCTGGCCACTGGCGTCGCGCGTGAAGATCGCCGAGTCCTGTCGCGTGAGGTCCCAGGAGGGAATACCGCCCGTGAAGTCGAACACCACCCGGTCGTAGCCATCCCCGGCGTGCGACCCGGGACGGATATTCGCCAGGGTCGCGGTAACTCCGGTGGACCCTCCAGATTGGTCCAGGCACAGAAACGGCTGCGGTGTGGGCGACGGAGTCGGCTGAACCAATTGTTTGATGCCGGTGGTGACCTCGGTGATGATCGTGGGATTCCGGAAGGCCAGCACCGCGACGGCAACCAGCACCAGGGCGCCCGCCAGAGCGAGTTGCGGCGCCATACCGGCGCGCGTGCGCGGTGCAATGCCGTCGCGAATCCGGCCCCGAAGCCGGCGCGGAAACTCGCGGGTCTCCTGCGCCTCGCTGTGAAGGTGTTCGCGAAGCTTCTTTTCGAAATCGTCACTCATGCAAACGCCTCCTCTGCACCGGTGACCTCACGCAGCCGACGCAGCGCGGTCTTCAGGCGTGACTTCACGGTGTCGACCGGGACGTTCATGATTCGCGCTGTTTCGTCGACGCCCAGGTCCTGGTAGTAATGCAGGGCCACCACCGCCCGTTGCTCGGGCGTGAGCTGGTCGAGCGCGCGAGCCAGGTCGAGGCGCTCCTCGCTGGGGAGCTCGTGCTTGGAACCGCCCAGGCGACCGAACCGCTCGGTGAGCGCCTGAAAGCGATGCCGCCGCCGGTACAACGAGATGCTTTCATTCATGGCGATTCGTGTGAGCCACGGTCCAGGATCTTGGTCGCGCAAGCTGCCGATCCGCTGCCAGGCCTTGAGAAACGTTTCCTGGATGGCGTCCTCGGCCAATGACGGGTCGCGAAGGATGAGCCGGGCGGTTCGCAACAGCTGCAGGCCGTAGCGATCCATTACCTCTTCAAAGGCGTCGCGATCGCCGGCCCGCCAGCGCTCGATCACGCGCCCGAGCGTCGGGTCCATGAGCATGCCTATGGTATCGACGCCCGGAGGGTCGTGAACGGGTCATTTGCTCGCGAACTTCCTGATCCCGGTGACGGCGAACCCGGCGGTCAGCGCCAGTAATCCCAGGATCAGGGCCGGCAGCGGGAACCCGGCGGGCTGGGCAGGCTGCGACGGGTGGCCGGTCGCGGCGAGGTTGGACGGGGCCGCCGCCTGGCTCGGTGCGACGGAGGGCGCCGCCGCCGCCGCCGGCGCGTCCGCCGGCGTCTGGACGTCGATCACAAGGCGAGTTGGCCCGCTGAGTTCGAGCACGCGGAAGCACGCCGGGGTCTTCAGGCCTACCCCATAGCTGACGACCCGCTCGAAGTTACCGATCTGGGCCACTTCACGAATCGCCGGCAACTGCGGCTTGAAGTCGGTCGGCACGCCGGGGGTGATGTCGGCGTTGTGCAAGACGGCGCGGATGCCGGTCGAGCCGTCGAGAGTGACGGGCTGGCCGCTGGCGTCCCGCACGAAGGTCGACGTTGCCTGCCGGGTGAGCTGGTAAGCCGGCATCGCGTTGGCGGTCGCGAACCCGATCACGAGCCGGTCGTAGCCGTCGTGGTGCGCGATCCTGATGTCGGAGATGGTCGCGGCCGCGCCGGCGACGCCGCCTGACCTGTCGGTGCAGGTAAAGGGGCCGAGATCGGCCGCCGACGCCGGCAGGGCTCCGGCCATCGTAAGGGCGCCGGCGCTCAACGCCAGAGCGACCACCGTCGATCGCAGCCGGGGTCGAAACTTCGAGAACATTACGGTTTCCTCCTATGAGTGCGTAGGATCGGTCGGCTCTTAGGCCGTCTGACCCTTAAGACGCCGCGAGAGGGTGCCGAGGGTGAAGCGGCGTTCAGGCCGCGGCGACGCGGTTGCGGCCGTCGGCCTTTGCCTGGTAGAGCGCCCGATCGGCGGCCGCGATCAAGCTGGCCGCATCCTGGCCATCACCCGGAAAGGTTGCGACCCCGAGGCTGATCGTCACCGCTTCACCGGTGGGGAGGAACCGCGCACCTTCGGTGACGCCGCGAAGCGTTTCCGACAGCCCGACCGCTCCCGTCTTGTCGGTGTTTGCCATCAATACGGCAAACTCCTCGCCGCCGATTCGGAAGGCGGCATCGGCTGCGCGTTTCGGCACCAGCTGGATCAGGCGACCGATTTGTTGCAGGGCGCGGTCCCCCTCCTGGTGACCGAATCGGTCGTTGACCTGCTTGAAGTGATCGAGGTCGGCCATGATCAACGAGAACGACTGGCCGGATAGGCGTGACCGAACGACCTCGGCCAGGAGTAGCCGGTCGAACTCGCGGCGATTGGCCAGACCGGTCAGCGGGTCGATGCGCGAGAGCGTATCGATGAACTCATACATCGTCGCGTTTTGGATCGCCAGCGACGCGTGGCCGATGACGGTTCGAAGAAAGGCGCCGTCCTCGGCGGTGTAGGCGGGACGCCGACGTGACGTGAGCGCGACGATCCCGATGCGCTCACCCTGGGCGTCGAGCAAGGGCGCGGCCATGCACGGCATCTCGCGGTCGAGCCAGAAGGGCACGATCAGTCCGGCATCGCCCGCCATCACCGTGGCGACCCAACGGTCGTGCGGATTGAGCGAGCTGGGAAAGTCCTCCGCCACTTTTACCGCGAGTTCGAACCCTCCCTGGGGCGCGCGGACCCAGATGGCCACACCGTCACCGGCGAAGAACCGGCTGAGGCCGCTACTGAGGCGATCGAGCACCGCGGCGAGCTGCATGACTTCGTTGAATTCGGCCATCAGATCGATCAGCGCGCGCGCCTGGCCGTAGCGGCGCTGTAACTCGCCGTTTTGTTCCAGCAGCTGCCGCTGCCTGGCAACTACCGGCTCGGTCAACGCCCAGAGCCGGACCAACGCGGCCCGAGCTAGCTTGTCGTCGGTCTCTGGCGCTCGCTGCCTCAGGTTTTCGGGCGTCAACTCGCTGATGGTTTGGAGAGCCTTGCGTTGAGGCGTGGCGCGGTGCTTGGCCAGCCGGAAGCCGGCAAGGCCGGCCACGAGGAGCGCCAGTGCGATGGCGGTGAGGATGGCCGCGGCGAGGATCGGTTCGAGGCCAGGCACGAAGTAATAAACGGGCCGGATAAGTCGAAAACGTCGAGTTGAAACGAGCTTGTCGCCTCAGCTCATCGTGAGTTCGGCTTCGCCTTCGACGACGAAGTCTCGGAACCTTTGGGCTCAGCTCGCGTCTTATATTGCGATGGTGCGCGCAACCACGGGCGTGCTCAACCGCCTGCTGGCAACGTGGTTTGGGTCGGCGCTGGCAGTGGCCTGGCTAGCGTTCCTGATCTTCATTCCCTGGGTCCGCCAGTGCTTCGGTATTGCGGCGGTGCGGGGCGGGACCGGAGGCATCTACTGCACCTGGACTCCAGCATTGCCGAACCCAACTGGACTCGGACTGTTCCTGCTGCTGGTATTCGTGGCGATCATCGTTACGGTGCCGCTCGTGTTTCCTAGTCGCCCAGTCTTGTTGCTGGTGGGTTTGGGTAGCGCCGCTATCGTCGTGGCGATGATCGTGATTTCTCTTGATTTGGATCGCTATCTCGCGGTCAGCCGGCTTGGTCTGTACCTCAGGAGCGAGGCTCAATCCGCCCTGTTGCTCCTGCTGCCGGCGAGCGTCGCCTGGATCGTGGCGGGATTCAGACGGCAGGGCCGGGCGCGGCGAGTGGCTTCTGGGTGAAGTCGAAGCAGTCGGACATATCGTCGGCGGCCTTGTCGCGGGCGTTGATCGAGGGCAGACCGAAGGTCGTCTCGCAGAACTTCACCAGGCTGACGTGCGTATGTTGCGTGTGCGAGATGTACCCCGCTCTGGCGTAAGGGCTCAAGACCAGGCATCCGACCCGCGTGCCATAGGTGAACTGCGTCCCGTCCGTCCATTTCTCGACCAGTGGCGGAGTGACGTGGTCGTACCAACCACCCCAGTCGTCCCAGGTGATGAAGATGACCGTGTTGGGCCAGAGCCCGCCCTTGACGATCGCGTCGACCTGTTGCGCTGTCCATTTCTGGCCGGCCTGGACCGATTCGACCGGGTGCTCGCTCAACCCGGTTGGTCCGTAGAGCCATGACACGCTCGAAAGGTTTCCGGCTGCGGCGTCCGTCGCGAATTGCGACGCATTGACGTTATTCTTGCTGCCCTTCAGCGCCGTGATGTACCCCTGCGCGTAACCGCCGTAGTTGCGCCAGGTCAGGCCGGCCTTTTCGAGGTTGGCGGGCAATGACGGAATGTTGAATGGCGGTTGCATGTTGATCGGGTCGCGGTAATGCGGGTTGTTGATGATCGGTGAGTCAGCTGCGACCAGCATCAAGTGGTTCGGCGTCGATGGGCCGGCGACCGCCGTGAAGTACTTGTCGCAGAGGGTGTATTGCTGCGCGTACCGCCAGTAATTGGGAATGTTCGGTTGGCCGTACTGTTCTTTGGCGGCGCCGGTCGCACGCTTCAGCCAAGCCGCGTGGTCGTGCGGATGGTCGGCGGCGGGCGGATCGGGCGCAGTAGCGAGATTCGGATCGCCGTCGACACCTGGAAAGCGGCCGAAGTAGTTGTCGAACGCGTGGTTCTCCTTGACGATGATGACCACGTGCTGAATCGGCCCTTTCGGAGTCGGCCCAGGTGAAGGCGACGGTGTCGGATTCGGAGTCGGCTTCGGCTTTGGTGCCGGCTTGCGTTTCTTGGCCACGGTCGGCTTCCGTTTCGTCACAGATTTCCTCATTTCGGGGCCAGTTTATTGGCTGATCGCCACAAATCACCCCGGGGGGCTGTCACGTTATCGTGAGGGGTATGCAAAGCGAGCCTGGACCGGCTGCGGCGCTTGCTGAAGGACCCCTGAACGAGGACGAACTCAAGAAATTGGACGCCTATTGGCGCGCGGCCAATTATCTCTCGGTCGGCCAGATTTACCTGCTCGATAACCCCCTGCTACGTGAGCCACTGCAGGTCAAGCACATCAAGCCGCGGCTGCTTGGCCATTGGGGCACGACGCCCGGACTGAATTTTCTCTACGTGCATCTGAACCGGCTGATCAAAGCGCGCGATCTCGACGCGATCTACATTTGCGGGCCCGGTCACGGCGGCCCGGGGATGGTCGCCAACGCGTACCTCGAGGGCACCTATAGCGAGTACTACCCCGCGATCAGCCGCGATGCAATGGGCTTGCAAAAACTGTTCCGGCAATTCTCGTTTCCGGGCGGGATCCCAAGCCACGACGCACCCGAGACGCCCGGATCGATCCACGAAGGGGGCGAGCTAGGGTACGCGCTGACGCACGCGTACGGCGCCGCCTTCGACAACCCCGACCTCAAAGTCTTCTGTGTCGTCGGCGACGGCGAGGCCGAGACGGGACCCCTCGCCGCCAGCTGGCACTCCAATAAGTTCCTCGACCCGATCACGGACGGCGCCGTGCTTCCCATCCTTCACTTGAATGGTTGGAAGATCGCAAACCCCACGGTCCTGGCGCGAATCCCGGAGAGCGAGCTGCGCCAACTGCTCCAGGGCTACGGCTATACGCCCTACATCATCGCCGGCGACGATCCGATGGAGATGCACCAGCGCATGGCGGCCCTGCTGGAGCTGGTGCTCGATGAGATCGAGGAAATCCAGGGGTCGGCGCGCAAGAAGAAACGCGCGACCCGCCCGCTGTGGCCAATGATCGTAATGCGGACGCCGAAGGGCTGGACCGGTCCCAAGGTCGTCGACGGTTTGCCGGTGGAAGGGACCTGGCGCGCCCACCAGGTTCCGGTCGACGACATGACGAACCCCGAGCATCTCCGGATTCTTGATGAGTGGCTGCGCAGTTATCGTGCGGAGGAACTCTTCGACGAAGGCGGGTCGCTCAAGGCGGAGCTGGCCGCACTGCCACCAACCGGCCAGCGGCGGATGAGCGCCAATCCACACACCAACGGGGGTGAGCTCACCCAGGAGCTGCGCTTACCGGACTTTCGCGACTACGCCGTGAAGGTCGACAAACCCGGCACGACCTTTGACGAGGCGACGAAGGTCCTGGGGCAGTACCTGCGCGACGTCATCGCCAAGAATCCGCGGAACTTCCGCTTGATGGGACCGGACGAGACGGCGTCGAACCGGCTGAGCGCCGTCTTCGACGTGACCAACCGGGCGTGGGTGGCGGAAACGACGCCGATCGATGATCACCTTGCGCCCAATGGCCGGGTGATGGAGGTGCTAAGCGAGCATCTGTGCCAGGGCTGGCTCGAGGGCTACACGCTAACCGGCCGGCACGGCCTGTTCAACTGCTACGAGGCGTTCATTCATATCGTCGACGCGATGTTCAACCAGCATGCGAAATGGCTCGAGGTGACGAACCGAATTCCGTGGCGCCGGCCGATCCCATCGTTCAACTACCTGCTGAGCTCGCATGTCTGGCGCCAGGACCATAACGGCTTCACCCACCAGGATCCGGGTTTCATCGACGTCGTGCTGAACAAGAAAGCCGAGGTGGTCCGGGTCTATCTGGCGCCCGACACCAACTGTCTGTTATCGATCGCCGACCATTGCCTGACCAGCAAGCAATACGTGAACGTGATCGTGGCCGGCAAGCAGCGGTCGCTCAACTATTTATCGATGGACGAGGCGATCGTCCATTGCACCCGCGGCATCGGGATCTGGGACTGGGCCAGCAACGATACCAGCGAGCCGGATGTAGTGATGGCCTGCGCCGGCGACATTCCGACGCTGGAAACGCTGGCCGCGACCGACCTCCTGCGCAAGCACCTGCCCGATCTCAAGGTCCGGGTTGTCAACGTGGTGGACCTGATGAAGCTTCAACCCCAATCCGAGCATCCGCATGGCCTGTCGGACGCGGAGTTTGATGCGCTCTTCACAACGGACCGGCCGGTGATCTTCGCCTATCACGGATATCCGTGGCTCATCCATCGCCTGACCTACCGGCGGACCAACCACAGCAACCTGCACGTCCGCGGTTACAAAGAAGAGGGCACGACCACGACGCCCTTCGACATGGTGATGCTCAACGATCTGGATCGGTTCCACCTGGTGATCGACGTCATCGACCGCGTCCCGGGACTCGGCGCGCGGGCGGGGCATGTCCGCCAGCACATGGTGGACGAGCGGCTCAGGCACCGGCAATACACCCGGGATCACGGAGAGGACGTCCCGGATGTGCGCGACTGGATCTGGCCCTACTGAACATCCTTGTCCTGAACGTCGGCTCGAGCTCGCTCAAGGGCAGCATCGTCGACAGCCACGATCTCGCCGCCATCGCGAAGGACGAGGTGTCGCTGGGGGCGGACGCCACGCGGACGAAGGGACTGGAGCGGACCGTCAGGTCGCTGCTGGAGAAATTAGGGGTGGGCGCCCCCTCCCTGACCCTCCCCCGCGAGCGGGGGAGGGGATTGCAGGTTGAGGCGGTTGGACATCGTGTGGTGCATGGCGGGACCAAGTTCCGCTCGGCCGTGCGCGTGAACGACCGGGTCCTGAAGGGGATCGAGGCGCTGGGCGAGTTCGCGCCGCTACACAACCCGGTGGCAGCGGCCACCATCCGCGCTGCCCAGGTGGCCCTGCCGGGCATTCCGCAGGTGGCGGCCTTCGACACCGCCTTTCACGCGACGCTGAGCGAGGAGCAGTACCTCTATCCGGTGCCGTGGCGCTGGCATCGCGAGTACGGGATCCGACGCTTCGGCTTCCACGGCCTGTCGGTCGAATGGTCGACGCGCCGGGCGGCGGAACTCCTGGGCCGGCCGGCCGGTGAGCTCGGGCTGGTGGTCGCTCACCTTGGAAGCGGCTGTTCGGCGACCGCCGTGCTCGGTGGACGGTCGGTCGCCACCTCGATGGGGCTGACGCCGATGGAGGGTCTGATGATGGGCACCCGCTCCGGCTCCATCGACCCCGGCATCCTTCTATATATGTGGCGCACGCGTCGGGCGGGCCGGCAGGAGCTGGAAACGGCCCTCGATCACGAGTCCGGGCTGGTGGGCGTGTCCGGACGGGCCGTCGGGATGCGGGAGCTCGAGAAGGCCGCCGGAGATGGGAACCAGCGAGCCCGTCTCGCCATCGATATGTTCGTCAGCCGGGCCGCGGCGGGGATCGCCGCGATCGCCACGGCGCTGCCGCGCCTCGATGCGCTGGTCTTTACGGGTGGAATCGGCGAACGCTCGGGGTCGGCGCGGTCGGCGATCGTGCGGCGACTCGGGCCGCTCGGACTGGGGGCACTCGCCGCCACGGACGTCCGAAACGACGCGCTGATCAGCCCACCGGGAAGCGCGGTCGCAGTGCTGCGGGTCGAGGCGCGCGAAGATGCGGTGATCGCCAGGCAGACGGCCCAGCTCCTTTAGCGACCCCCTCAGCTATCGGCGTCGGCGGCGCGGCCGCGCAGTGCCCGAAGCATGTTGTCCTTGCCCTCGAGCAGGATTCGTCGCACCGGCCCGGGCACGTTGTCGGCGGCGAGATATTGATCGGTCGCCTTGACGGTCTCCTCGCCGACGACGACCGTCGGGTACATCATGCGGATGAAGGCGAGCGCAATCTCGATGTCCCGCTCCTTCCAGATATTCGCCAGTGACTGGAAATAGCGCCCGCTGTACGGCTGGAGCAGCCGTCGCTGGTCGAAGCGGTGAAACCCGCGCATCATCGAGCGCATGGTGGCGAGCGGCAGGGTCAGGTCCTCCATCAACGACGCCCAGACCTGCTCCTTGGCTTCGGGGGTCGGGCGCGCGGCGCGCGCCGCCGCAGCATAACGCTGACCCTCGTCGGTGGGATCGCGTTTCAACTCGGCATCGATCAGCCCATCGTCGGCGCCCACTCCGGCCAGCGCACTGACGATCGACCAGCGAAGGTCGGTGTCGACCTTGAGACCGGTGAAGACCTTGATGCCATCCAGCAGGCCGCGGATCACCGACAGATGCTCGGGAGAGCGGGCGGCGCTGATGAACGCATGAGCCCAGGTGAGTTGGAGATCGCTGCCGGCCGGCGCGCCGTCCAGTGCCCTGAGCGCGTGGTCGGCGAGGATCTTGAGCGCCGCATCGGCGTTGTTCGGATCGCCGTACACCCAGACGGCCGAGGACGCCTGCGCCAGCAGGTCCTGGACGACGCCGATGTCAGTTTCGCCGTGGATGTTCTTGAGGATCAGCGGCAAATACCGGCGAGCCGGGATCTCGCCGTCGCGCAGCATGTCCCACAGCGCTGCCCACGTGATCGCACGCGCAAGCGGGTCCTTGAGGTCGGCCAGGTGATCGATCGCGGTGGCCAGCGACCGCTCGTCGAGCCGGATCTTTGCGTAGGTCAGGTCCAGGTCATTGACGAGCGTGAGGTCGGCCAACCGCTCGCCGACGAGATCGCTGACCTCGGTGTTCTCCTCGGCGACATCGAGCTCGACCCGCCGGCGCAGCTGCAGACCATCGGAGGTGCGGTCGTAGAGCCCGATCGCGAGCCGGTGCGGACGGATGGTCGGGTGCTCGGGTGGCGCCTCCTGCTTGATGTCGAGTGAGCCAATGGTTTCGCTTTGCGAGGTGGCCACCGGTCGCAGCGTGTTGAGGCCGGCCGTCTCCAGCCAGAGCTTGGACCAGGCTTTGAGGTCGCGTCCCGAGCCGGCTTCGACGTCGGAGAGGAAGTCGGCGAGGCTGGCGTTCGAATACTGACGCTGCTTGACGTAGCGCTGGACGCCGCGAAGGAACGTGTCCTGGCCGACGTAGGCGACTAGCTGCCGAAGGACGCAGGCGCCCTTGTTGTAGGTGATGGCGTCGAAGTTCAGATAAACGGACTGGATGTCGGGCACGTCGGCGGCGATGGGGTGGGTCGTGGGGAGCTGGTCCTGGCGGCGGGCGCCCGCTTTGTACTGGTTGGCAAACGTCACCCACCCGTTCTTGAAGCGCGTGGCCTCCACCTGGCAAAGCACCGACATGAAGGTGGCGAAGCTCTCGTTCAGCCAGAGGTCATCCCACCAGCGCATGGTGACAAGGTCGCCAAACCACATGTGCGCCATTTCGTGCAGGATGGCGTTGGCGCGATCTTCTCGGACGGCTTCCGTCACCTTGGAGCGAAAGAGCATCGCCTCGTTGAAGGTAACGGCGCCGATGTTTTCCATCGCACCGGCGCTGAACTCGGGGACGAAGAGCTGGTCGTATTTCTGGAAGGGGTACGGGTACTTGTACGCCTCGCCGTAAAAGTCGAAGCCCTGCTTGGTAATGGTGAAGATCTCATCGGGATCGAGATACTGGGCCAGCGACTGGCGACAGAAGATCCCCAGGTCGATGTCGCCGTGCCGGTCGCGGACGCCGTGGTACGGGCCCGCGACGATCGCGGTGAGATAGGACGACATCTTGGGTGTGGCCCCGAAGGTCCATCGCTTGACGTTTTCTTTGCCGGTGACCAGTTGAGCCTGCCCCGGGTTGTTCGAGACCACCACCCAGTCAGTAGGCGCCAGCACGGTGAAGGTGAAGCTCGCCTTCAGGTCCGGCTGGTCGAAGCAAGGAAACATCCGGTGCGCGTCGAAGGTCTCGAATTGCGAGTGCAGGTATGTCTTGTGATCGACCGGGTCGGTGAACTTATTGAGTCCCGCGCCGACGTTCTGGTAGTTGCAGGTTCCGATCACGTGGAGCTCGTTCGCCTCGCGCAGGTTCTGGAGCGTGATACGCGCCCCGTCGAAGGCCTCTTTGGGAACTTCCTCGCCGTTGAGCTCGCAGCTGTCGACGGATGGGGCCAGGAAATCGATGAAGCTGTTGGCGCCCGGTTCCTGACAGAGGAAGTGAATCGTGGCCTCGCAGGCGAAGGTGTCGCTATCCCTGGTGAGGTCGAGTGAGATGTCGTAGAGGGGAGTGTGAATCAACTGGGCCCGCTGGCGGGCTTCATCGCGCGTCAGGTTGTTTGCCGGGTGCATGCCCCAGTAAATGTAACGGCTACAAGCCTCGGCGCGGCGGCGGCGAGTGTTTGGTCAGGCCACGGGCATGGATAAGCGTGTCTGGATGGGCTGCCGTAGCGGCGATGGGGGTGTCGAAACGATCGGACGGGTCGAAAGGATGTACGCCTCGTGATCGAGCAACCATTGCTTGACGGGCAGTCCGCCGCCGAAGCCGGTCAGCGATCCATTGGCGCCGATGACACGGTGGCAGGGCAGCACGATGCAGACGGGGTTGGCCCCATTTGCGGCGCCCACTGCGCGCGCGGCGGTCGGGACACCGAGTGCAGCCGCCTGCCGACCATAGGTGGTCGTGGCACCAAATGGGATGTCCGCCAACGACTGCCAGGCAGCGAGCTGGAATCGCGTTCCCTCGAGGTCTAGCGGTAGGTCGAAACTGGTGCGGGAGCCGGCGAAGTATTCCGTCAGCTGCTGCACGGTCTTGCGCAAAATCGGATGGTCCGGGTTGCGCTGCGAGCGCGGGCTGATCCCGGCGCGCTGTGGTGAGACTCTCGGCCAGAGGACGGCGTGGAGGCCGCGGTCCGAGGCGACCAGCGTGAGGACGCCGACCGGCGTCGCGTGAGTCGTGCTGTGCAACGTAGGTTTCGTTTGCATCATGTAGCCTCCTTCATCGTTGGGGCGAGTGTCGCCCACAGTTGGTGCGTCGCGTACGTCCGCCAGGGACGCCAGGCGGCGGCATGTTCGGAAATCGCGCGCGCGTTGTTGCCGAGGCCGAGCCGCGCACCGGCCTTCTGGATGCCGAGGTCGCTCGGCAGAAACGTGTCCGGATCACCGAGCGCTCGCATCAGAATGTAGCCCGCCGTCCATTCGCCGATCCCGGGCATGCTCAGAAGCTTCTGGTAGGTCTCGGCACGGTCAGCCCCAGGGTCGAGCGCGAGGCGACCGCGCGCGATCGCACCGGTGAGCGCATGAAGCGTCGCCCGTCGGGTGGCGGGGACGCCGAGTCGCGATAGATCGGCCTCGGCGATCGCATCGGCCGCAGGAAAGATGTGCGTCAATGTCGGATCGGCGATCTTGATGAGGTCGCCGTGCGCGGTCACGAGACGCGACGCCAGCGTGCGCGCGGCGGCGAGCGAAACCTGCTGGCCGAGTACCGCCTGGATGGCGAGTTCGGTCCCGTCGACCGCACCCGGCGCACGCAAACCCGGGCGCTTCTTGACGATCGACGAAAGTCGCCGATCTCTGGAGAGCACCTCGACCACGCTCACCGGGTCGGCGTCGAGGTCGAGCAGCCGACGGCATTGACGAACCGCGATCGTCAGGTCGGACATCGACTCGAGCTTTAGCGTGCACTGGATGTGGCCGTTGACGGGTTCGAGGCTCACAATCGCGGCGCCGTGTGGCAGGCGAAGGGTGCGGCGATAGACCTGACCGCTCACCTCCGCGATGCCGGGCACGGCTCGGGTACGGAGCCAACTGGATATTGCCGGCCAATCGAGCGGTGGACGATAGGCGAGACGAAGGGTCAAGGCACCTTCGACGATCTCGCCGCGACGCCGGCCCGCCAGGCGAAGTGCGGTCGGCGTCAGCGCGAAGACCTCGCGGACCGTGTCGTTGAACTGACGCACGCTGTCGAAGCCGGCGGCGAACGCGACGTCGGTAAAGGGTAGGTCGGTCGTCTCGATCAGGATGCGTGCGGTCTGGGCCCGCTGCGCGCGCGCGATGGCGAGCGGACCGGCGCCGAGTTCGTTGAGCAACAGGCGGTGGAGGTGACGCTCGCTGACGGCGAGGCGCTGGGCGAGCCCCGTGACGCCGTCGCGGTCGACGATGCCCTCGGCAATCAGGCGCATGGCGCGGCCGACGAGGTCGCCGCGCACGTTCCACTCGGGTGATCCGGGCGAGGCATCAGGGCGGCAGCGCTTGCAGGCGCGGAAGCCGGCGAGCTGTGCCGCGGCGGCGGTGGGGTAGAAGCGGACGTTTTCCCGTTTGGGACGCACTGGCGTCGGGCAGCTCGGACGGCAATAGATCCCGGTCGTCTTGACCGCCGTGATGAACCAACCGTCGAAGCGCGCGTCGCGGCTCTCGACGGCGCGATAGCAGCGTTCGAAGTCGAGGGAATCAAACACTGGTGTCCATTGTGGCGGGCGCGTGAGGGTTTGGCTAGCGGAAATCGGACATCAAGGCAACCCTCGATGCCAGCGCCACGCTCGCCAACGCCGCCAGGAGCGCGAGACCGAATGCCCCGGCGAGTCCGACCGCAAGCGACCCAAGGAGTCCGGTCGCGAGCGCGACGCTGACACCACCGAGCCCACCGCCGAGCGCGAGGGCGAGGCGCTCGGCCACCTGTTCGGAGCTAACCGCCGACCCCGCGCCGACGGAATCGGCCCCCTGCATGATGACGAGGTAGGCGGTCGGGTAGGCGATGCCCGTTCCCAAGCCGGCGACGAACCAGGCCACGTACGAGATGGCGAGCGGTGCGCCGGCGAGCGTGGCGATGATGCCGACGATCGCAACCGTCAGAATCGCCGCACCCAGACGTACCAGTGTGACCGGTGACGTCCGTACGACCGCCCGGGACTGCCACCAGGTGCCGATCGACCAGCTGACGGTGCCGAGTGTGATCACCAGGCCGGCTTCCGCGAGCGAGCGATTGCGAACACCAGTCAGCATCAGCGGAATGAAGTAGTCGGCGCAGATGAACGCGAGGATCAACAAGAAGATCACCATCACGGCCGCCGGGGGCCCTGGTTGTGCCTGTAGCGAGCCCGGTGGAAGGATGTGGCTCAGCGCCGACCATGTGAGCCACGCGCCCACCACCACCAGCGGGAGGCTGAGCCAGGAAAGGAACGAGAGGCCGCCGATCAACGCGGCGACGCCGGCTGCGAGCTGCAGCGGCCATCGGAAAGACAGGTCGGACGGTTGCGGGGCGGGGGGTAACGTGCGCAACGCCGGCATCGTGAGCGCGATGGCGACGATGATGAGGGGAAGGATCGAGAAGAAGGCCCACCGCCAGCCCAACGTGCTCGCGATCAATGCCCCGTAGGACGGACCCAACAAGCCGGGCACGAACCACGCCCCGGCGAGCAACGCGAGCACCCGGGCGCGGCCGGACTCAGGGTAGATTCTCGTGACGGCGGCGAGCGCAACCGTGTACGCGCCGCCGGCGCCGCCGCCCTGGACGATCCGCGCGAGGGCCAGTAACGGCATCGATGGCGCGAGTCCGCATAACACGGTCCCGACGATGAAGACCGTGCCAAATAGAAGGAAGGGTTGGGCGGGACCGCGCCGGTCGGCGGCTCGTCCGGCGATCGGTGAGAGCACGAGGGCGGCCAGGGAGAACCCGGCAAAGACCAGCCCATAGAACTCGATGCCGCCGAGGTCGCGTCGCGCGGCCGGCATGATCGCGATCACGACGAGCGACTCGACCGCAACCAGGAACTCGACGAGAAGGATGCCCGTGGTCAGTCGGCCGCGGCCCTGCTGAAATAGCTCTCGCCACCGCGTCGGTGATTCCATCTCCGCCTATGGTGACGGAAGCGGCCGTCGACGTTTGCCCGCTAGCTAGGCAGGTTTTCGGGCCAGTCGCCCCGTAGAATTGTCAAGGCAGCCGATGGCGTACCAGACCCTTTACCTCAAGTACCGGTCGCAGACGTTTGGCGACCTGGTCGGGCAGGACGCGATTGCCCAGACCCTGAAGAACGCCGTGGAACAGGGCCGTGTGGCGCATGCCTACCTGTTCTCGGGGGTTCGGGGAACCGGTAAGACATCGACGGCGCGCATCCTCGCCAAGGCGATCAACTGCCTGAATCGAAAGGGAGCGGAGCCCTGTGGGGTTTGCGCGAACTGCGTCGAGATCGCCAGCGGCGCCGCCGTCGACCTGATCGAGATCGATGCTGCATCCAACCGCGGTATCGACGAGATCCGCGATTTGCGCGAGCGGGTCAAGTATTTGCCGGCGGTGCTGAAATCGAAGATTTACATCATCGACGAAGCGCACATGTTGACGACCGAGGCGTTCAACGCGCTGCTGAAGACACTGGAGGAACCGCCCGCGCACGTGGTCTTCGTGCTGGCGACGACCGAGCCCCACAAGATTCCGCTGACGGTGGCGTCGCGATGCCAGCGGTTTGACTTCCGGAGAATCGAGACGGGGGCGATCGCCGCGCACCTGGCGTCAATCGTCGAACACGAGCAGGTCAAGGTGGACCCGCAGAGCCTGGCACTGCTGGCGCGGCTGGCTCGCGGCAGCATGCGGGATGGGATCACGCTGCTGGATCAGTTGATCTCGCAAGGTGGCGAGGAGTTGACGGTGCAAAAAACGCACGAGCTCCTTGGCCTCGCCGACCCGGACACGCTGGTTCGATTGCTGGCTGACGCGACCGAGGGCGACGCAGCGCAGACGCTTGGCGAATTGCAGCGGTTCTATGACGCCGGTGGCGACGTGCGGCAACTGGTCCGAGGGCTGCTCGGCGCCATCCGTGAGGCCGCGCTGCTGTCGGTCGGCTACCGAGATGCGGAAAGTCTGGGTGGCGCCGCGTCGGCGGGGTTGGAACGGATCGGGCGCGCGGCTGGGCGGAATGCGTTGCTCGGCCTCTGGAAGGGCCTGATGGAGATGGAACCGGAGCTGCGCAAGGGAGCCGACGCGCGGCTGCTGTTGGAGGTCACGTTGCTGTCGAACATGACCCAACCGATTCATGCGGTGGTGCCAGTGGCGGCGCCGACCGAAGAGGCGGTGGGTGGTGAGCGCTTGATCGAGCCGGCGATGGACGCCGAGCCGGCGGTGCTCGGTCCGGACTCGCGCTGGGACGCCTTGAAGCAAAAATTGCCAAAGCCGGTGGGCAGCCTGCTGATGGACGCGCGGCTGGCCGGCGCGACGGACGGCCTGGTGCGCATCGAGTTTCGCTATCCCGCACACGCTGAACTGATGAACGGGGCGAAGAACCGGGAGACGCTGCTGACTGCCGTGCGTGAGGTCTTTGGGCCGGAAGCCCGTGTCGAGCTGGTGGCGGAGGACAAGAAGCCGGTCAGCGCGACACCGGCCCCGGTCCGCGCCTCGGCATCGATCGCCGACGACCCGCTAGTGAAAGAGGCGATGAACCGGTTCGATGCAACCAATTTGCGGGTCACGCCGCGAGGGAGGGGCTGATGGGTCAGCAGTTCAAGATGCTCAAGCAGCTCCAGCAGATGCAGGCCAAGATGGCGAAGATCCAGGAGGACCTGGGCAACAAGACGGTCACTGGGACTGCGGGCGGCGGAGTGGTCGAGGTGGTCGCCAACGGTCACCAGAAAGTGCTGTCGGTCACGCTCAAGCCCGAAGTCATCGACCCGGCCGATGTGGAGATGTTGCAGGACCTGGTATTGGCCGCGGTCAACGACGCCATGGACAAGGCGCGCGAGCTCGCGAGCAAGGAGATGGGCGCCGTCACGGCAGGAATCGGACTACCGCCCGGCTTGATGGGGTAGGGTCGTGGCCGACGTTCCGGCGGCGCTGACGCGGGTGATGGAAGAGCTCGGACGCTTGCCGGGGATCGGGCCCAAGACGGCGCAGCGCCTATCCTTCTATATCTTGCGAACGCCGCGCGAGTCGGTCGACCGGCTGGCGTCGGCCCTGGTCGAGGTCAAGGCGCGCATTCGGTTTTGCGACGAGTGCTTCTTTATCGCCGAGGGCCCACGTTGTGCGATCTGTATGTCGTCGCGGCGCGATCGGGGGGTGCTGTGCGTCGTGGAGGAACCGCTGGATGTGCTGGCGATCGAGCGGACGGGCGAGTACCAGGGGCTGTATCACGTGTTGCATGGTGCGCTGTCTCCAATCGATGGGGTCGGCCCGGCCGAGCTGAAGATTGCCGAACTGGTCGCGCGGCTACGGCGGGATCCGGTCTCTGAGGTGATCCTGGCCACCGATCCGGACATGGAAGGGGAGGCGACCGCGGCCTACCTCGCCGAGCAGCTGGCGCCATTGGGGGTCAAAACCACCCGGCTGGCGCACGGCTTGCCGGTCGGCGGGGAGCTCGAGTATGCGGACGAGCTCACCCTGGCCAGGGCCTTCTCGGGGAGGCGGGCGTTCTGATGGACGAGGTCGACGAGGAGCGAGAGGTTGCCTGGCTGGCGATGCCGGAGAAGGCGCCCGTGGTGGGGGAGTCAGGGGAGGAGATCGGCCGGGTGGAGGAGCTGCTGGGTGACAAGGAGGACGACATCTTCCATGGCATCGTGCTGAAGCTCGCTCGGGGCGGTCACAAGGTGGAGGTTCGGGCCGATCGGATCCCGAAAATCACCACGCGGAGGGTCTACACCGACCTCGCGGCGGACGAGCTCGAGCGCCTGCCGCCGATCAAGTAGGGTTCGCCTGGGGTTCGTCGCCGGGCGGTTTAGTGGCCACCCGGCGGGGGTAGGCTGAGGAGGCGTCTGCAGCTTCTTGACAAGTGCAATGCCCGATGGGGTATCATTCTCAAGCTGCCCGAGAGGCGGGAGGAGTTCCCGCGCCGCTTAGGGCCAGGCGAGCACCTTAACAATTGAAGAGTGGAACGGACTTCTCCGAGAAGGCCCTTCGAAATGTCGTAGGGACCCTGATTCGATTCTATGACCTCAGCCCTGTTGGGTCGAGGTTTTTTACGGAGAGTTTGATCCTGGCTCAGGATTAACGCTGGCGGCGTGCCTGACACATGCAAGTCGAACGGGTGTTAGCTGCCCGCAAGGGTGGCTAGCGCTAGTGGCGGACGGGTGAGTAACACGTGGGCAACCTGCCTGAGAGTGCAGAATAACCCTGCGAAAGCAGAGCTAATACTGCATGTGGTTGTCGGATGGCATCATCTGACAACTAAAGTCGCAAGACGCTCTCAGATGGGCCCGCGGCCTATTAGCTAGTTGGTGAGGTAACGGCCCACCAAGGCTTTGATGGGTAGCTGGTCTGAGAGGACGGACAGCCACACTGGGACTGAGACACGGCCCAGACTCCTACGGGAGGCAGCAGTGAGGAATTTTCCGCAATGGGCGAAAGCCTGACGGAGCAACGCCGCGTGAGGGATGAAGTCTCTAGGGATGTAAACCTCTGTTGGGTGGGACGAAGATCTGACGGTACCACCTGAGGAAGCCCCGGCTAACTACGTGCCAGCAGCCGCGGTAATACGTAGGGGGCGAGCGTTATCCGGATTTACTGGGCGTAAAGAGCGCGTAGGCGGTTCCGTAAGTTGGTTGTGAAAGTTCGAGGCTCAACCTCGAAACTGCGTCCAATACTGCGGGGCTTGAGTGCGAGAGAGGCAAGTGGAATTTGCAGTGTAGTAGTGAAATGCGTAGATATTGCAAGGAACACCAGTGGCGAAGGCGGCTTGCTAGCTCGTAACTGACGCTGAGGCGCGAAAGCTAGGGGAGCGAACGGGATTAGATACCCCGGTAGTCCTAGCCCTAAACAATGTTCACTAGGTGTTGGTGGTATTGACGCCATCAGTGCCGCAGCTAACGCATTAAGTGAACCGCCTGGGGAGTACGGCCGCAAGGTTGAAACTCAAAGGAATTGACGGGGGCCCGCACAAGCAGCGGAGCATGTGGTTTAATTCGATGCAACCCGAAGAACCTTACCGGGGTTTGACATGCAGTGGAAAGCCGTAGAGATACGGTCCTCCCGCAAGGGATCGCTGCACAGGTGGTGCATGGCTGTCGTCAGCTCGTGCCGTGAGGTGTTGGGTTAAGTCCCGCAACGAGCGCAACCCCTGTGGTTAGTTAAATTTTTCTAACCAGACTGCTGGGAGAAACCCAGAGGAAGGTGGGGATGACGTCAAGTCATCATGCCCTTTATGCCCCGGGCTACACACATGCTACAATGGCCGGTACAACGGGTTGCCACACCGCGAGGTGGAGCTAATCCCTTAAAACCGGTCTCAGTTCAGATTGCAGGCTGCAACTCGCCTGCATGAAGACGGAGTTGCTAGTAACCGCAGGTCAGCATACTGCGGTGAATATGTTCCCGGGCCTTGTACACACCGCCCGTCACACCACTTGAATTTGGTGCACCTGAAGTCACTTGCTGAACCCGAATAGGGACGGCGGTGCCCAAGGTGTGCCCAGTAAGAGGGGTGAAGTCGTAACAAGGTAGCCGTACCGGAAGGTGCGGCTGGATCACCTCCTTTAAGGAGCCAAACGTCGCCGGCGCAAGCCGACGGCGGGAGGAGTCAATTCAGTTCGACAGCAACTGCCGCCACGGCCGCCAAGAGTAGTCCGCGCAGCGCGCGCGGGTGAAGAGTAACGGTACGAGCTGGTGGGATCCCTCGATCGCGAGGGGAAGGTCGAACAGTAACCGGTGGGAATCCGGAAGCGTAAGTCCCGCGACTGCCTATCCGGGGGTCCGTCCACTCCTTCAATCGTTAAGGTACGGCCGCACGTCCGCTCACCTGGCACCTGGGCCTTTAGCTCAGATGGTTAGAGCGCGCGGCTGATAACCGCGAGGTCTGTGGTTCGATTCCACAAAGGCCCATTCTTATCAGCCGCCGCTGGTGCCCGAGCGCGATGTTGCCGGCCAAACGATGACGATCTCAAGTGAAGAGATCCCCTTGGGGATGTAGCTCAGCTGGGAGAGCACCTGCTTTGCAAGCAGGGGGTCGCCAGTTCGAATCTGGTCATCTCCATGTGTTAGAAAGCGCCGCCCGGCGCGGGTATCAGTGGATGCCCCGCCCCGCGCCGCGACATGTACCTTCAAAACCGAATAGCGAAGAAAGTAATTTAGGGTAACCAAGCAGAACACGCGCAATAGACCCTTGCGAAACTCGATGGCGGCCACACGTCCGCTATCGGCGTTGAGCAGTGTTGATAGATGGGTCAAGCTACAAAGAGCGCACGGTGGATGCCTTGGCACCAGGAGCCGATGAAGGGCGTAGAACTCTGCGATAAGCCTCGGGTAGTTGAGTGCAAACGTTAATCCGAGGATTCCCGAATGGGGCAACCCGCCTGGACTAATCTCCAGGCACTCCGGGCTGAACACATAGGCCCGGTAGAGGGCACCGGCCGAACTGAAACATCTTAGTAGGCCGAGGAAAAGAAACGATTCCCTTAGTAGTGGCGAGCGAAAAGGGAACAGCCTAAACTCGCATCGCGTGATAGGCAGCAGCCGTTGCGATGCGGGAGTTGTACGAGCCGCAGGCCATCCTGCTGGATGGCGTCGAAGTTACAAAACCAGCCGCTAGCCGAAGGTCCCTGGAAAGGGCCGCCATAGGCGGTGACAGCCCGGTAGGCGAAAGTGGACTGGACTTCGAGCGGAGTTCGTAAGTACCACGGAACACGTGGAATTCTGTGGGAAGCCGCGGGGACCATCCCGCAAGGCTAAACACTCCTGGTGACCGATAGTGAACTAGTACCGTGAGGGAAAGGTGAAAAGTCCGGCGGAAGCCGAGTGAAAGAGTACCTGAAACCGTGTGCTTACAAGCGGTGAGAGGGCTATGCCAGCTGCGTAAGCGGCTGGAATGCCTGATTGCGTGCCTTTTGAATAATGATCCGGCGAGTTACTTCAGCGTGGCGAGGTTAAGGGGTTCAAACCCGGAGCCGTAGCGAAAGCAAGTCTGAATAGGGCGAGGCCGGCGCAAGCCGGTGGTAGTCGCGCTGAGTAGACCCGAAACCAAGTGACCTATCCCTGGTCAGGTCGAAACGCGGGTAAAACCGCGTGGAGGACCGAACCAACTTCGGTTGAAAACGGAGTGGATGAACTGGGGATAGAGGTGAAATGCCAATCGAACTTGGAAATAGCTGGTTCTCCTCGAAATGTATTTAGGTACAGCGTCGTTGATGAGTCTGGCGCAGGTAGAGCACTGAATGGGCTAGGGGCGATCACCTCGTTACCAAACCCAACCAAACTCCGAATGGCGACAGATATTCCAACGGCAGTGAGACTACGGGGGCTAAGCTCCGTGGTCGAGAAGGAAAGAGCCTAGACCGACAGCTAAGGTCCCAAAGTACAGGCTAAGTGGTAAAGGATGTATTGTCGCTCAGACAACCAGGATGTTAGCTCAGAAGCAGCTACCATTTAAAGAGTGCGTAATAGCTCACTGGTCGAGTGATGATGCGCCGACAATGATCGGGGCTCAAGCCTGTTACCGAAGCTTCGGTACCGAGTCCGCAAGGACCGGTAGGTAGAGGAGCGTTCCGTCCGCAGTGAAGTCAGATCGTGAGGACTGGTGGAGTGGACGGAAGTGCGAATGCCGGAACAAGTAGCGAGAAACGCGTGAGAAACGTGTTCGCCGTAAACCTAAGGTTTCCTGGGCAACGTTAATCGTCCCAGGGTCAGTCGGACCTAAGTCGAGGCAGAAATGCGTAGACGATAGGACATCAGGTCATCACTCCTGAACCACCTCGTGTTCGTTATGAGCAATGGGGCAACGGAGAAGGGTAGGCCATCCGGGCGATCGGATGTGCCCGGTCAAGCAGGTAGGCGGTCAGCCAGGCAAATCCGGCTGGCATTCAACGCCGAGACGCGAATAGGAGCCTTCGCAAGAAGGTGAAGTGGCCAATCCCACGCTTCCAAGAAAAACCTCTAGCCAGAACACAGGTGACCGTACCGCAAACCGACGCAGGTAGGTGGGAAGAGGATTCCAAGGCGATCGAGAGAACCATGCTTAAGGAACTCGGCAAAATTTCCCCGTAACTTCGGGATAAGGGGAGCCCGGTTGGGTGTAGGGATTTACTCCCGAAGCCTGGCTGGGCCGCAGAGAATTGGGCTAAGCGACTGTTTACTAAAAACACAGGTCTCTGCTAAAGCGGAAGCTGATGTATAGGGGCTGACGCCTGCCCGGTGCCGGAAGGTTAAGAGGATAGGTGCAAGCCTTGAATTGAAGCCCCGGTAAACGGCGGCCGTAACTATAACGGTCCTAAGGTAGCGAAATTCCTTGTCGGGTAAGTTCCGACCCGCACGAATGGCGTAACGACTTAGCTGCTGTCTCGAGCATGGACTCGGCGAAACTGAAACACCTGTGAAGATACAGGTTACCCGCAACAGGACGGAAAGACCCCGTGGAGCTTTACTGCATCCTGTCACTGATCTGGGGCTTGCTATGTAGAGGATAGCTGGGAGACTATGAAGTCAGGGCGCTAGCCTTGGCGGAGTCACCCTTGGAATACCAGCCTTAGTTGGTCTTAGATCTAACATGCGCCCTGATCGGGCGTGTAGACCGTGGCAGGTGGGCAGTTTGACTGGGGCGGTCGCCTCCTAAAGCGTAACGGAGGCGCCCAAAGGTTCCCTCAGCCTGGATGGAAATCAGGCCTAAAGAGTGTAAAGGCACAAGGGAGCTTGACTGTGAGGCATACAAGCCGAACAGGGACGAAAGTCGGGCTTAGTGATCCGCCAGCCCTGAATGGAAAGGCTGGCGCTCAACGGACAAAAGCTACCCCGGGGATAACAGGCTTATCTTGCCCAAGAGTTCACATCGACGGCAAGGTTTGGCACCTCGATGTCGGCTCGTCGCATCCTGGGGCTGGAGTAGGTCCCAAGGGTTG
>Ga0307478_10000762_pt1 | contig 31012 bp, 31 predicted proteins | sample atmos_gasesECM4C_2_FD_203713 | JGI IMG/M metagenome (GOLD analysis project Ga0307478, IMG submission 203713) | Hardwood forest soil microbial communities from Morgan-Monroe State Forest, Indiana, United States - atmos_gasesECM4C_05 | ecosystem: Environmental > Terrestrial > Soil > Temperate...
GGAAAAGATCTACAACACCGTGCGTCCGCATCAGTCCCTCGGCTACCTAACCCCGCAGCAGTTCCTGCTGCGGACCTCATCTCAAAGAAAGGAATGAAAAGTGTCACCCATCCACTGGACGAGTACACACTCTTCCATCGCATGTGACCTTGGACTATACTCGTCACGTTTCACTCTCCCGCGCATACGGCACTTGAATAGACCGCTCCCTTTAGACCACCTTTAAGCAGGAGACTGACATGTCCAAAGCGCGTCACACTCTAACTCTCGCCCTTCTTATGATGGCCACAACCTATACGTGTGCCCAAACGCCAACCTATCATGCGTTTCTCTGGTCGTCCACATCGGGAATGCAGGATCTCGGCAGCCTAGGCGGAAGCAGCTACGCGACCTCCATCAACGACTCTGGAGAGGTAGTCGGCTATTACGACACCGGCATCGGTACCGTTCGAGGCTTTCGCTGGACCGCAAGTGGAGGCATGCAGGATCTCGGCCCGACCTCTGCAGAATTCGCTGAAGCTCTCGGGATCAACTCAAAGGGTGAAATCGCAGGCGCAGCTAGCGCAGTTGGGGGCACGGCTGTTGCCGTCGCTTGGACGCCAAACGGAATTACCCACAATCTCGGCACGCTCGGCGGAACTTCCAGCGACGCCGCTGCCATCAACGACCAGGGTGATGTTGCTGGCTCCGCGTCCACGGCGGGAAACGTCCGGTCCGTCGCCTTCCTCTGGACGCCCAAGACGGGTATGCACTCTCTTGGTACCCTGGGCTCAAGCTATAGCTCCGGATACGCCATCAATTCCGCAGGCACGGTCGTGGGCGCCTCGCCACTGAATGACACTCTCACTCCTAATCATGCTTTCGTGAAAGTAGTTGGGAGTAAGATGACCGACCTGGGAACTCTGGGAGGAGATGACAGTACAGCCCTCGGCATAAACGCATCCGGGGACGTTGTCGGTTGGGCTTCTCTCGCCGATTTTATGCCGTTTCACGCCTTTCTCTGGACACAAGCCTCCGGCATGCAGGATCTCGGTACTCTCGGCGGCGAGAACAGCGCTGCCGAAGCCATTAATCAAGTATCCCAGATCGCCGGCTTTTCCGACTTGTCAGAGAGCGGCGTAACCCATGCCGCCCTCTGGACCGCGCCCAATGAGATTCAGGATTTGGGAACACTGGGCGGCACCTATGCCGTCGCTACCGCGATCAACAATTCCGGGGTGGCGGTCGGTTGGTCGTCCCTGCCGTGAGGTACAGCCTGCCTGTCGGAACCGATGCCAGCCGATCATCGCTGGTTCTGATTCGGCTCCATCTTCTTTTTTTAAGAACCTGCTTTCAGGCAAGCCGGCTCACTGTGGACGACACCGTTGAGGCTGGAGTTCCGGGCAGGATCTCGCGCATGCTAGCAATCGGACTGGTAAGCCTTCTTCTCCACTCCGTCGGGTAGCCCAGTGAGACTTCCTCGAAGCGAGTGCCGTCCCGATGCATCGTGGAACGGACGTGAAGATGGCCGGACACGACTACGGTCGCGTTAAAACGCAGATGCCAATCTTCACTAAGCCTGGTTCCGCACCAGATAGAAAACCGCGGTATTGCGACCCGAACCAGATCCTCCCGCAAGGGAAAGTGGTTCACTAATACAAGCGGCAGGCCATCATTGCAGCTTTTCAGTCGCGCCTCAGTCAAAGCACACCGGGCATGGCACCACTCGGCAATCCCATGGTAGGGGTCGGAATGCAGCAATTCCTCATCCGTACAATAAGTGCCCGCCTCTAACGCCCAACCTACCGCTTTTTCAGGAGGAATATGGCTGGGGCAAAAGCTGTAGTCGTACAACAGAAATAAGGGGGCGATCCGCACCTTTTGCTCGGCAACTGTAACAACTGGATAAGGATCCTCCGGCGTTAATACGTCGTAAGAGCGGCACAAGGCGACCAACAGCTCATACTTGTATTGTCCTCGGGCTTCACCGCGACTCGACGGGAGCGTCCACAACTCATGGTTGCCTGGAACCCACACCAAGCGCCGGAAACGAGGAGCTAAAACCCTAAACGCGAATTCAAGATGAAATGCGCTTTCTCCAACATCCCCGGCCAGGATCAACCAGTCGTCGGGATGCGGCGCGACCTCCGCTATGACCCGCCGGTTATCTTCATAACCTAAGTGCAGATCGCTTAGCGCAAATAGCTTCATCTAAATTACCCACAAACAAAGTAGTTTCAGTGTAACGCAATGCAGTATGCGACAAGGCACTCTCCAGCTACACAATAAGCGATTTTGCAGGCACCTTGGTTCTTCTGTTACAGCAACGACACTTGGGGTCCTGACCGAATCGACTGGAATCTTGCGGCAGTTCAGTGCTACTGCCCGCAGAGACTTCCCGACTTTGGCAGCAGAGTGGGGACTATCCTCTTCTTGTTCCCTCACCCCATCGCGTTGAAAGTACAAACCCAGTAGGGAGACGACCAAATATGCAAAAGATCTCAGGAGTGGCCTTACCGCGGCTTGCCGCCGTGTTGTGCGCGTTCATTCTTTTCTTCGCAGCTATGGCCCAAGCTCAGCAGCGCATTCAGACTACCCACGTTCCCGAAGCCGTTTCCACCGGCGTCGCGCCGCTGGTCGGCCATCTTCCGAGCGAGCAGCGTCTCAGCCTGGCGATCTCCCTGCCACTGCGCAATGAAGTCGAACTCGACAGCCTGCTTGACGAGCTCTACGATCCGCAAAGCCCCAACTTCCACCACTACCTCAGCGTGCAAGAGTCACCAGCAGATTCGGCCCGTCCGAGCCTGACTATGCGGCGGTTCTTGAATTCGCGCGAGCAAATGGTCTGGCTGTGATCGACACGCCTGCCAATCGCCTGGTCCTCGATGTCGAAGGCCCTGCGGCGAACCTCGAGAAGGCTTTCAACATCAGCTTTGGCCTCTATCAGCATCCCACGGAGAATCGCACGTTCTACGCTCCAGACCGCGAGCCCTCGCTCGATCTTGATGTGCCGTTGCTGCACATCTCCGGCCTCGACAACTTCACCCTGCCCCATGCGAAGAACGTCCGCGCCTCGCAGTCCAACCCTCAGGCGCAAGTCGGCAAGACCACCGGCTCCGGCCCCGGCGGTCAGTTCATCGGCAGCGATATGCGAGCGGCCTACTATGGCTTCGGCGCGCTTAATGGCACGGGTCAATCAGTCGGCCTCTTCGAATTCGCAGGATATGAAATCAGCGACGTCCAAAATTTCTTCAAGAAAGTGAAGCAGCCGCTCAACGTCCCGGTGAAGGGCGTGTCGGTGAACGGCGCGCGGCTGACCTGTCCTCCGGCTTCTTGTGACGATAGCGAGCAGGTATTGGATATTGAAATGGCAATCTCCATGGCTCCGGCCTTGAGCCAAGTTGTGGTCTACGTCGGGAACAAGGACGTCTCCATCTTCAACCAGATGGCAGTGGACAATACTTCCAAGCAAGTTAGCTGCTCTTGGGGGTGGAGTGACGATGAGACCAGCCTCGACCCGATCTTCAAGCAAATGGCAGCTCAGGGGCAAAGCGTTTTCGTCGCGACCGGCGACAGCGGATCGAGTACTCCCGGCGATGTGGTCTGGCCAGCCGACGATCCCTACATTACGGCCGTGGGCGGAACGGATTTGACCACCACCGGCCCCGGCGGGGCGTGGAAGTCGGAAACCGGCTGGAATGGCAGCGCCGGCATGCCTTCCAAAAACGGCGTTCCGATTCCCGGCTACCAGAAACAGAAAGGTGTTATCACCCAGCTCAACCAAGGCTCGAAGACGCTGCGCAATATCCCGGACGTCGCCGCGGAAGCGAATACCAACCAATACAGTTGTTACGACGGCTCCTGCAGCGGCGGCAATGGAGGAACTAGCTATGCCGCTCCGCAATGGGCCGGCTATATCGCGATGGCAAACCAACAATCCCTCGCTGGCGGGGGATCGACACTCGGCTTCCTCAACCCAGCCATTTACAAGATCGGCCTGGGATCGGGTTACGACTCCGACTTCCATGACATCATCAGCGGTAGCAACGGCAAATACACAGCCGTAACCGCCTTCGATTTGGTAACCGGCTGGGGTAGCCCGAATGGCGCGAGCCTTATCAACGCACTAACTCAATAAGCGCAACTTACACCTGAGTTACGCAGAGTTATAAGTCACTAATATAGCTAGAAGTGGTTTGTAAACGCTCAAACGCCGCCACCTAGTGTTCGTCGGGCGGCGGCGCGTCTTCCTTTCCCACAGCCGATTCGCCAGTGATTTTTCCCTTCAAACCTTAGTAATCTTGCCGCGAAATGCTCGGGACCGTACCTTCTAATGATCTGGGGTTCAATCCTGCTCAAGCCGTAATGGGTGTTACGTTGCCCGACTTTTGTTCTTTCACGCGATTCAAGAGCAATATTCTCGACAAAAGCTCGCCTGCAACCCTGGCGCTTCTGCTCGGAATAATTCTTAGCCTCGCCCCTTCCGTGCTGGCGCAGAGCTCCGACAAACCCGGGCGCAAAGTCATTTCCACCGTGAAACCCGGCTACCCGCAAACGCTGAAGGACCTGCACATTGAAGGACTGGTTCGCCTCAAGGCCACAGTGCTCCCCAACGGATCGGTTGCTAATATTCAAGTGATCGGCGGCAACCCCATTTTGGTAGAGAACGCCGTTAAGGCCGTGAAGAGCTGGAAATATGCACCGGCCCCCTCGCAGACGGAAGAACCGGTCGTCCTCAACTTCTTCGACCACTAGACTCGTCTTCCCGGTTTGTTCCCTTCTACTCGAGATTCGGAACCGTGCCTCTTGTACAATCGTGGGAATGCAGCCCCTTGTACCTGCGACTCAAGCCCGCGAAATCACCGCTGCCAAACGACTCGAGAACGTTCGCTACGCCATTCGCGACCTGGCGTGCGTTGCAGACGAAGTTATCCAGCAGGGCCACAAGATTCTGCCGCTGAACATCGGCGATCCACTAAACTTCGATTTCCAAACGCCATCGCACATCATTGAAGCCGTTTACAAAGCCATGCGCGACGGCAAGAACGGCTACGCGCCATCTCCCGGCATTCCTGAAGCGCTCGAAGCGATTCGCGGCGAGGCTGCGCGCAAAGGCATTGCCACGGTGCGGGATGTTTTCGTTACGTCCGGCGCGAGCGAGGCCGTTGACGTCTGCATCAGCGCGCTGGTGAACCCCGGCGAAGACATTCTCACGCCAAAGCCCGACTACCCGCTCTACTCGGCCGTTCTCTGCAAGCTGGGTATCGCGCTCAATGCTTATGATTTGAACGAAGACGACGCCTGGCAGCCCGAACTCGTCGATATCGAACGCAAGCTTACCTCGCGCACCCGCGGCATCGTATTAATTAACCCCAACAACCCTACTGGATCGTTGTGCTCGCAGCGGATGCTGGAGCAAATTGCAGAAATCGCGCGCCGTTACAATCTCGTGGTTTTCTCCGACGAGATTTACGACAAGCTCATTTTGCCCGACTCCAACGAAGATGCCACGCCGCACGTGGCTTTCGCTGCCGTCGCGCCCGACGTTCCCTGCATCACCTTCGGCGGCATGTCAAAAAATTATCTCGTCCCCGGATGGCGCATCGGATGGGGCATCGTCTCCGGTGACGCGCCTGCCGTAACGCCATATGTTGAAGGCATTCACCGCCTGTTGCGCGCGCGTCTCTGCGCCAATCATCCCGAGCAATACGCCATTAAGCCCGCGCTCGAAGGCCCGCAGGATCATCTCATCGAAGTGAGGCACAAATTGCGCTCCCGCCGCGACCTCACGCAGAAGTGGTGCGAGTCCACGCCACGCGTAAGCTGCGTCGCCCCCCGCGGCGCCTTCTACGCCTTTCCGCGCATCGACATTCCCGAGAGCGACGAAGTCTTCGTCAAAGAACTCATCCGCCAAAAGCACGTCATGGTCGTCCACGGCTCCGGCTTCGGCCAGAAGCCCGGCACCCAGCATTTCCGGATTGTGTTTTTGCCGGATGAGAGGACGTTGACGACGGCGTATGGAGCCATAAGCGAGTTGCTAGCGGATCGGTATCACTGAATCGGCGGGTCCTTGACGGAAGTCTGAAAAGCATCGCCCACCAGCGGGAAACCGTTGTGGGACAGTCAAGTTTTTTGCTACGACCATGGTATAATGACCATGATCGAAAGGCTCCCTCGATGAAAAAAATGGCGGCAGGCGAATTTAAAGTCCACTGTCTAAAAGTCATGGATGAAGTTCAATCCAAGCGCCAGGCCGTGCTCATCACCAAGCGCGGCAAGCCCGTGGCCAAGCTCGTGCCCGTCGAGCAAGAAAAAGACGACATTTTTGGCTTCATGAAGGGGATAGGCTCGATTGAAATTAAGGGCGATATTGTTTCGCCGATACTCACTCCGGAAGAGTGGGGCGATCTCTATTGATCCTTCTTGACTCTCATGTAGTGATATGGCTAGGGCAGGATTATCGCCAGATATCGACGAAAGCGCATGCAGCGATCAAAGAAGCACGCGAGAAAGAACGCGGAATTGCGATCTCTAGCATCACGCTGGTCGAGATCTCGCGGCTTTCCAGTTATGGGCAGGTTAATTTAAGACCTGATGCAGAGACGGTTCTTGCTGAAATTGAACGCCTCTTCGTTGTTCTTCCAATCACAGCCAATGTTGCCCTTCAGGCTTATGCTCTACCATCCAGCTATCCTAAAGACCCTGCGGATCGCATCATCGGCGCTACTGCTCTAGTCGAAGATATTCCGCTACTCACCGCCGACCGCGAGATTCGCAAATCAAAAGTCGTGCCGACAATCTGGTAGCCATTCTCAAATCTCCCTGGAAATTCTCGCGCTGCAGTGACTCGCCGCGCTTTCTCTTTCCCCGCAAATCTGCTTAAATCAAAATCGAAACAAAATCAGAAGCTACTGAAACGCAAGCGCAGTGGTCGACATTCATTCGCACATTCTTCCGGAAGTAGACGACGGCTCCAAGTCCTGGGAAATTTCCGTCGCCATGTGCCGCATGGCCGCCGCCGACGGAATCACCCATCAGGTCGCGACTCCGCACGCCAACGATCGCTACCACTACGACCGCGACTATCTTAAGGGACTCGTCACACACTTACAGGGACTCGTCGGCAATGCGCTCACGCTCAGCCTGGGTTGCGACTTCCATCTGTCGTACGATAATTTGCAGGATGTGCTGGCCAACCCCGCGCGCTACGCCATCGAAGGCTCGCACTACATGCTGGTCGAGCTGAGCAACTACAGCGTTCCGCAGCAAACTACAGACTGTTTCATGCAATTAGGCGACCGCGGGATCACAGCCGTTATCACTCATCCCGAACGGAATCCGATTCTTCGCGAAAATTTGCAGCGCGTAATGGAGTGGGCCGAGCAGGGCTGTGTGATTCAGGTAACTGGATCAGCGCTCACTGGCTTCTGGGGTGACCGCACCCGCCGCGCCGCGCACTGGCTGCTCGAGCACGATGCCGTCCATATACTGGCTACCGATGCGCATGATAACGAGAAGCGAATTCCCGTGCTCTCGACCGCCCGCGATGCCGCCGCCGAACTTTGTGGCGCGGATGTTGCGGAAGCTCTGGTTGAATCGAACCCCGCCGCCATTATCCACTCGCAGCCTCTGCCATATTTTCCGCGGCCTGTGATCGGGAGTTATCGCAAGGCTCCTGGAGCCTAGCGGAGAGCAACTAGCAATTAGCCGTTAGCAAATTAACACTCAGCCAATCGGAATTGCTCTTCTAACTAAAGGAGAATCGCAAAGGTGCGGGGAAAATCATCTGCCCGGGCGGAGTGGGCTAAATGCTAACGGCTGGTTTTACCGCTGCGGGTCCGTCGTGTTGTGATCGGAAGTTCCCGCAGATGGGGCAGAAGGCTGGGAAGGGATCGGTAAAGCTTGATTCGCATTCATCGGCGCGCCCGGATCGGCGCTATGCGAAACCGGATTCGCCGTAGAGCTAGCGGAGGCCGCGTGCAACGGCTCCGGCCCAGTAGTCATTGCGCTCTCCGGATTCAGCAGATGGTCATGATTCGGTCCCAGGCCCAGGCTGATCAGAGCGCGAGCATCCGGAACTGTCTTCGATTGCCAGCCATGATCCGCCTGATATTTCCGCATTGCGTCTTCGCTGGCCTGATTCCAGGTTCCGGCCGCTTCGCCGCTCAAATAGTGCTCGCGAATCAGCGCTTCCTGGATCGCCTGCGCCCGCTCAGGTTCAATCTTCTGCTGACCCCGTGCCTTCGCTGACTTCTTACCAGTCTTGCGCGAATTCACGTGCTTGGTCTTGCTGGTGCGTGCCGCAACGGTAGCATTCGATTTCGGATGCTGACCTGTCGCGGGATGAGACGCAGGATGAGGCTTGTGAGAACTTGTGGTCTTAGACACTGAACCGTTAGCGCCCGAAGCCTTTGTGTGTGGCTTAGTGCCGATTGTCTTTGTGCCGGCAGTTTTCTGTTGCGAAGAAGCGGAGGGGGAAGCTGTTTCCTGCGCTTTGGCCGAGCCGGACAAAAAGCAGGCGCACAGCAGCGCAGCAGCGCAGCTGGCCACCAAACTCCCGCTCCGAATTCCTGCCCAACGCTTTAGTTCCAACGTCAAGGCCCTCGCCCCCCATCGCCAGTGCCCGTCAAAAAACAAACCCAACTGAAACTCGCATTGTAATCATCCCCTACTGAAAGGGGCAATGCCAGTTCCGTTGGGTTCAGGCCCGGTTACGGAAGTGTTCCGGCTACGAAGAGGGTGCCATCTTGGCGCGTCGCACCTCGTGGGCGCACCAGGAAAACTACATCCTGACCGCTCTTCAGGCTTGATTCTACTTTGGCGAAATCCTCTTCGCTATTCACCTGTTGTTTGTTCACTTCCAGAATCACGTCGCCGCGGTTCAAATTGATGTCTTCAGCGAATGATCCTGTCTTCACATCCTGCACGATCACACCTTTGCCAGCCGACATGTCCAGCCGGTCGGCCATCTCCGGCGTCAGCTTGCGAACCGTTAAGCCGAACTTGTTCTGCTTCGGCGTGCTCTCGTCGTTACCACCTTCATCGTCGTTCAAACGCGCCGCAAACAGCTTGGCGCGATCCGCGATGGTCACGGTCGTATCCTGCTGCTTGCCGTTGCGCAGGAAGCCGACGGCCACCTTCACTCCAGGCTTGCGCGAAGCAATGTCCGCTACTAACTCGGCGCCCTTGGTTACTTTGTGGCCGTCGATGGTGGTAATCGTGTCGCCCACTTTCAGCCCAGCCTGATCGGCGGGACTGCCGGCCACTACGTTCGAAACGGTCACTCCCGAACCTGCGCCGTAGACTCGAGTGATCGCCGGATTCTCGACCGCATCAAACATGATTCCGATGGAACCGCGCGCCACACGGTGTTCCGGCCCGATCAATTGGTTGTAAACCTGTACGACGGTGTTCGAAGGCAGCGAAAATCCTACTCCGGCGTAAGCGTTGGTTTCGCTCAGGATCGCCGTATTGATGCCGATTACTTCTCCATCCATGTTCACCAGCGGCCCGCCCGAATTTCCGGGATTGATCGCCGCATCGGTTTGAATAAACGTTTGAAATTGCCGTCCAGGCACGATATCGCGGCCCTTTGCGGACACGATGCCCGCAGTAACGGTTCCTACCTGGCCAAACGGACTGCCGATCGCCAGTACCCAGTCGCCCACGTCCATGCTGTCAGAGTTTCCCAGCTTCGCGGACGGCACTTGCCTTTCAAGATCGATCTTGATCACCGCTAAATCGGTTTCCTGATCTTCTCCAACCACTTTGGCGTCATGCTGCACGCCCGGTGGATCGTCCTGCAACCGCACGCGAATCCGGTCCGCCTTCTCCACCACGTGCCGGTTCGTGACGATATAACCCTTGGGGTCGACGATCACTCCCGAACCCAACGAACGCTCGCGGATCGAGCCATCGCCGCCAAGTGGACCACCCTGGCCGCCGCCCGGTCCCCCGAAGAACCGGTTGAAGAAGTCGTCCATGCCGCCGTTACCGCCGCCGTTTTCGTCATCGTCGGGAGCCTGCCCGCCACGCCGCTTATGCGGGCTCTTGATGGTCGATTCCGTGTTGATGTTGACCACGCACGGTCCGAGCTGCTTAGCGATTTGCGAGAATGCGTTGGAAAGTTGCTTGGGAGAAGGAACCGTCAGAGGTGTAGCGTCGGAAGCCTTCTGCCCCTCTTTGCCCTTTACTCCGAATGAAACTACCGTGCCGATTAAAATGCCCAGCGCCAGCGTTGCCGCAATACTGAACGAATAAACCCACCGACGGGACTTCATCTGCACCCACATCGCCCGCGAATCCATATGCGTACTTCCCTCCGAAAAACTGACGAATGCTCAATTATACCCGTTGCAAGGGCGGAACTCCCAAGCTGACACGCGTTGGAACGCGGCATGGTTTTTCAGTGATTACCAACAGAAAACCTTCAGCAGGTTAGACGCGCTTGGCCGGTGTTTCGTTTTCGGCGATTCACGGCTTTCACTTCGCTTCGTATACCGTTTTCCCACCGACCACCGTGCGCAGCACCTTGGTCGCCAGCACTTTCTCAGGAGACGCTGCCGTCACATCTCGATCCAGCACCACAAAATCGGCGAGCATCCCTGGCACAAGCTTTCCCTTTTCTTTCTCTTCAAACTCGGCAAACGCCCCACCCGTGGTGTAAGCGGCAATCGCCTGATCCATGGTCAACCGCTGCTCAGGATGGTATTCCTGCTTGCCGTCTTCGCTCTTGCGCGTCACAGCCGCATACAGCCCACGAAACGGCGTCACCAGCTCAACCGGATAATCCGTCCCAAAAGCCAGGGTCACACCTTTATTCAGCATTGAAGCCCACGCGTAAGAGGTCGCGGCCCGCTGCGGCCCCAGCCGGTCCTGTGCCCAACGCATGTCCGTAAGCACATGGCTCGGCTGCATCGACGCGATCACCTTCAACTCCTTGAAGCGCGTGATCTGCGCCGGCGTCGTAACTTGCGCATGTTCGATGCGAAAACGAAAATCGTCGCCGCCATTCGCTGCCTTCACTTTTTGCTCGTGCGCCGCATTCTCGGCTTCGGAGAACGCATCCAGAGCCAATTGCACCCCCCGGTCGCCAATGGCATGAAATCCAAGCTGAAATCCGGCCAGCGCGCGCTCCTTCGCCATTTCGTTCAGCTTAGCCGCATCGTATCGCGGCAAGCCGGAAGTCTTCGGATCGTCGGTGTAAGGTTCGAGCAGCGCCGCTGTATGCCCGCCCAGCGAGCCGTCCATGAAACCCTTCAGCATCCCTGTATGCAGCATCAAATCAGATTGCGGATGCGATTTTCGTTTCTTCGTCAGCTCCTCAACCGGCTCGTCAAACGGTAGCCATTCCGAAATCCGCGCGGTCAGCCTTCCGTCCTTCTCAAGCTCTTCGTAGATCTTAAAATTTTCCCACTCTGGCGAATTATCCTGAGCTGACGTGATCCCGTGCTCCGCCAGGTCCGCCAACGCAACTTCGATTCCCTTCCGCCGCTTTTCAAGCGTGGGCTCCGGAACCACGACCCGGACCGCGTGCTGCGCCGTGTCCCGAAGAATGCCCGTAGGCTCGCCGCTCTCGTTGCGATCAATGTGTCCCCCTTGCGGATCGCGGCTGGCCAGCGTAACGCTCGCCAACTGTAACGCCCGCGTGTTCGCCACAGCCAAATGCCCGTCGACTCGATCGAGAAACACCGGATGATCGCCTGAAACCTCATCCAAATCCCAGCGGCTGGGCATCGCCTTCACCGGCCACATCGTCTCGTCCCAACCACCGCCAAGAATCCATTCGCCCGGCGCAGCCTTTGCCACTCGCGCCCGCACCCGCGCGCGGAATTCATCCAGCGTCTTCACCCCGACCAAATCCACATTCAACTTCTGCAGCCCTGCGTCGGCCAGGTGCATATGAGCATCGTTGAAGCCCGGCATGACGAAATGCCCGCCCAAGTCGATGACCTGCGTTTGTGGACCCTTGAGCTTCTGGATATCGAGATTCTTCCCCACAGCCTGAATGCGGTCCCCGCGCACGGCAATCGCTTCTTCGCGCAAAATCGAGCTGAACTGCGCGTTCGACGGAACGCCGGTATAAACGTTCGCGTGCACGTAGATAACATCCGCCTTCGGCCCTGAAGCTGCCGTCGATCCGCTGGACGCCGGCGCAGGACTCTGCGCTTGTCCAAAAGCGAAGCAAGCAACCGTAACTGCGAACGCTCCCGACAAAGCCGGGTGCCCCATCTTTCGCGTTCTTTGCGAAAGATGGGATTCCACTGCGGTGTGAAGCTTTCGGATGGCGCAGTTCGTTAGCGCTGCGAATAAACGCCTACTTCCAAAAAGGGCTTTAGCCCCCGACCTTCCCAAGCCACCCATCATTCCCCCGCTCCCGCCAGCGCCAACAGCGTTAACAGAATCCGCTTCAGCCCCAGCTCGCGTCCATTACTGTCAAACCACTCCTGCAAGGTATGCGCCCCGCCCCCGGACCCGCCGCCTCCAATCGCAATCGCCTCCTGCCCCAGCGACAACGGAATATTCGCATCGGTCGAAGCCCGCTGCACCTGTGCCGCATTATTCAGCTGCGCATCGACCGCCCGGATCACATGCAGAATCCGCGCGCCTACGGCAAGCTCTCCCGCCGGACGGTTGCCGATCGGCACCACTTCGCAACTCACTCCCGAGGGACGCTTCTGCGCCGTCGACCGCATCTCCGCCGCCATCGTCTCATCTTCCACCGCGCGATTCAGCGCCAGCCGCAGCGTCTGCTCCAGCCGCTCCATCTCCGCCATCGAAGTCGACCGGATATCCACTTTCATGCTCGCCGACTCCGGAATCGAATTCACCGAAGTCCCGCCGCGAATCACGCCAATATTGAACGTAGTCTTCGGAGCCGCCGGCACCGGTGCCGCGGTAAAGGTCTCAATCGCCTTCGCCAGAATGACAATCGGATTCGGCGCTCCAAAGTCGCTCCATGAATGCCCGCCCGGCCCGCGCACGATCACTTCAAAACGACGGCTGCCCAGCGCCTCGGCAACAATCGTGTCCGCGCCCGCGCCGTCGAGCACCACGCTATAAGCAATCGAATCCTTCCAGCGCGGCGTAGAAAATATGTGCCGCATCCCGCGCAGGTCGCCCTCGCCTTCTTCGCCCACATTCCCAATAAACACAAACGGCAGCGCATGCCGCACCCGCACCGCCCGCAGCAGCGCGGCAATCCCCAGCATCGCCGTCACGCCCGCGCCGTTGTCCGAAACTCCCGGCCCATACAGCCGGCTCCCCTGCTGCCGGATATTCAACGGCGTATTCGCCGGAAACACCGTATCGATGTGCGCGCTCAAGGCCACATAGCGCTGCCCAAATCCCGGATGGATGCCGAAGACATTGCCCACATCGTCAATGCGAACGTCATCGAGCGCAACTTCGCGGAAGCGCTCTGCCAGCCAGGCCGCGCGCGCCGACTCGCCAAACGGAGGCGCCGCAATTCGCGCCATCTCCATCTGCCACTGCGCCAGTTGTGGCTCCTGCATGCGCAGCCAATTAAACCCCGACCGCACCTCCGGCGACGCCGCCAGCCGCGCCACCTCGTGTTGCACCGTAGGCGCAACATCCGGCAAATCCGCATGCGGAGGCGTAGGGCTCATGGAAGGTATTGCGACATATTACAACGCTGGAGAAAGAAAGCGATTGGCAAAAGCGGGACTGCAAGCCGGCACATGCAATCCGGAAAAATAAATTGTCATCCTGAGCGAAGTCACTGCTTCGCGAACGCGAAGCAGTGGCGCAGTCGAAGGACCCCTTGCACGCCCGGAGTTCCGCCTAGCTCTGGTAGGAGTTCTCGCCCGGAGTCGCGGCCTCACACGATACCGATCTTCGGCTGGGGCGCGAACGCGGGAAGCAATATTGATACAATTATAAAATTGAAAATACTTGTTTCGATATTGTAATGTATATTCATGGCTAGGTTCCCGGATATCGTGGATGGTCTCGGTAAGCAGGTAATGGCGGATGCGGAGGAAATCCGCAAGACAGGAGCAGAACTTGGAAAGCTGCGAGCGGCATATCAACGCTACCGTGATCTGACAGCACATCTCGACTCTCGCGTCGAAAGAGTCAGGGTCGGCATGGGCCTGCTTGCCGAACAGGAAAACTGGAATATTGGAGAGGCATTTACGTTACTAGACGGTCTCGGAATCGAGCTTGAGGCCCCTTCAGAGATACGTGGGGAAATGCCCCTCTGGAAGTTGGTTCGCGAGATCGTCCGTCAGACGGAGGAACTGCGAATCGTAGAGCTTGAGAGCGTTATGAACGGCCTTAAGATAAAGGCGTCCCGTCAGGCTCTCGAATCCGCGATAGATGCGCATAAACGCACCTTCAAGATCAGACGCAGCGGAAGGGAGAAATTTGTAGCACTCAAGCACTAGCCGGAACACTCCGCGGAGACAAACCCATGAGGGAAGACGATCCAAAACCGAAACAGTCCGACCCACTCGAAATTCTGGAAGCTCTCCGCGACACGACCGACCCCAGACGTGGCAGCCTCGACCGCAATATACTCGCCCGCAAAGCGGCTTTCCTGCAAATCATCAAGCGCGGAACGGAGCGGGATTTTATTCAGGCGTTGCGCGGCTTCGGCAAGGGAGAGGACACGCTAGAAGGGCAACAACTAATTACCGCCTTCCGGAAGTTGCGCGGACTCTTGTAGCGATCTTGTAGAGTTCGGCGTCGGCGCGTCTCAACTCTTCGGGAGTCATCTTCTTGACCTGAACTTCGATAACGGCGCTAACTTTGTCGGCCAGCCGTTCCTCAGGAGACCGGCGCGTAGAGTTACGTTGCGTTGGAGAATTTTTCAATCGCTTGGCGGTGGCTCCCACGGCTAGTACCTTCCCTGTTTCGATTCGCAAATTGTCTTAGTATAGTTTACCCCAAGCCTCGCTTAGCTGAGCTTGAAAAGAAGCCGTTCGCCAAGTGATTGATTCGAGAGATTTTACCCAGGTCGATCTGTAATTTTTTTGATCTGGATCACGCCGACCGACTGTCCACATGTTCCGCTCGCTGTTCCACCGCCGCAACAAGTTTCGTCGTGACCGGAACCGCGATGCCATGCTTGCGCGCTCCGCGCAGGATCGGCCCCGCAATCGCATCTAACTCGGGAGCATTGTGGCGCTCCACGTCCTTCTGCATCGAACTGCGCATGTTTGCCGGCATGCCTGCCACGCCCGCGAGCACCTTCTCCGGATCAACCTTGGCGCCCTCGGCAACCCCAACGGCGCATGCCTCTCGAACGCACGCCTCTCCCAAACTGCGCCACTCCGGATCGGAAAGAATTTCACCGACCGGCTTATCCGCAGCCGTTGTGCTCAAAGCAAACGGAGCGAGAAATACCAGTTTGCCCCACATCAGCGTGGGTTCATCGTCGATGAAGCTGCAGGTAAAGCCCATTTGCTGAAGCTGATCGATCGTGCCTCCGAGCAACTCTCGCCCCGCGGACAATACATTGAGCCGCGCAAACGGCGAGCGATGCACGATGTGCCCCGGGCTGACGCGCTCAGTTTCGCTCGCAATCGTCGCCGGAATCACGCGATCCGCACCATAGCGTGCGCGAAGCAAAGCCACATGATCGATGCCATTCAAGAGAGGAACAATCGCTCTGACAGATTCAGGATTCTTGAACTCGGCCAACGCCGAATCCAACTGCGTAGCTTTCACCGTGATCCAGAGCACGTCGACCGCAGGCACATCGGTCGCAATGGCAACATCGACTTCGAAATTTCCGAAAGCGCTCTCCAGCCGAAGTTTCTTCGGATACTCCGCCAAAGACTCACGCCTCACGACCAGAGTGACAGAATGTCCCGCGTGAGCCAGGCAAGCGCCAATCAGCCCGCCGACGCCTCCGGCGCCGAGAATTGCATGTTTCATTGTTTAGAAATTCCTCGGTGTTTAGAAGTCCCTCGGTTCAGAAATCCCTCCCGGCATGAATTCGCACATGCTAGTTTTGCTTCACGGTCGCCGGCAGGCACTCGACAATTTCGGCGTCGCTGAGCGTGTGATCGCTCGCTTTCGCTCGTTGAAAGATGCGGTCGACCAGATCGTCAGTCGCCGGAATGCCGCGCCGCTCCAGCCAGAACAGCACATTCGACTTCCCGCTCATCGGACCAATATCGATGATCTGCTCCAGCCCAAACACATGCGACGGCACGCCGGAATAAACCGTGTTGGCCAGCACGATGTCGTTTTTGTGATACGCCTTGATGATCGCCGCGGCGTGTACGCCCGTGGCCGTGCGAAAAGCGTCGTCGCCCACAACTGGATAATTCGCCGGAATGGGCACGCCCGTGGCCCGCGACACCGCCTGACAATACTGCTTGAGTTTGGTAAGGTCCTGCTCGTCCCACGGCGCGATGCCCATCAGCTTGAGATTCACCAGCATCTGATCGATCTGCGTATTGCCCACGCGCTCGCCCAGGCCGATCGCGCACCCATGCACACAGTTCGCGCCAGCGATCAGCGTCGCCATCGAATTGGCGATGGCCAGGCCGCGGTCGCTGTGGCCATGCCAGTCCACGCGAATTTTCTCACCCGAAGGTTTCACCACTTCTTCAATCACAAATCGCACCAGCGCCAGCGCACCCATTGGCGTGGCATGCCCTGCGGTGTCACAGATCACGATGGCCCGCGAGCCGCAATTAATTGCCGTCGAATACAACCGCTTCACGGTTTCCGGATCACAACGGCTCGTGTCTTCGGTGACGTACATGGAGTCGAGGCCCAGCGAAACCGTGTACTTCACGGCCTTCTCGGTAGTCTGCAAAAGAAAATCGTCAGACCATCCTTCGGTAAAGCGCCGGATGGGACTCGATCCGATGAAGGTCGCAGCCTCGATGCGCAACCCTGTCTTCTGCATGATCTCGGCGATCGGACGGATGTCGCTCTCCAGCGTACGCGCCGCGCAGTTGGCGCGAATCTTCATCTTGTGCGCGACGATTTCATGCGCCAGAGCCGTCACGTGTTCGACCGCACGCGGCCCGGCGCCAGGAAGCCCAAGATTGAGGAAGTTGATCCCCAGCGCTTCCATCAGATGAAGGATTTCGATTTTCTCGGCGATCGAAGGATCGCGCACAGAAGGCGACTGCAATCCATCGCGCAGGCTCTCATCATTCAGCAGCACCGGCCCCGGCGGCTTCAGACCCGGCGGATGATTCTTGTTCCAGTCGTATATGAGATCGGAAGAATTCATGAAAAAACAGCTTCTAGCTTCTGGCTCCTAAACTCTAGTCGCGAGAGTGGGCATCGCCGGGCTAGTAGCTAAAAGCTAGCAGCCAGAAGCTGGCTACTTTTCTTTAGGCGGCAAGGTCAGTCCGAACACCGAAATCATTCCCTGGCCGGCTACGTTCACTTTCGCCTCTGCGGGATTCGGCAGGTACAAAGTCTGGCAGTGTTCGCAGCGGTAGACTTCGGCATTCGGTCCCCAGGCCTTTGCAACATCGCCACAGGCTTGTTCAACCACGTCAGTCCAGTAGGACCAGCGTTTCAAATGGCCGCCGCAGAATTTTCCCTTTTCGTTTTTTTCGTTGCAGGCGCGTTGTCCCGCCTTCTTGATCTTGACTTTATGATGCGGGAGTTGCGGAGGAGCTTGCGTGCCCGAAGTTGCGATCTCACCAGTCGCCAATGACAATGACTTACCCTCATTCGCGGCGTTCGTGCCGCGGCATTCAGCCAATTCAGCCTTACGAGCGTCATTGTACTCGAAGGCAAACGGCGAACCAAACCTCGCGATGTCGTATGCTATGCGTATTCCCGTGACCGGCAATTCAACGCCAGAATGAGCCTTTATGGATCGTATGCCGTGCTTTTCGAAAAGGTTGCTTGCCCATCACTGCGTAGTTCTCATCCTGCTCACCGCGTCTCTTTCCGGCTCAGCCGGCGCCCAGACGCCGCACAAGAAAACCGCCGCTCAGAGCGACGCTGAAGGCGGAGCTCCAACCAACGTGCAGCAGGAACTGGTGCGCATCGAGACCGGTTTCTTCGAAGCCTGGAAGACGCAAGACCAACCCTATTTTCGCGAGCACATGCCGGAGAGCGGAGTTTTCTGGGGTGAATCCGGAACATTTTCGCGTGAGCAGGAACTCACGGAACAGCAGGCTACAGCGAAAGTTTGCACGGTAGAAGGTTACGGCCTTTCCGATTTCGGAGTTCTTCCGCTTAGTTCAGGCACTTACCTGCTTACCTACAAGGCTGAGCAATATGTCAGCTGTGGCGGAAGTAAAATGCCAGTCCACATGAACGGCAGTTCGGTTTACATTTTGAAGTCGGGCCGCTGGCAAGCCGTTTACCGGGCGGAAGTCCCTTTGAAAAATCAAAGCTAGTCGGACTAAGACTCCCGCTTCGGCGGTTTCTGGTCCGCTCCGACACGCCCGACCGTAATCTCCGCGACAAAATAATTCTCTCGCTTTACAGGTTCTCCCGCCAAGCGGCGCAGAATGGCGATCTGCCCAATGTGCGTCAGGGCATCCGCAATCGGGCCCTGGAAAAGCTTTTCCGCAGGAGCGTGCAGTGGTTCGGCGGAAGCCAGGTAATCGTCAAAACGCTGCAGTACGGCGAAAAATCGTTCCACTTCCTGCTCCCATGGCAACGGCTTTGAGTCGTGCCATTCGCGCTTTCCTTTCGCCATCGAGAGCGCCCAATCGAACAGGTCGCCCATGTGCGCAAGAATCTGCGCCGGAGTGCGCACTCCTTCTTGAGCCTGAAAGGCGGCAAACGATGCAGGAGCATTGCGGACTACCTTGCCTCCACGATAAGCCACCGTCGCCACCGTGTGACGCAGCAATTTTCGTTCTTGATCGGGAGTCGAATTGTTGTTCATGGATGGCCTTTCAGTTCTTAGCTTTCAGCTTTCAGCTTTCAGTTCTCAGCACTCGACGCTCGCGGCTCACAACTGCTTCCGCCCGATGACGCCTGCCGCTCGCAGAGCTCCGCGCAGGCGATCCCCGAGCCCACGCGCGAATTGGAAATCGATGAATCCTTCCATCTGGCGGGCAAAACTTTCGCCATAGCCGTACCACCAGACTTTTTTCATTCCCGGCATGCGATCGCTATCCAGATACTTCAGCCGCACCATTTCTTCCAGGCCAAAACGGCCATGAGCACGGCCGACGCCGCTCGATTTTACCCCGCCGTGCGGCGCCTCGCTGATGCCGTAACACGAAACCACATCGTTCACCATGACCGTACCGGCCTGAATGCGCCGGGCCAATCGCTCTCCACGCTCGCGGTTGCGAGTCCAAACGCTTGCCGACAATCCATATTCCGAATCGTTCGCCAGCCGCACCGCTTCCTCATCGCTGTCGAATGCCATAACAGGAAGTACCGGACCGAATGTTTCCTCTTGCATGATGCGCATTTCATTCGTCACCTCGGCGAGCACCGTGGGCTTGTAAAAATTCTTGCCCAGCTCCGGCAGACGAGATCCTCCGGCCACAACCCGCGCGCCCCGTGCCACAGCATCTTCCACATGAGTTTCCGCAATCCGCAACTGGCGTTCGTGGATCATGGGGCCCACGTCGGTCTTCGGATCCAGTCCATGACCAACGCACAGCTTCTTCGCTTTCTCGGCACATGCGTTCAAAAACGTCTCGTACAGACTACGATGCACGTAGCAGCGCTCGACCGACAAACAAGTTTGCCCGGCATTCACAAACGCTCCCCAGACCGCCGCACTCGAGGCCACGTCCACATCGGCGTCGTCGAGGACGAGCATGGGATCTTTTCCGCCCAACTCGAGCACCACCGGAAGCAGGCGTTCGGCCGCGGCAACCGCAATACGCTTCCCCGTAGCCACGCTTCCAGTGAAGACCAGCTTGTCGATCGGAGATTGCATCAGAGCCGCCCCGGTTGCGCTGTCTCCCACCACGACCTGGAAAACGTCCTGCGGCACGCCTGAGTCATGCAGTAACCGCGCCAGCTCCAACGCCACAAGCGGCGTCAATTCCGACGGCTTCAGCACCACTGCGTTCCCGGTGACCAGAGCCGCCAGCGTCTCTGTTGTCGGAATCGAGAACGGGTAGTTCCACGGAGAGATGATCCCGATTACGCCATAAGGTTCGCGCAGAAGGCGTCCGCGCTTTAGCTTTGTGGCCAGGTTGCCGTGCGGCACCGGTTCGTCGCGGAGTAGTCGCCCGGCGTTCTCGATCAGGAAGCGGGCCGCGTCGAGCACAACCAGCACTTCGGTCGTGATTGCTTCTGCCAGGGGCTTGCCCGCTTCGCGCGTGATAGCAGCAGCAATTTCAGATTTCCTGGCGTGCAGTTTGCTCTGAAACTCCCGGATCACGGCAACGCGCCGTCCAACTCCTAACTTTGACCAAGCATTCTGCGCCGCCCGGGCACGCGTGACGGCGTCGCACACTCCCGCCACATTCGCGCATTCCAGCACCCGAAGAACCTCGCCGGTCGCTGGATTCAGCGAAACGATCTCACGCCACGCGAGTTGAAGATCGCTAGCCATATCGTGCCCGCGCGTTCTGCGGGCGAGCGGTGCTTTTCTTGATTGACAGGGTGAGGCTGAAATTCGCGCCCGCCGTTCCATGACGGGGCGATTTCGAGTCTTGCGGTGAGTATAGACGCGTCGCTTACTTCTTTGACACAGCCGACTTGAGCTTCGCGCTCTTGCCTTTGATTTCAAGAGTGCACTTTGACAAGGCTTGGGCAAAATTCCCCGACAAGAACTCCTCGGCTAGCTCAGGCGGCAACGCCAGTTGGTGGACACGATGTCCATCGGGAATGTGGATCTGATCGGTTACCCTAGGACCGGCCGCCGACCGCCCGGTGGCTGGAGAAAAAGACGCTCCGACAATCTTGCCCGCACGATCGCTGATCACTGATATTTTCACGAATCGCCTCCTTGCCGTCTCCCGAAGAAAAAGCGGGATGTTTAGCCGTCGTAGAACTTGTCCAGCCTCAAAGTCACGCCAAATGAATTGTTGTTCGTGACGCTGTAGTGATAAACGCACTGGCTGGTTAGCCCATCCGAGTTTCTGGACAGGAATTCGACTTTTGTCGTGGTGATGTCCACGGACTGATGCAGGTCGTCGGGAACCCCTAACGCCACCAGCGGTCCGACATAATCTCCTCCATTGGTGGTATCCCCATTAATTGCCGAAGTGAATCCCCACGTTTGGCCGGAGGGAATAAAAAAATGCGTGCTCCCGTAAACAAGCGACATCGTTCCTCCTGCTTACCTTGAGTCATAGAACTTCGCTCAACACTAGTAGTGCATTTGGAAGGGAATTCGTATCAGGACATGGTTCGGCAGTTTAAATAAACGCCGAATGCGTGTCGTTAATGTTGATAAGGAGGCCGCGACTTGAAGATTTAATACTCAACTCCTACCAGATACAATCCGCTCGCGGGCGCAGTCGCTCCTGCAGCGGATCGGTTGCGCGCTTTCAAAATCTCCGTTACATCCTCCGCCGACAAAGTTCCCTTTCCCACAAGGATGAAAGTTCCGATCAAATTCCGCACCATGTGGTGAAGAAATCCCGATCCCTTCACCGTGTAAACCCACTCATCTCCCACCCGCTCCCAGCCAGAAGAAAAAACGCGCCGTACGTTCGATATCGGCCCGCCTTCACGCCCACGCTCGGGGTCGACAGCGGCGAACGACGTGAAATCGTGCTCACCCGCAACGACCTTCGCGGCCAGAGCCATCGCCTGCTCATCCAACGGAAACGGATAATGCCATACGTACCTGCTTAAGAATGGAGGACAGATCGCTTCCCGATAAATGCGATATCGATAAGTTTTTCCGCGAGCCGATTTGCGCGCATGAAAATCGGCGGGAGCCTCTTCCACGCTGAGGACGCGAACCGTGGGCGGCAACACATCATTCAACGCCTTCAAAAAATTCGCGGTCGGAACCGGCGAGTCGGTAACAAATGTTGCCACCTGCGCAAGAGCATGCACTCCAGCATCTGTCCTGCCCGAACCCTGCGGCAATACCTTTTCGCCGGTGACTCGTCCAATGGCTGAGGCGAGCGTTCCCTGCACGGTTGGTGCATCGGGCTGCACCTGCCAGCCGGCGAAGTCCGAGCCATCATAGGAGAGAATCAGTTTGAGATTGCGCATGCGATCTTTCGAGTCCACTTCGAGCGCAGACTCATCCAAATCATTTCATGCATCCGGAGCGTTCGAGCGGCATTGTGACTCACGAGGCAGCGCCTGTCCTCGCGAGAACTCTATCAGTTTCAGACGGCACCAGTTTGAGAAGAACGCGTAGCTCGCGAATGCATCCGCCGTGTCAGATATACTGCTATGTTTCGAGACAAATTTCATCAGGGCTGAAATTTTTGGTCCCACAAGAAGCCAAGGTCGCATTTCTGGAGCTTTGCGGAGCTTTTCCGGAACTCAAGCGCCGCCGGTTGCGTATCAATAACTGAGTAGAACTTCGACTCAGTAGAACTTCCATTTTCGTCTGTCGGTCTCAGATTAATACCAAGTCCTTTTGCTACAACGTCTTAATGAACGGAGATGAGTAGATGCCAGTTCCACGTTTCGCATTCAAGCACCGTCTGATCATTGCCGCGGCCGTCCTTGGAATGCTGACGACCGCCGCGCGGGCTCAGGAACCACCAGCAGCGCCGAATCCGCAAAACTCGCCGGAAACGCGGCCAGTTCCTACCTTGAACTACACCCAGCCGGTTTCACACTTCCCGAACCCGATTGGGCCCTACACGCCTCGGCATGTGAACGCACCGAACCTTGCGAATACGGCGCGTATTGACCAGCTTATGCACGATGGCAAACTGTATCTTTCGCTCAACGATGCCATTGCGCTCGCGCTGGAGAACAATCTCGACGTCGCCATCGCCCGCTACAACCTCAATATCGCAGATACCGACGTGCTGCGCGCTAAGGCGGGTGCCTCGATTCTCGGTGTTAACGCTGGAGTGGTCCAGAATACTCCCGGCGGAGGACTGGGCGGCATCGGCGCCACCGCAGGAGCTTCCACTGGCGGCACCAGTCTGGGCGCGGGCGGCATCGGCGCCGGCACCAACGGCTTGGTCAGTTCTACTCTAGGTCTGGGGCCACAGATCACCAGCTTCGATCCCGTAGTTACGGCTACGCTGCAAGAAGATCATTTGGATAGCGTCTCGTCGAGTCTGTTCAACGGCGTGCCGGTCCTGGCGCAGAACACAGGCACCGTGAACTTCAATTATCTGCAGGGCTTCAGCTGGGGCACCAACGTGTCGGTTGGATTCAACAACAGCCGGGTCACTTCCAACGTTCCCTTCACGACGTACAGCCCGTTGATTAACTCTTCGTTGCGCCTGCAGTTGACACAGCACCTGCTGCAAGGCTTCGGATTTCCGGCAAACACGCGCTTCATTCACATCGCGAAGAACAACCGCGAATTGTCTGACGTCGCGTTCCGCCTGCAGATCATTGATACCGTCGACCAGATCGAGAACATCTATTGGGACCTGGTCTACTCCTACGAGAACGCGCGCGTGCAGAACGAGTCGCTCGCCTTCGCACAGAAAACTCTGTCGGATACGAAAAAGCAAGTCGAGATCGGCAGTTTAGCGCCCATCGAAAACGTTCGCGCCCAGAGCACGGTGGCGCAAGATCAGCAACTCGTTACCCTGGCTCAGACCAATCTGCAGTTGGAACAACTGCTGATGAAAAACGCTCTCACTCGCACTTTGAAAGATCCCCGGCTGGCCACGGCTGACGTAATTCCAACCTCCACGGTGGACATTCCAGCGCAAGAGGAAGTCCTCCCAACCGAGGATCTAATCAACGACGCCCTGCGCCATCGCGCGGAGCTAGTTGAGACCCGCATCGATTTGAACACCCGCGATTACAGCAATAAAGCCGTGCGCAGCGCTCTGCTGCCCTCGTTGGATGTGTTTGCTTACTACGCCGGGTCGGGCCTAGGCGGATCGCAGAGTTCCGCTAACTTGTGCGCAAACCAGACCCCGGAGCAACTCCTGCTGGGCTTCTGCGCGGGACCGGGCCACGTTCCTCCCGTGGGGGCGACCGGTATCGGCAGCACGTGGGATCAAATGGTGAATTCCACGGCGCCTGACAAAGGCGTGGGCCTGCAGCTCAACATTCCGATTCGCAACCGCGCCGCGCAGGCGGCTCAGATCCGGTCGGAGTTGGAGTACCGGCAGGCGCAAATGAGGCAACAGCAGATCGAGAACCAGGTTGGCATTGAAGTTCGCAACGCGCAATACGCTGTCCAGCAGAACCGCGCCAGCGTCGAATCCGCAAGAGCTGCGGTGGAGCTAGGCCGCCAGTCGCTCGACGCCGAGCAGAAGAAATATCAGTTCGGCACCTCGACCAACACGCTGGTACTTCAGTATCAGAGCCAGCTGGCAACTGCCGAATCAACTCTGGTGAATGCCACGGTGGCGTATGAAAAGTCCCGCATCGAGTTGGACCGCGCTACCGGGCAACTGCTTGACCACAACGGCATCAGCATTGACGATGCCGCCAGAGGCCAGGTGACGCGCATGCCTAACGTACCCTACATTGCGCCCCGCAAGGACATGCCATCCGTAGCGCAACCGGCCGGCCAGGCTGGCGGTCCACAGCCGCCTCAGTAGTATCTGCAGATAAGAAAGAGGCGCGGTCACAAGCTGCGCCTTATTTTTTCTCACAATTCTTTACAATCTCTGACCGTCCCAGTAGCTCCAGCCCGCTAAGATGGAGTGACGCTCAGCATGGCTTCCGCATCCAATTCAAGAAAATTTATCCTGATCAAGCACGTGATGCGCTCTTTCTAACCGCGTTTTCAAGTCAAGGAGACAAAACATGTCTTTGTGCCTAACCCGGCTGACGGCGTCCATTTGGCGGCACGCCCTGGTACCGACGATATTTGCCACACTCGCCTGCACGCAGTTGTGCCAGCCCCTCTACGCGCAGGATGGCCCGCCGCAGAATGTCCCGGCAGCCCCAGCGCCGCAGACGACACCGGCAACTCCCGCACAGCCGCAGGCTGTTCATCTGCAGGATTACTCCAAGCCGCACTCGTCCTTCCCCCGCATATGGCAGCCCTACACGGCGCAGGAAGTGGCACAACCAAACTTGAGCAACTCTCCGCGCATTGACTCGCTCATGCGCGACGGCAAAATCTTTCTTTCGGTGGATGACGCCGTCGCTCTTGCCCTGGAAAATAATCTCGATATCGATATCGCCCGCTACAACCTGAACATTGCCGACACCGATTACCTGCGCGCAAAATCCGGCGCCAACGTTCTCGGCGTCAATGCCGGCATCGTGCAGAACACTCCTGGAGGTGGCGTAGGGGGACTCGGTGGAACGGTAGGTTCGGGCACCGGCGGCACTACGGTCGCGGCCAGCGGCGTGGGCACCGGTACCAACGGCCTGGTGAGTTCTACGCTCGGCATCGGATCAACAATCACCAGCTTCGATCCCCTTGTTACCGGTACTCTTCAATTGGATAAAAACAATACGGAATCCACTAGTGCGCTCAGCCCTGTGCCCGTACTGGCCCAAAACACTTACACCGCGGACGTCGCTTATACGCAGGGATTTCAGTGGGGCACCGCTGTTTCCGTGGGCTTCAATAACACTCATGTCACAACCAACAGTCCTGTAAGCCTACTTACTCCCGATCTGGCTTCGAACTTCCAATTCAAGATCACGCAAAACCTGCTTCAGGGATTTGGTCCCGGACCCAACCTGCGCTTTATTCGCATTGCCAAAAACAACCGCGAAATTTCCGACGTGGCGTTCCGCCTGCAGACCATCACGACAGTCGACCAGATTGAAAACATGTATTGGGACCTGGTGTATGCCTACGAAAATGTGCGCGTTCAGGAGGAAGCGCTAACCTATGCTCAGAAGGCCTGGGAAGATTCGAAGCAACAAGCCAAAGTCGGCACCGTGCCGCCCATTCAGGTGGTGAGCGCGCAGAGCACCGTCTCCACCGACCAGCAAAACCTCATCCTAGCGCAAAACAATTTGCAACTGCAAGAACTGCTCATGAAAAATGCGCTCAGCCGTAGCATTGAAGACCCGGTACTGGCAGAGGCGAAAGTGATTCCGACCTCCACTATGCAACTTCCCGAGCAGGAGCCAGTCACGCCCACACAAGACCTGATCAATCAAGCTCTCAATCACCGCGCAGAATTGGTGGAGTCGCGCATCGACCTCAATTCGCGCGATCTGAGCGGTAAGGCAGTGCGCAATGCGATGCTGCCCACGCTTGATGCCTTCGCCTACTACGGCGGTTCAGGAGTAGGAGGGACCGTCAACCCTGCGATCCCCAATTGCTCGAGTACATCGAGTGCTTTTTGTTTTAATCCGGCAAAGGCTCCGCCCCCATTTCAAACCAGCAACGCCGTGGGCTACGGCGGTACCCTCAACCAACTGGTCAATTCGACCGCGCCTGACAAGGGGGTTGGCCTGACCCTCAATATTCCGTTGCGAAATCGAGAAGCGCAGGCAAACCAGGTGCGTGCGGAACTCGAATACCGCCAGGCTCAAGTGCGCTTGCACCAGCTGGAAAATCAGGTGCGCATCGAAGTGCGCAACGCGCAATTCGACGTAAAGCAAAACCGCGCATCGGTGGAAGCGGCCCAGTATGCGGTCGATTTCGCCCGCCAGACGCTGGATGCCGATCAGCAGAAGCTGAAAGTCGGACTCACTACAACGACTGCGATCCTGCAGGATGCGTCTGTGCTGACCACGAACGAATCAAACCTGGTTTCAGCCAAGGCGGCGTATGAGAAGTCGCGCATCGAACTTGATCGAGCCACGGGATTGCTGCTGGATCACTCCCACATCGACGTGGCCGATGCCACGCGCGGCCAGGTCACACATTCTCCAACTGTGCCATATGTTGCGCCGCGGCAAGATACGAACCCCAACGTGCAGCCGGTGCCAGCGCAGCAACCGCCACAATCGCCACCTTCGTAGGCCAATTTCCACCGAGTTGTCGTCCCGACCGACCGATCAAATTGTCATCCCGACCGAAGGACTCATTTCTGAAAAAAATGGGTCCGAAGTGGAGGGACCTGCTTTGTTCGGCGTCCCGGATGATACTTCGCTGCCAATTCTCTGCCAAGCCTCGCCGTTGTATCCTTACCTCCCGTGACCCTGTCGGTCGTCATCATCACGCATAACGAAGAAGCCAACATCGGACGCACGCTCGAAAGCGTGAGACCGCTGGTCAGCAACGGCAAGGGAGAAATCATTGTCGTCGATTCGGGCTCGACTGATCGCACGGTTGAAATTGCGAGATCGTTCGACGCAAAAGTATTCGTTGAAGAGTGGAAAGGCTTCGCTGCACAGAAGAATTCGGCGATCGATAAAGCAACGGGAGATTGGATTCTGAGTTTGGATGCGGATGAAGAAGTCGGCCCGGTGGCTCAAGGATTCATTCTCGACTTCCTATTCGGAATTGTTGCATCGAGTTATCGTGGCTTCGAAGGCGGCGTCCTGCTTGGCCGTCGAAATTATTTCCTGGGACGTTGGATTCGGCACGGTGGGTTCTATCGCGAAGAGAAGCTTCGCCTCTTTTTCCAGGACAGCGGACGCTTTGAGGAGCGACTGGTTCACGAAGACATGGCGCTGAAACCCGGTAAGACCATCATAGATCCAAGTTTGCACTGGAGTTGGATGGGGGACTCAAGAATCGACCTCATTCACCACTCCTACCCCACCCTCTCCGACTACATCGAGCACATGAACCGCTACTCGTCGCTGGGCGCGGAGATGGTCGTCGCCAAGGCTAATGGCAAAGTCCGTTTCAGCGTCATCAACATCGTCCTGCGTCCACTGGCGACGTTCGTCTACAACTATTTCTTCCGCCTCGGCTTCCTCGATGGACGCGAAGGCCTGCTGCTGCATCTCTACCATGCGGTTTATGTTTCGTGGAAGTACGCCAAGGCATGGGAATTGAGTCGCACGAATTCTCCTGACCGACCGGTCGTTTGAACCGCTTCACGCCGCCTTGCCCACGAGCGCGTGCTTCCCTATCATCACAACAGAAGACTGGGGTCTACATGCCGGAAAAGAAGTCGTCAAAGCCGCAGGTTGCGGAAAATCCAATCGCTGACATTTTTGAAAGTCGTCATCCTTCCGAGGCCGAGAAGAGCTGGGCGGAGAAAGCGCTCGCGCCCACGATCGAGAAAGCTCCGGAGCGGCCGATTGGCGCGGCAACTGGGGTAAACGTCGATGAACACGGGCACGCCCGCTTTACCACGATTTCTGGTGTCCCCATCCACCGTCTCTACACGCAAGCGGATCTTCCCGAAGACTGGAGCGAGGAAAAATATCTCGGCTACCCCGGCCAACCGCCCTACACGCGCGGCATTCACGCTACAGGCTATCGCGGCAAGCTGTTTACCATGCGCCAGTTTTCCGGCTTCGCATCGCCCGAGGAAACGAATCAGCGCTACAAGTATTTGCTCGAGCACGGCGGCGGAGGACTTTCGGTTGCCTTCGATCTACCCACACTCATGGGCTACGACTCCGACCACGCGGCGAGCGAAGGCGAGGTAGGTAAGTGCGGCGTGGCCATCGATTCGCTCGAAGACATGGAAATTCTTTTCGGCGGCATCGATCTGGAGAAGACCACGGTCTCAATGACCATCAATTCGCCGGCATCGGTGTTGTGGGCGATGTATTTGGTAGTGGCCGAGAAACAGGGTGCCGACTGGAAAAAAATTTCAGGCACGATTCAAAACGACATCCTCAAGGAATACATCGCGCAGAAGGAATATATCTACCCTCCAGCGTCATCGATGCGGCTGGTCATCGACACTTTCGAATTTGGATCGAAATTCACGCCGCGCTTCAACACGATCTCGATCAGCGGATATCACATCCGCGAGGCCGGTTCGACCGCGCTGCAGGAGCTGGCATTCACGCTGTATGACGGCGTGGAATATGTGGAATGGGCGCAGCGGCGCGGGCTCGATGTAGACGACTTCGGTCCGCGTCTCAGCTTCTTCTTCAACGCGCACAATGACTTTTTTGAGGAGATAGCAAAATATCGCGCGTCTCGAAAAATCTGGGCGCAAGTGATGCGAGACCGGTTTGGCGCGAAGAACCAGCGTACGGGGCTGATGCGCTTTCACACTCAGACCGCCGGCGTGTCACTGCCTGCGCAGCAGCCCATGAACAACATTGCACGCGTGGCGCTGCAGGCCCTGGCCGCGGTGCTCGGGGGAACACAATCGCTGCATTGCGATTCCTACGACGAGGCGCTGGCTCTGCCCACTGAAGAGGCGGCGCGCATTGCGCTGCGCACGCAGCAGATCATTGCATACGAATCGGGAGTGACGCAGACCGTCGATCCCTTGGGCGGGTCTTATTTCCTGGAGACCTTAACGCTCGCGATGGAAAAAGGCGCATTCGACTACTTTGGCAAGCTCGATGCGATGGGTGGCATGGTGAAGGCCATCGAACGCGGCTATCCACAGAAGGAAATCGCCGAGGCGTCTTATCAGTACCAGCGTGCCGCCGAGGCAAAAGAAAAGGTCATCGTAGGAGTGAACGAGTTTGTCATCGAAGAAGAGTCGCCACATATTTTGTACATCGACGAAAGCGTGGCCAGGCAGCAATCGGCCAAGCTGAAGGCGTTGCGCGCCTGGCGATCGAACGATGCGGTACGACGCTGTCTTGAGGCGCTGAAGAAGGCCGCCAGTCAGGAGCCGAAGGCAGGCGCGGATGGAAATATTTCTCCAGCAAACACCATGCCTTACATCGTAGACGCGGTACGTGCCTATGCCACCGTCGGCGAGATTTGCGAGGCGCTGCGCGAAGTATACGGAACTTACACGGAAGTAAGCATTACGTAGTAGGCAAGAAACGCACGGCGAAGGCGTTCCCGGGGTTCACGCCTGGGCAGTTGCTGCCTGGTTTCCTCTCTGATTAAATCGATTTCATGTTCGCACGCAAGATTCGGGTCGACTACGAAGACCAGGGCCAAAGGTCCTCCTGCCCGGTGAAATGGCTGGATAGCTTTTCCATGCGCAACTTTACCAATGCCAGCGTCTTTGATGATACGGTCCCGGTGTCAGACGGGCACATGGAGATCGGTACGAACGTTCCTCTGAACCAGCTTCGAGAAGCGATGGAGGACTGGTTTCGGCGCAAGAACTACCTGCCTAAAGAATCAAAGCTGGTACTGGAAGAAGTCATGCCAGTTCACTCAGACTAGCGCAATAATTTCATTCCTTTGCGCCACCCGCGAGTGCAGTTGAAGAAAACGTAGTCGAACTGGCTAATGAGATTCAGTCAATGCGGCTTGATTAGTCCCGTTTTGGTCGGGACCGTAAATAGTTTATTTGCAACCTGGCGGGGGTTGGGGGCGTCATATTCTTGTTAGGCTTGACCCTCGTGATAGGATGGCAGCCGATTTGCTTAGTCAAGCTTAGAGGTACGGATTATGAGCAGGAAATCACAGCTCACCCCCGAGTCCGGCACCAGAGAAACGCGGGGGCACTTGCCGATTGAGGGGCCATGGAGATCTTCGTCGGCGAATTTGCGGGAAATGAAGTTTCTTCGTTCCTGGCTGGTCTACGACTCGCAAATCGAGAGCGGATTCACACATCGCCGCCTCAACTGGAGGCTCGTTCTTGGTTTGGCGATTATGGTGACGGTGAGCGCAAGCTTTTGGATGGGTATTGGCCTACTCGTTGCGCATATTCGGAAGTAGTCCCGCAGCAGTTAAGTCCTGATGGAACTCTAATTGGCTCTCAGAATTATTCTTGAGCGCCACTTATATCAGCATTTACTTATCACGTAGCTACCCAACTTAAGAATTACTTATCATAGTGCAGCAGCGACATCACTTCGTAGCTCTTGAGTTTCTGGCGGCCATTCAGAAAATCTAACTCCACGACAAAGCCGAGTCCTGCAATCTCTGCGCCGAGGGAAGACGCAAGCTTAGCCGTGGCCTCGGCTGTTCCTCCGGTCGCCAACAAGTCATCCACAATCAAGACGCGCTGGCCTTTCTGTATTGCATCCTTATGAATTACTAGCGAGTTGGTGCCGTATTCGAGCGCGTAGTCGT
>Ga0307478_10000763_pt1 | contig 30995 bp, 26 predicted proteins | sample atmos_gasesECM4C_2_FD_203713 | JGI IMG/M metagenome (GOLD analysis project Ga0307478, IMG submission 203713) | Hardwood forest soil microbial communities from Morgan-Monroe State Forest, Indiana, United States - atmos_gasesECM4C_05 | ecosystem: Environmental > Terrestrial > Soil > Temperate...
CTCAGTTCCGCCCTCGAAAAAGCCGTGCGAATTAGCCGTCACTTCTGTCGCCTGACTAAAAATGCTCAAAACCTTCACCAACCTACCTACTCTCACCTTCTTCCTGAGCTCGATGCGGAACCGCTGGCCCGGAAGCTCGTCGCTTCCACTTGGGTGGTGGCGCGGGTAGAATGACATGAACGGTAGGAGCCCCGTCTTTCCGCCCTTCTCCGACTTTCGCCACTCTTTTCTCATCAACAACTTACAACGAAGGACTAACCGCTTCAAGCGATGGGCAGGTAATTCAACAGGTCAAGAAAAGGCGGCGCGATCCCCTGCGTGCGCAGGAGCACGCTAACCTGTGCCACATGTCGCGCCTCGTGAATGATCAGGTTCCATAACAGGCCATCCACCGTATAGCGCTTTCCTGGCCTGTCGTGGACACTTACTATCCGTTTCAACTCGTCGTCCGTTACCGTGGGGAGGTACGCGAGGGTGCATTTCTCCACAAGCCCCCAGTAGTCCAGCAGCGTCTCGACCGGGAAGCCCGCATAAATTGGGCCGCCCGGCGTATCCTTCAAGGCCGGAATCGTCTGCCGCACCGGCTGTTCGCGTAGGATCTCCTCCTGCAGCCAGAAGTCCTCCGTGACGGCTACGTGAAACACGAGGTCCTTGATACAGTGAAACCGCTCACCGCTCAGCAACGGGCGCGATAAGACCTCGTCCGGCACGCGCTCCAGCATGGCCCACAAGTCCCGGCGAGCGCGAACGAGGTAATCGTAGGCTTCAGAAATGTTCATTCGTCCCCCATCGAGGGCCGGCAAACTCCATCCTTTCGGCATTTCCCGCGATCATTAGAATTACTCGCTGAATAACGATTGACGTTAACTATAAAGCTCGTTCGGGGGCGGTCGAGGTTATGGTTAACCAAGCGCTACGTTTTTCCCCAACTTGCAACTTTAAACTTTCAACCTTCAACCACTTCCTCACAAGTTCCTTGCCTCTTACTTCGCTATCTCATTGCTTCGCGACTGTCGCCGTCCCGCCCGGCCATCGCAGTACAGTTCCCGCACCGGCGGCTTCTTTAGGAGCGTAGCCCATTCCAATGATGCGCGTAGGGTCCCAGATCCTGGCGGCGCGCGTGACGTAGCCGACGTCGTGGTCCTCCAAGGTGAGCGGCGTTTCCGGTTCAGGAACGACGTCGCCGGAAAAAACCAGCTGGACACGCTGCCGGTTCACGTGGCCGCGTGAGCGCACCCGCTCCACGATCTCCTGGCCCGTGTAGCACCCTTTGGTGTAGCTGATGTGGCTGTCCTGCAACCTGGCTTCGTGCGGGATTTGTTTTTCGCCAAAGTCATACCCGAACCACGGCGCGCCTTGCGCCAGCCGAGTTCCGCTCAGCGCGGCGTAGCCCATCGGCCCCCCGTCGTGCCAACGCACCGCATCCAGAAGAATCTGCCAAAGCTCCGGCAACTTTTCGCTGGCCGCGAAGAACTCCGCGCCGGGGACTCCTCCGGGAGAGCGCTTGGTAATCCAGCAGGGAAGCGATCCCACTTTTCCAGCATGAGTGGAGAGTTCTTCAAACCTCGCGAGGTCGGCGCGAGAAACTTCTTTGACAAGTGCGGCAGCCTTCGGACCTTCGAGCGCCAACGTGCCGTAACGCGGCGTCTCGTCGGTCAGCGTCACGTCGTCCATGATGATGTATTTCTCCAGCCATTCGATCAGCCGCTCGCGAATCTTGGCGTAAGAGACGCACAGGAGCCGGTCGGAATACGCATACGTTTCTAGCTCCGCGAGAATGTGGCCCTGCGGATTCAGTAGAAGGGAAATGATGCCGCGGCCTTCAGCGAGATCTTTTATGTTGTTGGTCAGGATGGCGTTGAGGTAGCGCACGCGGTCGGGGCCGCTAAAGGAAAGATAGGCGCGGTAGTTCTTGTCGATCAGCGCGACCGTGTCTCGCCCGGAGCGGTACTCGGCAGCCGCGTCGCCGAAGTAATCGGGCAAGGCGCAACCAAACCATACGCCCATCTTCGCACCGGCGGCAGCGTGCACCGCCGCGAGCGGAGTGCTCAAAGCTGTAGCTGGAGTAGCCAATGGAGCGCGTTTGCGCAACCTCCAGGATCTAGTTTAGCAAAGGGCGGGCTAGCAAGAGGAGCATTCAGCGAGTGCTGCGCTAGGTGAGGAAACGGTCCCAAGTGCAGACAAAGAGGGTAGGGCGAATCGCGCCATCTCCGATGATATACTGCCCCTCATGAGCGACGGTCGACGCGTTCTGAGTGCCGCGACGGACGGATTGATTCACATCACCATTCCGGTGGGGATGCTGCAATGCAATTGCTCGATCATCGGCGACCCCGCCACGCGCGAAGCGCTGGTGGTGGACCCGGGCGACGAAGTCACGCGCATTCTGGACCTGATCGGGCGACACCGGCTGATCGTCAAAGCCATCGTCAGCACCCACGCGCATATCGATCACGTGGGCGGCTTAAGCAAGTTGCATCAGTACACCGGCGCCCCCGTGCTGATGCACCGCGACGATTTGCCGCTCTATCAGGCGATGGACGAGCAAGCCGCGTTCCTCGGAGTGCACCCGCCGGACCTCACGGAAGTGGATCAGTTGCTGAAGGAAGGCGACATTCTGCGCTGGGGCGGCTTTGAGGCGCAAGTGATTCACACGCCGGGCCACACGCCGGGGAGCGTGTCGCTGTATTTACCACACGACGCGGGTAAAGTGACCGGCGCCGAGGCGGTGAAGAAAATTCGCGTGAGGGACGAGGCGGGCGAAGAAATCGCCATCGCCGATCTCTTGAAGAAAGCCGTCGATTCCCAAAACACGCGAGCGGAAATTCCGCTCGCTGACGAATCCGAACAGCTTTTGCCTCACGCGCCGCAGCTTTTTTCAGGAGACACTTTGTTTGCGGGGAGCATCGGACGCACCGACTTGTGGGGCGGCTCGCTGCAGCAAATCATGGATTCGCTGCGCACAAAATTGATGCACTTGCCCGACGCCACGATCGTGCACCCGGGCCACGGCCCTGTTACAACGATTGGCCACGAGCGCCAATTGAATCCGTTTTTGCAGCCGGAATAGCCATCAAGCGCGCAGCCGTTTGCAAGTTCTCAGTGTCTGCTTGCAGCGCGGCGATTTTAGTTGCAGCTTGGGAGTTGCGGATTTCCAGTTTTAATTTTCTTTCTTCTGCCGCGCGACACGCAGCTCTTCCATCACGGATTGCACCAACTCCTTGGCGTGCACCAATTCTTGGTTGATCATGCGCAGGTCCATCGCCGGAACAGTGGGATTGCGTTGGCTGGTGCAGTAGACGCCGTGCTGGCCCACGAGCACCAACGCGTTGGTCAAACGGTCCAGAGAGACCGCCAGGCGGCCGCGGTCGCGGCCAAACCTTTGTTCGTAATGCTCGAGCTCTTCCCGGTGTTCGTCAAATGCAGACTTCATCGCGCAACCTCGTTGAACTGTCGTAAAGACCGCCGCTGACCGGAGTTGCACTTCGGGCACACGCGGCTCGAAGCAAACTTTACCGCATCGCGCACGCGGAACATAATTCGCTCATGCCACGGAAGTGCCCCCAAGGCCTTCTTGTGGCGTGCGATTCAAATGCGGTAGTGGGCACCCGGTCCCTGGAGCGAGCTTGGGAAGGGATGGGGGCGGAGCAGCCAAAAAATGCGACGTTCTGATCTGGTTCAGCATAAAGAGGGACAAAAGGGCGCATCGGCGCGCACCTCTCAGATCGTTTTCGGGGAGAGGCAGCACTTGCTTCGCGTGCTTGATTCGCTGGAGGGCACGGATCTGCCGATCGCGCGCATGCAGCAGGAGCGGCGCATCCTCGAAGAATTGATTCACGCGCGCACCCGCGACCTGAATCAGATCAATACGGCTTGGGATGAAAAGATTGGATTAGTACTGAGCTCGGATGCCAAGCCGGAAATGCTGGAAAAACTGGTGAAGCAAGCGCCGGAAGAAGATTTTTATTTGCTGCGGCTTATCAGCGAGCATCCGCGCGCAAATGCGAAAACACTGAACAAGCTGGCGAAGCATCCTTACGGGGCGATTCGAGAAAACGTGGCGCGGCATCCGAACGCCGACGCCAACACGTTGACGTGGCTGAGCCGCGACCGCAGCCAGCCGCTCTGGTATCTCGTGGCATTCAATCCCAACACGCCAACACCGCTGCAGCGGCGGTTGCGCGACCGTCTGAAGCGCTTGGGCGAAAACCAACCCTCCAAATAGATTACCAGACGACCCCGCTTCGATGGACTCGGCTGCGGTCCCGTGAAACGTTGCGGCCACCAGTTCTTCTTGCCAGGGTACTTCGCAAAGAAATCGCAGCGATACCAGGCTCGCCAGGGTGGTCAATCCGCAGGAACGTGAAGTTGCCAGAACAGGAAGCTGAGCCTGTCGGTGAACTCCTCGATGAGTTTGTTGACAGGGCGGCCGCCGGAATGGCCGGACTTGGTGTCGTAAAGAAGCAAGATGGGCTGTTTCGAGCCGTTGGCGGCTTGCAGGAGTGCGGTCATTTTGCGGGCGTGGAGGGGAGCGACGCGAGTGTCTCCATCGCCAGTGACAAAAAGAGTTGCGGGATATTTCGTTCCGGCCACGACGCGGTGATAAGGAGAGTAGGCGTAGAGATATTTGAATTGCTCGGAATTTTCAGAGCTGCCGTACTCGGAGACCCAATAAGGGCCGTCGAGGAACTTCTGGAAGCGCAGCATGTCCAAAAGCGGATAAGCACAAACGACGGCCCTGAACATCTCGGGGTGCTGGGTGATGGCGGCGCCCATCAGCAGCCCGCCGTTGCTTCCGCCCGTGATGGCGAGCCGAGAGGTGGTGGCATATTTGTTGGCGATCAAGTATTCAGCGGCCGCAAAGAAGTCATCGAAGACCGTTTGCTTTTTCTCGAACATGCCGGCGCGATGCCATTCCTCGCCGAATTCACCGCCACCCCGAAGGTTGGCCTCGGCGACGATTCCACCATGCTCAACCCAGACGACCAAGAGCGGCCAGTAAAACGGAGTGGAGCTCAGGTCGAAGCCGCCATAGCCAGTGAGAAGAACAGGATTCGAACCGTCCAGCTTCAAACCTTTCTTGTGAAAGAGAAACATGGGAATGGGAGTTTTGTCCTTGGCGGGATACCAGACCTGCTCGATCGCGAATGCCGCCGAATCGATTTGCGCTTTGTCCTTGGCCCAGACGTCGGACTTGGCCTCCGTGACATTGTAGTGAAAGATGGCAGGGGCAAGGTCAAAGGACTCGAACGAAAAAAAGAGTTCCGGGCTTGCCCAACGCCCCGACACGGCGCCCACGGTGCCGAGAGAGGGAAGCGGAATGGAGGACTGCACCTTGCCATCTTCGCCGAAGACCTTCAGTTCGGAAGCGGCGTTGTGGGTGTACTGGCCGATGAGCTTTCCGCCGGCAACGGCAATGGTTTCCAGATGAACGCCGGTCTCCGGAATCACTTCTTTCCAGTGCTCGCGTTGTGGAGTAGCAAGGCTGGTGGAGAACACGTGCCACAGGGGCGCGTTCCAGTTGTTCAAGATGAAGAGGCGGTCACCGGCGAAGGTGGGGAAAAAGAGTGACTTCTGGCTACTGACGGCGGCCACGACCGCGCCATCTTCTTTCAGGTTCTTGACGTAGATTTCCGTCTGTTCGGACCCCGAACCAAATATGACTAGATAGAGGAGATAGTTGCCGTCTTCGGATAGTTGCGGGACGAGGATTCTGTCTTTACCGAGATCCTGGCCGAAAATCATCCGGTCCTTGGCGGGGTCGTCGCCCATGTGATGAAGGAAGGCGCGAGGTCCATCGGGCGTCACAAAAGAATAGTAGACGGTCTGGTTGTCCGGCGCGGGTTCGACAGCGAAGTACTGCCCTTTTCTAAAGGCATCCCCGAGAGTTTTTTTGGTGTCCACTTCCAAGACGCGGAGAGTGATTTCGTCCTGGCCACCATCGCGGCGGCCGTAGAAGACGAATCTGCCATCGCGGCTGACGTTTTCCAGAGTAACGCTGGCGGAGTGATCGGCGCTCCAGGGAAGGGGATCAATGAGAACTTCCTCGGGCGCATTCAGGCCGCGGCGAATGTAGAGAAGAGAAAGATCCTGGTCGGCGGGATGCTTGCGGTAAAAATAGCGGCCGCCGCGTTCGATGGGTGGCTCGAAGGAATCGGTGTGGAGGAGATCACTGAGACGTTTGGAAAGTTGCGCGCGGCCGGGAAAACTGGAAAGCGCTGCTGCTGTGCACTTCTGCTCGGCGTCGATCCAGGCGCGGGTCTCCGGGCTGTTCTGGTCTTCCAGCCAGCGATAGGGGTCAGGGACGACCGTGGCGCCGTAGGTATCCTTGACGGAATCGATTCGCGCCGTGGGCGGACACTCTGCGGCGGGAGCAGGTTCTTCGGCAAGCGCTAGGTTAAGGACGTTGAAGCTCATCCCAAGGAGGAGGGCTCGAAGCGCGATCCAGCGCGCGAGCCGTGCGGATTCCCATGGACCGCGCAAAATACAGTTCCATCTCGTTTTCACGTTTCCTCCTTGTATTTACGGGAAAGCGGATAATATCACCGAATCTCCAGCGGAGCGGGGGCCCTTCAATAGTAGAATCGCCCGGAACGAGTTTGGCGGGACCGATTCGTAATCTCCGAGGGAGCATGGCGGCGAACGACACTCCGACTACGGGTGTGATTCTATTTCTGCGCCAGTTTCGCCTGCGTGTGCCGTTTTTATCCGCGGTGTTGATGGTGCCGTGCCTATGGCACCGGCGCATGGAAGCGGGCGATCTGGCAAGCCATGTTTATAACGCGTGGCTGGCACAGTTGATTGCCAAGGGACAAGCGCCCGGGCTTTACATCGTCGGGCAATGGAACAATGTCTTGTTTGATGTGGCGCTCGAACGGATGGCGAATCTAGTTGGCATCGCGGCGGCGGAGAAGATGGTCGTGTCGATTTGCGTGCTCGTGTTTTTCTGGGGAGTTTTCGCTTTTATTGCGGCGCTTACCGGGCCATGGCCGTGGTTTCTTACACCGTCGATCGCCATGCTCGCTTACGGCTATTCCTTCAGCATGGGATTCATGAACTATTATTTGTCGCTCGGGCTGGCTTGCTGGGGGCTGGCGATTTTGTGGCGAGCGCGGAGGGGCGATTGGATTACCGGCGCGGTGTTCGGCGTTCTGGCGATACTGGCGCATCCCATTGGTTTTCTTTGGATGATCGGCGCGCTGGCGTACGGGAAAGTCCGCGAGAAGATGCCGGGCTGGTGGAAATTGGCGCTGCCGCTGGCGGCAGCGCTGGCATTCGCGGCGGTGCGCTGGTATGCGGCGCATCGGCCTTCGCTTTTTGCTGATTGGGATCGCGGACCGTTTTATTTTTACAATGGCGCGGATCAGCTGTGGCTTTATGGGCGGCGTTATTTCTTTCTCGCCGGCGCCGCACTCTTGGTTGGCGTCATGGGTGCGGCGGTCGAGCTGTATCGATGGCGTCGTGAAGGTTCTTCTGGGAAACCATTCGCACTGCCACTGGAGTTGTATGCGGTGACATTTTACGCGACGGCGCTGCTGCCCGAGAATCTGCGGCCGTCCGTTAACGGCGGATGGATTGGGCTTCTCAGCTCCAGGCTTACAACCATCTCCGCCATTTTCGGCTTGTGCATTCTGGCGACCATGAAGCCGAGAAAATGGCAGCTCGCCGGTTTCAGCGCTTGCGCCCTGGTTTTCTTTTCGTTTCTCTATCAGGACACGGGCTGGCTGAACCGGCTGGAAGCCAACGCGGAAAACTTAACGCGGGATTTGCCTGCCGGAACACGAGTGCTCGTCACGGCTCGGGCTCCGGCGGATTCGCGGATCGCGTTTATCGGGCACGCGATCGAGCGCGCTTGCATCGGGCATTGCTTCAGCTATGCGAATTATGAGCCTGCTTCGCGGGAATTCCGCGTGCGCGTTCAAAAGGGAAGTCCGGCGGCCACTTCCTCCACCGATGACGCTGAGGACATGGCGTCCGGGGAATATCAAGTGGATGACACGGATCTTCCCATGAAGCAGATTTATCAATGCGATGAGAAAGATTTTACGAAGTTGTGCATCCGCGACCTCGCGGCCGGGGAAACCAACGGCCGGCTTAGCGTCAAAATTCCTTCCCGCTGAAATTGCGGCCGATATCAGGAAACAGGCTGGCGCGCCGCCGAATTTGTGATAAGTTTCTTCTGGCCGGCCCCGGAAACTTCAAACCAGCGGAAACGAGCAACTTTCCTTAAGTGAGCCTCATGAGAAAACGGAACCGCAGGGACTTTCTGCAAACTTCCACCGGAGCTTTGGCGGCGGCGCTGAGCCCCGGGGGCCAAGCGTCACGAGAGCGAACGACTGCCGAGGAGTTTTCATCGGAAGGCGCCGCAGCAAAGATGGCTTCAACGATCGCAGCGAACGAAGGCAAGAAGCCGCTGCGGCTGGGCTTGATCATTGGGATTGCCGGAGACCCGGACGCGGCCATGGCCAAGGTCCACGATTTGGGCCTGCCGACTTGCCAGGTTTTCCTGGAGGTGATCGAAGCGGAGCTCGCCGGCCGCTTGCGTCAAGCGCTGGACAAATACCAGATTGAAGCCACGGCGCTCGTGGTTGGCGGACCGGGGAAGGAAGTTTGGGACTTTTACGAAGGGCCGCTGACCGTCGGGCTAGTGCCGCGAGAAACGCGAGAAGCGCGCATGGCGCACATCAAGAAAGCTTCGGACTTCGCCAAGCAATGCGGCATCGACGCGGTACAAACGCACTGCGGATTCATTCCCGAGAATCCTAATGACGAGGTTTACAAGGAAACCGTCGCGGCGGTGCACGAAGTGGCGGGATATTGCAAACAGAACGGCCAGCACTTCCGTTACGAAACCGGGCAAGAGACGCCCATCACGCTGGTCCGCGCCATCCAAGACGCGGGGTTGGACAATCAGGGCGTGAATTTCGACCTCGCCAATCTGATTTTGTACGGCAAGGCCAATCCGGTGGATGCCATCGAGCTACTGGGCCCGTACATTCAGGGAATTCATGCGAAAGACGGATTGTGGCCCACGAACGCGAGGGACCTTGGGCGGGAAGTTCCTATTGGCAAGGGCAAAGTGGATTTTCCGCGAATCATCGCGCGGTTGAAGGAGATGAACTATCGCGGCGCGGTCACCATCGAACGGGAAATCTCTGGTCCGCAGCAAATGGAAGACGTGCGCGCGTCGAAGGTTTATCTTGAAAAGCTGATCGGATAGCTGCCGCGCCGAGAGAGAAGCCGGGCGGCACAAAGAAAGGGGGATGTATGTCAGAAGGCAAAAAAGAGCGGCCGAGCAATTCTGAAAAAGTGGATCGCAGGAAATTCCTGGGCGCGGCGGCGGCAACGGCGGGAATTATGTTCATCCGGCCGGAGCTGGTGCGCGGTACGGAGGCAAATTCGGCGGTTCGCGTGGGGCTGCTGGGGTGCGGGGGGCGCGGCACCGAAGATGCGAGCAATCTGATCGATACGGGCGGGGCGCGCGTGGTGGCGCTGGCCGATCTGTTTCAAGATCAATTGGATAAAGCGCGAGAGGTCTTCAACAAAATGCAACAGGAGAAAGGCTACGCGGCGCTGGACGCCTCGCAACTTTTCCTGGGGCCGCGCGCGTTCCAGCAAATGGCGGGGTCCAAAGAAGTGGACGCTGTGGTGATTGCCACGCCCCCCTATTTTCATGCCGAACATTTGGAAGCTGTCGTCGCGGCGGGGAAACATGTCTATTGCGAGAAGCCCGTGGCCGTGGATGTGCCGGGGGCCATGAGGGTCATGGACATCGGGAAGCGCGCGGAAGGGAAGTTGAGCCTGGACGTGGGCTTTCAGATCCGCGATTGCCCGCCGTTCGTGGAACTGGTGCGGCGCATCCATGGCGGAGCGCTGGGCAAAATCATTTGCGGCGAAGCGCACTACTTTTCCGGCTACATTGACCGGCCAGCATGGCCCGATGCTGCGCCGGCGGAACGACGATTGCGCAATTGGCTGTATGACCGCGTGCTCTCGGGAGACATCATCGTGGAGCAGAACATTCACGTGATCGATATTTGCAACTGGGTGCTCGAAGCACATCCGCTGAAAGCTTCGGCAAGCGGCGGGAGGCAAGGGCGTCCTGCGGATGGAGACGCTTATGGAAATTACAACGTGCTGTTTCACTATCCGGAAGGAGTGGACATCACGTTTAGCTCGACGCAAGTTTCCAAGGGCTGGTGGGAAGTGACGGAGCGCTTTTTTGGAACGCGGGGCACTTCGCAGTCTCCCTACACCGGGCCGCTGGGGATTTGGGGAGAGGAGCCGTGGCAGGCGGAGGGCTCCATTGCTAAGGACGCGGGGCAGGCGGCGTTTTCCGCGACGGGGAAATTCACGTCCAACCTGGAATTTGCCGACCGTGAGAAGAAGAAGGCCTTTGTGGACAGCATCGTCAGCGGGAAATTCCACAATCAAGCAGCGGCCGGCGCCGAGTCGGCGCTTTCCTGCATGATGGCGCGTACGGCGGCTTATACGGGGCGCGAGGTGAGTTGGGAAGAGACGCTGAAGTCCAAGGAAAAGTGGGATGCCAAGTTGGACTTGAACAAATTGCGCTGAGCGAGGTCTGCGCTGGCGGGTGAGGTGGGTATGAGCAATCCATCGCGGCGTGAATTTCTGAAATCCACTGCGACGACGGTTTTTTCGGCGGGAGTTGGTTTGTGGGGAGGAGCGGAGTTTTTTTCGTCCGCCAGCGCTTCGGGCGTTGTGCCGGGGTCTCCTAGGCCGGCACCGTCGCCGATCAAAAAAGGCTTGGTCTTCGACATGCTGCCCGCCAAGCTCAGCTTTCGGGAGCGCATGAAAATGGCCAGGGACACGGGATTTGAGGTGGTGCAAGCGCCAACCACACCCGATGAACAAGCGGCGGAGGAGATTAAAAAAGCCGCGGACGACGCCAAGGTGCGCATCGACTCGGTGATGAATATGGACCATTGGAAGTACCCGCTTTCGTCGGGCGATCCGGCAGTGGTGGAGAAGAGCTTGGCCGGGATGCGCACTTCGCTCCACAACGCCAAGCTCTGGGGGTCGGACGCGGTGCTGCTGGTTCCCGCGGTCGTGAATCCCGAGACTTCCTATCGCGACGCTTGGACCCGTTCGCAAACGCAGATTCAGAAGCTGCTGCCTCTCGCCGAAGAGTTGCAAGTTGTGATCGCCATCGAAGAAGTGTGGAACAAGTTTCTACTGAGCCCGCTGGAAATGGCGAACTACATCGCTGCATTTCAAAGTCCGTGGATCCAGGCGTGGTTCGACGTGGGGAACGTCGTGCTTTACGGATATCCGCAGGACTGGATTCGCACGCTGGGGAAGGGCATCGCCAAAGTGCACCTGAAGGACTTCAAGCGCAAGAAAGACGGCTTCGAGTGGGTGAATCTTGGCGACGGCGACGTGGACTGGGAAGCCGTGCGCCAGGCCTTTCACGATGTTGGTTACTCGGGCAGCGCGATTTGCGAACTTGAGGGTGGCGAGGAAGCCTACTTGCGCGACGTGAGCCGCCGCGTGGACCGTTTGTTGCTGGGCCGGGCCTAAGCGCGACCGGAAAAGACAAATTGGCTCTTGCGGCAGGCCAATATCTGGTAGAATTGGCCGAGGGTGAGAGACAATGCTTCCACTCCATCTCCAGCCACAGAGCCACGTTCCGCTGTACATCCAACTTCGTGACCAGCTGCGCGCCCTGGTGCATGCGGGTGACTTGCGCCCGGGCGACCGCATCCCGGCCAGCCGTGAACTTGCCACCATGCTCGGTGTTCATCGCACCACCGTGGCGAACGCTTACGCCGAGCTGGAATCAGAAGGGCTAATTCAGGGCCACGTGGGACGCGGAACATTCATCAAAGGGCATGGCAACGGATTGCAGATTACGCCGCCGGCGCCTCCGGTGTTAAATGGAAACGGGGGCATCCGGTGGGAGTTGCTGTTCGCGGATGAACGGGGAGAAGAGGTTCTCAGCCGGCTGACTGCGAATGTTCCAGAAGACGCGCTTTCCTTTGTCATGGCGCGTCCCGCCGAAGAGTTCTTCCCGATCGAGGAGTTGCAAACGTGTGTGAACGCCGTGCTGCGGCGCGAAGGCGCCGAAGTGCTGAATCTTGGCCCGTCGGATGGCTATCCCCCTTTGAAAGAGGCGCTGCTCGAGCTACTGCATCACGACGGCATTGCCGCCAAAGATGAAAATCTGCTCATCACCGATGGCTGCCAACAGTCGTTCGATCTGATCAGCAAAGCCTTTGTAAGGCCGGGCGATACCGTGATTATGGAAAACCCGACTTATCCGGGCGCGGTGGCGATCTTTCATGGAGCGCGAGCGCGGTGCTTGAGCGTTCCGATGAATACCCAAGCGGAACCGCAGAAGCCGCTAGGGATCGATCTGGAAGCGCTGGAGGCGACGCTGGCGGCCAATCGCGTGAAGCTCATCCTGCTTACGCCGGACTTTCACAATCCGACGGGAACTTCGATGCCGCTGGCTTCGCGGCGCAAGTTGCTGGAGCTGGCCGGGCGGCACCAGGTGCCGGTTGTCGAAGATCATATCTACGCGCGGCTGCATGCGCGGGAGGAACGCATCCCTTCGCTGAAACAATTGGACCGCTCGAACCTGGTCATCCACATTGACAGCTTCGCGAAAGTGGCATTCCCGGGACTGCGCGTGGGATGGATTGTCGCTCCGGCAACGGCGATGGAACGCCTGCGCGTGGTGAAGCAAACCACCGATCTGCATACCGACCAACTAGCGCAAGCGACGCTCGCGGAATTTTTGCGGCGAGGACTCTTTAGCAAACATGTCGCCAAGATGCGCAAAGTTTATGGAGCGCGTTTGGCGGCGCTCGACGAAGCGCTGCGCAAGCACATGCCCGAAGGCGCACGCTGGACCAAGCCGGAGGGCGGGATGTGTCTATGGCTGGAGCTGCCGCCGGGTTTCGACGCCAGCGAATTGCTGATCCATGTGAAAGAGCGCGGGGTGCTGTTTGCGCCGGGACGCTACTTCTACGTGCAAGCACCGTTGCCCAATACGTTGCGGCTGGGGTTTGCGAGCCTGGATGAAAAGCAGATTGCCCGCGGAGTGGCTACGCTGGCGGAACTGTTGAAGATTGAAATGCGCAAGCGGCAGCGCGGGGTCCGGAGGGCGGAGCGCAGCCGCGTGGCGCTGGTGTGAAGAAGTAGAAGAAGTAAATGAGGTAAAGGAAATAAAGGAATATGGGCGAGGGGGCGAAAGCTTTGAGCGCAACAATAACGCTGGCACCGAATCCGAGCAACAAGTGCTTCGGCTGCGGCGGGGACAATCCCGGCGGAATGAAGCTGACGTTTGAACAAGACAATGTTAACCGGCGGATTGTGGGACGGTTCGTTTTGGGCGAAAGATATCAAGGTGGTGGAGGATTTGGGCACGGCGGAATCATCGCCGTGCTGCTGGACGAAGCCATGGGCAAGGTCTCCCGGTTTCGCGGGGTTCGCGCGGTGACGGCGGAATTGACGGTGGAGTACTTGAAACCCGTCGACGTCACCAAAGAGATTGAAGTAGAAGGCCGCGAAACGGAGATGAACGGAAGAAACATTTTTATGATCGGGGAAATTCGCGATATGACCGGGATGGTACTAGCGCGTGGCAAGGCGAGATTCGTAGTCATCGGGCAAAAGTGAACTGGCCGGGAAAAGTTTTGACGCAAGAGAGACCGCCCGGAATTTCAAGGACGAGAGGAGAAGTGCCATGGACGTGAAAAAGGTGAATGGCAGCGGCAACGGCAGCAAGGGCTCGCATGAGTGGCGCGTGAAAGTCGGCCTGGCGGAGATGCTCAAGGGCGGCGTGATCATGGACGTCACCAACGCCGAGCAAGCGAGAATTGCAGAGAAAGCCGGTGCCTGCGCGGTGATGGCGCTGGAGCGCGTGCCTTCGGATATTCGCAAAGAGGGCGGAGTGGCGCGCATGGCCTCGATCAAGGTCATTCGCGAAATTATGGCCACGGTGACTATTCCGGTGATGGCCAAAGTGCGCATCGGGCACTTTGCGGAAGCGGAAGTGCTGCAGGCGCTGGAAGTGGACTTCATCGACGAGAGCGAAGTACTGACGCCCGCCGACGAAGAGAATCACATCTGGAAACACGATTATCGTGTGCCGTTCGTTTGCGGCGCGCGCAACCTGGGGGAAGCGCTGCGGCGCATCGGAGAGGGTGCGGCCATGATTCGCACCAAGGGCGAAGCCGGCTCTGGAAACGTGGTGGAAGCGGTACGGCACATGCGCGCGATTGTCAGCCAGATGAAAAAACTGACGACCATGCGCGACGACGAGTTGATGCGCGAAGCGAAGGAACTGGGCGCGCCGCTCGAACTGGTTCGCCAGATCGCCAAAACTGGCAAGCTGCCGGTGCCGAATTTTTCGGCCGGGGGAATTGCGACTCCGGCGGATGCGGCGCTGGTGCGTCGACTGGGCGCGGAAGCGGTCTTTGTTGGGTCGGGCATCTTCAAGTCCAGCGATCCGGAAGTGCGAGCAAAAGCAGTGGTGAAAGCGGCGACGCATTTCGAGGATCCCAAGATCGTGCTCGAAGCACATGAAGAGCTCGGCGAAGCCATGCGCGGACTGGACGTGCGGCAAATGGAAGAGAAGGACATGTTGTCGACGCGGGGGTGGTAAGCGCTTCAGAAGTTTCTTCAGCCTGGGATGCGCTGAAACGCGCCCCTACAAAGAAGAATTGGAGTCAACGAAGTGAAGATTGGGATTTTGGCGGTACAGGGAGACTTTCAAGCGCACGCGGCGATGTTGGCGCAACTCCATGCGGAATCGGTGGAAGTGCGCACGCCGGCGGGTCTCGACGGCTGCGACGGATTGATATTGCCGGGTGGCGAGAGCACGACGCAGCTGCAGTTCCTACAGGAAGAGGGACTGGCAGAGGCCATCCAGAAATTCGCGAAGCAGGGCGGAGCGATTTTCGGGACGTGCGCGGGAGCAATTCTCCTGGCGACGGAAGTCGAAAACCCCCAGCAGGACTCCTTGAAGCTCCTGGACATGACCGTCCTGCGAAATGGCTACGGGCGGCAAATCGCCAGCGACGTGGTGAGCGGCCCGACGAAACTGAAGCAGCAGCCGCTCGAGATGGTTTTCATTCGCGGCCCGATCATTGAGAGGGCCGGACCGGGCGTCGAGGTGCTCGCGGAGTACGCGGGGAAGCCCGCGCTGGTCCAGCGGGATCATATCCTAGCGGCCACCTTTCATCCGGAATTGACAGACGACACCACGGTGCATCAACATTTCCTAAGTCTCGTCGCGGCAGGAACGAAGTAAGCGCCGGGCACGCAAAGTCCTAATCGTGGGAAAAGAAAAGAAGGCAGACGCCGGCCCCCGGCGGTCGAGCCGTACCAGGGTGCTCTTTGTGTGCGTGGGGAACGCTTGCCGGAGTCCCATGGCCGAAGCCATTGCCCGCTATGACGCTGCCGACGTGATAGAAGCCTCCAGCGTGGGATTGCGTCCGTTGGGCTCCATCGCCGAGCAAACGAAGCAGACGCTGCTTCTGAATGGCTACCGCGCAGAAGGACTGAGTTCCGATGCGCTGACCCGCGAGGCCGCTAGTGCGGCGGATATCATCATCAATATGACCGGCAAACCCCGGGAAGAAAATTTTTGGGAACCGGAAAAAGTGGAAGACTGGATGGTCGAGGATCCCTATGGTGGCACGCCAGAAACGTATCAGAGAGTGTTCGAGGGCATCAAAAGACGCGTGCACCAGCTGGCGCTGGGCCTCAGAGAAAAGCGTGAGAGTCACCGAGCGGTGAAATAGGAGCGGCCTTGCGGCGAGAAAAAACCAGCGTATCGCAAGAAGATTATCTGAAGGCCATCTGGGAAATGCTGGAAGAGAACCAGACACCCATCAGCGCGCGGCTTGCGGAAGAGTTGAAGGTGACACCACCGGCGGTGACAGCCGCTTTGAAGCGCATGACGCGCGACGGACACGTGCGCGTGGAACGCAGCGGGCAAATCGATCTGACGCTGAAAGGCCGCAAGCGCGCCGAACATCTCGCCCTGAGGCACCAACTGGCGGAGATGCTGCTTACCGAAGTGATCGGACTATCCTGGGCGAAAGCGCACGACGAAGCCGAGCAGCTGGAACACGCCATTTCTCCGGAAGTGGAAGCGCTGCTACTCAAACGATTCGGAGACAAGAAGAGCTGCCCGCACGGCGTGCCCATGCGCGGAGGAATCGCGCAGCTTCGCAAACAGGGCGCCGTGCTGCTGGCTGATTTGCGGGCCAAGGAAGCAGGCGAGATTGTTTGCGTGTACGAAAAGGACGCGCAATTTCTGGAATTCCTTGAGGGATTGCACCTGCGACCGTCGACAAAGGTGGAAGTGCTGAAGCGCGAGTACGATGAAACCATGACGCTGCGTTCCCATGGGAAGACCATGCACCTCGGGAAGCCGGCCACCAGCCGCATTTGGGTGCGACGACGGTAGCGCCTGAGCGCGGAGTTTTAAGTTGTTAGTCTTTAGTGGAATCCTTTGGGATCTCCAGACTGGCGTAGCTGTAAGCCAAGCGGCAGCTGAAGCTGCTGAACCCGCGTGAGTTCGAAGTTTTAGAGGCCGCCTAAGCCACTACGCATAATAGGAGGCCAGCATGGTGCTTTCCCTTACGGGGAAGTATTCGCTGCTTCTAGAGATGCGCGAGAACTTCGACACCACGGAAGCGTCCAGCCAGCCATTCTGGGCTTCGCGACAAAGGGTTTCGCACGCGTCTTCGGGAGGAAGGGCGCTCCGATAGGGCCGGTCCGTGGTCAACGCATCATAGATGTCCGCGACTTGCAGAATTCTCGCCTTCAGAGGAATGTCTTTGCCGCGAAGGCCATCCGGATACCCGCTTCCGTCCATTCTTTCATGATGATGCCGGATGACGGGAAGGATCGGACGAAGGGACTTGAGAGGCTTGCAAATGTTTTCTCCCGTGATGGGATGCTCCCGCATAATTCTTCGTTCTTCCGCGTTCAGAGGACCGGGCTTTAGAAGGATGGGTTCCGGTACGTTAATTTTGCCGATGTCGTGAAGCCAACTTGCGATGCGGAGTTCGTGCAGGTCTTCTTCACCGAGACCGAAGCTTTCTCCCAATTGCTCCGAGTAGTCTAGGAGACGATCCGAGTGGCCGTTACGCATGTTCTTGGTCGAATCAACGCTCCGTGCCAAGGCGAACACCCGGGACTTTGCTTGCTCTTCCAGGTACACGTTGCGGCGCAAGAGTCTGGATGCGCCCCAGGGCGTCCGAGAGTGTTCTAGGAGCAGCCCAAATATCCAAGGCGCCGGCTGCCCGCCCGCGATAAATGTCCCATGGATCCGGCGAGGGCTTCACCAAGACAACCGGCGCCAGCTGATGGAGAGGATCGTTCTTGATCTGACGGCAAAGCGCCCAGCTGGCGATGTCCGGCAAGCTATCGTAGAGCAGGACTAAATCCGGCCGCATTTCGAGGCAGACGCTGGTGCTTACCGAGTGTCCAAAACGAGATCTCCGTAAGTGACTAAGAAATTTGATTTTGCGGACGTGGATGGCGAGAGGCGGTGGGAGCACTAGGAAGAATTTTCATGGGACCTTGCCGTGTTTACCTGACGAGACCCTTTCCATCCTCCCTTACGAGCTTTGTTCGCCGCCTAGAATGGTGGGCTCAAGAAACAATATAAGACGGTTCGCTGAATCTAGTAAGCTCTGGCGAAGATGGAAGCGTGAATTCGTCGCCGAGCGGCGTCCTGGAGCGTCAATTGCCCCGCGGTAATTTTCATGGGAAATGGTTTGAGCATCTCCTCGAGGCAAAAGCGCAAGGATGCCGTTTCTTTTTCGCTTCGCCCTTGTGAAAGCACGGTGACGTAGACATTTAACAAAACAAACGCGGGGGACGCGGTCAGAAGGTTGGCGCACGCGCCCAGCAATTCCGGGAGCGACTCGTCCAGTTTCCAAATCTGGCCATGCGGACCGCGGCCGAAGCGGGGCGGATCGAGAATTAGGGCGTCATAGCGATTGCCGCGGCGCGCTTCGCGGTGGACGAATGTCAACGCGTCTTCCACAATCCAGCGGATAGGACGCTCGAGCAGTTCCGACAAAGCCTGATTCTCGCGGGCCCAGCCGACTGCTTTCTCGGAAGCGTCCACGTGGGTCACTTCCGCACCGGCCGCAGATGCCGCCAGCGTTGCCAATCCGGTATGGCCGAACAAAGACAGGGTTCTCACGGGCCGAGAGGTTCGCCTTGTCACTTCTGCTATCCAATCCCAATGGCATGCCTGGTCGGGGAATACGCCTACGTGGCCGGAGGGAGCAGGCTGTACCCAGAACCGCAAATTGTTGCGCTCGATCGCCCAGCGTTGAGGAAGGGACTTCGAGAATTTCCATTCACCTTGCTGCCCGATGCCAGTTTTCCTGAACTCACCGTCCGCCGACTCCCAACGGGCGGCCGCGAGGGCGGGTAACCACTTCGCCTGGGGTTCGCTACGGATGAGAGTAAATTCGCCGAAGCGCTCGAATTTTTTGCCGTTCCCGCTGTCGAGCAATTCGTAGTCCGACCATTGCGGTGAGAGCACCTCCAAGTTGCGCGTCATTTTCTCTCGTCGAGGAGGGCTTTGAGGCGTGCGTAGCCGGCGCGGCTGACGGGCAGTCGAGTGCCGTCGCCGAGAATGGCCAAGCGGCTGTCCTTGCCGTAAGGCTCGATGCGCACGACGCGTTCCAGGTTGACGATGTAGGAGCGGTGGATGCGCACGAAGTTGTCCGGATTAAGACCGGCTTCGAGGCCGGCGATGGTTTGCTGCTTGAGATGTTTTTTTCCTTGAGTGGCTAGAGCGACGTAGTCGTCCTGGGCCTCGGCGTAGTCGAGCTTGGCCACGGGGATTAGCGTGACTCTGGTGCCGTCTTTTACCACCAGGCGCTCCAGAAATTGTTGCGGCGGGCGGGCCGCAGCCGCGAGTTCCTGCGCTGAAGGCATTTTTTCACCGAGCCGGCCTTTGGCTCTTTCCACTGCCGCGTCAAAGCGCTCCCGGCCGATAGGCTTCAAAAGATAGTCGACGGCGTGGACGTCGAAGGCGCGCATCGCGTATTGATCGTAGGCGGTCACAAAGATAACGGGGACGTCCGTGCCAATCAGTTCGAGGACATCGAAGCCTGTCAGCTTGGGCATCTGCACGTCGAGAAAAATCAAATTAGGTTTGTGTTCGGCGACGGCTTTCAGGGCTTCCATGCCATTCGCGCATTCGGCGGCGACGGCAATCTCCGGATGGGATTCGAGAAACTCGCGAATCACGTGGCGCGCGAGCTCTTCGTCGTCGACGATGAGCGCTTTCCATCGTTTGTCCGGCGAGTGGCTCACGCGCTTTCCCCGCTTTCGGCCGGCAGGGACAGACTGACTTGAAAGAGCTCGCCTTCCGTGTTTACGCGAAGGCTGGCATCCTTTCCGTAGCGGGCCTCCAGACGTCGCTGCACGTTTTCGAGCCCCCTGCCTCCAGACCGCCGAGGCGGAGCTTCCGGGTCCCATGAATTTTCGACGACAATCGCCAACCGGCCGTTTTGCCGCTCCGCGGCGAGGCGGATCTCGCCGCCTTCGGGAAGACTGGCGATGCCGTGTTTGACGGCGTTTTCGACGAGCGGCTGGAGCAAGAGAGGCGGCAGCAAGCACGTTTTGGAATCTTCCTGGATGGTTTCCTGCATCCTCAAGCGGTCGCCAAAACGGACTTTTTCAATGGCCATGTATTTTTCAAGCAAATCCAATTCCTCGGAAAAGCGCACCGCGGTTTTCTCGCCCAACCCCAGGGTCAAACGCAAGAAGTCACCGAGTAAAACGCACATTTCGCGCGCACGAGATGAATCGATGCTGGTCAAAGCGCTGATGGAATTCAGGCTGTTGAACAGGAAATGCGGATTGATCTGGGCTTTCAAGGCTTTTAGCTCTGCGTCGCGCGCCAGAATATTCACTTCCATCATGCGAGCTTCCGCTTGTCGCGAGGCCTCCAACGAGAGAATCACGTAGTGCGAGGCTACGGCGAGGGAGTAAAGCAGATATCCGGCACCGAACAGAATCGGGGCCTGTGGAGCGAAGCGCCGGTCCAGCCCCTGAAACGCGGATGTCTTCCCTAGGAATGCCACCAATACCCAGCCTAGCCCCATCCAGAAATAGCTAACGAGCGCCGCAGCCAGGGTGTGCACACCGATGAGGCGGAGCGCGCTTTCGCCCCGGATGGGAAGGCTCTTGGCGGTATACCAAGCGGACAGACAGATGAACGCGTACAGCACGCAAAGCGGGACCACAATGAGAGCGGATTCCAGCCAAGTGAGATTGCCGCCAGCGGACATCAAAAGGACCACAATCGCCGCCAGGGGAATCCATCCCAGCAGGTAGAGTCCCAGTCGGTTGCGTGTGAGTAGCGGGTGCATCGGACGGGCTCAGTTCTTGATTTCCAAGCCGCCAAAGATGACGGCGCCCGTGATCACCAGAGTTTTGAAATTGGAACTCGCAGGGTCATTCCCGCGGGCGGTTCGCGTTTTGTCTTCGACGCCACCGAAAATGGGCGCGCCGCGAAACGCTACTTGCCAGGAGGGAGGCACGCGAACTTCGACGCCGCCGAAGATGGCGGTGATCGCCAAAGTGGCCTCGTTCGCCACCATGTTGGCCTCGGTCAGATCCAGTTCGATGCCACCAAATATGGCGGTGACATCGCCGCCTTGAAAATCCTGGCTGGTCATGCGGCGCTCCAGGCCTCCGAAGACGACGGCCTCGTTCAGTGTGGTGCGGGGATCGCCTGCTGCCGACGTAGTGGCGGCTGGTTTAGAACTCCGCTGAAAGGAGCCCCACATGACATAAAGGCCGAAGGCGATGAGCATCATGGGCCAAAGCGTAGCCCAGCCAAAGTGGGTGATACCCAATTGATTGAGCTGCAGAATAACGCCCGCAATCATTACGAGTATTCCCCAGGCGCGGCGCTGGGATAGGAAGTGCATCAGGCCGGCTAAGACCACGAGCAGGGGCCAGAAGCGCCCGAGGTTGGAGAGGATTCCCAGTTGATCGAGCAGAAAGGCCAATCCGACCAAAATTAAGATCAGGCCCCAAACCATGCCTGGGACGCCTCGGCCCTTGAGGCCAATGCCGACCACCATGGGAGTATGCCGCAAGCCCTGCTTATCATCGCGTCCCAAACTGGCATGAATGCGGTCATGAATCTGGTCGCGAAGGTCATCCGCGAACTTCTTGGGGTCGAACTTGCGCTCGTCGCTCACAGACTTCTCCAGTCATTTCCGGTGGACCAAATCTGTTTCATAAGACTCATCGTTAAGCCCTCTTACCTGAAGTGGCGACCATTGCGGACTTCACGGGCCGCCCTTGAGCCGCGCTCTTCAACAGCATGGCTCCGGCCGTGACCGGGATCAGCGGCCAGAATGATACCAAGAGATGTAGGACACTGGAGGAAAACCCGGCGTGGTCGAACGTGTAGGCTTGCACGGCGTGCCATCCCGCCAGGCCGATTGCCGGAAGAATGATGGAATTTCCCGCGGGCGCGCCGATGACGTCGCTGACTTGGGCGGCTAATCCATCCAGATTGACGAACAGCAAGAAAAGCCCGAGAACGAGAATACCCGCGCCTGTTAGGGATTTCATACTCTTAGAAGCCGTCTGCCGGGCTGCCATGTTGTCCTCCAGAAGGGCCTTTTCCTCGCCCCAACGTGAGAATAGGGGCCTCTGGGGAGGAGTGCATCAAGGATTCGGCTAAAAAGGAGGTTTTACCGGCGAATGGCGGCTACGGGGCGGGGAATGGAGCACGCACTTAAGAGCTCAAGGGGGCGGTCAGTAGCCAACCGCTTTTCCGGCGCCGCGTTCATCGTGGCCGCCTTGCATCCAACCACCATCGAGCAAAATAGCTTCCACGCGGGCGATGACGGTGGGCTTGGCTTCGTCGATTTGATATCCGGCCTTTTTGAGCAAGGCGATGGTGTCCGGGGAAATGCCGCGCTCGATATCGAGACGGTCGGGTTTCCATTGATGGTGGACGCGGGGAAAATCGATGGCATCCTGCACGTTCATATTGAAATCGATGACGTTTACCATCACTTGCAAGACGGCGGTGATAATGCGGGAGCCGCCGGGAGCGCCCAAGGCGAGAAAAGGCTTGCCGTTTTTCAGAACAATCGTGGGAACCATGGACGAAAGCGGACGCTTGCCGGGAACAATGGCGTTGGCCTCGCCTTGTACCAGCCCAAAGAGATTGGGCGAACCGGGTTTCGCGGCGAAATCGTCCATCTCGTCATTCAACAGGAATCCGGCTCCGGGCACGGTCACCGCGCTGCCGTAACCGGCGTTGAGTGTGTAGGTGACGGCCACCACGTTGCCTTGTTCATCGGCGACTGTGTAATGAGTGGTTTCCGTTGATTCTTTTCCGGCGGGAAGACCGGGGCTGATCTGCTCGCTTGGCGTGGCCTGCACCGGATCGATGGATTCGCGGCGCTTCCGGATGTACGAAGCATCGAGGAGCGCGGCGGTGCGGTCCTTAACAAAGTCGGGGTCGCCAAGATATTCGTTGCGGTCGGCATAATAACGCCGCATGACTTCAGCGAGATAGTGGTACGTGGTGGCGGACTCCGCTCCGGTCTTTTCGTAGCCGCTGCCATCCAACATGCCAAGCATTTGCAGAATGCCGACTCCTCCGGAGCTGGGAGGAGGCGACGTAATGATGTGGTAGCCCTTATAGTCGCCCTCCAGAGGGCGGCGCTCGATGGCCTGATATTCGCGAAGATCTTCGAGGGTGATCAAGCCGCCATTTTTTTCCATCTCGCGCGCGAGGATGCGGGCAGTTTCTCCTTCGTAGAAATCCTTGGCGCCCTGATGAGCGATGCGCTCCAGCGTGCGGGCCAGATCGGGCTGGCGAAGAATTTCGTTCCAATCGTAGGAGGCGCCGTCCTTCAGGAAGATCCGTTTAGAGTCTGGAAACTGGGAGAGAAAGTCGGCGCTGTAGTGTAGAGACTGCATCAGAGCGTGGGAGACGGGGAAGCCGTGGGAAGCTAATTCAATAGCCGGCTGAAGCAGCGTCACCCACGATTGCGTGCCGTATTTTTTTTGTGCAAGTTCCAGTCCCCGTACCGTGCCTGGAACACCGGCGGCACGCCAGCCAAAGAGGCTCTCGCGGGTCATCTTTCCGTCGGCATCCAAGTACATATTGCGGGTGGACTGATGAGGCGCCTTTTCGCGAAAATCGATGAAGGTGGCCCGGCCGTCCCCCAAGCGGATCAGCATGAATCCGCCGCCGCCGATATTGCCGGCAAAGGGATAGGTAACGGCCAGAGCGAACCCAACGGCGACGGCGGCGTCAACCGCGTTTCCACCCGCTTTCAAGACCGCCACACCGACATCAGCCGCCAGGGGCTCCTGGGCGACAACCATGCCTTTGCGGGCAAAGACGGGTTCGTGGGCGTGCGCCCGGGGCGCGAGCAGGCCAAAGCTCAGAATCAGTGGAACGATTCGAATCGAGCAGAGAGTGTTCATGGGAGCGGATTATAGAGCTATCCCGATGGTTTGTCGCCGCCCCGCAAGCCGGCCTGTCCAAGGCCGGCCAATAAGTGCTTGCAAAATTGTTTCGAACGGACTACGGTATGCGGCACGCGTTGGGAGACTCTCCAGCAAACTCTCGTCCCTGAGTTGCTCGAAGATTCGGAGTGATCCGATCGATGAGTAAATTTGTCGACAGAAATGCCGAACGATGGCGCTGGCTTTTCTACGTTGCGCTGGCCATCGCCGGAGCGCTGCTGACTTTTGTGGGCGCTCGGGCGCAGCAAAAGGCCACCGACGACGCCACGTTCCGCAAACTAGTTGACAATTTTTGTGCGGCCTGGAGCACCGGAACAGCAGAAGCTCCGGCAAAGTTCTACGCCAAGGATAATGGCCTGGTCTTCTACGATGTCGCTCCCTTCTCCTACCACGGCTGGAAGGAGTATCACGACGGGGTGCAGAAACAATTTCTGGATGGCGCCGAGGAAATCAAGCTGACGGCAGGGAAGGATCTGAAGGTGACCCGCCGCGGCATGATTGCCTGGACGATTGTCCCGATGCATTTGTTGGAGAAATCAAAGAACGGTAAAACTGCTGAAATGGACCTCCGCTACACTGGGATTTGGGAAAAGCGCGGCGGCAACTGGGTGCTCGTGCACGACCATCTCTCGGCGCCGGCGGCTGAAAATTAACAGTCTTGGATAATGAGGGCTGGGCGATTTGCCCATTGCGCAAGAATATGCTCAAGACACTGCAGTATTACTGGAATGCAGCTCGTGGTTATCGATTGCATCCGTGGAAGAGCCCGTACATTCGCTGGCGCTTTGAGACTTTCCTAGGAAAAGAAGCCGCTAATTTGACCGCCAGCAAGTTTTTCCGTCTCAGCTGGAAATACCGCGACCACATGGAACGTTTTGTCGATTGGGCCGCAGAAAGACAACGCTACCAGCGCCGCCGCCACGCCTAAAAAGGGGAACACTTCCTTTTAACAAGTTCGTTTAACGGAACGTTTGCCGGCCCTGCGCTGTCACTTTCCGCATTCCGGGGTGTGGGCACGCGCATTTGGGGCTCCGGGCCGGATGCCATTCTAGTCTCAATCGTTCACTGCCTCTTTCAGGCGCTGCTTAGAATCATTGCCGGAGACCGTTTGGCATTGGCGCGCCACCCGCGCAGCTTGATGGGGAGGCAAAGAACAGGTGTATCATGCCTGCGGCGCCGCACAGAGCGTCCAAAGAGCCAGTCTGAGTTTAGAGCGAAAATGAAAAGACTTACTTATGCCGCGTTGATCCTGCCGTTGGCGTCGTTTGCTGTCTTAATGTCCCTTATTCCGATGCGGGCGGCGGCAGAGCAGCATCTTCTGTATGTAGCCAGTCCGGGAGTCCGCAATGACGTGGAACATGGTGGCGTTGGCATCCTCGTTTTCGATGTGGACAATGGCTATAAGTTTGTCCGGCGCATACAAACCTGGAGTGTTCCGGATGGTGAAAAGCCAGAGAACGTCAAGGGGATCGCGGCAAGCGCGACGACCGGCAGGGTCTACGTTACATCCCTGAATCGGATGATGGCCATCGACGCCGTTAGTGGCAAGAAGATCTGGGACCAGACCTACGACGGCGGATGCGACCGCCTGGCGATTTCGCCTGACGGCAAGATTTTGTATGTCCCACAGCTCGAGGGAACTGCCTGGCACGTCGTGAATGCGATGACCGGGAGCGTGCTTCGGACGATCGAAGCAGAACCTGGTTCGCACAATACCATCTACTCGGCAGACGGTCGGTACGTCTACCTGGCGAGCTTGCGGTCTAGAGTTCTTGCGGTGGTGGATGCGAGAACCGAAAAGATTGAAAGTAAAATAGGCCCATTCGACAATGTGATCCGCCCGTTTACGATTAACGGGGACAATACGCTCGTTTTCGTCAACATTAACGGCTTGCTGGGCTTCGAAGTTGGCGATCTGCGGACAGGCAAGAAGCTATACCGCGTCGAGGTTGCGGGATACTCGCAGGGGCCCGTCAAGCGCCACGGATGCCCGAGTCATGGAATCGCCTTGACCCCGGACGAGAAGGAACTTTGGCTGGGGGACTGTGCGAACAACGCCATACACGTTTTCAATGCAACGGTGAAGCCGGCGAAGCAAGTTACCAGCATCAAGGTCCGGGATTGTATCGGTTGGGTTAGCTTCAGCATAGATGGGCGATTCGGATATTCTTCAACCGGCGAGATCATTGATGTGAAGACCAAGAAGATCGTGGCGACGCTCCAGGACGAAACCGGCCGTCCGGTCGAGAGCGAAAAACTGCTTGAACTGGTGATCGAAAACGGGAAGGTAATTCGTGCCGGGAATCAATTCGGCATTGGCATGAAGCAAAAGTGAATGAACCGACTGAAGTACGCTAACCCATCCTGCCTCGATTACTCGACGAATGAAAAGAGCCGGGTGGGGACTCTTGGCAAGTGAGAAATCGCGCTGTGATGTTTGAACGGCCGCACTCGCAGGGCGATTCTTTTCTACCTCGGGAACTTGAGGTACTCCGGCAGCGTTATATGTCCAAGCCGGCCTTTTAGGAAGGAAGAAAAGGAAGCCGTAATCCGCTTCGAACATTTTTCGCAGATTTGGGTTCGGCGGACACCGGCAAGGTCACTGCGGGTGCCGTCTCTAGGAACTGCTCAGATGCGACTCGCTGGCCTCTCACTTGTTCTCACCACAAAATGCCGGCGCATTCGCGCCTAACCGTTGGCATCCTCGCTGAATCTCGTCCTCGATCAGCTTGCACGAGTTTTGCTTGTTGCACGCCGGATGCGTCGCCGAAGATACTTCAAAGCATCGCCTCACCAACTCATCTGCCACCTGCTGGCCCACTGTTTTGGCGCAATTCTTCCCCGAGGAATCCCCGGGGCCAAGCTCGCTTCCCGCGTGCACCAGGAACTCCCCATTGCAACCCCGATCCACCCAGATGCCCCTGCGGTCGTACCCCCACGTCGAACCTTCCGTGCATGGCATCGTGCCTAGCTGTCTCGTCAGTTGCACCTTGCCGCTCGGCGCATCCAGGTCGCAATAATTCTTTCTTCCGTCGAACGAAGCGCAGCTTATGGCCTCGCTTTTGCTAGCTTTCCCGGAGCCGCTTGGATGCCCCGGCACGCCCACCACAAAATCCGCTCCGCATCCCTTATCTACCCATATCCCTCGAGTATCGTATCCCCACGAAGAGCCTTGCTTGCACTTCGCGTCGCTCCTTTGTTTCACGAACTGCACCCCGTTGCTGGTATCCGCTGGGCAAACTTTTCGCCGGCCATCGTCCGACGCACATGTTATCGTCCCTCCACGCTCGGGGCGGCCATCGCCGCCCTCTTCGCCGCGCCCCAGAGTAAACTCACCGCCGCATCCCTTGTCCACCCAAATTCCTTCTTCGTCGTAACCCCACGACTCACCCTCTTGGCACGGCGCCGCGCTGCGTTGCTTCACCAGTCGCGCGCCATGCCTCGTGTCCGCCGTGCAGTAGTGCTTCTCCCCATCATCGGAAGAACAGGGAATGATCTGGCTCGGGCGCTCTTCTGGCGCCTGCTTGGCCAATGGGCCATGGCAAAAAGGTGAGAGGGCCGCCAACAAAACAAAAAAATACCGGCAAGCTCGCATGCGATTCTCCTGCGATTGTTTGCGTGAGAAGGAAAGTAGGTGAGGACAGCATCTTGGTTAAAGTTGCGAGCCCACGTGGATCCATGCCCGCTTCCCTGGGTTGCCTAGACCGGAATTTCCATTTTTCGTTCCCGGCCAACCGATAACGTACAAGCAAATCCGCCAAGGCGCAATCCTCCCATCAGGTTTTTCCCAGCTGTCCTGGTTGGCTTTTCGGACACTGTCCCCTCGTTCTATTCGCAATCTCAGCCTGCTTCCAATATAGTTCATTCTTCAGCCCCCATTGAATGCCCGTTGTTTAGACGGCCCTGGTTCCCGGTTCGACTAACTATCTTCGGATAGAGGGAGCTCTCTCATGTTTGCGAAATGCAATCCCGCATCTTGGAAGTCAATTCGTGCCGCTATTTCTGGCTTCCTTTTGTTGGGTCTCGCATCAGTTCCACGGGCCTTCGCGCAGTCGCGCATCACCGTTTCGGTCTCTCCGTCAACTGCCAGCGTTCAAGCCGGAGGCGGCTCGCAACCGTTCACAGCCAAGGTGCGCTACGATTGGCATAATCGCGGTGTGCGTTGGGCGCTGTCCGGCGCGGGTTGCACTGGCAGCGCTTGTGGAACTCTTTCCACAACTGCGAGTGCTTCGGGAACTCCCATTACCTATTTTGCGCCTCCGAATATGCCGAATCCCGCCACGGTCAAACTCACCGCCACTTCCGTCTCGAACACCACCAAGAGCGCTTCTGCAACCATCACGGTCACTGGGACTTCCGCGAGTCTTAGTGTCAGCATATTCCCCAAGCGCGGTGGTCTCACCATCACCGAGACACTTCCGGTTACTGCAACCGTCGAGAACGATGCGCGGGGTGCCGGCGTGACGTGGTCGGCGTCCGGCATAGGTTGTTCCGGATCTAGCTGCGGCACGTTCACCAATGTAACGACCACCTCCGCCATTTACGCCGCACCTTCGACTGCAGGCGTATACATCATCACAGCCACGAGCGTCGCTGACGTCACCAAGAGTGCTTCCAATTCCATCGGTGTCACCGATCTCTCCGGCGTTCTGACCTATCACAACAACCTCTCTCGTGACGGCACGAACACTCGCGAGTTGGCCCTGACTCTCTCGAATGTGAACACAGCAACCTTCGGCAAGCTCTTTTCCTGCCAAGCCGACGGCGCCATTTATGCCCAACCGCTGTGGGTCCCGAATCTGACGGTGGCGGGTACTCGTCACAACGTTGTGATCGTGGCCACGCAGCACGAAAGCCTGTACGCGTTTGACGCCGATGCCGCTCCCTGCACGACGCTTTGGCACGTCAACTTGATCGATGCCGCGCACGGCGGCACTGCCGGCGAGACTTCCGTGCCCTCCGCCGGAACGGGCGCGCTTGTTGGCAGTGGTTACGGAGACATCTCCCCAGAAGTCGGTATCACCGGCACGCCCGTCATCGACCCAAGCACCAACACGCTCTATGTCGTCAGCAAGTCCGTCAATGCCAGCCAGCAGTTTTTCCAACGCCTTCACGCGATTGACATCTCGACCGGCAACGAGCGGATCACTCCTCCGCAGAGCATCAATTCTTCCATTTCTGTTCCTGGTACCGGAGCTGGCTCCGTTTCTGGACGAGTGGCTTTTGATCCGCGCAATGAAAGCCAGCGCGCCGGTTTGGTTCTCTCGAGCGGTGTGGTGTATGTCGCGTGGGCTTCGCACGAAGACCATGATCCCTACCACGGCTGGGTGATTGGTTTCAACGCCACCACGCTCGCGCCGGTGGCCAATGCCGTCTTCAACTCCACGCCAAATCAGGTTGGAACACTCTCGTATTCCCGCGGAGGTGTCTGGATGGGTGGCGGCGCTCCCGCCGTCGATTCTTCCGGCAATCTCTTTTTCATCACTGGCAACGGAACTTTCGACGCCAACACCGGCGGCTCGAACTATGGCGATAGCGTTGTGAAGCTGACGACCGTCGGCGGGCTTTCCCCGGCGGACTACTTCACTCCTCTCGACCAGGCCTCGCTGGACGCCAACGACACCGACTTCGGTTCCGGTGCTGCAACCATTCTCGTGGACCAGCCTTCCGGCCCCGTGGTTCACCTCGTGATTGGTGGCGGCAAGGAAGGCAACCTGTTCCTTCTCAACCGCGACAACCTCGGGAAATTCAGCAGTTCCGTCAACAACGTCGTCCAAACCGTAAATCTGGGCAACTCCATCTTCGCTACACCGGTCTTTTGGCAGAATAATCTCTACGTCGCCGGTGTAGGCACCCTCAAGCAGTTCACCTTTAACGGCGCTACTGGAAAGTTCAACGGCGCGCCTTTTTCGCAATCCAGTACGAGCTACAGATTTCCTGGTTCCACTCCGTCGGAATCGTCCGCGGGCTCTGCTAACGGCATCATCTGGGCGCTGGACAATGGCCTTTATTGCACTCCCCAATCGCCCGGTTGCGGCGCTACTGTCCTCCACGCCTACGACGCCAGCAACCTCGCTAGCGAACTGTGGAATAGTTCACAAGTTGCGAATCGAGACGTGGCTGGGCACGCCGTGAAATTTACTGTACCCACCATTGCCAATGGCAAGGTCTATGTCGGCACGCGGGGCAATGACTCATCGGTCGTGGGAGAACTCGAAGTCTACGGCCTACTACCGAACTGAATCGAGCGTGACGGGGTTCTTGCCTGTCATAGTTTGCTGCGCCCTTTTCTGAATCCGACAGCTGCGTTGCTCTAACTGACGCCGTATCCAACTCGCTGGCCCTGAGCGGTATGCTCCAGGAGGAGGTATAATACCGTCTCCAGAGGAGGATTCGTGGAAGAGCTGAAGATCCTCCAAAAGACAGAACAGCTTCACGAGGCTCGTTGGTGGGAAGCGGAGTCCAATGGCCGCGTTCACTGCTATCTCTGTCCACGGCATTGCCACATCCATCACGGTCAAGCGGGATTCTGCTTCATTCGCATCAATCAGGACGGAAAACTTTATAGCCTGGGTTATGGCTCGCCTGCCGCTCTGCAAGTCGATCCTATCGAAAAGAAACCGCTGAATCATTTTATGCCCGGCACGCGAGTGTTCAGTATGGGCACGGCGGGCTGCAACATGGGGTGTTTTTTCTGCCAGAACTGGGACATCTCGAAATCGCGCTCCGATCAGGTGCGTTCAGAGCATGTTCCGCCAGAAGACGTGCCGCTGCTAGCTTTGAAATATGGTTGCGACGCCATCGCCTTTACCTACAACGAGCCGACCATCTGGGGCGAATACATCATCGACATTTGCAAAGCGGCCAGAAACTACGGCCTGAAAACGGTGATGGTCACCAATGGCTACATCACTTACGAAGCTTTCCACGACATTTACGATCACATTGACGCGGCCAACGTTGATCTCAAAGCCTTCACCGAGAATTTCTACGGGAAGATCACGCTGACGCATCTGCAACCGGTGCTCGAGACGCTGGCTTGGCTGAAGAAGGAAACGCCAGTCTGGTTTGAGATCACCAACTTGATGATTCCGACGTTGAATGATGATCCAGCGGAAACGCGCAAGCTTGCCGAATGGGTTTTGACGCATCTTGGGCCGGATGTGCCGCTGCATTTCACGGCGTTCCACCCGGACTTCAAACTGCAGGACAAGCCGCGTACTCCTCCCAAAACGCTTGGTCAGGCTCGGCGGATTGCGCTGGACGCCGGCCTGCGCTACGTCTACGAAGGAAACATCTACAGCGAGGGCGCGAACACGTACTGCCCGAAGTGCGGGGAACTGCTGGTGCGCCGCTCTTGGCATGATGTTCTCGCGAATCGCCTCAAAGCAGGCGCTTGCCCGCAGTGCGGCTGCCAGATTGCCGGTGTCTGGAGCAACGACGCGAAAGGGAATCACATCTTGCCGAGGGAC
>Ga0307478_10000764_pt1 | contig 30995 bp, 24 predicted proteins | sample atmos_gasesECM4C_2_FD_203713 | JGI IMG/M metagenome (GOLD analysis project Ga0307478, IMG submission 203713) | Hardwood forest soil microbial communities from Morgan-Monroe State Forest, Indiana, United States - atmos_gasesECM4C_05 | ecosystem: Environmental > Terrestrial > Soil > Temperate...
CCATCGCCGGGGCAGCGGAAGTAGGACGCCAGATGGAGGTGCTGGCTGACGAACTTCCACAGCCGACGTGGGGTAGGGCTTCTCAGTCGGGCTTTCTCTTTTTCTTGCGCTGCTGGCGGGCCAAGACTAACAGCTGGGCGTTGGCCGCTAGCACTTCACGCACGGCGTCTTGAAATTCGCGTCCGGCGGCGACGCGCCGCTCTACCTCCTCCACCCAATCCCTGGGAATGCGCTCGGTGCGTCGCTGGCCTTGGGCCATGAAGGTGAGCGTCCAGGATTCATGCCCTTTGTCGTGCGCGCAATGGCAGCGCGGATTTCCGCAGCGCGTGAAACTGCGGGTGAGGGTTCCGGGCAGCACATCAGGCGGAATGGGGAAACGGTGGAGTAGCTGAAATTTGCGCTGGCGGAGGCGTGCGGCTTGAGGGCCTTGCGGTTTCTTTGTCATATTGTAGCAGTAATACTACAAGTTAAGCAGAAAAAGCAAATCATTTCTGAATGCGAAAATAGGACACGCTTTCTCTACTGCCTCAGCTTGCGGAGAAAAGGCCACCCATCAGGAGGGATTCAAGCTCCCTGGTACCTAGCTTCCGAGATAGCTGACCCTTGTGTCTCCCATGCCTGCCCAAGAATCGCGCCCGATCCAATCCCTTCATGGGAGTTATCGCGAAAAATCCAGATATTCTCGGCAGAACTCCCGCACAGCGATAATGTACGCATTTAGATGCATCGCGTTGCACAAGCTCATTCGGCCCAAAGCCGCTTATGGACAGCAGAGTGGTCCACTCTTCGAGCCCAACCTCGCCACCTCTACTTCATTCTTTGCATGGGCCTGCGGAACCTATTCCCATTTCCAACGTCTCCTAACTGTCCGGCAGTGTCATCGTCCAATGATACGAGGTCCCTATGCACTCCTTCCTCTTTGATTTGCGCTTCACCTTGCGCGAACTTCGTCGGCGCCCTACCTTCACGCTCACCACGATTCTGTCCCTGGCTCTCGGTATCGCCGCCACAAGTGCTGTCTTCAGCGTCATTTACGCGGTGCTGATTGATCCCTTCCCTTACCCCGGCTCGGATCGTCTCGTGGAACTCCGCCTGCTCGACCAAGCTGGCAACACTCGCTACACCGGTCTCAACGGTCCACAGCTTGAACTTCTCCGCCACAACGCGAAGTCCATCGAGAGCATCGCCGCCGAAGACTATTGGAACCTCACCACCACCGACGGTGACCTGCCCGAAGACGTCCAGGCTTCCTACATCTCCTCGGAAGATCCGAACCACTGGGGCCTCAAAGCTCTTATGGGCCGCTGGCTCATTCCTTCGGACGCCCCTTTCGGTCAGGATCCTCAGCCTGTCGTCGTCATTACCTACAAATTCTGGCAGCGCTACTACATGGGCGACCCCAACGTCATCGGCCGCACCATTCAGCTTGTTCACAAGCCTTACCAAATCGTCGGCGTTATGCCTCCGCGCTTCCGGTGGCGCGACGTGGACATGTACCTCCCGCTTCGCGTCACCAGTGACGGCAAGATTTTCTACGGCGCCTCTTTCAAACTCCGCCCGGGCTTCACTGCCGCCCAGGCCGACTCCGAGCTTCAACCCTATTTTCAACAGTTTGCCAAGGAGTCGCCTGAGCGTTTCCCAGACAAATTTCGCGTCGATCTCCGCTCCATCACAGACCTCTATGCCAAGCCTATCGGCCCCACGCTTTATCTCCTTCTCGGCGCGGTCGCCTCCCTTCTTCTCATTGGCTGCGCCAACGTCTCCATCCTTCTTCTCGCCCGTGGCGCCGAGCGCCAGCAGGAACTCGCCGTCCGCGCCGCCGTTGGCGCAGGCCGTTTCCGCATGATCCGCCAACTCCTCACGGAGTCGCTCGCCATCGCCCTTGCGGGCACCACACTCGGGGTGCTCCTCGCTTGGAAGAGTCTCTCTCTCATCGTCTCCTGGCTGCCGGCGGGGCCATTTCCCGCTGAGGCCGTCATCAAGATGAACCTCCCCGTCCTTCTCTTCAGCGCAGGGCTCGCGTTCGCTACGGCAATTCTCTTTGGGCTTTCACCAGCTCTCCAGCTCTCTCGCCCCGACATCGGCCGCCTAATGCAAAGTAGCGGCCGCCGCGTCATGGGCAATGCCCACGCAAAGCGCGCCCACCGTGTGATGGTCGCTGCGCAAGTGGCTCTCACTCTTCTGCTCCTGTCCGCCGCCAGCGCCGCCGGCAAAGGTTTCCTCCGCCTCCTTCACGCCGATCTTGGCTACGACCCGCACGCCGCCATGTCCGTCCCCATTCCCATCCACGAAAACACGCACGTCTCCTGGAAAGATCGTTCCGAATACTTCGAACAAATTCGCGCCGCCATCGCCGCCATGCCCGAAGTCGTTTCCGCTGGCATCTCCACGAACGCCACGCCGCCCGACAATGGCTGGGACACGCGCTTCGAAATTTTCGGCAGCGCCGCCTCCGAAAAGCCGGAAGTGCGCGTCAACTACATCAGCCCCGAATATCTCGACGTGCTGCACATTCCTCTCTCGCAAGGCCGCATTTGGGATCACACGGAAACCATGCGCGCCGCCCCGCTCGCCGTCATCAACCAAACCATGGCGCGCCAATATTGGCCGAACGGCGACGCCATCGGGCATCAAGTCCGCATCCCCGCCATGAAAGACGAGCCGCCCTATTCGCCCGCGGCCGCCGGAGCCGACGGGTGGCTGCAAATCGTCGGCGTGGTCGCCGACGTTCGCGACGACGGCCTGCGCAATCCCATCAAGCCCGCCCTCTACGTTCCTTACACGCTGCAGATGCGAATGTTCACGCAAATCCTGGTACGGACACGCATTGCTCCTCTCCCGATCTTGCACGACATTCGCGCGCGCCTCGTTACGCTCGATCGCGAACAGCAAGTCATGCGCGTCCGGGACCTCGAAGCCTGGATCACCGACCTGCAGGAATACTCGCAGCAGAAATTCATCGCTACGCTGTTCGCCATCTTCTCGGTTCTTGCTTTGGTGCTCGCCGCGGTAGGACTTTACAGCGTGGTCTCCTACGGTGTGGCCACTCGCACCAACGAATTCGGCATCCGCATGGCTCTCGGCGCCAGAAGCGTCGACGTCTTCCGCATCGTCTTCTCATCCACTGCCGTCAACGTCGGCGCTGGCCTGGTCGCTGGTCTCCTTCTAAGCATCGCCTTCGACAAACTCTCCACGCGCTGGGTCATGGAAAGCTCCCGCAACCCGTGGATTCTTGCCGGCGTAACCCTCATCCTTATCGTCGCCGCCGCCCTCGCCTGTTTCGTCCCCGCCCGCCGCGCCGCCTCCATCGACCCCATGGAGGCCCTTCGCTACGAATAACTTTTATTTTCAACACCTTCTCGGGCGGGTGGCTAATACTTAAATCCGAAAGCAGTCTCTGGGTGGCCCATCCTTGCTGGTTTTTCCGGGGTGACGTACCGTTCAGTTCTGAGGGTACGGGTTTTGTTTTTCCTTAATCGGCCAGTGTCCTTGCCTTCGCACCGTCCGCCAATTCCCACCAAACAAACGATTTACAGTTTATCCTTGACAAATAGTATCAATATACTATACTACTTTAGATGGATTCGGGCACCTCGCCTTTCTGTGCCCGCTTCGCTTATGCGTCCCAGCCCCGCGGTCCTTCAAACTCCATCAAAATCTTCCGTCCCTCCCAGGTTACTATTTTATAAAAACTGCCTTGCCCTAACTCATTCAGAATCAACACTTACACAGCTGTTGATTCCACCCCACTTCAACTCCCCCAGAATCAACACTTACAAAAAACCGGGGAGGGGTCCCTCCTTCCCGCTCCAAAGTTTTGCAACTCGTTACTACCCGCACCTCACCACACGCACGCAAAGCAAAACCCGCCCGTCTCCTTTACTTCCTTTGCCTCCCCTTGCGTAACTCCTGTCCCTGCCACTCTTACAGCCCACTCGCAACTTGCTGAAAACGCAGCCACTTTAAGTCCTGCATTTGCCACTCTTGCGCGCCGCGTCAAGCATAAGTTCTTTGTTTGCCTCTCTTACAGAAAACACCCGGGGTGGGGGCAGGTCGTCCAACGCTCTCTTGCACTATTCACTGCCCACTATTCACTACCCACGGTCCTCCCCCCAGAACTTCTACCCTCCCGCCCCGGATTTACGGCATAATCCCGCCGCACAGGGGCAGCACCGCAACCCAATCCGCGCACCGGGAGGATTTAGTGACTGATCGTCCATGGAGTTCCACGGCTCCTCCAGGAGAATTTCGCACCTACATCTCCGCGGAGGAGACCGTCAAGGAATTTACGGTCCGCGCCGTCATCCTCGGCTCGCTGTTTGGTTTGCTCTTTGGCGCGGTCAGCGTCTATGTCGGCCTGCGCGCCGGACTGACCGTCTCTGCATCCATTCCCATCGCCGTTCTCTCCATCAGCATCCTGCGCGCCTTCGGCCGCTCCACGATCCTCGAGAACAACATCGTCCAGACCACCGGCTCCGCAGGCGAATCGCTCGCTGCAGGCGTCATGTTCACGATTCCCGCGCTGATCTTTCTCGGCTTCGGCTCGGAGTTCACCTTCTGGCGGATTTTCCCGCTCGCGCTCCTCGGCGGATGGCTCGGCGTGCTCCTCATGGTTCCGCTGCGCCGCCAATTGATCGTCGGCGAACATGGCAACCTCGCCTTTCCCGAAGGCACCGCTTGCGCCGACGTTCTGGTGGCAGGCGAGCGCGGAGGCTCCTTCGCTGGACGCGTCTTCTGGGGACTCGGCCTCGGCGGCGTCTACACCTTCTGCATGAACACGTTCCAGGCCTGGACTTCGCAACCCGAAAGCCGCCCCTCGTGGTTTCCCGGCGCATCCTTCCGCGCCAACATCACTTCCGAATATCTCGGCGTTGGCTACATCATCGGCCCGCGCGTCGCCGGCATTCTTTTCGCCGGAGGCATCGTCTCCTGGCTCCTGGTGATGCCCGCCATAAAATTCTTCGGCCAGCTCTCCGGCGGCCACGCCATCTATCCCGGCACGATTCCGATACCGGACATGACCCCCGATCAACTCTGGCGGACCTACATTCGCCCGATGGGCGCTGGAGCCGTCGCCGCCGCGGGCGTCATCACGCTGATTCGCACGCTGCCCACGATTATTTCCGCGCTCCGATCCGGTCTCAAAGACGTACGCGCGCAGGGCGGCGGCCAATCCTCAGCCTCCAGCCGCATCGACGAAGACATGCCCATGCGCAATGTCATCGCGGGTTCCGTAGTCATCATCGTGATGCTCTGGGTTTTGCTGACGTTCCATCCCATGAAAGGCGCCGGAACGTTTTGGTATCAAAATCTTTTTGCAGCCGTCTTCGTCGTCGTCTTCGGATTTCTCTTTGTCACAGTGGCGGCCCGTATCAGCGGCCTTCTCGGAAACTCTTCCAATCCCATCAGCGGCATGAGCATCGCCACTCTCATGGCCACTTGTGCGATCTTCTTCCTCGCCGGGTGGACCGCGCCAAATTACGCCGTCCTCGCGCTCATGATTGGAGGCGTCGTTTGTATCGCCGCCGCCATCGCTGGTGCTACGTCGCAAGATTTGAAGACCGGATATCTCGTCGGCGCTACTCCCTACCGTCAACAGTTGGGCCTCTTGATCGGTGTCACCGTTTCCACGGTCGCCATCGGCGCCACGCTCAACTTGATGAACGTCGGCCTCGAAAAATACATCCCCACGCAAATCCCCGTAAATATCGCCGCGCTGCCCTCTGGCGCGAAGATCGAACGTGAAGGCTTCGTCTATCGGGGCAAGAGCTACACTTTGATCAACGCCCTCAGCTCCGGCGTCATCCCCGACGGCGAATATCTCTACGACGGCGACACAAAACAAATCGAAATCCAGTGGGCGCAAGGCATCGGCAGCGACAAAGCTCCCGCTCCGCAAGCCCGCCTCATGGCCACGGTCATCAATGGCATCCTCAACCAGAAACTCCCCTGGCGCTTGGTTCTTATGGGTGTCGCGCTAGTTATCGCTGTAGAAATTCTCGGCGTGCGCTCCCTCGCCTTCGCCGTCGGCTCGTACCTCTCCATCGCTACAACGGCAACTATGTTTGCCGGGGGCCTCGTCCGCCTGCTCGTCGAAGCCACTTCCAAAGAGAAAAAAGATGAAGGAGAAGCCAGCCCCGGTGCGCTCTATTCCAGTGGACTAATTGCTGCCGGAGGTGTCTTCGGTTTGCTCGGCATCATCATCAATCTTTTCCAGGACCCGGAAATCGCCACGCACGTCCCCGGCTGGTTCGGCCGCTTCCTGAATCTGCCCTGGCGTCCCGACCTCTTCGCCATCGGTCCGAAGTTTTGGCCCATGCTCAGCCCGAACGATCAAACACCTTTGCCGACCCATCTCCAGTCGCTCTTCGGTGTAGTGATGTTCGTCCTGCTAGCCGCCTCCCTCTTCCATTTCGCCCGCAAAAAACTAAGCTAAGGAGCCGATCGAAGAAGAAAACACAAACTCAAAACCGGAAATGAAGTGAATCGCGTAAGCGAAAAACGCGCCGCAAAATCAGAAATGCGCGCCAAAACGTCACTTTGACGCGCGCATTCCAACGCCGTAGACTTAATCCATGGGAACTGCGTTCCGCGCCCGCCGGTATAACTTTGATTGGCGCGGATTCATCACGCCCGGCGTCAAGCTCCTCGTGCTCATCTGCTCCGGCGTCTTCCTGGTCCAGACGCTCATAGACCTCTTCCTGGGCCTGAACGCCTCCTCTTGGGTGAACCACTTCTTCGGACTTGTCGCCCTCGGCCCGATCCCTGCCCTCCGGCTGTGGCAGCCGTTCACCTACATTTTTCTCCACGGCGGCATCTGGCATCTGCTGATCAACATGCTTTTTCTATGGATGTTTGGCCGCGAGCTGGAACTTGTATGGGGAAAAAAGCGTTTTCTGAATTTCTTTTTTCTGTGCGGAGTCGGCGCTGGCTTGATTGAAATTCTGGTCAAGGTGATTCCCATGTCGTGGGGGCATAGGCCGTCGGACATTCCGACCATCGGGGCGTCGGGCGCGATTTTCGGAATTTTGATGGCCAACGCCATTCTATTCCCGGACCGGCGCATTTGGCTTTTCCCTTTGCCGGTGACGATTCCCATGCGGCCGTACGTCGCGGTGATGGGCGCGATCGAGTTTTTCGGCACGCTTGGAGCCGGCGGTGACGCCGTTGCCCACGTTTGCCACCTGGGCGGGATGCTGGTCGGCTATATTTATTTGCGGCGCGGATCTTTTTTGTACAGTGTGCGAAACACCGTCTCGGATTGGCAGCAGAAGCGCAACCGCAAACGATTCGATGTTTATATTAACAAGCACAAGAACGAGCCGCCCTCGCGCCCGGACCGCTGGGTCAACTGAATCTTCGCGTTAGGGCAGGCTGCATGAGTGAAAGATTGGGCTTGATCCTGGCGATCCTGCTTGTGGCCGGATGTATAGCTGTTCTCTTGGCGATCATTCGATTCTCCATTATTTCGTCCCGCAGAACACGCCGTGCGAAGGGCAGGCTGCACAGACCAAATCTCGCGGAAGTCGAAGCCAAATGGAACATCAAACTCCCTGCTGCGCTTGAAGCGCTTTATGCAAGCGCCCTTGTCGAGAGTGCGGAGCAGTATCTAGCAGGGCCAGGAGCGGACCGGGAACACGCATGGCACTTCTACAAGTTCATTCCGCTCACGGTTCGGGATCTGTCCGAGTGGCAGAAGATCACAAGGGTTCCGGGGCTGCCTATCGCGATTGATGGAGACAAGGGGACTTACTATTTGCCGTTTGCGCAGCTTAAAGAAGGCGCGACACCACCTGTTCTGCTTCGCACCCCTAACTGCAACGGGCAGGATGTGGAAATAGCTGCGAGCGTCGAGGAACTAATGAAATTTGAGCGTAGAGAGGCTCCAACGGAATGACTAACCGTGTTCGTTAAGCAGGGCCGCCGATGACGTGAAACTTCATGAAGTTGGTGGTGCCGCGGATGCCCATCGGCGTGCCTGCGACGATGCCGATGACATCCCCTTTGCGAACGAGGCGTTCTTCGAGGAGACGTTTTTCCGCGATGGCCGCGAGGCCATCAATTTTGCGGACATTGGGGATATGGCGAGGCATGACGCCCCAGATCAGGGCCATGCGGCGGCGCGTCTCGGCTTCTGGCGAGAACGCGATGATGGGGACTGCAGGGCGGTAACAGGAAACCAGGCGCGCGGTGAAGCCGCTGTGCGTGAAGACAGCGATCAGCTTCATGTGCAATTCACGCGAAGCATGGCAGACAAGCTCCGCGACGGTTTCTGCGACCTTCAATTTTTCCAGGGGCACCCGAGGCGGTGAACCCCAATCGCTCGCTTCGGCTTCTTCGATAATGCTCGCCATCATGCTGACGGCTTCGACGGGATATTTTCCCGAGGCGGTCTCAGCAGAAAGCATGACGGCATCGGAGCCGTCGAAGATCGCATTCGCAACGTCCGAAGCCTCCGCGCGTGTGGGCCGGGGATTCTCGGTCATAGACTCGAGCATTTGCGTGGCGGTGATGACGGGCCGGCGGAAGTGGCGGGCGCGGGCGATGATCGTTTTTTGCACGACGGGGACGCGCTCGGGGTTCATCTCGACGCCCAGGTCGCCGCGCGCGACCATCACGCCATCCGCGGCGCGCAGGATGGCGTCCAGATTTTCTATCGCTTCTGGTTTCTCGAGCTTGGCGATGACCGGTGTGTTCTTGCGCGCGCGCCGCACCAGCGATTTCGCGAGAAGCACATCCTCGGGCCGGCGCACAAAGCTTACGGCGATATAATCCGCCCCGTGCTTCAGGGCAAACGCGAGATCTTCGCGATCCTTCGACGTGAGAGCGGGAACCTTTAGCTTGATTCCAGGCAGATTAATGCCTTTGTGCTCGCCGAGTGCTCCGCCGTTCACGACTTCGCAAATCACCTCGGGACCGCGCACCTGCAGGACGCGCAGTTCGATCAAACCGTCCGAAAGCAAGATGCGGTCTCCGCGGTGGACTTCCCGCGGGAGCGGACGGAAGACGGTGCTGACGCGAGTGGAATCGCCCAATACCTTGGCGGTTGTAATAACGAAGCGCTGCCCCGTACGCAGCATCACAGGCCTGCTACCCGCAAGCGGGCCAGTGCGAATCTTTGGGCCCTGGAGGTCGGCGAGAATGGCGATTGGTTTTTCTTGGTCGACAGCGGCAGCACGCAGCGTAGCGATATTCTGCGCATGGTCCGAGTGCGTGCCATGAGAAAAATTCAGGCGGGCGACGTCCATGCCTGCTTCGAGCAGACGGCGGATCATGCGGGGCGAGCAACTGGCCGGGCCGATGGTGCATACGATTTTGGAATGACGAAAAGCCATACTGTCTCTGGAAAGGGAGTTTACAACCTTCAGCGCCCCACCGGGCAGAAGACGTGCAGGCCCACGGATGAATTATCTTGATGCGGCGAATTCCGTGACGATGCGCGCAAGGAAATCGACGCCTTTATCGAACGAGGCGAGCGGAATGCGCTCGTCGTCAGCGTGCATGCGGCGGGAATCCTCGTCGGTCATGGGGAACGGGGAAACGCCGTAAGCTTGCACGTTGTGCAGCCGCAACTGAGCGGAATCCGTCGCACCCGCCGACAAGAAGGGCAGCACTGGGACGCCGGAAAACTCCTCCCCGGCAGCCTTTGTGATTGTGGCATACAAGTCGGACTCAAGCGAAGAGGGAGGAGCGGCCAGGCCGGCATCGGGCTGAACTTCGAAGCGAATTTGCGGATCGTTGACCAATTTTGTAAGTTCGGCGACTAAAACAGTGATGGTGTCACCAGGCAAAAGGCGGACGTCGAGCATGGCGCGGGCTTCGGATGGAATGACATTGGCGCGCACGCCAGCGGAAAGCATAGTGGGAGCGATGGTGTCGCGCAGCATGGAGTTCCAGAGCGGGTTGGTGTCGGAGATGACGCGCTGGGCGTGTTCGCCGCGGTCCGAAGTGTCGATGGAGCGAATCCATTTGGAGAGTTCGTCGTCTTCGAGTGGGGCGAGTTGTTCGAAATAGCGCCGAACGATGGCTGTGAAGCGGACGGGCGCGGTGTATGCGCTGATTTTGGCGACGGCGGCGGCAAGGTGGGCGACGGCGTTGTCCTTGGTGGGCGCGGAGGCGTGTCCCGAGGGGCCGCGCGCGATCACGGCGACGTCCACGGGAACTTTTTCGCTGGCTTGCACGGCAACATACTCGACCTTGCCGTTTTTCAGTATGACCCGGCCGCCTTCGTTGAGCGCGAAACCGGCGGCAAACTTCTCCCAATATTTGGCGATGAGGATCTTGATGCTGGCTTCGCCGCCTTGCTCTTCATCGGCGGTGGCGAGAAAGATGACGTCGCGATTCACGCGGGCATTGGAACGCTTGAGAGCGATGAAGGCGGCGAGGTTGGCGGCGAGCATGCCTTTGTCGTCGATGGAGCCCCGGCCGTACATATAGCCGTCTTTGATGGTGGCGCTGAAGGGATCGACGGTCCATTTGGATTTGTCCACGCCGACGACGTCCATGTGCGCGACCAAGAGCAGGGCGCGAGACGGGTCGGGCATGGCGGCGCTGCGTAGGCGAGCTACCAAGGCGCTGCGGCCCGGGGCGAGTTCCAATAATTCGGGATTAAACCCTTCTTTTGTCAGAATGGCGGCAACGTATTTTGCGGCGGCTTCTTCGTTGCCAGGAGGATTGCTGGTGTCAATGCGGATGAGATCGGCGAGCCAGCGTTCGGCTTCCTTGGCGAGAGCGGCAGTATTCCCGGCTGGCGATTGGGTGGACTGGACAGTGGGCATGGCGGTGGAGGGGACCTGCGCCGTTAAAGGCGACGCCACCGCTGGCAAGAGTAGTGCCACAGCCACTACTGGCGCAAAAATGTGCATTCTGCGGTTCCGATTCACGAAGACTTCCTCCGTCTTAGATGCGCACCAAATTTAAAGTAACACGCTCAGCAAACGTTTTGCAGTTAACGCGCTTCATACTAACATGCAGTGTGGGGGCACGACCGCGGGCTTGGCGGCGCGTTGCGTAAATTCAAACGGCGGGGAAGCACCGCCCGTCAGGGAAGAAGCGCGGCGCAGGCAGACGGGTTGATTTCAAAGGCGAATCGAGGGGTGAAATGAAGACGATCTTTTCCGTGGTTTTGCTGACATTTCTTGTGAGTGTAATTCTTGTGCCGCTGGCAGGCCGGCCGGCGATGGCACAGGCTCCCACTGGCCCCCAAGGCGGTGCGCCACCGCCGACTGTGAAGGCGCCACAGGCTCCCGCTCCGGCGCAACAGCAGTCGCCGCAAGGCGGGGTGAGCATCTCGGTGGAAGTGCCCGTGGTGACTCTGGATGTGATAGCCACCACCCAGCACGGCGACATCCTGACGGGCCTGAAGAAAGAGAATTTCAAGGTTACCGATGATGGGGTGACACAGACGATCTCGAACTTTGGGCCAAGCGAGGCGCCGATTACGATTGTCATGCTGATGGAGTTCAGCAGCCGCGGTCTGTACGACTGGTTTGCTTACCAGGCGAAGTATTGGGCAGACGCGTTCCTTCCGAATCTGCAGCAGAAAGACTGGGTGGCGCTGCGGACGTTCGACATGCAGATCCACGATGAAGTGGACTTCACGCAAAATAAGGATGAGGTTCGCAACGCCATTTACCATCTTTATTTTCCCGGGTTCAGCGAATCCAACGTTTTTGACGCGGTTTTGAAAACCATTGACGACATGAAGGACGTGAAGGGAAAGAAATCGATTTTGCTGCTGGCTACGGGAGTGGACACATTTTCGAAGCACACCCTGGATCAGACCATGAAGCAGCTGCGGCAGAGCGACGTGACCATTTTTTGCGTGGGCCTGGACAAGCCGTACATTAATTTCATCGAATCGCGCGGGTCGCTGGGTTCGCACATGAATTACCTGCAGGGCGAAAACCAGATGAAGACGATTGCGAACTTGACAGGCGGCTATTCGTGGTTCCCGCAATTCGACGGAGAGCTTCCGGGGATTTTTCACGACGTGGCCGCGTTTCTGCGCCACCAGTACAGCTTGTCGTATACGCCGACAAGCGGGGGGAAAGACAGCAAGTTTCACAAAGTGAAAATTGAGCTGGTGAATCCGGATGGGAGCCCGTTCGAAGTGCACGATCAGAAGGGGAAAAAGCAGAAATGGGTCGTGTATGCGCGCGAGGGTTACGAGCCGATGAAAGCCGGGGCCGGGGACTGATTGTCTTTAGATTGTTGTAGATTGTCTTGGATGAGAGCGACGCGCTCCGCGTTCACATCTTACGTTTGCTGGGCCGGCTAGTAGCCGCGCGCGAAATCGATTTGGTTGAACATTTCGCGGCCGTCAAACCAGCGTTCCAGAAGATCCATCAGGAGAGCCGTTTCGCGCTGCCACAGGCGGTCGCTTACGGCGCTGGTGTGCGGTGTGATGAAGAGATTCGGGGCTTTCCAGAGCGGGCTTTCGGGTAGAAGCGGCTCGACAGAGGTTACGTCGAGCGCTGCACCGCCGAGGGCGCCGCTCTCTAGCGCATGGATGAGCGCGGCTTCGTCCAAGAGCGAGCCGCGGCCGACATTGACGAGGCGAGCTCCGGGCTTCATGCGCTTGATTTGCGGCGCCCCGATCAGGTGACGCGTTTCCGATGTTTCGGGCGCGGCGATGACTACGTAATCCGCGTGCGGCAGAGTTTCCTCGAGTTGCGAGGCGGGCACGATTTTTTCAGCGTGCGTGGTGTCGCCCTTTCCCGAACGCGTTACGCCCCAAACGCGCATGTCGAAGGCGCGGGCGCGCTTGGCGAGTTCGCGGCCGATGGAGCCGAACCCTGCGATCAAGAGGACTTGACCGCTGAGTTCGGTGAGGCGCTGCGGCTTGTCCCAGATGTCTTGCTGGCCCCAGTGCGAACGGTCTTGATGGCGCGCGGAATCGGGGAAATTTCGAGCGAGCGCGAGGAGAAGGCCCATGGTGTGCTCGGCCATCGGAGGAGAGAAAACGCCACTGGGATTGGTGACCACGATTCCGGAATCGCGAAGCTCGGGATACATCAATTGAGCTACGCCTGCGGCGGTGGAGTGAATCCACTTCAGTTTTTTTGCGTGCGTGAGCTGCTCGGCGCGGAGGGAATAGCCGATGAAAATGTCCGTGTCCGGCAGTTCGTGCGCGAGGTGGTCGTAATCGGGGAGATGCACTACGCACATTTCTGGCCAGCGTGCGCGGATAGTTTGGGGCATAACCGGCTGCGGGCGCCAGTACGTGAATGGATGCCAGACGCAGATGAGGAGTTTGGTCTCGGCTGGTTTGGTGCGATTCATTCGCGCGGGCCGCGGTGCTTCCAATAGAGGAGTAAGCCAACGATTAGGCCGAGACCGCCGGTGCCGATGATAAAGGGGCGAGAGAGCGGTAGAGCGAACCAACAGATGACGACGAGGCCCACGGATACAATTGCGCCGACTGGTGTGCCGGGAATTGTGATCGTGCCGAACGTGCGCGGGCGATTTTGGCCTGGCTCAGGCGGCTTTTTCGAGAGTGGTTCGTAGCTGAGGCTCATATCAACGCCTTGTCGCGGCGCGCAAATCCTGGCCGGTCATGTCCGCGGGCTTCGGCTGATCGAGGACGGCGAGCATTGTGGGAGCCAGGTCGCGTAAGGAGCCGCCAGGTTTCAATTGCAGGGAATCGTTTTCGCTGACGAGAATGAGCGGAACGGGATTGGTGGTGTGATAGGTGTGCGGGCCGCCGTTGAGCGGATCGATCATGGTCTCGGCGTTGCCGTGGTCGGCGGTGATGAGCCACACGCCGCCGCGGTCTTTCAGCGTTTGGTAAATTTGGGCGAGGCCAGCGTCGACGGCTTCGACAGCCTTGATCGTGGCTTCGAGATTGCCGGAATGGCCGACCATATCCGCATTCGCGTAATTCATGATGATGGCGTCGAACTCGCCTTTTTCGATGGCTTTTACAACCGTGTCCGTGATTCCCTGCGCGGACATTTCCGGCTTCAGGTCGTAGGTCGCGACTTTGGGCGAGGGGACGAGAATGCGCTCTTCGCCGCCGAAGGGCTTTTCGACGCCGCCGTTGAAGAAATAAGTGACGTGAGCATATTTTTCGGTTTCGGCGCAGCGCAGATTCTTGTATTGCAGCTCTTCGAAAACTTGCGCCAGGATGTGCTCCAATTTTTCCGGTGCGATCACGTATTTTAGCCAGGGCCAGTTTTTATCGTACTGGGTCATCGCCACGTAAAAAAGATTTTTAGGGCGCTTCGCGTCGGCGATTTTGTCGAAGCCCGGCTCGACCAGGGCGCGCGTCATCTGGCGCGCGCGGTCGGCGCGGAAATTGTAGAGGATCACGGCGTCGTCATCGTGAATTGTGGCGACCGGCAAGGCTGCCGCTCCATCCCCTTTTGTGATGACAACGGGTTTCACGAATTCGTCGGTGACGCCTTGTTCGTAGCTTTTTTGGAGCGCGGCAACGGGATCGTTCGAATGCGTTTCGGCTTCGCCATGAACCACTGCGCGATAGGCCAGCTCGACGCGCTCCCAGCGGTTGTCGCGGTCCATCGCGTAGTAGCGACCGGTGAGCGTCGCGATCTCGCCGATGCCGAGTTCGCGCATCTTTTGCTGCAACTGGCTAACGAAGTCGCGGCCGCTGTTAGGCGGAGTGTCACGGCCATCCATGAAGCAATGAACAAAGACGCGTTCAACTTTTTGCTGCTTGGCCATTTCCAGCAGCGCGAACAAATGTTGAATGTGGGAGTGCACACCGCCATCGCTCAACAATCCCAGCAAGTGCAACTGGCGCTGCCGTCCGCGCTCCATCGCTTGTTGAAAGAGCGGCACGTTTTGCAATTGTTTGTTGGCAATCAGCAAATCGATGCGCGTGATGTCCATGTGGACGATTCGGCCTGCGCCGATATTCATGTGGCCGACTTCGCTGTTGCCCATTTGGCCTTCGGGCAAGCCTACGTAAGGTCCCGACGTGTGAATGAGCGTGTTCGGAAATTTCTTCATCAGTTCGTCGTAAGCGGGCTTGCGAGCGAGGGCGATGGCGTTGCCTTTCGTTTCCGCGCGGTAGCCCCAGCCGTCGAGAACGGTCAGCACAATAGGTTTTGGTCGTTTGGCCATAGCCTAGTGTGTGGCAATCTCCCTTAGCGCGGCGAGGAGGCGGTCCACTTCTTCGGCGGTGTTGTAATGAACCAAGCCGATTCGCAGCAGGCCGCCGGTGGCCTCGACTCCGAGGCGTTCGGTGAGGTTCAGCGCGTAGTAGTTGCCATCCCAGGTGAAGATGCCGCGCTCGCCGAGAAACGCGGCGATTTTTGCGGGGGAGTGATTCGCTAGCCGCACGGAAACCGTTGAGCAGCGCTCATCAAATCGCTTCGGATCGCTGATGCCGAAAAATCTCAGACCGGGAATCGTGAGCAAGCCTTCGACCAATCGAGAAAGGAGCGCCATCTCATGCTGATGCGTCGCGCGATAGGCCGCCAGTAATGCGTTGCGCCGATCTTTCGTTGCCGGGTCGCATCGCCGGCCGAGTTCTGCAAGGTAGTCTACTGCGGCGCCGATTCCCGCGATTAACTCCTGCACTTGCGTCCCAGTCTCCCAGCGATCGGGTAGTGAATCCGGCGCGGGACGCACCTTGTACGGCCTGAAGCGCTGCAGATACTCGCGCTTTCCGTAAAGCGTGCCCATGTGGGGGCCGAAAAACTTGTAGGGCGAGCACACCAGGAAATCGCAATCGAGCGCGCGCACATCAATCGGCCCGTGGGGAGCGTAATGCACCGCGTCGATGAACATCAACGCGCCCACGTGATGCGCTAGTTTCGTAATTTCAGCGACGGGATTGATGGTGCCCACGGCGTTCGAAGCATACCCGACGGCAACCAACTTCGTGTTCGCGTTGATCTTGTGCTTCAAATCATCGAGGTTCAGCGTGCAATCCGATTCGTGGATGTCCACCTGGCGAATCACCATGCCCATGTCTTCCAACGCGCGCCAGGGGGCGACATTCGCATCATGGTCTAAAGTGGTCACGACAATTTCGTCGCCCGGTTCGAACACGCGTCCGATGGCCCGCGCCAGCGCGAAAGTGATTGTCGTCATGTTCTGCCCGAAGACGACCTCGTCCTTATCGCAATTGAAAAAATCGGCCATTGCGGCGCGCGCGGAGGCAATGATGGCATCGTTGCTTCGGCTGGTGGCGAACGCTCCGCAGGTGTTGGCGTTCGACTTGAGATAATAGTTTTGAACCTCGCCCATCACTTGCCGGGGCACCTGCGTGCCCGCAGGCCCGTCCAGAAAGGCGGCGGGTTGGCCGTTCACCTGCAATTGCAGCGACGGGAATTGCTCCCTCACCCAAGCGACATCCAGCGGCTTACTACCCATGCCCTGCATCACCGATGTACCCATTGTTTTCTCCGTCAGCTAGTTTCTCACAGGGCGGGCTGAGGATGAAGCCGCGCGCAATCGTGTTAGCATTTAGTTGGTTGTTCCTCACTCATGCCGCTTTGGCGCCGGCTACAAATCAAATGAGCGGCCAAGAACGGGCCGGCTCCGCGCCACGTTTCTCCATGAGGTGCGCAGTGTCCGAATCCTTCACGCCAAGCGAGCGCACGCGTGTTGTGCGCGAGCCGCAGCGCGGCGTCTACGACCGCGAAACCGTTTACAAGATTCTCGATGAAGGGCTTGTGTGCCATGTAGGCTTTTCCGTGGAGGGCCAGCCGTTTGTCATTCCCACGCTGTTCGCGCGCATCGGCGATGCGATCTATTTTCATGGCTCGGCCGCCAGCCGGATGCTCCGCGGCGTCAGCGAAGGCGCGAATGTCTGTGTGACGGTTACACTGACGGACGGAATCGTGCTCGCGCGCTCGGTGTTCAATCACTCGATGAACTACCGCAGCGTCGTGGCGCTCGGTAAAGCCACGCTTGTCGAAGAGCCGCAAGAAAAACTCGAAGCGCTTCGCGCATTTACGGAAAAGATTCTGCCCGGCCGCTGGGACGACGCGCGGCAACCTAACGAAAAAGAACTGAAGGCCACCAGCATTCTGCGCCTGCCGCTTACGGAAGCTTCCGCAAAAGTGCGCGTCGGCCCGCCTGAAGATGACGCTCCCGATTACGCTCTACCCGTTTGGGCGGGAGTCATTCCCCTGCTCACCGTTGCGGGTGCTCCCATTCGCGATGAACGATGCGATCTTGGAATTCCACTGCCGGCTTATGCGGCGAACTATAGACGGTGAGCTATGAATGAATTCACTCCCTCGCCCGTCAAACCTCTGGTAGGAGTTGCAGCGCTTGACGCGCTCGATATCCGCGTGGGCACCATCGAGCGCGTCGAAGAAGTGCCCCGCTCGGAAAAACTGATGAAGCTGACTGTGAATTTCGGCGACCACACGCGAACGATACTTGCTGGAATCAGGAAAGAACGCGCCGATCCGCGGGAAGTGGAAGGCCGCCAGGCGCTCTTTGTCCTCAACCTGGAGCCGCGCAAGATGGCCGGAGAGCTTTCCGAGGGGATGCTGTTCGATATCGGCTACGCCGATGGCGTGACTCCAGCGCTTGCCATTCCGGAGCGCCCCGTTCCAAATGGCACGCGCACAGGCTAGCTCACTGGCGGACGGCGCGGAGGAAATCGGCAAGGAGGCCGTAGCCGGTAGCCTCGACTCCGGGATTGTGCTCGACGAGCGATAAGCCGAAGACGTCGAGGTCGAAGCGAATCGCGGAACTGCTGCCTTCGAGATTGGCGAGCGGATCCGAGGCGAGTAAGATTTCTGGTTGCACGCGGCAATCCACGCCGTCGCCGCGGCGCTCCGCGCGGCAGACCAGTTTGTAGCGCATGCCCGCGGCGCGCACGGAGCGGATCTTCTCTTCGGTGAGTTCTCGGATGCCCGTGCGCTGCACTTGTTCGAGCCGCGCATTCGCGCCCATCAATACGATTGCCAATGCCACGACTTTCACGGCTGCATCCCAGCCGTCCAAGTCCGCGGTCGGATCCGTTTCTGCGATGCCCATAGCTTGCGCGCGCTTCACGGCTTCATCCATCGAGCGGCCTTTTTCGATTTCCGTGAGCACGACGTTCGTGGTGGAATTCAGAACTCCAGAAAAGCCGCGAATGTCGGTCGCGGGCAAGCCATGGGGAAACATCGAGAAAACCGGCACTCCGTCCATGACCGTGGATTCGTAGAGGAACTGCCTGTTCTTCTCTTTCGCGAGCGCGGTGAGCTCTTGGTACGCGTGAACGATGGGGCCCTTGTTGGCGGTGATGGCGTGCATGCCCAATTCGAGCGCGGTCCGCAAATGCTCGGTGGCCGGCTGGCCGGTCTTCACATTGAGCGAGGTCGCTTCAAAGAGAACATCGGCGCGCGTTTTTTCGAGCCACTCGCGCAGGTTGTGCGGTTGGGATGTGTTTCCGTGCTGAATGAGCGAGTGGCCGTGCAAAGCGGCCAGCGGATTGAGGCCGTCTGGATCGGCGAACCACCCGGTGCGGCGCGTGGCTACTCCTGTGAGCCGCCAGCGGATATCGTAGCGCCGGCGCAGGTCCGTTTCTTTTGAGATGAGCAGGCGCAGAAGGGCGCGGGCAACGTTGCCCATGCCGACGATCGCGAGATTGTAGGACGGCATGAGCCGATCCTCCGGGAGAAGGCGGGAGACAAACGTGGATGTCTGTCCCCACGATGCGGGCGGGGCAAGCCCCGCCCCCACAAAGAGATGAATTAATGCGCGGCGGCGAGCTTCGCGGCAGCGTCGGCGATCAGCCTGGCTTCATCCTGCAGGCAATGCGCGACGACCACCACTCCTTCATCGGCTTGCTTCCAGTCTTTTTGTTCGATGGCCTCGCGCACATAGGGCATTGTTTTTGCTGCATAGCCGGTGTAGAAGCCCGGCGCATAGAGTTGATGCCGATACCATTTGCGTTGGGGCAAACCTTCCTGCGTGATGAATTTGCGTTCGCTCTCGATCAGCAGCTGGTTTATTTCAGCTAACGAAGCCGAAGCCAGCGCGGCGCCGCCGTTGGCATTGGCGTGTTCGAGCGCTTTGCGGTAGTCCGCCGCGGCGTGCGTAACGGCATCGGCGGCGTTTTCGAGCGGCGCGAAGTTCTGGTAGGGCGGGACTTCTTCCTTTTTTGGCGGAACCATGTACGGTTTTTTCGGATCCGCGGTCGCGGTGAAAACACCTTCGTCGATTTCCCGGTTGCGCTCGCGAATTTCGTCCTGCATTTTCTTCGACAAGTCTTTCAATTCGCGCACGTAGGTTTGCATCGTTTCCGCGAAATCATTGAAGTCGAATGGCAGCAAATCCGCGTCGGCCATGCGCATCATGGCTGTGCCGCCTGCCTGCGAGAGAGCGCGTCCATAAACGAACTTCGTATCGGCAAAATGCGTATACCAGTAGAAGTCGTCGTAAATCGAGTGGTAGATTCCGCCACCATCTTCGCCGCCAAAGCCAATGTTGAGCGAGGCGACGCCGACGTGCTGGAGGAATGGCGTAAAATCAGAGCCGGACCCGAGCGCTCCCGCATGCAAATCGGCGCGCTGACGGACGTCCTGCTTTTTGTCGGCAGGCGCCTCTTCGATGGCGCGGAGCTGCTCGCGCTTCCAGGCGGAGAGCTTCGTTTCGGGGTCCTGAATGTCTCTCGCGACATCGTTGATGAATCTCTCGAGAGTGTGTGAGCCGGAAAGACCAAAGTAGCCGCGGCCATTGCCGTCGGAATTGATGTACATGACGGCGTGTTTCTCGAGCTCCCCGGCGTGCGTTTCGACCCACTCGGTCGAGCCGAGCAAGCCGGGCTCTTCGCCGTCCCAAGAGCAATAAATAATCGTGCGCTTAGGCTTCCATCCGGCTTTTACCAGCTCGCCCAAAGCGCGCGCTTCTTCGAGCATCGCCGACTGCCCGGAGAGCGGATCTTCCGCGCCGTTGACCCAGCCGTCGTGGTGATTGCCGCGAATCACCCACTCGTCGGGATAAACCGAACCAGGAATCTTAGCGATGACGTCGTAGAGCGGCTTGAGGGGCATCCAGTTCGATTTCACTTTGAGGTGCACTTTTCCCGGGCCGGGGCCGATGTGATAGCTGATGCCAAGTCCGCCGCGCCAAGCTGCGGGAGCCATCGGACCTTTCAGCGAGGCGAGAAGCGGCTCTGCGTCGCCCCACGAAATTGGCAGCACCGGAATCTTGGTAATCGTCTCAGCGTCTTTTAGTTCGAGGCGCTTCGCGTCTTTTGTCGCGCCCACGCCGGGCGTAAGCGGATCGCCAGAATAGAGAGGCATATCGGCCACGCTGCCGCGTTGCACGCCATCTCTCGGCCGATAGGGCCCTTCGGGGAAAACGTCACCTTGATAAGGACCGTCTTCATGCGGATCGGAAAAAATCAGGCAGCCGATGGCGCCGTGTTCCGCGGCGACTTTTGGTTTAATGCCGCGCCAGGAGCCGTAATAGCGCGCGATGACGATGGCGCCCTTCACCGAGACGCCCATACGATCAAGCTTTTCATAATCGTCGGGAACGCCAAAATTGACGTAGACGAGTGGAGCAGTCACGTCGCCATCGATCGAATACGCGTTGTAGGTGGGAAGCTGCTCGTCCTGCTGGCTGGACGTGGGATCTTCCTTCACGGGAGGCTCTTGCAGCTTAGCGACGAACTTCGGACCACCATCGACGAGTTCGACGACGCGTTCCTTAGGCGTCGGAAAAAGCACGTCGAACGTTTCGATGCGGGCGTCGAGTCCAAATTCTTTATATCTCGCCAGCAACCATTCGGCGTTGTCCTTGTCATACGGCGACCCCACATGGTGCGGCCGCGCGGAAAGCCTTTGCATGTAACCGCGAATTTTGTCGGGTTCGGGAATGGCGCGCATTTTTTCTTCCCACTGCCTTTCGGCGCGTGAGGATTCGGCGGAATACCCGGCGAGCGGCTGCTCGTCGGCGACGACGTGCGTGCCGACCGGCGCCAAAGAAATGCTTACGAAGACAATCGATGCGACGAATGCTCTGCGGTTCATTAGACCCCCTCGTTTCGAGCAGGTATTTTGCCTGAACTGCACAGCGATTGGAAACGTTTGTTGCAGAATTATCCGCGGCTTCCGGTTTTCAGGAGGATGTCCAGATCATCGGGATGGATGGCGCAGAGGAGCGCGTCTTCGCGGTCGATGTGGCCCTTGCTGATCAAGTGGACCAGCGATTCTTCGAGCGAGAACGAACCCTTTTTCTTGGTCATGGTGATTTCTTGATGGAGATGCTGCAACGCGTTGCGGCGAATGTGCTGGCGCGCGCCGTAGCCGATCATCAGAAGTTCGGCGGCTGGAAAACGCTCTCCGCTTTTGCTGGGCAAGAGGATCTGCGTCAGGACGGCGGCGATGGCCATTGCCAATTCCTGGCGGATGGTGTTCTGGCGCTCATCGGAAAAAGAATCAGAGATGCGCGAGATGGTCGTTGCGACATCAATGGTGTGCAATGTCGAGAGCACGAGATGGCCGGTTTCCGCGGCGGCGACAGCGATGCGCATCGTTTCCGGATCGCGCATCTCGCCTACCACGAGAACATCCGGCGCCTGCCGCAGGGCCGCGCGAAGTGCAGTGGGAAAATCCGGAGCGTCCGAGCCGATCTCGACTTGCTCGATCACGCTTCGAATGTGCGTGTGCTCGTACTCGATGGGGTCTTCTATAGTGACGATGTGGCGCGCCTCGCGGCGGTTGATGTCGTCGATGAGAGCGGCGAGGGTTGTCGATTTACCGGAACCAGCAGGACCTCCGATGAGGACGAGGCCGCGCGGCAGATGCGCGAGAGTTTCGACGGAAGGTGGAAGGTTGAGCTCGCGAAGGGTGGGGACGTTTTGCGGCAAGGCGCGAATCGCGGCGGCGGCGCGTCCGCGCTCGCGGTGCAAGTTGATTCGAAAGCGGCCAAGACCCTCGACGCGGTAAGAAGAGTCCGAGATTTGAGACTCCCGGTACCGTGCCAGCGCATGGGACGTAAGTGCAGGAAGCACCGCCGCTTCGATTTCGGGGCCATCGAGCGGACGCGCTTCGATTTTTTGCACCACGCCTTTTGCGCGAATGCAGGCTGGGGCTCCCGCGACCAGCAGCAAATCGCTTCCGCCACGAGCCATCAGCGTCTTGAGCCAGCCGTCTAGTTGGACGGCGCTGGCGGGCTCCAGCCCATCCTGCTCGCTGAGATCGTTCAGTTCGTTGACGATGCGGTCGATTTCCGGCGCTTCATCCATGCGAGCCCTCTGCCAAGCCACAGTGTTCGCGTCCTATCCTGACGCTGCGAGGTGCCATTCGTCCAGTCCAGATCGCCGGCTAAAAAGAATGAGGAGGCAGAAGTCGTTTGACTTCTGCCCCCTCGCGGTACAACGAGCGGCCCACGGCGCTGCAAGTACTGCAGTTGAAGTGACTACTGTTCGTCGGCCTCGGCTTTTTCCGCCGCCACCGGTGTCAGCGTCCCGAGCAGGCCATCGGTCTCACCATTCGGACCGGCAGTGAAAAACAGCGTGGTCGCGGGACCAGAACCGCCATCATTGCCAAACCGAAGAGCCCACAACCCATCAATCAGCAACGTGCTTCCATCCGGATTCAGCATGTTCCCCAAAAATTTGCCGGTGACCGGATTGAAGGCGGCAACATTATCGCCGCGGAAGTTGCCAATCAGTATGGTGTTGCTGAACTCGCCGAAATCAGGCGTGGCCCAGACAACTCCCCAGGGAGCGTTAAACCAGTCGCCGTGTTCCAGCTGCTGCAGCAGGCGGCCATGACGGTCGAATACGTCCACAAAGCCGTCGCCCGGCCGGCCCGGGTCGGGGGGATCATGCTTAGCCGCATCCTGCTTGGCATAAGTGACGTAAATATTGGGCCCGACGCCTTGAACGTTAAAGGGCCCGAAATCGCGGGGAATGTTGTCGTCTTCGAACTTCTCTTCGCTGAAGCGCACCGGGTGGAAGTTGGTGTCAAAGACATCAATTTTGCCGCTGCGGAAATTGGCAGCCAGGATGAACTTGTGGCCATCAATCTCGGCTATCGTGGCGCCTTTGTAGACTGCGCCATTCTTGGCATTGGGAATTTGCGAGTTATCCACCTTGATCACCGCGCTGGCCCGATTCACTCCTGGATTCCAACCTTGCACGGTTCCATCTTCGGTAACGAACATGAATAGTGCCGGCGCACCCGGTGCCAGAAGAAAATCGGTGGGACTGCCGTTGAACATCACACCGGTTGGAGACCCCGGAGGCGTCTGGCTCGGAGCATTTGGTATTTTTACAAATTCATTCGGCGCCGGGTTAATTGGGACGAGGGAGGCTACGAGACCGCCGGTACTATTTGTGGTGATGGAATATAGCGTGGAGGTGCCATCGGCATTGTTGGAAACCCACCATGGGCTACCTGTGGGGCTGGAAACCAATCCCCAAGCATTCTGCAGATTGGGGTCCACAAGAGGTGCTTGGTCGGCAATATTAGAAACGAGATTCGTTTGCGTGTAATGTTGCGCTTTTGCAACAACCGGAAGGAGAGAGAGACCAACTGCGAGAAGGGTGAAAGACTTCAACGACTTAAACACGTGCCCCATTACTTTTTCCTCCAGATCGACGAGATTTTTGCGGCGAAACACATCCCACGTGATCGCCATAGATTTACGGTCTGGCCGGGCAAACAGCGCTCAACTGCAAGCCGAATTCCAGCTAGACCAATTTCTCAAGACTTGAATCTGCAGTTGAGAACAAGGAACTTAGTAGATTGTCGCTGAGGAGAATCACACTGAGGCTCCTATTTCCCGTAGGGAACTGCCGTTGCGTATACCGAAGTTCGGAGGAGTTTATTCCCGGCAATCTAGCAGGACGAAAACCAGGATGGGAAAGTGGGGAGTGCCGTTGGATGCCGACGGTTAGGCCCGGCGAAGAGTCAGGAGCGTGATTTCAGGGGGCACACCTAGGCGCACAGGCGCGCCCACCGTGCCAAGCCCGCGATTCACGTAGATCGATGCCAGCGCCGACGAGCGGTTTGGGAATAGGGATCCATGCCTCGTCTCGAAGGCTGAGCTATTGGATGATGCGCGGTCGTTAGGCGCAGGCGTAAACATAGGGCGCTGATACAACCCGGCCACATAATCCGTAATAAAGCGCGCGGGGCTGAGCCGGTGGTCGAGAATTTCCACTTGAATCTGCCCGCCGTGCGTATGGCCGGCAAGCGTCAGTTCGATGCCCAATTCCGCCGCGCGATTGAACGCATTGGGATTGTGCGACATCAGAATGTTGGGCATGTCTCGCCGCACCAGCGGTCCCACATTCTGAAGCAATTGCACTCTCCGGCCTCCGTTGGTGCGCTCCCGCTGATAGTCGACGCCGATGAGATTGAAGGAAGCATTCTGAAACGTGAGCTGCGCATTTTCGCTTCGCAGCAGCTTCATCCCTGCCTGCGCAAACAAGACCTGCGCCGTGTCTTCGGCCCGCGCATAGATTTCATGATTGCCATTGCAGCCCCAAACTCCCAGCGGCGCGCGCAGCCCCTTCACTTCGTCGATGCAATCGGCGATGGGGTCGCCTGCGCCGGTAATGAAGTCTCCCGTCACGAGCGCGAGGTCCGCTCCCAAATCGTTGGCCATATTGACGGCGCGGCGCACCTGCAAGCGCGGCATGTAGCTGCTCAGATGGATGTCGCTGATCTGCACAATCTTCATGCCTTCAAGGCCGGCGGGCAGATTGGGAATAGAGATTTCGACGCGATGTACCTGATAGTCCAGCCGCTCGGCCGCAAAGCCATACATGGCAGTAAGAAACGGGCCGGCCCCGGCGAGAGCGGTGGCCGTCTTAAAAAAATAGCGCCGCGAAGGGTCTGGAATCAGTTCCGCTGCGGCTGGCGAGGCGGAGTGGGGCGCCGCCGTTCCAGTTGAAGCTGAAACTCGAGAAGCCGCTGGATTCGTTTTTAACTGGTACGCTGCGCGCAGCCAAGCCCAGATTCGATCCAGACCGCGTACAAGTTTCACCGCAAAATAGGCGAAAAGCGCACTGAAAAACCATAAGCCCGCGAAAACCGTGATCACATTGACCCCAGAAAGGATGTGGCTTCGTCCCATGCGAAAGCCGTCCGCTATCGCGCCGATGCTGAGCAGTAGGAGTGTTACATAGATTAAACGCGCGGCTACGCGGAGGCCCTGGCTGCCCCAATTGGATGTCGCGCGCCAAATGGCGCGATACCAAAATCGCTGTGAGAAAAACAATAGGCTAAAGACGCCCAGGCCGATCACGATGCGCAGCAACAGCCATGTCCAGTTCAATGAAAGAAGTCCCCCAAGACAAGCTACAAGCTTACCATGTCTATCCGTGCGGATTTTCCACGCCGCGGACGAATGTCCCGCGTAAGATATCCCGGCCAATAGGCCAGGTTTTGCCTGCCAAGGAGAGAAACGCTTGGGCCCGTGGACCGTCAGAGAGGGTGTGCCTGCCCAGGCCAGCCAAGAACAGGGCCGGCGGCAGGTCGAATCGAACCAAAAACACGGTAGGCAAAGATGAGGAGAGAAACGATGAAGAGTCTCAGTAAATGGGGAGCCCTGCTCGTTGCGGTAGTGCTCGCAGCGATGCCCGCCTTGGCGCAGGAAGCCAAGAAAGCTGCACCTCCAAAACCCGTGGCGAGCCCATCGGGGGCGGTCCTGGAATCCTGGAACGACATCGGGAAAAAGTTGATCGCCATAGCCGAAGATTTGCCGGAAGACAAGTACGACTACAAACCGAATCCGGACTCGCGGACCTTTGTGGCGCAGCTACTGCACGTTTCCGCGTCGATGTACTTCTTCACTGATGAAGCAGTCGGCAAGAAGGCGCGCTACGGCGACGATCCGAAACGCGACGAGCTAAAGACCAAGGAACAGATCGTAGCCTTCGTGAAAAAGTCCGTACAGGACGGAGCGGACGTCATCAAAGCCAAAGGCGATGCGGGCTTGGCGGGAACGGTGGTGCTTGGAGGCCAAACCTACCGTTTGTCGGACCTCGCTTACGGACTAATCGAACACTCCGGAGAACACTATGGCCAGCTCGTCGTTTATTACCGCATCAATGGGCTGGTGCCGCCCGAATCGCGGCCCAAGAAGTAATTGGCATTTTAGCGAAACTAGAACGGGCACGAGATTTCGTCATCGTGCCCGTTCTTTTTGTCCAAAAACTCTATGAGGTTGCCGCGCCAGCAGCGCCGTTTTCCAGAAGCGCGGCCAGTTGCGCAGGATCGCTGGTGGGCGGCAAGCAAGTTTGTGCCGTGCAAACAACGGCCATGGCTTTGTCGGCGGGGAGATGCGGCAGCGTTTCTTTGAGAGCGCCGGCAAGATTCGCGAGCGAGGCGCCCGGCGTTAGCCGAAGGACGGACTTGCCGAAACGGTAGACGCGGTGCGCGGCAGCTTCCAGAGCTTGCGCGGCGGGATCATCCGTGCGGCCGGTGATAACCACTTGCAAGGGATGGCGAGCGAAAAGCGCGGCGGCAAGGCCGTACGTCGCGGCAAACATCCCGTACTGAGGGGCGATCCCGGCAAACGCTTCGAGCGTTTTCTGAGCAAAGCTGTAATAGCGCTCGTTGCCCGTGAAGGCGTGCATGCGAATCAACGCGATCGCAGCTACGGAATTCGCGCCGGGCGTCGGCGAATCCTGGAACGGCTTGCGGCGAACGTCGAGGCCGCCCATAGGTGCGGCATCCGAAGGCCGATCAAAAAAGCCGCCACCTTCCGCGTCACCATAACGGGCGATGGCCAGATCCATCGTTTTTTGCGCCGCGGCAAAATAGCGGGATTCGAGCGTCGCTTCATACCCATCCAGCAAGGCCAGAACGCTGAAAACTTGATCGTCGAGCGAACCGTCAAGCGCAGGCCCTCCGATGCGATGGCCGAACCCTCGGGATTCGCTCCACACTTCCCGAAGCATCCGATCCATGGTTTTTAGGGCAAACTTGCGGCAGCTCTCTCTTGTTGATCCGTCAAGCGCTCTCGCCGCGTCCAGATAAGCTGAAACAAACATCGCGTTCCATGCCACGTACATCGTCTTATCAACGAACGGCGTTGGCCGCGGCAGGCGAGCGGCTAGCATCTTTCCTTTGCCATTGGCAATAAGGAGGCGCACGGAAGTCTCGTCCAGACCGATTTGTTTTGCGATGTCCACGGCGTTGCGCGCAATCCACAACACGTTCTTCGCCGGATTGTGGTGCATCTCGCCATGCGCCTCAACGTCGTAGTACAGTTCCATGACGCGCGCTTCGTCCGGCAAGAGCGCGGCTCGCAGCTCGTCGAGCGTCCAGGTGAAATAATCGCCGTCATCGTCAAGCGAATAGTCCGCATCCTGGCTGGCATAAAACCCGCCGTTTTCCTGGTCGGACAAGACTTCGCTCACCCAGCCGATGATTCCTTCAGCGGTTTTACACAGCAGCGGATTCCGTGTCACTTGCCACCCGTGCAGATAGTTGCGCAGCAGCTCCGAATTGTCGTAGGACATTTTCTCGAAGTGCGGCACGAGCCAGCGCTCATCCACCGAATAGCGATGAAAACCCCCGGCGAGCTGATCGTACACACCGCCGCGGGCCATCTTCTCAAGCGTCGTTTCGATCATAGCCAGCAGATGTTTCTCTTTTGTCTGCTGGTAGCGCTCCAGCACCAGATCAACCGCCGACGCGTGTGGAAATTTCGGCGCACTGCCAAAACCGCCATTCTTAATGTCATATTGCTGCGTGACCGAAGTGATTTGCGCGTCGACTACGCCGGGATCGAAATCAGCCCGCGCGCCCGTGAACACTTCCGCTTGAGCGACAGCATCCGCCAAATGGTTCGCGGCACGAACTAGTTCGCCCCGCTTATTTTTGTAAGAATCCGCCACCGCCAGGAGAATGCGCCGGAAGCCAGGCCGCCCCATTTGATCTTCCGGCGGAAAATACGTGCCGCCAAAAAAGGGCTTTCCATTGGGCAGGAGAAATCCAGTCAACGGCCAGCCACCCTGACCGGAGATGGCGCTTACGGCGGATTGATAACGTGCATCCACGTCGGGACGCTCGTCGCGGTCCACTTTGACGGCCACAAAATTCTCATTGATGATTTTGGCGATCTCGGAGTTTTCATAACTCTCGCGGTCGATGACGTGGCACCAATGGCACCACACCGCGCCGATATCCAGAAGAATGGGCTTGTCTTCCGCTCCCGCGCGCGCAAACGCCGGCTCGCCCCACTCATGCCAGTCAATCGGCTGGTGCGCCGCCGAGCGCAGGTACGGGCTGGCGGAATCCTTCAATCGGTTTTCAGGGTGAGACGACACGAAATTCCTCTCGGTTCTCGAAACGCTAAGGGGCGCTCGCTCTGGTCGCAAGGCCGCAACGGAATGTGGAAAAAAGCGCTCGACGAGACTCCGCCTATTGCACGATGTCTCCGGGGCCGAGATCGCGCGGGTCGAGCGGCTTGCGCCCGGCAAAACCTTCGTCCTGCCGGTGGTAGAACCGGATGCGGTCCTCGCCAAGCTTCCAGCAAAGATAAACGTCTTCGTTATCGATAACGGCGGGGAAATCGAGCAAGCCTACGTCGAGATCCTTGATGACGCAGCCGGTTTCCAGAATGCGGTTCAGCGCGGTTTTCAGCGATTCGGCGAGATGCTGATGCTCCACGCGCAGCGCGGCCAGTTTTTCATAAGGGACGATCAGGCCGCCCATCATCATGATGCGCGCGGAAACCGCGGAAAGATCAGTCTCCAGCCCGGACAATTTTTTGCGGCAGTCCATGGCTTCCACGAGAAAAGGTTCTAGATCCCGCCGCGCGCGCTCCGCCTCGGTGAGCGTGAAAAGCCGCTGCTCCGGTTCGGTCGAGTCGTCCTGTCCCTCTTCGTCGTCTTCGTCCGCCATGATTTGTCCGTTCTCGCTGCGCCTTTTCTGCACTGCTTAATTCGATGCTAGCGCAAACTCATGTTGTGGTCGAGCGCAATGCGCCGAGAGAGGTGTGGCCCATTGGAAGCATTCCACTATCCGCCGATGAACACCATCGTACGAGACGGAGGCACGAAATCAGGGGAGTTGATCCGGTGCCCTTCTTCCTTTTCATCCACGACAGAACGAATATAAGTCTCCACATCGTCGTCCGTCGCTCCTTCGCGTAACAGTCCGCGAAGGTCGTGATCCTCTTTGCTGAAGAGGCAGGTTCGCAGCTTTCCATCCGCCGTGAGCCGGATGCGCGAGCAGTGCCCGCAGAAGGGCTGCGTCACCGGCGCGATCAGGCCGATCTCGCCGGGTGCGCCGTCGGCGAATCGGTATTTGCGCGCCGTCTCGCTGCGCTCGTGCGGGATTTGAATGAGCGGCCACCGCGCGTGAATGCGCTGGTAAACTTCCGCGGCAGGCACAACATGACTGCGCGTCCAGGTCCTGTCCGCATCGAGCGGCATGAACTCGATGAAGCGCATAATCACGCCGCGGTCGCGTGCGAATACGGCGAAGGATTCGACTTCATCGTCATTCAGCCCGCGTACCAGCACGGCATTGACTTTCGCGGGAGCCAGCCGCGATTTCTGCGCCACGTCGATGCCGTGCATCACCGTTCCGTAAGACTTTGTGCGCGTGATGCGCTCAAACCTGCCCGGATCGAGCGAATCGAGGCTGATATTGATGCGGCGCAGGCCGGCCACCATCAGGCGCTCGCAGCGCTCCGCGAGCAGATGGCCGTTGGTGGTCATGGAGAGGTCTTCGACACCAAGCGCATGGAGCCGCGCGATGTAATCTTCCACTCCCGCGCGAACCAGCGGCTCGCCGCCGGTGATTCGTATTTTGCGAATTCCCAGGCTCAGAAAAATTTTGGCAAGACGATCCAGTTCCGGCCAGGAGAGAATTTCGTCGTGGTCGCGGTAGTTTTCCGGGTCGGCCGAGCGGCAGTAGACGCACCGGAAATTGCAGCGGTCCGTGATCGAAATGCGCAGGTCCGTGATCTGCCGTCCGAATTTGTCGAGGAGGGTCATGGCACGTTTTCTAGCTGGACGCGACCGCCTGAAGTCCTGTTTTCGCTTCTCCAAAAACAAAATCGCCCGATCCAAGTACTTGGATGCGGGCGCGCGACGGAAATATGCAGTTTTCCGCCTGGTACGCTCCTTTCCAAGTTCGGGAGGCCCGGGCGTTTCCACCCGAACCCTCAGCCTCGCGGTTTTGTAAACGCCGCCGTCGAAGCGTCGTCCCCGCGCCGTAGGCTTTCTCTCCCGTAGGCCGCAGGAATCGGAGTTCCCCCTAAGTGTATGCTTGTGCGAAAAAGACTGCAATTCAGTAGAATCGAGCATGGGCACTCTGCCTTTAAGAGCGGATGAACGGGTTTCGCACGTGAGTTTTTCTGCCGACTCATTCAGCGTCACATTAAAGGATGGCAGAGTTATCAGTGTGCCTCTCGCATGGTACCCGAAACTCCTCCATGCTGATCCGGAACAGCTCGACCACTGGAAGATTGCCGGCGGTGGCTATGGCTTCCACTGGCCCGACCTTGACGAAGACCTCAGCACGGAGGGTCTCCTGCGAGGGGCGCCCGCGCCGCAACGCCCAGCAACCCGCTAAGACATCTGCGTTTTCCGGCCTACAGTGTGTGATAGAGTTTTTGCCACGCCATGCGGATCTTCGTTCTCGGGGCCGGTGCGACCGGCTCCCTTCTGGCAGATTTGCTCCTGCGTCAAGGACATACTGTCTGGTGCGGCGACCGTGACCCCGCTCGCGCGCGCCGCTTTCTGGGCGAAAAGAGTACCATCGCCGTTGCCAAGGTGAACGCCAGAAACATGCTCGGCATCGTGCGCGCGGCGCGCGGTTGCCAGCTCATCGTCAACGCCTCGGCGAGCGTCTTTAATCTAATTGTGATGCGAGCCGCGCTTCGACTCCGCGCTCACTATTTGGACTTGAGCTCCCATCTCACCCGCAACCCTTTCAAGGCCGAGCAATTCTCCTACGCGAAACGCTTCGAAGAAAAAAACAGAGCTGCCCTGATCAATACCGGCGCGGCCCCGGGCTTGACGAACTTGCTAGTGAAACGCGCGGCAGAGATGCTTGACGAAGTCCATTCCGTGCAGATTCGCCTCTACGAAAGTA
>Ga0307478_10000765_pt1 | contig 30906 bp, 29 predicted proteins | sample atmos_gasesECM4C_2_FD_203713 | JGI IMG/M metagenome (GOLD analysis project Ga0307478, IMG submission 203713) | Hardwood forest soil microbial communities from Morgan-Monroe State Forest, Indiana, United States - atmos_gasesECM4C_05 | ecosystem: Environmental > Terrestrial > Soil > Temperate...
CTCCAGATCCTGCGCGACGAAGAGCGCGTGTCGGTGATCGTCACGACGCACCTGATGGAAGAAGCCGAGCGCTGTGACCGCCTCGCCATCCTGAATGAAGGCAAGTTGGTCGCCTTGGGGACGCCCAGCGAACTCAAGCACGAAATCGGCGGCGACGTCGTCCTGCTCGACGCCACCAACGATGCCGAGTCGCTTGCGCAGCGCATCAGCACGCGTTTCCACGTCGACGCCACGGTCCTCAACGACAACGCCCGCCGCAACCAGGTGCGCATCGAAATGGAAAACGGCCACCGCTTCATCACTGGCGTGGTCGAGTCGTTTCCCGGAGAGATTCAGGCAGTGAGCGTGAGCAAACCCACGCTCGAAGACGTCTTCATCCACCGCACCGGCCATCGCTTCTGGTCCGAGGCCGGCGAGGAAGTGAAAGGTTAGCTTTGAAAGGGCGCGGCTTCAGCCGCGCCGCAACGGAGCACAAACAAATTGGCGGCTTTAGCCGCTGCGGTTCACTGCAGGATTCAAAGCGGTTTTTTTTGGCAGTGCCCTCCGAGCGCGGCCTTCACCCCCGCGCCGGAAAGTCGCCCCTAAGGAGGTTTCGTGCAACCCATGATGCTCCTGTTTTCCATCGTGCTGGGCATCCTCCCCTTGCTGGGAATCGTCTGGACGATTCTGAACGGCACCATCATGACGGTCGATGGCCTGTTCATGAGCCTGATCCTGCTGACGCTCTCAGGCTTGTTCTTCCTCAATGCCTACTGGGAGTGCCGCGACTGCGGTTTCATCCCCAACAAATCCAAAGACGCCCCCCCGGCGAAGAAATGAGCTGACGCCTTGGCCTCGCAGACCGCAACCCTCCGAGCCCGCGGCGTCCCTGCCTCCGCCGGCATGATGCTCCCCGCCTTCACCCTGTGGTGGCGCGAACTGGTCCGCTTCTACCGCCAGCGCAGCCGCGTCATCGGCGTCATCGCCTCGCCGCTGGTGTTCTGGGTGGTACTGGGATCGGGCTTCGGCTCGTCCTTCCGCTCGGGAGCGGGGCAAGGCGAGCAACACTACCTCGACTACTTCTATCCCGGCACGCTCATCATGATCGTGCTCTTCACTAGCATCTTCACCATGATGTCGGTGATCGAAGATCGCAAGGAAGGCTTCCTGCTTTCCGTCATGGTCGCACCCGTGCCGCGCTCGGCCATCGTCCTCGGCAAAGTCCTCGGCGGGACCACTCTCGCCGCCGCGCAGGGCCTGATCTTCCTGGTGTTTGCTCCTCTGGCCCGAGCACATCTCAGCCTCGCTGCACTCCCGCTGATTGCTCTGACCGTCTTCCTGGTTTCCTTCGCGCTCACCGCGCTCGGCTTCGCCATCGCCTGGCCCATGGACTCGACCTCCGCCTTCCACGCGATCATCAACCTGTTTCTGATCCCCCTCTGGCTGCTTTCGGGCGCGCTCTTCCCCCTGTCGAGCGCCTCCGGCTGGCTGAAGGTCGTGATGTACATCAACCCGCTCACCTACGGCGTCGAAGCCCTCCGCACCCTGCTCTATCCTAACGGCACCCACGAGTTCAGCCTCGCTTCCTCCATGGCAACCTTGATCCTGTTCTCGCTGTTCATGTTCGGATTGGCGTTCGTGGTAGCAAATCGCAGAACGACGAAGCCGGCGGCGTGACGGGTTGCCTCCGCGAGTTTATCCATGACCGGAAAGAGTCCCGCTGCGGAACTTCGGAGAAGAGCCGAATCCATGATGAGACAAGAACGCTGGCTCGACGCAAGTAAACTCTTGAAGAGCAGGTCCTCTCTTGTTCACAAGAATTGGGAGCTGTCGTGGAACCTCGGATGGTGCTACTTCAAACTCGCCCGGTTCAACGAGGCAGCAAGACATTTAAGGAGAGCCACGAAACTCGCTACAGAAAATGCGGCGTGCAAGTGGGCGCTTGGTTCCGTCTACTTGAAAAGAGAGCAGTACAAAAAGGCCGAGGCCATTCTCCTCGAGTCTCTCCGGATTAAGGACACTCATTCCACTCGTATTGCGTTAGCCTTAGCATACCTAGCTCAAGGCAAGATCATTGAAGCAGAAACAATTCATCTTCAAGGTATAAGGCTGAAACCGAAGAAAAGCGAGAGATATGAGTCGTATGCTGCCTTCCTGTTCGATGTCGGGCGTGACGACGACGCCCTACAAATGCAGCGAAGAGCCGAGAAACTACGCCGGGTAAATTGATTGTTGTTGATTTAATACTTCAGCCGTGTCTACCTTCTTGGTCTATTTTTTGGTGTCCCCCATGCCCATCCCCTCCCAATACGCCATCTTCCCCGTCATCAACGCCAGCCTGAACGGCGCGAGCACCGTCCTGCTGCTTACAGGACGATGGTTCATCGCGCAGCGCCGCATCGCCGCTCACAAAGCAACCATGATCACCGCCGTCGTCACGTCAACGCTCTTTCTGATTTCGTACCTGTATTACCACTTCCACGTGCATTCCGTGCCGTTTCAAGGGACGGGCTGGTCGCGGCCTGTCTATTACACGATCCTTGGATCTCACGTGATCCTGGCAATGGCCATTGTGCCTCTAGTACTTATCACCCTCACCCGCGCCCTGCGCGAGCGCTTCGACCGCCACCGCGCCATCGCTCGTTGGACCTTCCCCCTCTGGCTCTACGTCTCCATCACCGGCGTGCTCGTCTACTTCATGCTCTACCACTGGTTCGCCGCGTGACCGCACGGAAGCTGAGGTCTTTAGGCTTGTTCAACCGATCGACATCGAAAAACCTCTAACCGCAAAGCTCACAACGTGCACGTAAAGTTCGCCAAGGGAAAGCATTTCTTCGCGCGCTTTGCGGCCTTTCTTTGCGGCCTTTGCGGTTAAGAGCTTTCTCCCTGTTGTTAAAAGCTTCCCCACTGCGTTTAAGCTTCCCCACGGTGCCACTCCGTGGCCCAGCCTTTCTCTGCGACCTCCGCGATCGTTCTCCGTGTCCTCTGCGTTTCAAGCTTTTTTCCCGCGCGCAAGCACGACATAGCTGACACAATTTAAGATGGCAACATGGCCACCGTACGACTCCGCATCGACGTTTCCGGCACCATCGGCGACGAAGCCTGGAAGAACCTCCAGCAATTCGATCCCATCCAAAAAGCCGCCTTCGGCCCGCAGTTTGGCTCGAGCGGCCCCGAAAAACATCCGCCCACGCAACCACACCCCAAAGGCGAATGGATCGGCGCCGAAGTCACCGTGCAAACTCCTCTGCTCGCGCAGTACGCCGTCTCCCACTACCTCGAGCAGGACCGTGTGATCGATGCCGACGTCGTCGACTGATGTATAGTCCTCATTTACATTCATGCATTCGCGGTCGTTTGGCCGACGACCAAGGAGCAACGACCAACGACTGATACCTCGATGACCCAAACGTCCCCCATCGCCACTGACCTGACTCCCGAAACCCTCGCCAAGAAGCGCATGTCCACGCGCCACCGTATTCTTTTCTTTGTCACAGCCTGGTTCATTGCCTTCATGCCAGTCTGGTTCTGGTGGAATACCTGGTTTGGCCGGACCTTGTCGGACAACAAGGTCGGCGAGTATCTCCAGGACAACGCGCATCCCCGCCACGTCCAGCAGGCTCTGGTGCAGATCAGCGAACGAATGTCGCGTCACGATACAAAAGTTGCCGAGTGGTACCCCAACCTGGTGCGCCTGGCGGCTCATCCGGTCGAAGAGGTTCGCAACACCGACGCCTGGGTCCTTGGCCAGGACACCGCCGGCGCCGGTTTCCACGACGCGCTACTGAAGATGCTGAATGATTCCTCGCCGCTGGTCCGCGGCAACGCCGCCCTGTCGCTGGTACGCTTCGCAGACGCCACCGGACGCCCGCAGATCGTAGCGCTGCTCCAACCAGTGAAGCTCACCGCGCCAATCACTGGAAATGTCATGGATGCTGATCGTCCCGGCACCGCCATCCGCCAGGGCGGCCTGATCGCCAAACTACAGAACGACCAGCAAACCGTGGAAGTGCGTTCGCCGATCGCTGGCCGGATTCGGACGCTGTTCGCGCAATCCGGCCACTCCGTCACTGCCGGAGCCGAGTTGGCCACAATCGATCCCGCCGTCGACCAGGTATGGGAAGCCCTGCGCGCGCTATATCTCATCGGCCAGCCCGAGGACTTGCCGGTCGTCACTCCTTATGAACGCGACCTCCCCGAAATCCCCGACCACATCCGCCAGCAGGCGGTCCTCACCGACAAAGCAATTCGTGACCGCGCCAGCGCCGCACAGTGATTCCACGCAGCGAATCGCCGAAGAACGACGCATAGTCGGAGAATTAATTATCAGTTGCCGCGCCAATGCGGATCTGAGGACGCTTCCGGTCGGCCTTCGCGTCCTCACTGTACTTCGCGGTGAATGTCTTCTTCGCGCCCTTTGCGAACCCTTCGCGTTCTTTGCGGTTAAAAGCTTTTGCTGCTGCCCTTTGATCCAAAGATGAGTTCCACCAAAACAAAACGCGCGCCGCAGCGCGCGTAAAGCCAACGACCGACCAAGGACCAACGACGGCTCTTAAATCGCCATCACTCCCACTTCCTTCTCTACCTCAGCGGTATCGACCATGACGATCGCGTCCCACGGACAGCCATCGAGGAAGCAGCCATCCGGTCCCTTGCTGATGCACTTCTTGCAGCCGATACAAAGAATCGGATCCACCTGGATTCTTCCGAACGGCGGGTGATCCTCGTCCGGCACCCAGAACATGCAATCGGCCACCGGGCAATACTCGACGCAGGCCGGCGACCCCGCACAGCCGGTACAGCACTCAGTGATCACCGCCAGCTCTTTCGGTTTCTTTTTGCGAGCCGTCGTCAGTCCCGTGGACTTGGGTTCAAACTTCAGTTCGTCGGGAACCATCCCGGCGGCTTTACTTGGAGTGGGCTTGTTTACCGTGGTTTCCGCGGCCATAGGGTTCTCCGATTATACCGTGAAACCCGGACCGATCGTCCCATGAAAGGCCGCAAAAGAAACCTTACTTACGGAATCCGCTTCTGCAGGAACGCCGAACCGCCCTGCGATTCGCCGCAATCGGCCGCTAGCTAGACCCCAAGTGCTACGCGCGAAAGGCCGACTGTCGCGGAAACCAATTGCGACTCCAGCCTCCACTCGTCACACCTACCCCGTCCAGATACCACAATTTCCACCCGCCCAATTCTGCTATATTGGGCCTTCCGAAGGAGCCCGCACTCATGGCAAAGAGCGTCAACAAAGTCATCCTCATTGGCAATCTGGGCAAAGACCCGGAAGTCAAGTACACGCCGCAAGGCACGGCAGTAGCGAAGATTACGCTGGCTACCAACGAGTCCTACAAGGACAAAGGTGGGCAATGGCAGGAACGCACCGAGTGGCACAACGTCGTGCTCTGGCAGCGCATGGCCGAAATCGCCGGGGAATATCTCAAGAAAGGCAACAAGGTCTACATCGAAGGCCGCCTGCAAACCCGCAGCTGGGATGACAAGCAGACCAATCAGAAAAAGTACATGACCGAGGTTGTGGCCGGCACCATGGTGCTGCTCGGTGGGCGCGGCGAAGGGGGTGGCGAGGGCGTCAGCCGCGGCTCCCGGGGCGGAACAGCCGATAGCTTCGATCAAAGCGCACCTGCACCCGAACCAGAACCAGCCGGAGCGTCCCCCATCACCGACGAGGACATCCCCTTCTAGGCGTAAGATCGGTTGAGGGGAGGAAGTACGTCCATGTCCACTCTTGCCGAAAAGACCTGCGTTCCGTGCCGCGGCGATGTTCCTGCTCTCAAAGGCGCGGCCTTGCATGACCTGAGCCATCAGTTGCCGAATTGGAACGTGGTCGACGAACATCACCTCACACGCTCCTTCAAGTTTCCCGATTTCCAGAAGGCGTTGGACTTCGTGAACCGCGTCGGCGAAGTGGCCGAAGAGCAGGGCCATCATCCTGACATCTTTCTCGCCTGGGGCAAGGCCGAGATCACACTTTGGACGCACAAGGTCAACGGCCTGACGGAGAGCGACTTCATCATGGCGGCAAAGATTGATCAGCTCTATACCGAGCCGCGCGACTGAACCTGATCTCGCGAAAGTTAGTCCACAAACGCCGTTTCGTGCACCGGACTCGGCTTCCACAACTTGATCGCCCAGGCCCAGATCGCGGCCGGAACCAGCATGACCAATCCGGTTGCAGTCACCAGCGTGCGCGCCGAGATGCCGTCATCCAAAAACTTTCCGCACGCATATGCGCCAATGGCGATGGTCAGCATGCACAATCCCAGGTCGGCCGAAAACACGCGTCCTCGAAAGCGGTCGTCGGTGTGCAACTGCAAGAGCGTAGTCGAGAACACCCAGACGGTTGAGCCGCCGCAATGCGCGATGGCGGCCCACAAGCACGCGAACCAGACCGTGCCAGACTTGCCGATCAGCACGTAACCAAGAGCCGTCACCAGGTATCCGTAAAAGATGCCGAGACGCAGTCGGCGGTCCTGATGTCCGGCCCAAGGCGCGCTGAACAGCGGGCCGATGAGCGCACCCAGACCACGGGCCCCGAGCAGCATACTCATGCCGAGCATCGCGCTGCGCTGCGGATCCAGATGGTGCCAGCGCACAGGAAAGTACTTCTGACCCATCACCGTGAACAGAACCCAGCTCGGACCGATCACCAGATTGCCGGCTTTGACGAAAACCGTCGCGAGCAGCGAGCGATGGGCGCGCACGTAGCGCACACCGTCGAGCACTGGCGTGTAGTCGAACAAATCCCGCGCGCGCAACCGGCCGGAGGCTTCCGCGTGCGGCTCCGCGAACTGCATCCCCGCGATGAACAGCGCCGACACCAGAAACGACAACGCATTCAGCACGAAGACCGCGTCGCGGCCAAGTAAGGCGCCGACAATTCCGCCGAGCGTCGCGCCCAGTACCAGGTTCATCGACCAGGTCGTTGAACCCAGCGTGTTGGCGACGATGACGTCTTCCCTCTTCGTGATGTTCGGGATCACGGCGCTGCGTGCCGGCTCGAAGAACGCCGCCATCAGCGTTTCCATCAGAAGCAGCGGATAGACCAGCCAAACCATTTCGCGCGAGCGCACCAGCAGCATCGCCAGTACGATCACCACGCGAACCAGGTCGGCCGCGATCATCACCCGCTTGCGGCGGATGCGGTCGTTGACCACGCCGGCCGTCGGTCCGATGAATGTCTGCGGAAGAACCTGCAGCACCAGCGCCAGCGCGACGGAACTCGCGTGTCCGGTCAGTTGCAGCAGCAGGCTGTAAATCGCGAGCGTGTAGAACCAGTCGCCAATCTCGCTCACGATCTGCGCCATCCACAACCGGCGGAAGTTGCGGTTCTCACGCACCAAGCGCAAGTACGAGGCAAACGAGACCGACCTCACTTCGTGTTCTGGTTTTGGGTCCATTCACTTGAAAAATCGGACGCCGGAAAAGTCGGATTTCTCAAGATAACCGATCAAGGAAAAATCGAAAATTTGGATGTTTGTCTCCTAGTAAATTCAAAGGGTCGCCCCTCCCTCCCCAGCCTTTGTGGAATCAATCCTCTACGGCAAAATCCTGCGAAATCTTTGACGACACGGGAGTTACAGGCAAAATCTTGAGCCGTTGAGACTTAGAGCCGGCTTTTGAGCTCGGTCGGCGACGAAGTTTTTCTGCGGGACCGTGTCTCTGGCGGAATCCGAAATCGGGCAAAGAAAGTGAACAAAGTGCAAAGGATTGCAGCTCCGAACTGGTTGACAAAGAGTGTCAATCGCCGCGCCAGTCACCCTAGCCAGAACCGATAGAAGGATTTACAGGGAACCGAGGCTCGCGCCTGCCGGATTGCAGAAGGCGGCGGCTTAGGCATCGTGCTTGCATTAGCGAAGGGCGAGGATTACGCACCTTATGCGCGAACGAGCTGTGAAGGGCTTCATGGCGATTCTTACGGTGACTTTATTGACCTCCGCATTTCTTCCGCTCAGCACGCCGAATCCATCGCGTTCGCTGATGCTGCTTGGCGCGGGCCTGGTGTGCCTGGCCAATCTGACCCGCCGGTACTACGCCGGCGAAGAATAAGTTTTTTCCGCTTTACCCTCGTCTCAAAACTCGTCAGGCCCGGAAGCAAGTCTTCCGGGCCTTTTTTTGTGCGGAGAGGTCGCGAGGCCGGGCGTTCCCATGCATTGCGCAACATTGAAGAGAACAAGACGCCATCCCGATTGACGTCGATTGGCGCTGCGTCCTAAGATGCGTAGCCTGTTCCTTGGAAAGTTCTTATGCAAGTGCATCGTAGTGTGCTGCTGTGCCTGATTCTCTCTTCTTTCGCACCCGCGCAATCCACAGAATTGGCCCCTAACGAGAACCTGGTGGTCGATGGTGTGCCGAAGATCCCGGTTTCCCTGGCCGAGACCGTCGAGCGCTACAGCAACTTCCGCTCGGCGAATTTGACCAGTTGGCATCCCATGCAGCGCGAGATGCTGATTGCGACGCGCTTCGCGGACGTCTCCGAAATTCACCTGGTCAAAATGCCAGCCGGAGCGCGCTCCCAGCTGACGTTCTATCCCGATGCCGTCACCAACGCCCAGTACGAACCCAAGGATGGCCACTATTTTGTGTTCAGCAAGGACGTGGGCGGCGGCGAGTTCTACCAACTCTATCGCTACGATCTCGGCTCGGGCGAGGTGACCCTGCTGACAGATGGCAAATCGCGCAACACGAACGCTGTGTGGTGGAAGCAAGGCGGGAAACTGGCTTACGGATCGACGCGGCGCACGGGCAAGGATATGGATCTCTGGGAGATTGATCCGGCAGAACCGAAGAGCGACCACATGCTCGCACAACTCGAAGGGGGAGGATGGGAAGCGCTCGACTGGTCGACGGATGGCAAGAAGATTCTGGTGATAGAGGAGATCTCGGCGAACGAAAGCTACCTGTGGGTGATGGATGCAGCTACGGGTGAAAAGAAATTGCTTACCCCCAAGGGTGGGGAGAAAGTCTCGTATTCAGGTGGGCGTTTCGCGAAAGACGGACACGGAATCTATACCACCTGCGACAAAGATTCGGAATTCCACCGGCTCACCTACATCCAACTCGACAACGGCGAACATTCCTACCTGACCACCGCGATTCCCTGGGATGTGGACGAATTTGACCTTTCCGATGACGGCGAGCGCATCGCATTCGTGAGCAACGAAGATGGCTTCGGAGTGTTGCACATTTACGACGTTGCCGCCAAGACCGACAAGCCCGTCCCGAACTTGCCAAAAGGAATCGTGGAACGGGTTCACTGGCGCCCGCACAGCCACGAACTCGGCTTCAATCTGATGTCTGCACGCTCGCCCTCCGACGTTTACTCGCTCGACACCGAGACCGGCAAACTGGAGCGCTGGACCTTCAGCGAGACGGGTGGGTTGAACCCCGATCAGTTCTCAGAGCCCGAGTTGATTCACTGGAAGAGTTGGGATGGCCGGATGATCAGCGGCTTCCTCTACCGGCCTACGGCGAAGTTCTCTGGACCTCGCCCGGTCATGATCCTGATCCACGGTGGCCCTGAAGGACAGTTCCGCCCGGATTTTGGCGGAACCGACAATTACTACCTGAACGAGCTCGGCATGGCCCTGATTTATCCCAACGTGCGCGGCTCCACGGGATATGGCAAGACATTTCTCGCCCTCGATAACGGAATGCTGCGGGAAGGATCGTATAAAGACATCGATTCCCTGTTCGACTGGATTGGGCAGCAGCCGGCACTCGACTCGAAGAAGATACTTGTCATGGGCGGAAGCTATGGCGGTTTCATGACTCTTGCCGTCGCGACCAACTACAACGACCGGATCTGCTGCTCGGTCGATATCGTCGGTCCCTCGAACCTGGTGACTTTTCTTGAGCACACTTCCGGTTATCGCAAGGATCTGCGGCGGGTGGAATACGGCGACGAGCGCGACCCCAAGATGCGCGCTTACCTCGAGAGCATCGCGCCCGCCAACAAGGCGCAGAACATCACCAAGCCCCTGTTCGTGATCGCAGGCCAGAATGACCCGCGGGTTCCCGCCAGTGAGAGCCAGCAGATGGCCGAGGCGGTGCGCAAGAACAAGACCCCGGTATGGTTCCTGATGGCCAAGGACGAGGGCCACGGGTTCCACAAGAAAAAGAACCGCGATTTCCAGCTTTTCGCAACGGTGATGTTCATCAAGGAATATCTATTGAAGTAGAGCGACCGGCCTCGACCGTCTCTATAATCTTCCCATGCTCGACGAACTGGAGTTTCGCAAGCGTGCCGACGAGGCGTTCGCTTCTCTGAAGAAGTCATTAATTGCTGCGGAAGACGATGCCGCAATTGAAGCCGAAGATCAATCCGGGGCCCTGCATATCAGTTTCGAGGACGGGGCGCGGTTTGTGATCTCTCCTAACGCGCCGGTCCGCCAGATCTGGATTTCCGCGCTGACCACGAGTTTCAAGCTTGACTGGTCCGAGGAAGAGAAAGACTTCGTTCTCGCCAAGACGGGCGAGAAGCTGAAACCGCTGGTGGGACGGTTGATTAATCAGCAACTCGGGGAAGAAGCTGTCGAACTGGAGTAACCGCAAAGTCCAAGAAGCGGGTGAAAAAACGCCCAGGCTTGACGCTCTTGCATTTCTTTGCGCCCTTTGCGATTTAAGATTTTAAAGGCACAGAGCTTCTCACCACGCATGCCATGCCGAGGACCACACAGGAGCAGCGTTGCTGCCGTACAGGCTAGTAAGACTTTTGCTTGTAACCGATTGCGACTTCGAATGGGCGATACTGTCCTGCCCTCCGCGGTTTTTCGAAAAATCAAAGACAGCAGTCCCGGTGTAATCAAATTATGAATTGTCATCCTGAGGCGGAGCGAAGCGAGCGCAGCCGAAGGACCTGCTGTTCCCCGCCGAAAAGCAGGTCCTTCGCTTAGCTCAGGATGACAATTTTTTGGGGTTAATCCCTCCGTGCCCTCTGTGTCCTCTGTGGTAAAGCCTGTGTCCTCTGTGGCGAAGCCTGTGTCCTCTGTGGCGAAGCCTGTGTCCTCTGTGGCGAAGCCTGTGTCCTCTGTGGTGAAGCCTGTGTCCTCTGTGGTGAAGCAGCGGCGCGAAGAACACCGTTGGCGCGCTGCTACAGTGCCGCCACTTGCCGGCCAGGCTCCATCTTATTCCGAAGATCGGCGGCGATTTGCTTGCCGTGGAAGCGCCCGTTCTCGATGAAGATTTCACTGGTGCGCGATCCCGCCACGATCACGCCCGCCACGTAAATTCCCGGCACATTGCTCTCCAGCGTCTCCGGATCGCACACCGGACGGTGTTGTCCGTCGGAAAGCTCCAGCCCCATGCTCCGCAGAAAATCGTAGTCGGGGTGGTATCCGATCAGCGCGAACACGAAATTGTTGGGCAGCCGCTTCGTTCCCTTGGGCGTGTGCAGCACAATCTCATCCGTGGTGATCTCCTCCACGGTGCTACGCAGGAAGGCGTTGATCTCTCCGTTCTTGATCCGGTTCTCCAGATCCGGCCGCACCCAGTACTTCACCCCGGGAGAAATCTGTTCATTGCGGTGCACCAGGGTCACCCGGGCGCCGTGGCGCCACAGGTCGAGCGCGGCTTCGGCGGCGGAATTCTTTCCGCCAACCACCGCGACATCGCTGTCGTAGTACGGATACGGTTCCTTGTAGTAGTGGAACACCTTGGGCAGATCTTCTCCGGGAACCTCGAGCTGGTTGGGCAGATCGTAGTAGCCGGTCGAGACAATGATTTTGCGCGCGCTGTAGTCGTGAATTCTGCCCGCGCGATCGGTCGCCGTGATGCGGAAGTTGCCATCTTGCCCGGTGACCGTTTTCACCCACTGATACTGATGGACGTGCAAGTGATAGTGCTCGGTGACCAGCCGGTAGTACTGCAACGCCTCCTGACGCGTCGGCTTTTGCCCGGCGCAGGCGAAGGGAATGTCGCCGATTTCGAGCAGCTCGGGCGTGGTGAAAAATGTCATGTTGGTGGGATAGTTGTAGAGCGAATTCACCAGGCAGCCCTTGTCAATCACCAGCGCCTTGCATCCGATTTTCTGCGCTTCAATCGCGCACGCGAGACCGGTAGGCCCGGCGCCAATGACCAGCACGTCCGCCCAACTCTCGGGGCGGGCATGAGCCTGTTGGCGGGGCAGTGTGACGGGGATCGAATCCGTGGTGGCCAATATAGGTCCTGACGGGCACGCCAAGTGCGCGCGGTGCGATTTCTCGAGCAAGAATTCTAGCATGCGGCGCCGCGCCGGCTCCCCCATGCGTCACACCCGCACGTGCGGCGGCGCACAACCTGCATGTTCAAGGCGTTATACTTTGAAGTTGCTCACTCCGCAGACGTCTGACAGGAAGACCTATGGCCACCTACACTGAACCCATGACCGCGACTCGCACGGAATCCGACAGCATGGGCAAGATCGAAGTCCCGGCGAATGTGTACTGGGGCGCGCAAACCCAGCGTTCGCTGCTGCATTTCAACATCGGCCGCGACACCATGCCGCCGGAGCTTATCAAGGCCTTCGGCGTCCTGAAGAAAGCTTGCGCGCTGGTGAACCTCGACTTGGGCAAGCTTTCTCCTGAGAAGGCGAAGCTGATCGTGCAGGCAGCCGACGAAGTGATTGCGGGCAAACTGAACGACCAGTTCCCGCTGCGCATCTGGCAGACCGGCAGCGGGACGCAGACCAACATGAATGTCAACGAGGTCATCTCGAACCGCGCCATCGAGCTGGCGGGCGGGGTGATGGGATCGAAGAAACCCATCCACCCCAATGACGACGTCAACATGTCGCAGTCGTCAAACGACACGTTTCCCGCCGCGATGCATATCGCCGCGGCGGACCGCGTAAAGCGGGCGCTGATTCCAGCCATCCAGACGGTGCACGATGCCGTCGCTGCAAAGTCGAAGGAATTCGATTCGATCGTGAAGATCGGGCGCACCCACCTCCAAGACGCTGTCCCGATGACCGTCGGCCAGGAGTTCAGCGGCTGGGCCAGCCTGCTCGAGCGCGACATCAAACGGCTGGAGCAGGTCCTCGGGGGGCTATACGACCTGGCGATTGGTGGCACGGCAGTGGGCACAGGACTGAACGCCCATCCCGAATTTGCCGAGCGCGCCGCGAAGAAAATCGCCGAGCTGACGGGACTTCCCTTCAAGTCGCATCCCAACAAGTTCGCAGCGTTGTCGGCGCACGACGAGATCGTTTTTGCCCAGGGCGCGCTCGAAACGCTGGCCGCATCTTTGATGAAGATTTCGAACGACATTCGCTGGCTGGCCTCAGGTCCGCGCGCGGGGCTGGGCGAGTTGACCATTCCTGAGAACGAGCCGGGATCGTCGATCATGCCCGGCAAAGTGAATCCCACGCAGTGCGAGGCGATGACTATGGTTTGTGTGCAGGTGCACGGAGCCACGGCCGCCGTCGGATTTGCCGGCTCCCAGGGAAACTTCGAGCTGAACGTCTACAAGCCGGTCATCATCTACAACTTCCTGCACTCCGTAACGCTGATCACCGACGCCTGCCACGGCTATGTCGAATACATGCTGAAGGGGATCGAGGTGAATCACGAGAAGATGAAGCACCACGTCGAACACTCCCTGATGCTGGTGACGGCGCTGACTCCAAAAATCGGCTACGACAAGGCCGCCAAGATCGCGCATACTGCGCACGTGGACCACTCCAGCCTGAAAGCGGCGGCGCTGAAATTGGGATATCTCACTGAGCAGGAATTTGACGAGTGGGTGAAGCCGGAGAGGATGACCAGGCCCTGATTTTGAGGTTTACGTCATGGAAAAACCCAACAACTCCATCAATCGTATCTGCACTGCTCGAAGTACTTCAGCTGGCGCCGTGTCTGTATATTTTGCATTGCGGGCCCGCCAATCCAAGTTACGGACCGCGTCGGCCAGAATCACCCCAGTCGTTTTCATTCGGCTCGGGAGTGGGACTTCAAAGGGATACCCTTTCACCTGGTTCGTAATCGGGACCATCACAGCCAGTCCAGTCTTACCGTTGTAGCTCCTGGGGGACAGGACCAGCGCAGGACGCCAGCCTCCCTGTTCGTGCCCGACGCGGGGATCGAGGTCCACCTTAACAACATGCCCTGCATCCGGGACATAGCCGTGACCCGGTCTGTGACTTACCATACCTCTTTACCAACCGGCTTGCCCCAATCCAGTTCGCGATGCTGATTCTCCGGGGTTATTCGCGCGACGAGAGCTTCCAGCGTGAGCCCCGAATTCAGGGGCTCTAATGTGATTCGACCGGCTTCAACCCGGATCTCCAACTCCTCTCCTTCGCGCAGGCGAGCCTGATCCAAAACCTTTTTAGGGATTCGTACCGCTTGGCTATTTCCCCACTTCACAATGCGAGAACGGACCGCTGGCATAAAGCGCCTCCGCTCTAAGTATATACATCGGGATATACACGTCAATCACCCGATGGTCGAGGCATAGTTCAGCTTTCAGTACGCCCACCGCAGCAGTGTCGCCCCCACCGTAAACCCCGCTCCCACCGACGCCAGCATCACCAGGCTTCCCTTCTTCAGCTTGCCCTCATCCACGGCGGTCTGCATGGCGAGAGGAATCGTGCCCGCTGTCGTATTTCCATAGCGGTCGATATTCACGATCACGCTTTCCGGGCGCAGGCCCAGCCGATCGGCCGTCGCCATGATGATTCGCCGATTCGCCTGATGCGGGATAAAGGCATCGATGTCGCAGCCTTTCAGGCCATTCCGCTTGAGCAGCTTCTCGCACAGCTCAGTCTGCTTGCGCACCGCGAACTTGAAAACTGCCTGCCCATCCTGGTGGACGTAGTGCATCTTCTTCTCGATCGTCTCGCGCGATGAGGGGTTCAGGCTGCCGCCGCCGGGCATGTACAGAAAACCGCCGCCCGATCCATCGACTTCATGCAAGTAGTCAATCAGGCCCAAGCCATCCTCGTCAGCCGGCTCAAGAATCACGGCGCCCGCGCCGTCGCCGAAGATCACGCAAGTGGCGCGGTCGGTGTAGTCGATGATCGACGACATCACATCCGATCCGATCACCATGACTTTCTTGTGCATGCCCGTGGCGACGTATTGCGCGCCGGTTTGCAGCGCGTAGAGAAACGCCGAACACGCCGCCGACAGATCGAATCCCCAGGTACCGTTTGCCCCGAGTTTGTGCTGTACCAGGCAGGCAGTCGAGGGAAAGAACATGTCGGGCGTGACCGTGGCAACCAGGATCGCCTCAAGCTCGGTTGCCGGCATTCCGCGCTGGGCCAGCGCCTTCTTGGCGGCTTCGACCGCGAGGTCGCTTGTAGCCACGCCCTTGTCGACGACGTGACGCTCGCGGATGCCGGTGCGCTCCAGGATCCATTCATTCGAGGTCTCAACCATTTTTTCCAGGTCGGCATTGCTCAGCACGCGAGGCGGGACATAGGTGCCGAGGGCGCTGATCTTGACGCGCGCAGGTTGGCTCACTCAGTGATCTCCAGAGATGGAATCGGAACCAAATATTGTGCGGCAGGGTGGGCTGCTGTGTCCAACTGCTTCGCAAGGAACCTTCTCGCAAGTCGAGGACGGCCACGACCCACTCTTCCACAATGAGAGTTGGATTACCGCCGGACATGTACCTCTGTCGAAAACATGTACTTCTCACAATGGCCGGATAGCGCACCGACCAAAGTAGATTGCCCGCAAAAACCGCGCCGGAAGCCGCGTTTCGGCTTTGGCCTCAAGAGACCTGTGCCGAAAAACCGGTCTCGACTAGGCTGCTGCGAGTGCCACAGCTCTGAACTCGAGACGCTCGGAAGGGGAATCAGAGATGCCGAACACGGCCAGAAATCATGCGGGTCGCGTCGTCGCCACGCTTACTCTCTTGCTCACGATCGCGGCGTTGTCGGGTTGCGCGGGCATGGGCGCAGGCAGTTCGAGCGGTCAATCGAGTTCGAACGGCGTGGTCGTCACCGCCCCCTCGAGCAGCGTGCGCACCGGCGATACTCTGCAGTTCTCCGCGAAAGTTACAAGCGCGATGGACCAGACAGTCGCCTGGTCGATTAACGGAGTGGCTGGCGGCAATTCCATGGTGGGCACAATTAGCGCCAGCGGCCTGTACAAGGCGCCCGCAACCCTCCCCACTCCGAACACGATCACCGTAGAAGCGATTTCCTTGTCCGACAAAACCCTCTCCGGCAAGAACACGATCACGCTGGAGAATCCGGTGCCGACCGTGACGGCGGTTTCCCCCGCCTTCGTCCCGGTCGGTAGTTTTTCCATCACCATCACGGGAGCGAAATTCGTGAGCGGGGCCAAGGTAATGTTTGGCGGCCAGGCGCTGATGACAAAGTTCGTCTCAGCCACCGAGCTTACGGCCACCGGTACCACCACCTCGGCGCAGAACGGGATGTCTGTGTCCTTGAGCGTGGAGAATCCCGACCCGGGAGCGATCGCTTCGGCCAGCATGACAGTGAAGGTGGGAGCCTCAGGGATCGTGGTCCACATCACGCCCTCGAGCGCTCAGTTGCATCCGGGAGAAACCGTGCAGTTCAAGGCAACGGTAACTGGGACGTCGAATCAAAACGTCGTGTGGAAGGTCAACGGCGCTTCCGGTGGCAGCACCGTGGTGGGCACCATCAGCGCCAGCGGTCTGTACACCGCGCCTGCGGTTTTGACGCCGGGTTCGACCACACTGACGATCACCGCACCCAGTGTCCAGGACCCCCAGTCCAGCAATGCCCCGTCCTCTGTGACCCTGCTCAGCGCTCTCCCCGTCGTGACCGCAGCCCTCCCCACCCCAATTCCCGTCGGCAACTTCACCGTGTCGGTAAGCGGCAGCAATTTCCTCAACGGAGCCCAGGTGATTTTCGGCGGGGTGATGTTGCCGACGACGTTCATCTCGTCCACCAGCCTCAGCGCTAACGGAACGTCGAGCTCGTCGGGCACAATCGCCTTGCAGGTCATCAATCCGGGCGTGGGTTCGCCCACTTCGAACACCTTGCAGGTGCAAGTCGGATCGGGCAATAGCGCCGTGACAGCGGCGGCAGCGGCTCGCTTCCTCGAGCAGTCAACCTTTGGACCCACAACGGCCTCGATCCAGCACGTCCAGCAAGTGGGCTTGCAGCCATTCCTCACCGAGCAGTTCAACGCGACCGCCTCAACCTATCCGACACCCGGCGCGAACGACGATATCAGCGTGGTGAAATCACGCTTCTTTACCAATGCGCTCACCGGGAAGGATCAGTTGCGGCAGCGCGTGGCCTGGGCCTTGGCGCAGATTTTCGTCGTGTCGAACCAGAAGATCGGCGATCCCAGCGCGTTCACGCTGTGGATGAACATGCTCCAGAAAGACGCCTTCGGCAATTTCTCAACCCTATTGAATGACGTGACCCTCAGCCCGACCATGGGCCGCTATCTCGACATGGTGGGCAACGACAAGCCCGACCCCAATTCCGGCACCGAGCCAAACGAAAACTATGCCCGCGAAGTCATGCAGCTGTTCTCGATCGGGCTCGCGCAACTGAATCCCGACGGCAGCCAGCAGGTGGATGCCAATAACATGCCGATTCCGACTTACACCCAGGACACGATCATTGGTTTTGCGCATGTCTTCACCGGCTGGGCATTTCCAACCAAGGCGGGGCAGACCGCCAGCTTCTACAACGGCGAATACTACGGCGGCCCGATGATTCCGTTCGACAACCACCACGACACCGGCGCAAAGCTGCTGCTCAACGGCGTGACTCTGCCTGCGGGCGGAACAACCCAGGCTGATTTAACAGCGGCACTGCAGAACATCTTCAACCATCCCAATGTTGGGCCGTTCGTTTCCAAGCAACTCATCCAACACCTGGTGACCAGCAACCCGAGCCCGGCGTACGTTGCGCGCATCACGGCCGTGTTCAACGACAACGGCAGCGGCGTGCGCGGCGACTTGAAAGCCGTGGTGAACGCCATCCTGATGGATACCGAGGCGCGCGCAGGGGATGATCCCACGCAGGTGCAAGCCGGCGACGGTCACTTGAAAGAGCCGGTGCTGTTCATGATGAACCTGCTGCGCGCAACCAATGCGACCTCCGACGGCGCGAACCTGAACAACTACGCCTCCAACATGAAGGAAGAGCCGTTCGAGTCGCCAACGGTTTTCAACTTCTACTCCCCCATGAACGTCATTCCCGGGACGAGCCTGCTGGGACCGGAATTCCAGATCTTCAACAGCACCACCTCCATGTCGCGCATTAATTTCGTCAACGATCTGGTGTTTGGCAACGTCAGCAGCACGACCAAGATCGACATCTCCGCGTACGTGGCGCTGGCGCCGAACCCGTCAGAACTGGTGGATTCGCTCAGTGGCGTGCTCACCCACGGACCGCTTTCCGACGGAGCGCGGAACACTATCATCACCACAGTCACCAATCTCACCGACAACACCAAGCGCGCGCAGACCGCGCTGTACCTGATCGGCAGTTCGTCGCAGTTCCAGGTCGAGCACTAAAGGGGAAAGCATCATGGGCAGATGGAACCGCAGAGATTTCCTGAAGACCACGTGTTGTTCGGCGGCCGCCGGGTTCGCAGCGGCGAGTTTCAGCCGGTTCGGACTGGTGAACGCGCTGGCGCAGACCGCCACCGACTATAAGGCGCTGGTGTGCGTCTTCCTGTTCGGCGGAAACGACAGCAACAACATGATCATCCCGTACGACAGCGCCGGCTACAACGCCTACAAGTCGGCGCGCGGCGGCCTCGCGCTGGCTCAGGGATCGTTGCTGCCTGTCACCCCACCCAGCATTGGTTCTCCCTTTGCCTTCCATCCGCGCTTTACAGGAATGCAGTTGCTGTTCAACAGCAAGAATCTCGCCGTGCTGGCGAACGTCGGTACCTTGCTTCAGCCCACCACCGCGTCGCAATTCCAGAAAGGCAGCGCACCGCTGCCCATGAACCTCTTCTCGCATTCCGACCAGGAAGCCCAGATGCAGACCGCCATCCTCGACCGCGTGGCTGACACCGGCTGGGCTGGTCGAACCGCCGACAAGATTCAGTCGATTTATGGTGGCACCTTCCCGATTATTATTTCGCTGGCAGGCACCAACATCTTCTGTGAAGGGGTCGTCGCCCAGGCGATCCAATCCAACGGAAATCCCACGCAGTTATTGAACGGCTTTGGCGGGGGCACTGACTCCAACGCCCGCCTCGCTGCTCTGCAAAGCCTGCTGACCTTCGACACGGGCTTGTCGCTTATCCAGGCAGCCAGCACCACCACGGGCAATGCGATTCAGAATGGACAGGCGCTCGCCGCTGCCCTTGCCACGGGCACGCCGCTGGCCACGCAATTCCCGAAGAACTCCTATTTCGCGAGCCAACTGCAGCAGGTCGCCAAGATCATTCAGGTCCGCGCTGCCCTGGGATTGCAGCGGCAAATCTTCTTCGTCTCGATGGGCGGCTTCGATACCCACACCGGGCAATTGCCGCAGCAAGACTCGCTATTTAACGATCTGAACACCTCGCTGAGCGCGTTCTATCAGGCCACTGTCGAGATGGGTGTCGCCAGCAGTGTGACGACTTTCTCGCTATCGGACTTCGGCCGCACCTATTCTCCAAATAGCGACGGAACCGACCATGCCTGGGGCAGCCACCACCTGGTCATGGGTGGTGCCGTCAAGGGTGGCGATTTCTATGGAACGTTCCCCACGTTGGCCGTCAATGGGCCCGACGACGCAACCGGACAGGGGCGCTGGGTACCGACCACCTCGATCGACCAATACGCCGCGACGCTCGCCTCCTGGTTCGGCGTGGCTGCCACCGATCTGCCTACGATCTTTCCGAATCTCGCCAACTTCACCACCCCCACTCTGGGAATCATGGGATAAGGCGAACCGGAACTCCCCCAAATGTACGCAAGACCGCATCGGTGGCCCGATGCGGTCTTGCATATGTGAAGAAATCGCGAGCCGTTGAAGATTCAAGTCGTACTTCGCCCGCCAGCAACCAGGCAGATCACCCCGCCAATGATCAGCACGGTTGCAACCGCCGGTGGCAGCCGCTCGCTTTCTTGGGTTTGCACGCCGATCTTGGCGTCGCCGATCTTCACCGAGTGGTCTTCGCGATGCGGAATCGGAACTACAAACGCAAGCAGTCCGAGAACGACCAGCACAATTCCGACCAGGGTTAGGCCCTTCATGGTTCCTCCTGCGTGCGTGCGTCTGGCATTCTAGTCCAAACCAGCATCGATTCGGAGGAAACCCGGCAACTGGCTTCTACTTTCGCTTCGTCGCAGGTCCAAGTACTTTCACGCCACCGATCATCAGGTTTAATCGTGCTTTCATAAAACCTGCCTGCGCATTGATCCTCTTGCCAAAACTCGCGCACCCGAAACGCGTGCCTGCGGCAATGCTCGACCGTACGCGCAAATCGCGCCAACCACGCACAGCACAATGCGGAGATCAGCAGAACCCAGGCAACGAAGCGTCACGCGCAACGATCTCCGTGCATCGGCAAGGAAAAGTCAGCAAGGCAAAGAATGATAAATGAGGCGCCAAATCTGCCCGGTTACGTGGCTGACTTTCGGGGGCTGGCTTTCGCGGTAGGAAACAAAAAGCCAGGCACCGGGAACCCACTGCACACGCCAGAGCTCGTTACCGTTGCTTCCTTCCGGACCTGGCGGGGTTGGCGAGAGTGCGTCGCGTGGGACCGATACCTGACCCTTCGTAGTTTACCATCCGTCACGGGAACCATCGTACCCTTCCCTTTCCGCGCCGCAAGGAGAAGAATACTGAGATTCAATGCCTGACTCGGGGAACGGCAAAAACACGATTACGCTCGCGGCCGCCATCGAGCGCTACTTCCAGGTCTCGCTCTATCTGCTGCTGCTGACCGGCTTCGGCACCCTGGCCAGCACCGGGACGCTCGACGCGCCCACCGTGCTGCTGGTCGGCACGGCGCTGCTCTATCGCGGCTATTGCCTCGGCAAGCGCATCGACATTCAGATTCCCACCCGCTGGACGAACCTGCTCACGCTGGCCTACGGCGTCTTCTTCCTGGGCGACTATTCCTTTCTCTCGCGCAGCTTCCTGACCGCGACCGTCCACCTCGTGCTGTTCGGCATGGTCGTCCGCCTGTTCTCCGTGCACAAGGAACGCGACAATTACATGCTGGCGATTCTAGCCTTCCTGATGGTGCTGGCGGCCGCCGTGTTGACCGTCGACAGCGTATTCCTGCTGGCCTTCGGCGCTTTCATGCTGATGGCGGTCGCAACGTTCGTCCTGATGGAAATGCGCCGTTCTGCCCGGACGGCGAATATTCCCGCCCGCGAGCCGGGAGACCGCGCGACCTACCGTCGCATGGCGTTCTTCCTGGCAGGAGCATCGCCAGTTCTTGGTGTGTTGATCCTGGCGGGAGCATCGGTCATTTTCTTTCTGCTGCCGCGCGTCTCCGCAGGATACCTCGGGTCCTTTGCCGGGGGCAGCGACATGACCACGGGCTTCAGCGACCATGTGCAACTCGGGCGAATTGGCCAGATCCAGCAGTCGAACGCCGTCGTCATGCACATCCAGATCGACGGCGACACCCGCGGGTCGCACGATTTGAAGTGGCGCGGCATCGCGCTAGGCCGTTTCGATGGCAAAGTCTGGTCAGCCGCCGGGAAACGGCTTCCTCTCTACCGGCAGGAGGATGGACGGTTCGCGGTTGGATCCGCCAATGCGAGCACTGCAAAACCCCGGCTGATTCACTACCGCGTGCTGATGGAGCCCGTCGGCACAAACATTTTCTTTCTGGCGTCACACGCTCGTTATGTGAGCGGAGTGTATCGGGCTGTGGCCACGGATCGTACCGGCTCGATCTACAATCTCGACCTCGCGCATCCGGTCGGTGTGTACGACGCCGACTCCGACATCGCCGAGCCGTCCCCGCAGGAGCTGCGCCGCGCATCCGATGCGATTCCCGCGGACCTGCAGGAATATCTGCAGTTTCTCCCCATCGACCCGCGCATTCCCGCCCTCGCCCAACAAATCACCGGAACAGCCTCCAATTCTTTTGACAAAGCCACTGCGCTCGAGCGCTACCTGATGACCAACTTCGGCTACACCCTCGAGATGTCGCGAGTGGCGCTGGCCGATCCGCTGGCCGACTTTCTGTTTGTGCGCAAGCAGGGTCACTGCGAATATTTCGCGTCTTCGATGGCCATCATGCTGCGCACGCTTGGCATTCCTTCGCGCGTGGTGAATGGTTTTCGAACCTCGGAATTCAACGACGTGACCGGAAACTACGTCGTTCGCGCCAGCAGCGCGCACTCCTGGGTAGAAGCCTACTTCCCCGGCCAGGGCTGGGTGAGTTTCGACCCCACCCCCGGTGGAGGCCTGGGCGGCGTCACCGGCTGGGGACGCGTCGCCTTGTACATCGACGCCATGGCGTCCTTCTGGCGTGAGTGGGTCGTCGATTACGACTCCGCACATCAGAAGAGCCTCGGTGAGGATGCGATGCAGCGCAGCCGCAACGCCGTGGATGGGCTGCGTGCCTGGGCCGAACACCACTACGACAACATGCTCGCGAAGGCGCGCCGCACTCAGCGCAAAATCTCGCAATCACCACGCGGATGGGGAGCCGCCGGGTTTGTGTTCGGATTGCTCCTGCTGGCGATGGCCAACGCACGCAGCTTGCTGCGCTGGAAGCGAGAACGGCGATTGGCGGCGCATCCTGAGAAAGCCCCCAGTCAGGCCGCGGCGCTCTGGTATCAACGCATGGTGCACTGGTTGTCTAAGCGTGGATGGAGAAAGACAGAGGCCCAAACGCCCACTGAGTTCCTGACGCGCATCGAAGATGCCGCCATGCGCAAGGGGCTCGAAAGCTTCACCCAGGCCTACGAAGCGGCACGATTCGGCGCATCCACAGAAGACGCGCGGCGGCTGCCCGAACTTTACGAAGAGATCACCGCTTCCGAGAAGAAATAAGAAGCTATCTCATAAATCGGTTTTGAAAGGGCGTGGCTTCAGCCACGCCATTTCACGACCGAAACTGAGCTGCTTTGTTGGATACCGCATGCGGGCGCGTCGCGAAGAAAGCTCTGCCCACGACGGATGTTAAAATAAAAAGATTCCATGCCGAGTCGGGACACAACGATAGCGCTTCCGGAGCGGGAAGACGCCGTTTCCGCAGAAGCCGCCGCACCTAAAAAGGTTGGCTTCGTCAGCCTGGGCTGCCCCAAGAACCTGGTCGATTCCGAAGTCATGATGGGCATGCTGACCCAGGCGGGCGCCCAACTGACCCAACGCGCCGAAGATGCCGATGTCATAGTCGTTAACACCTGCTCCTTCATCGATAGCGCACAGCAGGAATCGGTCAACACCATCCTCGAAATGGCGCGGCACAAGACCGGTGGCCGTGCGCAAAAACTTGTCGTCGCCGGGTGCCTGGTCGAGCGCTACCGCGACGAGATTCGCAAGAATATTCCAGAAGTCGACGCGGTCGTCGGCACCGGTGAGTTGGATGGAATTCTAGCGGCCGCTGGAGTTGCACAAGCGCCGCAGCAGAATTCGCCGTTCAAGATTCTAAACTCTCGCGCTGAAGGCAACGCCCGCGAAGCGCAAGGCCGCTTTTCCCGCGAGGGCTGGGACGGGGCCATCGCCGACCTGCCCAACTATCTCTACGACGAGACCACGCCGCGGGTCCTGGCCACCCCCAGCCACACGGCATACATCAAGATTGCGGAAGGTTGCGATCATCCCTGCACGTTCTGCATTATTCCCCAACTGCGCGGCAAGTTCCGCTCGCGACGTTTCGAGTCGGTGATTGCCGAAGCCGAAAGGCTGGCGCGGCAAGGCGTCCGCGAGATTACCCTTATCGGCCAGGACACGACCTGCTACGGCGAAGATTTTGATCTGAAAGACGGCCTGGCCTTGCTGCTCGAGAAACTCGCGCAGATCGATGACCTGCGCTGGGTGCGATTCCTGTACGCCTATCCCAACAAGATCACCACGCGCCTGCTCGAAACCATCGCCGCGCACGACAAAATCTGTTCCTACGTGGATGTTCCCCTGCAACACGCCTCGCCCACTGTATTGAAACGCATGAAGCGCGGCGGAGGCGCCGACGTTTTCCTGCGCACCATCGAAAAGATACGGCGCATCATCCCCGACGTAACGCTGCGCACGTCATTCATCGTCGGCTTCCCCGGCGAGACCGAAAAAGAATTCGAAGAGCTGTGCGACTTCGTGCGCGAAGCCCAGTTCGACTGGATGGGCGCCTTCAGCTACTCCGACCAGGAAGGCGCCGGGGCGCATGCCCTCGACAAGAAGGTCCCCGTGAAAGAGATCGAGCGCCGCCGCAAGCGCCTGATGCAGATCCAGAAATCAATCAGCAAGAAACGTAAGAAGGCCTGGGTCGGCAAGCAAGTGGACCTGCTGCTCGAAGGCACCTCCGAAGAAACCGATCTGCTGCTCGAAGGCCGCGCCGTCATGCACGCCCCCGAAATCGACGGCAAGGTGCTGGTCAACGACTTCCCCGAAGCCACGGAACCCGAATTCGGCAAGTTCTACCGCTGCGAAATCACCGAAGCCCATGAGTATGACGTGGTGGCAAGAGTAATCTAACTGCGTTCCGCTTTTGTAGCGCGGGCGCCCTCGCCCGCGAATCAGATAATCAATCTCGGGTGCCCTAGCCTTCCGCGCCTTTTACGGAGGCTGGGGGTGTGCGCTCATGCTCGCTTTACCCCGCAATCTCCACTATTCTAGTGCGCCTGCGGCTTGACCCAAGACAGTCCTAGTCCCCACAAACGGAGGTAGGCGATATGGGTGGCATGATTCCTCTGGGCGATGCGTCGAGACGCCCCGCCAGCATTCCCGTCGTCACTGGCTTCATCATCTTCGCCAATGTTTGCGTTTTTATTGTTGAGCTGACGCGTGGCGATGCCTTCGTACTGCAGTGGTCCGCTATCCCTGCCCAGATTACTTCTGGGCATCATCTGATCACGATTCTCACTGCCATGTTCATGCACGGCAGCTGGTCGCACATCATCGGCAACATGGTCTTTCTCTGGGCCTTCAGCCCAGAGATCGAAGATGCGATGGGCCGCGGCCGCTATCTCGCCTTCTATCTGCTTGGCGGGCTGGTGGCTATGCTGGCACAGGTACTCGCCGATCCTCACTCGACTGTCCCGAACCTAGGTGCGAGCGGCGCGATTGCCGCGGTGATGGGAGCATTCATGGTCACCTACCCGCGCGACCAGATCCGCTCACTTCTGATCATCTTCATATTTGTGCGCGTTACGTTCATCCCCGCCGCACTCTTAATCGGCTTCTGGTTTCTGACCCAGCTTGTGCACGTGGGCACGGTGGCGCACTCGCAGACCGGCGGGGTAGCATATTTGGCGCACGTGGGCGGCTTCATCTTTGGAGCTCTCATGGCACGTTTTTTCGAAGACAAGAGGCGGGTGGAGTGAGCGCGAAAAGCGGCGGGCTTACCCCAATAACTCCCGCGCCCCCTCCCACAGCCGCCGCACCACATCCCCGGCCGGTTCCGCCTTCGCCAGTCCCGCGCTCTGCCCCGCCCAGGTCTGCATGCGCTGTATGTCTCCAGTCTTCTGCGCCTCCGCCCGCATTGCAGCAGTCAGCCCGCGCTGCACCGGATACGGAGCCGGAATCGGCGCTTCCTGGGCCGCCGCCGCACGAACGTAGTCGGTCGCCAGGCTCCGTCCCGCACGCCCGCTGAACGCGCGGGTCAGCACTGTATCTTCGGGCTTGGCTTTCAAAAGCGCGCTCGCCCAGGCAGGATGAATCTTCGCTTCCGGACACACCAGCAATGCCGTTCCAACCTGCGCCGCACTCGCGCCCAGCACCAGTGCCGCCGCAACTCCACGCGCGTCCGCAATCCCTCCGGTGGCGACCACCGGAACTTTCACTGCGTCAACAACCGCAGGCAGCAGCGCGAACAGGCCGACCTGCTGCGACTCGGCCTTGGCGGCGTCGAAGCACCCGCGATGTCCGCCGGCCTCCATCCCCTGCGCCACCACCACGTCGGCACCCGCGTCCTCGGCCGCGCGCGCTTCCGCCACCGTCGAAATGGTGGCCCACCATGCGATGCCGCGCCGCTTCAACTCCTTCACAAATTCCGGCGGATACGATCCCATGATCGACGAAACGATCGCAGGCGCTGCCTTCAGCAGTGCCTCGCATTGGGTGGAAAAATCCAGCGGCACTCCGTCACCCGCTTCGGCGGGAACCGGCGGCCCCCACTCCGCCAGAAATTCGCGAATGCGGGTTTCGTGCTCCCGATCGCGCTTGGGTGGAGGATCGGGAACCCACAGATTGATCTGAAACGGCCCCGGCGTACCGCGCCGCACCTCCTCGGCCCAACCAACAATTTCCTCCGACTTCATCAGCAGCGCGCCGCAGGCGCCCAATCCGCCGGCATTCGCCACCGCGATCGAGAGTGACGGCGCACTCGCGCCCGCCATCGGCGCCAGCAAGATCGGCAGCTTCAGTCCAAATCGCTCACAGAATCTCTGCGCTCGCTCCAACATCGCCTTCATCGAAATCCTCGCTCGCCCGCTGCCCCAGGGCCGGCCCGACTGGATCGAACTCCACCCGGTGCCCCAGGTTCGCGTCCGTTCTTTGGACGCTAACCTGGGAATAAAATTTTGTCATCCTGAGCGAAGTGAGCCGCCAGGCGAACGCAGTCGAAAGCCTGCCCTGAGCGAAGCCGAAGGGGACCTCGTGTCCCTCAATGCCTCCACCGGCCTCACCAAGCATTTGGGCCAGACACTCTCGTCCGCCAACTGCGAGCGCACCACCCCACTGTTCATTCATCACAGTCATGGGTGACGACCCTCCTATTGCCGCCTCGACGATTCAGTTATAGCTATCTCGCTGGGCGTATCTCCTGGGCACAGTTTCTCCAGACGCTAAGTCCTTTGTCCGGAATATTTTGCCGATAAGTTCTTTGAAACCAAAGATTTTGATGCTCTCTCCCGCGTAAAATCTTGATTCCACAAGACCGGGGGGAGGGGGGGTATACCCCAAAAACACCCACTCACCCGCCGCGAACCACGCCGCCGTCGGACACTCGGGCAAGTCTGTGAGATTATTTCTTCAGGAATGGGGAGGCCTCGAAGTTGCCCGGTGGGTGTCTCAAGCCCTGCCACCCGGGACTCGATCATCCGCTCTCGAAACCTGAAACACGAAACTTGATATTGCTCGCTAACCGAGACTCACATCTGTATCCATATGCCCAAGCGCAGCAAAATCCGTTGCCCCATCTGCAAGAAGCCGGTCGCCAGCGCCGACCCCGACTTCCCGTTCTGCAGCCAGCGTTGCCGCACCATCGATCTGGGCAAGTGGGCCAGCGGGCAGTATGTGATCTCGTCTCCCGTGAAAGACATCTCGGACGAGTTTGAGCAGGAATCAAACGCCGATCGATCCGACGATGACGACTGACACTGCCATCGCACACGACTCCCAAGTCACCCCTGCCCCGCTGTGGGCGACGCTCGTCGCCACCTTTTTCGGCGCGGGCCGCCTGAAGCCCGGTCCCGGAACCTGGGGATCGCTCGCAACCCTCCTGCTCTGGGCGCTCCTCTCCCATTTCCTGCCCGGCGCCTGGGTGCTGCCGGCGAACCTCGCGCTGGCGCTGCTCGCCGTGGCTGTGGGAATTCCGGCGGCGACGCGCGTGGCGCGGGCTTCCGGCCTCAAAGACCCGCAATTCGTCGTGATCGATGAAACCGCGGGGCAACTCATCACGCTTCTCGGAGCACCGCTGGCTTGGAAATCTTTTTTAGCGGGCTTTATACTTTTTCGTGCGTTCGATATCGTGAAGCCACCGCCTGTCCGGCAACTCGAACGGTTGCCGGAAGGCGTTGGCATCGTATTGGACGACGTCGCGGCTGGACTTTACGGCGTGGCCGTCATGCATCTTTTGCTGCATACCGGTCTGCTCGGCCGTTAACCCGCATCGTACCTGCCACTCGAGGCATCCAGAATTCATGGGCATCTCCGACCGCATTCTCGGCAAGAAGAACGTGAATGGGAAACCGCACATCGAGAGTGTGTCGCCCGGCGCCGCATTGCCCGGCGGCGAAATTCGCATCAGCGGCAGCGGATTGCGACCTTCCGAACTGAAGCGCCCCCGAGTGCAGTTTGGCGAGGTGGTTGGCGCCGTGATCATCAGCTCCGACGCCTTCGTAGTTGCCCGCGTGCCCGAGGGCGCGACCACAGGGCCGGTCGTGGTCGCGACCAATGGCGCTGTCAGCAACGCACAGAACGTGAAAGTTGCCGTGCCGATTGCCGACAACCTTCACCCGGTCACGAATCCGGCGATCGATGCTGAAGGCAATATCTACGTGACGTTTTCCGGATCGCGCGGCCAGCAGGTGCCGGTGTCGCTGTTCAAAATCGACACTAACTACGTCATGAAGCCGTACCTGAGCAACATGATGAACGCGACCGCGATCGCCTTCGACCGCGAGGGCCAGATGTACGTGTCGTCACGGCACGATGGCACCGTGTACCGTGTGGCCCCGAACGGCACCATGTCGTCGTTTGCAGAAGGCATGGGGATCGCCACCGGCATCGCTTTTGATCGCGAACAGAGCCTGTACGTCGGCGACCGCAGTGGGACCATCTTCAAGATCAGCCGCGACCGCGAAACGTTCGTGTTTGCGACGCTCGAGCCCAGCGTCTCGGCGTATCATCTGGCGTTTGGTCCGACTGGGGACCTGTTCGTGACGGGGCCGACAACCTCGAGTTTCGACGCCGTCTATCGCATCGACTCCCATGGATCGGTGACTAACTTCTTTCGTGGCCTGGGACGCCCGCAGGGCATGGCCTTTGACGCGGAAGGCAATCTTTACGTCGCAGCGTCGCTCTCGGGCAAACGCGGAATCGTGAAGATCACTCCCAATGCAAAGGCGTCGATCGAGGTCTCTGGACAAAACCTGGTGGGGTTGGCATTTGCACCGGGACGGTCCGCCGTCCTCGCCACTACGGGTGCGGTGCATCATCTTTCGTGGAATATCCAGGGGCTGCCGCTGTTGCCGGAGTAGGTAGCAATTGGCACTTGGCAATTAGCAGTTGGCAGTTAGCATTTGGGGGCAAGTCATTAGTACCCGACATTCAGCCTTCAGCCACCGCGGCGCACTGCCTTTCTTTGCGACCTTCGCGAATCGTTCGCGACCTTTGCGGTTCAAGCTTTTTTCTCGAGTCCTGAGCGGCTTGCCGCAGCTTTAGCGTTGAAAATCTTTCGCGCGCGGTACCTGCGACTTCGCCGTCACCTCCGCCCGATCATTTAGACTTCTATTCCGTGAATGCGGAAATCATCGCCATCGGCTCGGAACTCCTGACGCCGTTCCGGCAAGACACCAATTCCCTCTTCCTGACCGAGAAGCTCAACCAGCTGGGCGTGGAAGTCGTGCTCAAGACCATCGTCGGCGACAGCCGCGAGCGGTTAGTTTCGGTAGCGCAGCATGCGCTGTTTCGATCGGACATCGTGATTTGCATGGGCGGCCTCGGCCCGACCGTTGACGACCTGACGCGCGAGGCGGTCGCCGAAGCGCTGGGCGTTGGGTTGCACCGTGATGAAGAGCTCCTCGAGAAACTGGCGCAGCGGTTCGCCGCGCGCGGCTACAAGATGACTCCGAACAACGCGCAGCAGGCCGACGTGATTGAAGGCGCAATCGTGCTCCCGAACCCGAATGGCAGCGCGCCCGGGCAGTGGATCAGCGGCCAATTTGATGGCCGCGAGCGGTTGCTGATTCTCCTCCCTGGCCCGCCGTTTGAGCTGAGAGCGATGTTTGACGAGCAGTGTTACGAGCGGCTCCGCGCCAAACTGCCTCCAGCCTACATCGCGACGCGAGTGCTGAAGGTGGCGATGCTGGGCGAATCCCTGGTTGATTCGCGGGTCGCACCCATCTACCAGAAATATCCCGACGTGCAGACGACGATTCTTGCCGGTGCCGGCGACGTGACCTTCAACCTGTTCAAACAGGCTGATTCGATGGAAGCCGCGCAAGAACGGGTCGACGAGCTAGCGGGCAAGATCGAAGACGAACTCGAGGACGCTCTGTACTCGAGCAAGGGCGAATCGCTCGAGCAGATTGTCGGCTACTACCTGCAGATGCGCGCCGCGACGCTCGCCGTCGCAGAATCGTGTACCGGAGGATTGCTGGCCGAGCGGCTCACTTCGATCAGCGGAAGCTCGCGATATTTTCTGGGCGGAGCGGTGGTGTACTCGAACGAATTGAAGACTGAGTTTGCCGACGTTCCGGCGAAGCTGATCGCCAAGCATGGCGCGGTCAGCGGCGAAGTGGCGGCTGCTCTGGCGGAAGGAATCCGGAAGCGCACCAGGGCCACGTTCGGCGTGGGTGTTACGGGAGTGGCCGGCCCGACAGGCGGCACTCCGGAAAAACCGGTGGGCCGCGTGTACCTTGGACTCGCCAGCTCCGAGGGCACGCAGGTGGAAGAACGCAATTTTCCCGGAGACCGCAAGCGGGTGCGCTGGTTCGCTTCGCAGTTGGCGCTCGACATGGTGCGAAGGAAACTGATGTGAAGCAGTCGTCAGTCGCCAGCCTTCAGCAAGTACAATCGTCGTCGACGACGGATGATTCTGCAAAACAATGGCTCTCGAAGCTCAAGAGCACTGAGATTCTGGCTTAGAGCGAGAGACTAGCGACTGACGACTAGAGACTAGCAACTAGCAACTGACGACTATCGCATGCGCCTTTTCATTGCTCTCGACATCGACGAGACGATTCGGCAGCGGATTGCACGCTTCCTCGACGGCGTGCGGGGCTTCGCGCCCGACGCGCGCTGGGTGCGGGAAGAATCGTTGCATATCACTTTGAAATTCGTCGGCGAGAAGCCGCTCGAAATCGTAGAGAGCTTTAAGCAAGCGCTTGCGGAGGTGCGCGCGCCGTCGTTTGAAATCAAGTTTCGCGGCTATGGATTCTTTCCAACCGCAAAATCGGCGCGGGTCTTCT
>Ga0307478_10000766_pt1 | contig 30882 bp, 25 predicted proteins | sample atmos_gasesECM4C_2_FD_203713 | JGI IMG/M metagenome (GOLD analysis project Ga0307478, IMG submission 203713) | Hardwood forest soil microbial communities from Morgan-Monroe State Forest, Indiana, United States - atmos_gasesECM4C_05 | ecosystem: Environmental > Terrestrial > Soil > Temperate...
CTGCCCCCCGTCATGATCTATCAGGCACCTACGATCGCGGCTCTGGCGGCCGTGCTTGAACAGCCAACGATAGAGCGATTCCCTGCCTTGGTACTGCTCAAGGCGGGCACCGAGGAACCGGCGATTTTTATAACCCACGGCATGGGCGGCAACGTGATGGATTTTTATCAAGTCGTGAAACGTATCCGATCGCGCCACCCGATCTATGGAATGCAGGCAAAGGGCATCGACGGTCGGGAGGCACCGCTGGAGAGTGTTGAAGATATGGCCGAATTCTTTTCTGATGCCGTCAAGCAGTTGCAACCACAGGGTCCCTACCTGCTGATCGGTTACTCTTTGGGAGGATTGGTAACCCTTGAGATGGCCCAGCGTCTGACAGAAAAGGGAGAAAAGGTGGCCATGCTGGCCATGCTGGAGAGCTACCCGCACAGGAACTACCTGCCATACGGACAGCGTCTACGCTTGATCATTCGTCTTGCGGGACATCACGCAGCGACGTTGATTCGATTGTCGCCCCGGGAGGCGCTCTCCTACATCGCTCACCCTGCGGAACGTCTGGTGTACATCTCTCGCGATGGCGGCGGAAATGCGCGCAGTCAGCCCCCGCTCGGAGCCTCCTACATGGCGGCTATGCTACGCATGCGGGATAGCGGCTATCGGGCGTTGAAGAATTATCGGCCGCGCTTCTATCCTGGGGCGATAAAATTCGTAAGGGCCGCGATCAGCTTGAGATTTCCTGATGATCCCGTATCAATCTGGGGCAAACTCGCGGAGAAATTTGATGTCGAAACAGTGCCGGGCGATCATACGGGAATCATTACAAATCACTACGAAACTCTTTCCGTAATACTGTCTTGTTTTCTCGAAGAAGTGTTCGGTCAGGAGTGAACAGAAGACGGGCTTGCTTCGATAATTTTTTGTTTTGTGCTACGAAGCATTAGGGTCCATCTCAGAGACTGGATAGGAATAGTGTTCGCGGATTAAGCAACGCAGCTTTCCCGAGGCCAACAGATGAACGGAGCCGAAAGTCTGATTCGCACTCTGCTCGCCGGAGGAGTTGAAGCTTGTTTCACGAATCCCGGCACTTCAGAAATGCATCTTGTTGCGGCACTCGACCGTGTGACTGAGATGCGTTGCGTGCTCGGTCTCTTTGAAGGGGTCGTCACCGGGGCCGCTGACGGATTTGCCCGCATGACCGGGAAACCCGCGTGCACTCTCCTCCATCTCGGCCCAGGTTTTGCCAATGGCCTAGCCAATCTGCACAATGCCAGCCGCGCACAGGTGCCGATGGTCAACATTGTCGGCCAACATGCGACTTACCATTTGCGCTATGACACGCCACTAACCGCCGACATCGAAGCGTTCGCCCGACCTTATTCCAAGTGGCTGCGAACATCGTGCTCGGCCGCCGAGATCGGCCGCGACGCGGCCGAGGCAGTCGCTGCGGCGCGTACTGCGCCCGGGCGGATAGCCACAATGGTCGTCCCTGCAGACGTTGCCTGGAGCGAGGGCGGCATTGTTTTCGCAATGCAGTCACCGCCTAAGGCACCAATTCCTGCGTCCGAGACTGTCGAGCGCACAGCAACTTTGCTCCGCTCGGGCTTACCAACCGCTCTCCTGCTAGCTGGGAACGCACTTTACGGAAAGGGACTGAAGTCCGCCGCTCGCATCGCTACTGCCACGCACGCAAAGCTACTCGCTCCCTATCCTTTCACGCGAATAGAACGCGGAGTCGGCTCGGCGGTTGTGGAACGCATTCCGTACGTTCTCGAGCAAGCTGTCGAGCAGCTGAAGGAGTTCCGCCAGCTTATCTTGGTGGGAGCCTCGGCTCCGGTCTCCTACTTTGCCTCCCCAGGGAAGAATAGTGTGTGCACATCGCCGGGGTGTGAGATCTATACACTGGCGTACCCCGGCGAAGATTTTGCTGGCGCGCTCGAGGCGCTGACGACAGCGTTGTCGCTTAGTGAATCAGAGATGGTGACCGAGAAGGCTGAGCGGCCAGGAATGCCTGTTGGTGAAATTACCTTGCTTGGGCTTGCGGCTGCGGTGGGATCGCTCCTGCCCGAAAATGTCATAGTGGTCGACGAGTCCATGACTTCTGGCAGGGGCATGATGGCGGCAACCCGGGGAGCTTCGCCTCACGACTGGCTGGCGAACACGGGCGGTTCGATTGGGATTGCCATGCCTCTGGCAGTTGGCGCAGCAGTGGCATGTCCTGATCGGCGCGTGTTATGCCTATCTGCGGATGGCAGCGGCATGTACACGGCCCAGGCACTGTGGACCATGGCACGCGAGGGCTTGAAGGTCACGACCGTGATTTTTGCCAACCGCGTCTACTCGGTGCTGAAGCGTGAATTTTCCTACCTCGGGGTCGGCGATCCAGGGCCCCGTGCCCGGGATTTGTTTGAGATCGGCCATCCGGACATCGACTGGGTATTCTTGGCGAAGGGTATGGGCGTGCCAGGGAGGCGTGTTACGACATTGGAGGGCTTCTCGAAGGCGCTCAAAGAAGGGTTCAGCAGCGATGGACCAAGTCTGATCGAGGTGGAGTTATAAGTTAAGCCGCTCGGACAACCCGCATCCCTACCGAGAACTTGCCGCCATTTTTGTAAGCTCCGTCTTCACAACCTTCCCAGTCGGTGTCATGGGCAACGCCGAAACGAGAACGATTTGCGATGGTCGCTTGTACGGGGCAAGGTGTGCTGCGGCGTGCTCCGCTAGCTGCGCGGATGTTAGGGACGAGCTCGGAGCAGGCTCGACAAAGGCCACGACTTCCTCGTTTCCATCGCCCGCAACGGTACGGCCAATGACGGCAGACCGGACTACTCCCGGGCAGGAATTCAGCACCGCTTCGACCTCCGCAGGGTAGACGTTGAATCCAAAGCGCACGATCAGATCTTTTGTGCGGCCAACGATATAAAGTTTTCCGTCCTCCAATCGGGCCAGATCGCGGGTGTTGAACCATCCCTCCGCGTTGATCGCGCTGGCCGTTTCTTCAGGCGCTCGATAGTACCCTTTCATGACGTTGGGCCCGCGCACCCACAGTTCACCCACTTCTCCTTCGGATACAGGTTGAGCGTCGGTTCCGACCAAGCGGACTTCTACTCCCGGAAACACGTGGCCGACAGAGAGATATTGACCGTGCACTTCGACCCGTTGACCAGGCCCTTCGACGCGAGCTTGTGCAATATTCGGAGAGCACTCCGTCACACCGTAGCCATTGTGGAGGACCAGGCCGAACAGATTCTCAATTCCCAATTTGAGAGTAGCGTGCAGTGGAGCGCCCGAGGAGGAAATGATTCGAAGTCCAGGATAGTTCGCAGATCGAATTCCTTTCATCTTCACGTACTCGAGGAACAGACTAAACATGGCCGGTGCACCAAGCATTACCGTCAGCTGGCCGGCCTCCAATGCCTTCAGCACAGCGACGGGATCAAAACGCGGCATCAAATCAACCGTTGCACCACTAAGCAACGCCCCTAAGAGCACCACAGAGAGGCCCACGGCATGCGACATAGGCAATACCCCTAGTAGGCGGTCCTCCGGAGTGAGTGAGCGTATCCTCGCAGAGACCGCCGCTACGTACAAAAGACCTCTGTGGGTCAGCATGACGCCTTTCGGTAGGCCGGTCGTTCCAGATGTATAAATTAATGCGGCAATGTTGTCGTTGCTGTTTGGATCAATGGGCTCCGGTTCGACTGTTTCATCCAGAGGACCGAGACCGACGGCCCCAATATCCTTGACGTTCTGGATGGCAGCTCCATGGCGCTTGGCATGCTCTCTGGCATGCGGTGACACGCTTGTGGTGTAGATTACCCGACGGGCCCCGCAATGCTCCCGGATTTGATCGATCTCCGGCGCTGTAAGGCGTGCGTTCACGAGCACTGGCCACGCATCAAGGCCGGCAAGCGCCAGCAGTATGGCAACAAATGCCCTCGAGTTCTCGCACACGATCATCACCCGATCGCCTGGGCGTACTCCTGAGTCAACGAGCCAACCCTGAGTCGTCACAATAACGGAAGATAACTGTCCATAGGTCCAAGTACCGGCGGCTTCAACAAGAGCTGGCCGATTGGGCGATCCTTCCGCCCACGGCTTCACAACTTCGCTGATGCGTCTGGGAAGAGACTCGAGAATATCGGAGATGCGATCTTCATTCATGGGCATCTATCATGTAGGTTCGTGACGGGCGGATCGTACTTAAGGCACGATAGCGCCTCGAACAGCGCCGGGCAGTGCGAGCCGAGGCAACGCATGCCAACCCATTTTGAACCTGACGGCACTCACCTTTCTATGCCAAGCTATCTCGACCAGGTAGCGGAAATCCGATTCGATGCGGAAGCCGCATAGACCGCTGTTCTGGCTCTTTTTGCGACAACATATTGCAGCCAGTTGCCATAGATTCGCGCGGCAGACGAGCGCCAGACGCTCTCGAGCCCATCGCCCATGTCGACCTCAGGAAACTCTGCTAAGCGTTCTTCGCTCGGATGGGACAAGGCTGTCTCTCGAAATTCGTCCAAAGCCCTCGTTGCGGTATCCCCGAAGTATCCGTGGGGCATCTTAGGATATGTCGGTCTTTCCCGCCTGAGGAATCTCTTGATATCTCTCCGGTATTCCTTCCACAAAGTTCCGGCACCATACTCGGGGTGGCCCTGGAAATGAACGAATAAGCTTTTCTTTTTCTTCTTCACAAACAGGTTGACCCCGGCTTCCGCTGATTTGGTCAGCACACTATATCCGCTCGAGGTCAGAGCATCTTCTCTCACTTCGTTCCATCTCGAATGGGGAAACCGCATTGGTTCCGAGGTCCCGCTCGTCAGCACATGGTCAGAAACCCGACGATCGTCAAAAATTCCGAATTGTTTGTCATCCAGAGCATGCCGTCCTATGCCATCGCTGTGCAGGACGCCTGCGTGTGCCGCCAGGCAGGACAAAACCGTCGAGGCGGTATTCTCTTCGGCCCAGTCAAGGACATCGGCCAGCAGAGACCAGTATGGTTCCTGCCGCAGGTCCGAGTGGCGCGGTTCGGTTCCTGTAATGATGACACCGTCAAACTGGCTGCTTAAGAGATCTTCGATGCCGAAGTAAAAGCTGTTCAAATGCTCTTGTCCCCGGTCGCTTCGCGGAATCTTCGGCAGCGAGAAGAGCTTGACAAGTAGGAGACTGTCCTCTGCTGCGGCATTGAGGAGCTCGAAAAATTGCAGCTCCGTGTCTTCCAGAGCCGCGTCCGGCATATTGTTAATGAGCGCGATTTTGATGCACTCTGCCCGAGAGTCGGAACTGTCCGCCGATCGTCCCGAGCGCCAACCCTCTCTCTCAGCCCACCCAGCCGGAATTCGGCCTCCATCTATTATTAGTGGCATGACACGCCTCCCAAACCGGCTGCCGCTACAAGCTCCGCAATTTCATACCATGGCCTTGTCTAGTGCCTGATCGAGATCATCTAAAATGTCGTCGATGTGTTCGATGCCTACACTCAAGCGAATCATCTCTGGCGTCACGCCGACCTTCAACTGCTCCTCCGGAGACAGTTGCCGGTGGGTGGTCGAAGCAGGATGGCACGACAGAGACTTGGCATCGCCCATGTTGACCATGCGCTTGAATAGGCGAAGGGCATTGAAACACTCTGTACTGGCTTTAAAGCCGCCTTTTACGCCAAACGTGAGCAGGGAGCAGCATCGCGAGCCCAGGTACTTCTTCGCCATCGGATACAACGGGCTGTCTGGAAATCCCGCATAGTTGACCCACGCCACCCGATTGTGGTCTCGCAGAAACTCCGCTACTCTTCGGGCGTTTTCGACGTGGCGTTCGACGCGAAGTGCCATGGTCTCAACCCCTTGGAGCAGCAAGAAGCCATTGAAGGGCGACAGCGTGGCGCCCGTGTTGCGTTGGCAAACCGTCCGACAGCGTGCGACATACGCGGCTTTGCCAAAATGTTCGGTATAAACTACCCCGTGATAGGAAGGTTCCGGCTGGTTGAGCATATAAAAGCGCTCCGGATAATCTCGCCAGGGAAACTTTCCGCTATCCACAATCATTCCGCCGATCGTCGTGCCGTGCCCTCCCATGAATTTCGTCATGGAATGCACTACGATGTCAGCGCCATATTCGATGGGCCTCAATAAAATTGGCGTGGCCACCGTGTTGTCCACGATCAAAGGCACGCCATGCTTGTGCGCGACCCGCGCCAACTCCTCGATGTCCGCTACGTTTCCCGCGGGGTTACCAACGCTCTCACAAAAGACGGCTCGGGTATTTTCGTCGATCAGTCTTTCAACGGCATCGGGATGATCGCTATCCGCAAACCGGCCACAAATTCCCTGCTTCGGCAATATGTGCGCGAGTAGGGTATAGGTTGCGCCATAGAGCTGAGGGAGAGACACAATGTTGTTGCCTGCTTCGGCGATGTTCACGAGCGAATAGTGGATCGCGGACATCCCCGAGCTAACGCTGAGCGCCTCCACCCCGCCCTCGAGGGCAGCGACACGCTTTTCGAGTACCGTATTTGTGGGGTTCCCGATCCGAGTATAAATATTCCCCTGGACTTCGAGATTGAAAAGGGCCGCTCCATGCTCGGCGCTGTCAAATTCGAACGCGACGGTCTGATAGATTGGCACAGCGACAGCCTTCGTTGTGGGGTCGCCTTCGTAACCGGTGTGTATCGCGATGGTTTCTAGTTTCATGCGTTCGTAAACTTCAACGTGACGTAAATACTTCGGAGCAACCTCTCGACACTCGCCCAGTTTGGTTCGATGAATTAAACAATTCCATAATCAACTGACGTGATGACCCTGGACCGAGCGAGAAACTGCTTACTGGAATTCACAGCGGTTTCCATCGAGCTTGCTAACCGAGCAGCGGATGTCTTCAAGTCGCTCCAGTCCCTTCATCCTTGACAGCCACAACGCGACGAACAGCGCCGAAGGCTCGTCCGAGCGAGAGCGATTTCGCCATGGCTCCAGCAAGGCGGCGAGCAGCGAAACCCGCGCCGAATGCGAACCGCATGACCGGCCCGAAGCTGTTGGCTGATGCCACACCGACGAAGTAGAGGCCGGGGACGGAGGATTCGAAAGTCGTTGACAGCACAGGCGTGCCGTCGACGGCCTTGACTTTCGCTCGAATCTCGGCGCCGAGGAATCTCAGCCGTTCCAGATCTACTTTGTAACCCGTCGCGGCGATGATATGGTCGGTCACAATTTCAGATTCGCCGCCGTCAGCTGCGCGAAGTTGGAGACGGACCCTACCTGCCTGGGCCTCGGCGCGGACCACCGTTTGTCCGAGCAGGACAGGCAGCTTTCCAATCACTTTCTCTTTCGCGAACCATCCTCCAGATGGTCCCAAGTGTTTTCTGACCGTCTTCAGACGGAGACTTTTTGGCCAATAGTGAAAAGCCAAGGGTTCATTGGCAAAAAAGAGCGACCGCCAGCCAGGTCCCAGCCCCGATTGCGGATTCCGAATTCGCTGCCATAAAGAACGAGGCTTACCTACCTGCGGCATCCCGTGGAACTTCAATTCGGAGGCACGGGCCACGAGCTGCACGTCGGCATCGATCTCACGCAGCAATCCTGCCAAATCCGTGGCCGAAGAACCGCCACCGATCACAACGACGCTGCGGCCTCGGAAGCTTTCAAGGTCGTGATGCTGGTAACTATGGGAAAGGAGTTCGGGCGGCAAATTGGTCAAATTCGAGGGTGTATGTGCGAAGTGGGTGATCCCGACAGCAAGCACCACGCGCCGGGTTTTGACGATCTCGCCATCCTCAAGCTCCATAACAAAGCCGTCCGAGGAACGTTCGACGCTAACTACGAGTTTTTCTTCAAGTTCCGGTACCATTCGCTCTCTGAAGGCGAGTCCATACTGGGTGAAGGTCTCGCGGCTCACGGGGAGCCCGGTGTCGGAATAAGCGATCCCCTGCTCAGCACAAAAATGTCTTAAGGTAAAGCCATCCTCTGGATCGTAGATGTTCGAGGCGAAACCGTCAGACTTTAGCATCATGCCCTTAGGCATGTGCGCCAGCCAGCTATCCATCGGACGACCGAAAATCCGGAACGGGATCCCAAGAGCACGAAAATGAGCAGCTACAGAGAGCCCGTATGGGCCGGCGCCAATGATCGCAATCTCTAGCATAGCTTTATGAGAACATCCCCTTTCTTAGTTTCTGTTTGCCAACGGACGGCACGTTCTTTAGACAGAGAGAGCAATTATGGAACCAACAGGATCCTATCTAAGTCATTTAGAGTTAACGGCATATTCGACTGTCCCCGGTAAAAGGAGATTCTCTTGTCCTTACTGGAGAATTGCTTGCCACGGCCGTTTTCCGGTGGCCGTACTCGTAATCGGCTGGCCCGGCGAGAAACAGGCGATTCAGTATTCTCCCTAATAGTCCACGACCGGCCTGCTCCCCAGAGCTTCTAGTGCCCGAGCACAAACTCTACCGACCACCCTGGGAACCGAAAGCGCTCTGACTGATCGCGGCGTCTATGGCCTTCCGTAGCGCGACGGCCAGGTGTTTGACGAATGGTTTAACCAGCATCCCGGCGGGATAGACCGGCAGGACAACAATCTCTTGGCCGCCTTCCGCCAGGTGGTCCCATTTCAACGCTGGATTCTTGCACCTCCGGTATTGCTTCACTGGACGAAAGTCCGTGATCACTCCTGGATAAGGTTGGGGGGCGTAGTCAATTGCCGCAAGGTCGTTCAGTGCCCAAATCTGACCCAACACTCGCGATTTCGATTTTGCTGGTTGCGAGTTCTTGACTAACTTCCGAAGCACCTTGCCTCGCCACACGGGAATCCGAGTCCGAAGGACCTTCGCTTTTTCCCAGAAGAACTTGGCTTTGCCGACAGAATCGAGTTTGAAGAAATTTGCGGCGTGGAACAGCAACCGCTCGCCAGCGTGGTAGCCCTTGCCCCAGATCGACGGAAAGGGCATTTTGTACCAGTTCAAGGTATCGAACAGTGCCAATAGAGCAACGTGTTCTCCCTGGGCCCGGAGTTGCTGAGCCATCTCGTAGGCAATGGTTCCACCCATGCAATAGCCACCGAGAAAATACGGCCCGTATGGCTGTACTGCGCGTATCTCTTTCACGTACAGCTCGGCCATCTCCTCGATTCGTGTAAGTGGCGGGCCACTACCATCCAGTCCCGGAGACTGCAAACCGTAAAACGGCTGGTCAGAGCCCAAGTTTTGCGAAAGCTCGCGATAGATCAAAACGTTTCCGCCCGCGCCATGGACACAGAAGAAAACAGGGCGTGAACCATCTGGCTGGATGGCCACGAGTGGTGACCATCTGGGTGCTGAGGCCTCGCGGCGAAGAATCTGCGCAAGCTCCTCAATGGTGGGGGCCTCGAAAAGCGTCGCAAGCGGCAATTTGACTCTGAATGCTTTTTCGATTTGCGCAAAGAGCTGAACGGCTAGCGGAGAGTCTCCTCCCAAGTCGAAGTAATTCTGGTCCAGTCCAATCGACCTGACACCAAGCAGGTCTTGCCAAATGCGCGCGAGCCGCCTCGTTGTGTCATCTTCGGTAGCAATCATTTGCGTTTTGAGCGAGTCAGTAAGGGATCGCGTCGTCACGTTTGTCCTTAGTATGCGCCTCACAACTCGTTCTAATGCTTCTAGAGCCCGACTGCCGGCCCGCACATTCGGAGAGAGGAAGTCCCAAAGGAAGCCTTCCTCCAACGGCCTAGTTTCTGCAAACTATAGACCACTCTGAAGATGATATAAGTATATGTAAACAAACAGCCTACGGGGTGGCCGCGCCTTGTCATGGGGGCCTTCGGAGGCCCATGTGGAAATGTTTTCCCCAAAAGTGCCTCTTTGCGTGCACATCCCGACTCTACGGCTGCTTAGACTCGGGAGAGGGCGCGGCTTGGCTCACTGGGTCGTCCGCCGCCGTCTCTGAAGTCCTCGATGCGGTCCGAGATGTTCGCAGCACTCACGAGAATCGAATAGAATCACCCCATGGGCGACGATAACCACTGGGCTCCAAACTCCGAGCACTTCGAGTTCGAAGATCGCGAGATTCACGTCTGGCGCGCCTATCTTGATTCGGAAGAGATCGACCTCGAACGAATCGAAGAAACACTCGCGCCTGACGAGAAAGCCCGCGCGAATCGCTTTGTTTTTCAGCAGGACAGGAATAGATATGTGGCTACACGGGGTGCCCTACGCGAATTGCTGGGCCGGTACCTGAACCGCTCGCCGGCAGAGGTCGAATTTGATTACACTTCCAAGGGAAAACCCTCTCTTCGCGCAGCGTTCAACAAGCATTCCGTGCAATTCAATATTTCCCATTCCCGGGGCTTGGCATTACTCGCTTTCGTCCCGGGGCGCAAATTGGGCATAGACGTAGAGTTTATTCGGTCTGAATTCCCAACCGACGAAATCGCAGAACGTTATTTCTCCCCACAGGAGGTGATGGAATTACGCGCCCTACCGCCGTCATCGCGAGTGGAAGGATTCTATCTTTGCTGGACGCGCAAGGAAGCCTATATCAAGGCGAGGGGGGAAGGATTGCATATCCCGCTCGAGAGCTTCAATGTCTCACTCACGCCGGGACAACCTGAGCGGCTAGAGAGCGTTGATAGCAGCCGCTGGAGCGTGCGATCTCTCTACCCAGATCCGCTCTACGCGGGAGCTCTGGTCGCAGAAGGCCAAGACTTACGGTTGTGCCAATGGAGCTGGAAAGCCTGGCGCCTGCGGTTCGAAGGAGAGGTTTGAAGCTAGCAGAAGTGACCTCGCTTTGCCGGAGACCAGCGAGGAAAGCCGAATCGGCCGCGGACGGACTGGTTATGGTTCACGACCTGCTTCCGGAACCTGTAATCGGCAGAAGCCCGTCTACCAGGTTCAGGTATTCATGTTTCTTCTGCGCCCAGTCGTTCCGTGCCACGAACTCTGTCGCGCGTTCGATCAACGCTTGCCTCATTTCCTCATGTCGGATCAGATCAAGGATCGCATGAGCCAGATCACTCTCGTCTCCGCCGCGGAAAAACCGAACCATGGAATCATCAAAATAATGGCGGTCTATTTTGGTATCGGAGACGACCACCGGTACACCCATAGCCATGAATTCAAGAATCTTTGTGCTGAAGGCCTCGTTCCCAAAGTTGTCCTTGCGCTTGGGGACGATACCGAGTTTCGCTGTTTCAAGCACCGAAGGGATCTCACGTAGCGGTATCCTCTCGTGTAGCAGAACGCGGTCTTTGAGCTGAAGCTGCTCAATCAAGAGGAGAAGCTCTGCCGTCGCGGGACCATCACCATAGATATGGAACTCGGCCTCGGGGACGAGATCCTTGATCTCGGCGAAGGCCCGGACTGCTAAATCCAACCCTTGATGCCAGTTCAGCGTTCCATGGTAGAGGATTAGGAACCCACCTCCCACGTCTTTTCTCTTCTTGGTCGGCGTGAAGATGGAACGGTCTGGAACATTGAGAATCACGGTGCTTCCGCCCGAGTTGACGGAGCGGGACAAAAGCCGCTCTTGCCAAGTGTGATTCGCAATGATCACGTGGCTCGCAAACTTGGCACAGAAACGTTCGGCCATGCACAGGAACCCGAAACCAATCGATTTTTCAGAGACTCCGAATTTGCTGGCATAGAATTCAGGCAGGATATCGCGGATGTCAAGAATGATGGGGGTTCCTCGAAAGCGAGGTAGAAGCGCCGAAAAAACCAAGAAGTCCGGCACCGAATGAATATGCACGATGTCGTACTTCTTACCTAGATCGTGGATCGAGACTTGATATAGGGACCGCGTCAGGAAAAGGAGAATGCGCCAAATGTAGGAGAAGAGGTTTTTCTCGTTGAACAATCTTCCTTGAAGCCGTCGGACCCGCACTCCGCCTATGGTTTCCGTCTGCGGCGTTCCGGGCTTCCGCAAGGAAAACACGTCAACCTGATCACCTCGTTGGGTGAGTGCTTCCGCGTAGCGCATTACACGACTGTCTGTTTCATAGAACGTGTAGGCGACCATGCAAACGCGGAGCGGGCGGCGCTTCTGTGGCGGCGTCATGAGCGAGCCCTTCTCTCCGTCTTGGATTTTCTCTTGAAGTTCCGCCACTGGCATATTCCGAGCGTAGCTGCAATTGCTAATCCATCTCTAACGACTCTAGCAAATTGCCCCATCCTGATCTAACACCTTCATTGTCCTATACATAGAACAGCTCTCGCGTATCGAGAGGTCATTGAGAAAACCGATACCGCTGTGCTAAAGGAAAAATGATTCCACACATGGTTCAAGAGAATCCCGGACGAAAACCCATGCGCACCAGGCGGCCGGAAGGTCTCGAGCTCTGGCCATATTCTATAGAATTCATCTCTATTCTAAAACGCTCTGCATTAATCAGGCCCGTGAGACACTCCCTTACCTTGGAATGAGTTTGCAACAAAGGGGCACGGGTTTTCTCAGTGCGCGTTGGGAAAAACGACCCGCGAAATGCCGCTCAGTACCTCAAGATATGTAACTAATTTATTTTCAATTACTTAGAAGGAAGAATAGATGGCCCAGAGGCGCCGCTGCTGTTTCGCCAATGGCAGTGGAATTGCCCTTCTCTTTCCCGGGTGCGAGATCGACTGGGACTTTTGTGGCGGGAGCCTAGATGGTCGGTAGCGAACTTTGCTCTCTCTCGGTCCTAGAAGGAGAAGCTTTTCGTGAACGTTCTGGCGGATGCCTCAGAAGACTCATTAGGTAGGATGTCTTGGTTTGCCCTTCAGGTGCGATCGAGGCGTGAATCCGTTGTTGCCGCTCAACTCTTTGAGCAGGGCTATGAGTGCTTCCTCCCTCTCTACAAAAGCGTCCGTCGCTGGTCGGACCGCCTGAAAGAACTCGAGCAACCGCTGTTCCCGGGTTATCTGTTCAGCCGATTTGACTTTCTGAATTGTCGGTCGCTTTTGATGACCCCGGGTGTGCAGCAGGTCCTCGGAAACGGCCGCAGTCCGATTCCAGTGGAAGAGAGGGAACTCGAAGCGATCCGCCAAGCGCTTGCGTCGGGATTGCCGAATCAGCCATGGCCGTACCTCCAAGTCGGCGAGCGGGTTCGCGTGAATTACGGAGGCTTGCGCAATCTTGAAGGATTCCTGATCAATTTCAAGGGGACTCATAGAGTGGTCTTGTCCCTGACCCTCTTGCAGCGGTCTGTTGCCGTGGAGATCGACTTGGCGTGGCTGACGCCAGTGCGCGAGACAAGATCGGCAACTACCTCGAGAGTCTTCGCTGGTCAAACGGCCAGAGCAACCGTTCTAGGGCAGTAGGCGACAGAAGCAGGATTCGTTTTTTCGAAAAGAGAAGGAAAGAATGGGACTATTCCGAACAGCCGTCCAGAGGGAACCGAAGCAGCCAGATTTGATGGCGCAAGTGCCGGATTCCAATGCCCAAGAGGTTTCGGCGCGAATCATCTTGGGTGAAGCTGAATTTTGTTCGATGGTCTATTTGGAGCGGCGCCGGGCGGAGCGGGCGCAGAAACGCTACGTGCTGCTGCTGGTGCAAGTGAAGGACGCCATCCTGGACAAGCAGAAGACGCCCACGTTGCAGAAGATTACGGGGACACTCTGCAAGTTTACGCGCGAAACCGATATCATCGGCTGGTATGTCGAAGACAATCTAATCGGAGTGATCGGCACGGAGATTGGGAAAGCCAGTCCAAAAGAGATCCGTGAAGCAATTACTGAGAAACTTCGCGGTGCCTTCCTCGAGGCCTTGGGTCCAGAGAAGGCTTCTCTGATCTTCCTATCCTTCCATTTTTTCCCGGAAGAACACGAAAATGGCGATTCGGACAGTTCGGTGAACATCGCGCTCTATCCCGATTTGTGGAGAAAAAGAAGTTCGCGGAGGTTAGCGCTGGGCGTAAAGCGCGCCATGGACGTCGCTGGCAGCCTTACTGCCCTCCTCCTCCTCTCGCCCCTGTTTGCGCTGATAGCGCTGGCGATCAAACTGACGTCGAAGGGCCCCGTGCTTTTCGGCCAGGAGCGTCGCGGACAGTACGGCAAGAAGTTTATGGTCCAGAAGTTCCGCTCGATGCGGACGGACTGCGACAGTCGGATCCATCAAGAGTATGTGAGTCGATTTATTGCCGGACAGGTCTCCGATAACAATGCGAAGGGAGAAAAGCAGGTTTTCAAGATCCAGAAGGATCCACGAATCACTCCTATAGGACGTATTCTCCGCAAAACCAGCTTGGACGAACTGCCGCAATTCTGGAATGTGCTGGTGGGCGAAATGTCGCTCGTTGGCCCCCGTCCTCCTGTCGAATATGAATTCAAAGTTTACAACGTCTGGCATCGTCGCCGCGTCCTGGAAATTCAGCCTGGGATCACCGGCTTATGGCAGGTCGAAGGGCGCAGCCGCACTCAATTTGACGACATGGTTCGCCTAGATCTTAAGTACGCACGGATCTGGTCGATTTGGCTAGATCTGAAGATTCTTCTTCGAACCCCTGGGGCGGTCGTCTCCGGGGACGGCGCACATTAAACAACCGGCTACCGTTCCTTAGTAGCTGCCTACTATGCCCTGCTCTCTCGCGGCCGCTTGTTCTCCGATGCCGTGAAGGGCAGTAACAAGCACAGCGCATCGCTAAACCAGCAGTTAAAGGCCTGAAGTTGCCCAGCATTTCCGAATTGCCGAGGCAAGAGGAGACCCATGTTAAGGATCGGTGTTATTGGCTATGGATATTGGGGCCCGAACATTGTTCGCAACTTCCATACCCACGAGTGTTCGGAGGTGACGCTTGTCTGTGATAAGAGCCCGATGGTCGAAGAGCGATTGAAGAAGGCACATCCGGGAATCCCGTTCACTTCCGACACCATGGAAGTCCTGAAGTCGCCGAACATTGATGTTGTGGCAGTGGTAACCCCAGTGTGGACGCATTTCGAGCTGGCCAAAGCTGCCCTCGAGAATGGCAAACATGTGTTTGTCGAAAAGCCATTTACTTGCAGCGTTGCGCAGGCGGAAGCCCTCATCGAGTTAGCCGATCGAAAGAATCTGCAGATTATGGTTGATCACACCTTTCTCTTCACCGGGGCGGTCAAAAAGATTAGGCAGTTGGTTGAGGATGGAGCGCTCGGTGATCTTTATTACTACGACTCCCTCCGCGTAAACCTGGGATTGTTTCAGCACGATGTGAACGTCATCTGGGATCTGGCGCCGCATGACCTGTCCATCATGGACCACGTTATAAAGGAAAAGCCTGAGGTCGTGGTGGCTACGGGTGAAAAGCACCTGAACGGGGTCGAGGATGTGGCGTTCATCACGGTTTATTTCCCCAAGCGAATCATCGCCCACATAAATGTGAACTGGCTCTCACCGGTCAAAGTGCGCACGACATTGATCGGAGGCGAAAAGAAGATGCTTGTGTGGAACGATCTGGAAGCCGACGAAAAGATCAGGGTGTACGACAAAGGCGTAAGCATGGCAAGCAATCCAAGCAATTTACACCAGCTGCTCGTGAGCTACCGCTCGGGAGATATGTGGGCGCCGCAGGTGGAACAGATCGAAGCCTTGCGTGCGGAGACCGCTTATTTTATGAAATGCATCGACGAGAATAAGAAACCGTTCAACGACGGGATCGCAGGCCTCCGCGTCGTGCGGATCCTCGAGGCCGCTGAGAAATCCGTGCGCAATCGCGGGGAGGCGATTGCGCTGTGAGCGAGTTCGTTTGTATCGCGCCGACCGTCAGGCTCGGAAAAGACGTAAAGCTCTCGAAGTTTATCAACCTCTACGGTTGCCAGATTGGGGACGAAACCAAGATTGGGGCTTTCGTCGAGATCCAGAAGAATGCGCTGGTCGGACGCCGCTGTAAGATTTCCAGCCACACATTCATCTGCGAGGGCGTGGTCATTGAAGATAACGTGTTTGTCGGTCATTCCGTAACATTTATCAATGACCTTTATCCTCGAGCGACAACTGGGAGTGGCGAACTGCAATCCGAAGCGGACTGGAAGGTCGAAAAGACACTGGTAAAGAAGGGCGCTTCGATCGGCTCCGGCTCGACTATTTTAGCCAATGTCACCATAGGGGAAAACGCTATCGTCGGGGCTGGCAGCGTAGTGCGGAAAGATGTCCCGGCAAACGCTATTGTTGCAGGAAATCCCGCCAGGTTTCTACGTTTCATTTCAGAGGAGAAGAAATAACATCTATGACAAACAACGCCAAGATTCCCTTCCTTGATCTCGTCAGACCTCACCAGGAGCTCGAGAGCGAATTGCTTGCCGTCGTGAAGAATGCGTTCCATACCGCCGGTTTTATCGGTGGCCCAATGGTCGAAGACTTTGAGCGGGAATTCGCGAAGTTTTGTGATACGAAATACTGCATCGGTGTGAATAGCGGCACCGATGCGCTGCGCTTTGCGTTCATGGCGGCAGGTGTTGCGCCGGGAGACATCGTCGTCACTGTTCCGCATACCTTTATCGCTACCACCGAAGCGATTTCGCAGGCCGGAGCGCAGATCGTTTTTGTGGATATTGACGAAGAGACTTACACCATGGATCCGGAAAGGCTACGCGAGTACCTGGAAAGCGAATGCGAATTTGACTCCTCGCGCGGAAAATTGATTGATAAGGCGTCGAAGCGCGCTGTCTCGGCCGTAGTTCCCGTGCACCTCTATGGGCAGATGGCGGACATGGATCCGATTCTGGAGCTTGCCGGGAAATACAATCTAATTGTGATTGAGGATGCCTGCCAGGCACACGGCGCCGAGTACTTTTCCAAGAAAGAAGGCGTCTGGAAGAAGGCCGGCTCCATAGGCCTCGCGGCTGCCTTCAGTTTCTATCCTGGAAAGAATCTTGGAGCTTGTGGTGAAGGCGGCGCAATCACAACCAACGATGAGACGATTGCGAAGAAAATGAAGATGATCCGCGACCATGGTCAAGCGAAGAAATACTACCATGATGTGGAGGGCTACAATGGGCGGCTCGATTCCATTCAGGCAGGGTGGCTAACCGTAAAGCTCCGCCACCTGGCGAAATGGAATGACTCGCGCCGCGCGTTGGCGCAACGCTATCATGAGCTTTTCTCAGAACTGAAGGACGGGATCACTATCCCAAGAGAAGCTGTTTGGACCAAGGGTGTCTATCACTTGTATGTCGTGCGCGTGCAAGACCGCGAGGCGCTTCAGGCGCACCTCACAGAAGCAGGAATCGGAACCGGCGTCCACTACCCGATTCCCCTACATCAACAAAAGGCGTACGAGCATCTGAGATACAAGACCGGAGATTTTCCGGTGACGGAACGCGTCGCGAGAGAGATTGTCTCGCTACCGATGTTCCCTCAGCTCAACCACACTCAGCAGGACGAGGTCGTGAACAAGACCAAGGAATTTCTGAACGCCGGAGTGGCCATGATTAAATAGTGGGTCCTTCGGAAATATGCATTTGCCGGCTATGGTGCGAGTTATCCGAAGGCCCGACTCTCCCTAGCGAAATCAATCGGCCAACCTGCGGACGGCAGCCGACCGCGCCGTTTTTCGGCGCTCCTGAAATACCGCATTCCGCGACTGAATTCATATGCCTCGCTTAGACCGACTGGTGACCCTCTATCTGTCGCATCCACTGGCCCGTTCCCTCAGGTCACAACAGGGGTCTCGTGTACCCATTTTGATGTACCACAGCATATCCGATAATCTCTTCGGAATGTCCCACCCCTACTTTCACATTAACACTCTGCCCGATGTCTTTTCCCAACAGATGCGTTGGCTGCGAAATGCCGGCTATCGGTCGATTGATTTGAAGCAAGCATGGACGGGTCTCGAGGCGGGGGCGGATTTATCTAAGACGATCGTGATTACGTTCGACGACGGCTACCGCGATTTTTACACCGATGCCCTGCCTATCCTGAAGCAATGTGGATTTACTGCGACTATATTTCTGGCCACGGACCGCATCCACAGCGCTCCAGCGCGCATTGAAGGGGCAGACTATCTGACCTGGAGCGATGTGCGAGAATTGCACGCCGAAGGTATTCGCTTCGGGTCGCATACCGTAAGCCATCCCGACCTACGATCTTTGGGGCCCGAGCAAATCGAGTACGAACTGGGACATTCGAAGGAAGTCATAGAACAACACCTTGGTGCTGCCATCGAATCCTTCTCCTACCCGTTCGGGTTTCCGGAAGAAGACAAGAATTTCGCGCGCTTCCTGGAAGACGTTCTCCTAAACCTCAACTTTGACTATGGCGTGTCGACCATTCTTGGTCGCGCGAGCCGCAGGAGTAACCGGTTTTTTCTGCCACGCCTCCCGGTAAATAGCTGCGACGACCCTTCCTTGTTCCGCGCCAAGCTCGAGGGGGGATATGATTGGTTGCACTGGCCCCAGCTGTTAAAGAAGTGTATATTTCACAATGCTGCCGTCATGCAACAAGGCCAAAGAATCAAGGCCATGAACTGAGCTTTTCGGCTCTAGCCTTTGCTTTGAGCCAGATCCGCCTCACACCGGTGTACCTCGAGGAACTGGTCTAATGCCCTTGCGCGTAGATACGCTTGCAGCCCAAGAGAATCCTGCCATGAGCTCCGGGGAGAAAACCGTAAGCCAGACAGCTCATAAGAAGATTTGGATTGACTTAGATAACTCCCCGCATGTTCCATTCTTTCTTCCGATCATGGAGGAACTTCGTAAGCGAGGGTATCAAGTATTTGTCACCGCACGGAACTCTTACCAAGTGTGTGAATTGTTGGAGCTTTACAATCTCCGATGTGAAGTGATAGGTCGTCACTGGGGGAAGCATCGGGTGCTCAAGATACTGGGAACGTGCGCCCGAGCTATTCAGCTATTGCCAATGGTCCTGAGGCAGAAGCCCGATCTGGCCATATCCCACGGCTCCCGAGCTCAAATGCTTGCGAGCTATCTCCTCAAAATTCCGACGATCACGATGTTTGATTACGAATTCGTGCAAAAGATGGAATTCCTTCACTCCCTATGGTTCATGACCCCCGAATATATTCCTGACCCAGTCGACCTCAAAGCCAAGGCTCGAACGCGAAAGTACCCTGGCCTGAAGGAAGACGTTTATGTGCCTTCCTTTCGTCCTGACTCGTCTTTGCGCGACAAGCTTGGCATCGGATCAGAACATATATTCATCACTGTTCGCCCACCTGCGACCGAAGCCCACTACCACAATCCGGAAGCGGAAGTCCTGCTCGAAGCCGCAATGAACTTCTTTATGGAACGAGCGGAGACCCGGGTTGTCTTGCTCCCTCGCAATGAACGGCAAGCGGCGGTCTTGCGAAAGACCTGGGGAACCTGGATTTCAAGCCGCAGGATCCTAATCCCCGAACATGCTGTGGAGGGGCTGAACCTGGTGTGGTCCTCTGATCTGGTGGTTAGCGGCGGCGGAACCATGAATCGCGAGGCTGCCGCGTTGGGGGTGCCCGTCTATACTATCTTCCGAGGACAAATCGGGGCGGTTGATCGCTACCTGGTACAGCAAGGTCGGCTGACTTTGATCGAAACCGTCGACGATGTCCGGACGAAAATTATTCTTGCCCCTCGAGAACGTTCCGCGAAGCCCGGACCTGGCGATAGTCCAACGCTGCAAGTGATCGTGAACAACATCATATCGATTCTGGACTCAAGGTCTCGAACACCGAGTCAGGATATTGCCTGACGAGCATTCTGTGCGAGTTGGTTCGTTCCTTCCTCAGCGACGACACCTACCACGATTTGTTTGGAACGAACACATCTTTGCTCGGCTCAGGTTCGGGTAGCCATGGCAGTTTGCTGATTTGAGATTGTCGTTCCTTTCACTTAGAAACAGAAGGTGTTTCGGAGGTTCAGAAATGACCACGGTGGCTCTCCCTTCCTATGTTCTGATCACGCCGGCGCGCAATGAGGCAGATTTGATCGAGGCGGTAATAACGTCTGTACTGCGGCAGAGCGTTCGTCCCCTCCGGTGGGTTATCGTCAGCGACGGTTCGACGGACGGCACAGACGAGATAGTGAAGAAATATGCCTCCCAGCACGAATGGATTGAATTTGTACGGGCCCCTGAGCACCGGGAAAGACATTTTGCCGGCAAAGTTGCTGCCTTCAACGCTGGATATGCCAAGGTCAAGGAGCGGAGCTTTGATGTGATCGGCAATCTCGACGCCGACGTCACCTTTAGTTCTGCCGACTATTTTGAGTCCCTCATGGATAAGTTTGCCGAAGAACCGCGCTTGGGAGTATGTGGCACTTCCTATGAGGAGGAAGGAGTGGTCTATCCTAGTCGGTTTACAAGTGTTGAGGACGTATTCGGAGCCTGTCAGATGTTCCGCCGGGAATGCTTTGACGAGATTGGAGGGTATTTGCCTGTTCCATCAGGTGGAATCGATCTCATTGCCTTCCTCAGCGCGAGGGAAAAGGGATGGCAGACCAGAACATTTTTCGAATTGAGGTGCGAGCACCATCGTAAAGTGGGAAGCGGTCAGCATGCCAACAGCTATGAAAGAATGGTGCAGACAGGCCGGAAAGATTACCTGCTTGGTACTCACCCTCTTTGGGAGATTGCTAGGTGCACCTACATGATGAAGTCCAGGCCCCATTTGGCGGGAGGCCTGATGCTCATAGGGTATTTCTTTTCAATGCTGCGTGGAGTTGAACGAACCATCCCCAAGGACTTAATGGAGCTTAGGCAGAAAGATCAAATGCTCCGATTGAAGCGGTTTTTTTTCGGAGCCTCGTCCCCTGGTCCCAACGAAAAGGGCACCAATTTGCATCACGGAGCATCCGACATCTCTCACCTGTAGCTGATGCCATGACGAAAAACCTGAGTCACATCTCTGTATGTATTTGTACATTTAAGCGGCCGGATTTTCTCGCTAGGCTATTGAAAGAACTCGCGAGCCAGGAGACGGGCGGTCGATTTACGTATTCAATCGTTGTGGCCGACAACGACTGTTTGCGCTCGGCGGAATCCTGTGTCGTAAAATTTGCGGCAACGTCGGAGATTCCCATCCGCTATTGCGTGGAGCCAAGGCAAAACATCGCGCTGGCGCGAAATAAGGCGGTCGAGAGCGCCGATGGTAATTTCATCGCATTCATTGACGACGATGAGTTTCCCGCTAAGAATTGGCTCTTGAGCTCATTCGAGGCTTGCGAGAAGTATCAGGTCGACGGCGTCGTTGGACCAGTGAAACGGCATTTTGATGAGAAACCTCCCAAGTGGGTCGTCGAGGGCAACTTCTACGAGCGGCCGACCTACGCTACGGGATTCGTGATCGACTGGAGCCAGGGGAGAACCAACAATGTTTTGCTCAGGAGCCGGACCATCGTCCCTGGCGAACAACCATTTCGGCCGGAGTTTCGTTCCGGGGAAGACCAGGACTTCTTCCGACGGGCCATCGCACGAGGGCACGCATTCGTTTGGTGCAACGAGGCCCAAGTGTTCGAGGTAGTTCCTCCCGTCCGCTGGAACCGAAGTTTTATCCTGCGGCGAGCGCTGCTTCAAGGAACGGTCTCCGTGCTTCATCCAACATTCGGGGCCCGCGAAGTCGTGAAATCGCTTTTGGCCGTCCCGCTCTACTCCGCCGCGCTCCCGTTTGCCTTGGTCCTGGCGCATCACAGATTCATGACTCTCCTGGTAAAGTTGTTTAATCATGTCGGCCTGCTGCTTGCGCTCCTGAAGATCAACGTCATCAGAGAACCCTACGTCACGGACTAACATCTAGATATGGACAACAAAGAACAGAGTGACTTCCTCCTTGGATCTGACGATCCCATCCTCATCACCGGGGCCAACGGGTTCATTGGATTAAGAGTCGTAGAGAATCTAGTGGATCGTGGATTCCGGGAATTGACCTGTTTAACCAGACGCCCAAGTGATTCAGCGAAGCTCGAGGCCCTGGTAGACCGTCGTCGAAGCGAGGCGCGAATTCGGGTGGTCAAAGGCAATCTCCTTTCTCGCGAGGATTGCGCCGTTGCGACCAAGGAAGTTGCGGCGATTTTTCACTTGGCCGCGGGTGGAAGTGACAAGTCCTTTCCGGACGCGTTCATGAGCACGGTTGTCACTACCCGTAATCTTCTGGAAGCGAGTCTGCAGTCGAAATCCCTGAAACGATTCGTCAACGTGAGTTCGTTCGCGGTGTATTCCAACATGCGGAAGCCCCAGTGGAGGCTGCTGGACGAGTCGTGCCCTATTGAAACGCGTGCTGATCTGCGAGGTGATGCCTATTGCTTTGCAAAAATAAAACAAGACGAAATAGTCGCCGAATACGGCCAGAAATTTGGGCTCCCCTACGTCATTGTCAGACCGGGCTATGTTTATGGTCCAGCCAAACAGAGCATTTCGAGCCGAGTGGGCATTGATACGTTTGGCATCTTTCTGCACCTGGGCGGATCGAACACCATGCCTTTTACGTATGTCGATAACTGCGCGGACGCAATTGTAATGGCGGGGCTGAAAAGGGGTGTCGAAGGAGAAATCTTCAATATCGTGGACGACGATCTTCCATCCAGCCGCCGGTTTTTGCGTCTGCACAAGCGCCACGTGGGGCGCTTCAAGTCCGTCTACCTTCCCCACTTCGCGAGCCACTCGCTTTGCTGGATGTGGGAGAAATGCGCGAAGTGGTCCGAGGGACAATTGCCACCCGCCTTCAATCTCCGGCGCTGGCACGCCCTGTGGAAAAAGACCCGCTACAGCAACGAAAAGCTCAAAACAAGGGTTGGCTGGACACCGAAAATATCGACGGGTGATGGGCTGAGACGCTATTTTGAAGGCTGGCGCGACGGAGGATCCCGTGCTTAAAGTGGCTATCGTGGGATGTGGCCGGATCGCGGATGCACACGCGTCGCAGATCCAGAGGATTAAAGGGTGCGAGATCGTAGGTGTCTGTGATACCGAGCCGCTGATGGCGCGGCAGCTGTTTGAGAGGTTCCCGGTCAAGCAGCATTTTAGTGACTTAACGGAACTCTTGAAGGAAGCGCGGCCAGACGTTGTGCACATCACGACGTCGCCCGAAAGCCATTTTGATATTGCCAGGCTGTGCCTGGATTGGGGATCCCATGTTTACGTCGAGAAACCCCTTACGCTTACTGAGGAGTCAGCCAAAAAGCTTATTGCATTCGCCAATGAAAAGGGGCTCAAGCTGACCGCCGGGCATGATCTCCAATTCAGCCATGCCGCCAGAGGCATGCGAGCTCTGGTGAAAGATGGCTACCTCGGCGATGGACCCGTGCACATGGAAAGCTACTACTCCTATAGCCTCGACCGTGGTTATGCGCAAACGCTTCTCGGAGACAAGAACCATTGGGTTCGCAGGCTGCCAGGGAAATTGTTGCACAATGTCATCAGCCACGGGATCGCGAGGATCGCCGAGTTCCTGACGAGCGAGTCGCCCGAAGTGATCGCGCATGGGTTTGCGAGCCCGCTTCTAAGGGGCCTGGGCGAAACCGAAATCGTGGATGAATTGAGGGTCATCATCTCGGAAGAAGAGCGCACCACGGCTTACTTCACTTTCTCCTCACAAATGCGCCCCTCCGTGCACCAGTTTCGTGTCTTCGGCAGCAAGAACGGTCTTGTCCTTGATCATGATCAGCAGACGCTAATCAAGCTCCGCGGAGGGAGGTTTAAAAGCTACCTCGAGACTTTCGTTCCCCCGGTCATTTTCGCCGAGCAGCATGTCGGCAACATGATCAGAAATGTAAAGACATTTCTGGCCAGGGACTTCCACACGATGTCGGGGATGAAGTATCTTATCGAGGCCTTCTACCGTTCGATCCTTGACGGCACGCCGGTTCCTATCTCGTACCGGGAGATTCTTCTAACCGCAAGAATCATGGATGCCATCTTCGATCAACTGCGTACTAAACGCTCTGAGGTTCATTTCGACGTCCAAGCCTCGGACCGCATACCCTTGTCTACAAGGCGCCTCCAGTGACCCCCCAAAAACTGCCACGCCGCCGAATTCGCCAATGGGTGGCTTGCCCGACTACCCTGCTGATCCGCTAAGTAGAAATGCGCATCGCGATCATTACCCCTGAGCAGCAAGCGCACAGTAGGCATTTCTGCGCTTACCTGGGCCGCAGGTACGAGCTTGTCCGGGTCATTCATCCTGCGCCTGCGCGGTCTGGCGTTCGAGCAAGACTTCGGCGGGCCCGGACGGAACTGACCCGTTCCGGTGTTGCGCACAGCCTGTATCGGGCGATGGCCGCGCTGCCCAACCCCTGGGTCGGCTGGGATTCGACGAGCGCCATCCGTGAGGCCGAGAAGCGCTTTTTCTCGGGCGTGGCCGCCGACTACGACGAAGTCGTCGCGCCCGTCGCTCGACGTGTGGAGGACGTCAACGCCGAGGCCACTATCCAGCTGGTCAAAGAGGCCGCCGCCGATGTCGTCCTGTGCCTTGGGGGACCCATCTACCGGGCCCCGTTGATCAAAGCCTGCCGTACGATGATAAATTTTCACAGCGGTGTGTCGCCGTTATACAACGGCGCCTCTACAATTCTGTTTGCTTTTGCGAACGGGCACTTCCGCCTCTGCGGGGGAACGCTCATGACCATGAGTCCCACGGTCGACGGTGGTGACATTCTCGCTCACTACCTACCTGCGATAGAACCCGCGGACACTCCGGCCACTTTGTTCATGAAGACCGTCTCGGGCGCCGCGGAGACCGCCGACCGTTTTCTTCGACACCTTAAATCAATGGGCACGTTCGCGAGGTGCCCGCAGCCGTCGCCATTGTTCTACTATGCGAGCCGAGATTGGACGGTTCACTATTCTCGCCAAGTCCGGCGGCATCTGGAGAGGGGCAGCGCCGCAAAAGCCGCCCGTCCTGCAGAGTTCGTCGAATACTACTCGTCGGCGAGCGACCGGGAGGCGTGCGCTCAGGTGCGCGAGACCATTGAGAGATTGCTGGGGTTCGCGTGGGTGCGCTGACGGCCATCGTCAAGAAGGGCGTCGGGTTGCTTGCTCTGCAGCCTCCCTTCAGCCTTTGGACTCGGCGTTGCTTGCGGGGCGGGATCAACGTGGTCTACACGCATTACGTCGGCGAGGCCGTACCCTATTATGCGGACTACTACGTCGGATCGACGATCGACCGTTTCGACCGAGACCTTGCAGTCTTGAAAAAACACTTCGAGTTCGTCCCGCTCGCCGATCTTGTCCGCCAGAAGGGAGCGCGAGGTGAGTCGTCGAGACCGCTTCTGGCACTGACCTTCGATGACGGGTTCGATGCGCTACGGAACGGCGTGATGGAAGTGCTCGACCACCACGGCGTCCGGGTCACGAGTTTTGTTATTACCGGCATGGTCGGAAACGAAAACCTAATGTGGCGTAACAAGCTCGCTGCGATCCGCGCGCTTCGCGAAGAGCGCCTCTACGTACCGCACTACAACAGTCTAATGACAAAGGTCGGCTTGTCGAGTATCTCCCGCGGCGATGAGCTACTGCCCGCGAGCAGAGGCTGGACCATGAGGCTCAAGGAGGAGCTCGTCGATGCTCTGTGGGAGGCTTGTGACATGCCCACACTCAAAGAGTTCCTCGATGAGCACCGGCCGTACTTCACCTGGGCCGGGCTTAAACAATGGCTCGCCGCCGGCCATGATGTTGGCCTGCATACGGCCACGCACCCTGACTGTTCGCGTCTAGGCATTGAGGAGACGCGGGTCGAGATCGAGGAGCCAGCATCGTTATTGAGATCGAAACTCGGCCTTCGATTCCTCCCGTTATCCTACCCGTTCGGTGTCCGACTCGCCAAAGCGGCGGAGCGACAACTCTACGAAAACCGAGTATTCGACTGCGCCTTCGGCATTGAGGGCTTTGTTCCTCGAGGGACGCCAGAGTATCGGCTTGAGCGAGCGTGCATCGAGGGGAATTTTGGCTTCAGTGTCTTCGGAAGCGTTCTTCTGAGGTCTGCCATGCGGTTCTCGGGAAACCGGTCAGCGATTTCCTGATAGCCATAACCCTCCCGCGCGGAGCGCGAGAAGGTACGCCCTAACTAAGGCATCTAGTTCAACTCGAAATTAAGCGGCCATAAGGGGCCCGGGGGGCCGCTTCTAGGAAGTAGTGGCGACCAAATGGATACCGGCTTCGGATTCGACAAGACCACAACGACCTTTTTGCATTCGGGAACTTCTAATGTCCCAATACGGACGTCAGAAGAGTATCTCTGTTCGCCATGTTCGGTCCCGGGTGCCAAGGCAGAGGAGAAGCATTCATGAAGATATACAGCAAGGAAATCGTGATCCAGGGAAAACTTATCCGCATCGCTCGCCTGGATGAGGACACCTACGAGTTCCCAAAGGACCCGGAATCCGTCACGGCGGCTTTACGGAAATGTGGAACCCGGATCGATCTCTTCACATTCATGCAGATATTGCCTGAGACTGCACCGCGATTCGCCTATCCCATGGAGTGGGGCAACCTGGCAGTACTTCCGGTATCAACTTTCGACCATTGGTGGAAGAGCCAGATTTCCTCCTTTCCCCGAAATAGAGCGCGGCAAGCGGAGAAGAAGGGAGTCACGATTCGCGAGACGCCTCTTGATGACACTCTTGTTCGAGGAATCTGGGAAGTCTACAACGAGTGTCCTGTCCGCCAAGGTAGGCCCTTTGAACATTATGGCAAGGACATCGAGGCGGTCCGCAGCGAACTGGCCACGTTTCCTGATAGCAGCATTTTCATCGGAGCGTATTTCGAAAACAACCTGATTGGATTCATCAAGATGACATACGACGAAACGCTCACGCAAGCGAATATGATGAATATCGTCTCGATGATCAAGCATAGGGACAAGGCTCCCACGAACGCGCTCATCGCCCAAGCTGTCCGATCTTGCGCAGACCGGCGGATTAAGAACCTCGTCTATCAGAGCTTCTCCTACGGCAAAAAGCAAGGCGATAGCTTAAGCAATTTCAAGGAAATAAACGGTTTCAAACGCGTTGATTTGCCCCGCTACTACGTTCCTTTGACGGCCATCGGCTGGGCCGCCTTTCACCTGGGTCTTCATAAGAGGTTCTCTGATCGCATTCCCGAGCCCGTCCTCACCAAACTTCGCGAACTCCGGAATGCCTGGTACAAGCGCAAGCTGCATTCTGCCGAGACGCTTTCCTAGGAGAAGAAGAGAATGCCGGGGATCGTCGGTATCGTCACCAGAATGCCGCGCCAACGGGCCGAGGCGGAGCTGCGCCTGATGGTTGAGGCCCTTCGTCACGAGTCGTTCTACGTTACAGGAACATATGTCGATGAGTCTCTCGGGCTCTATCTGGGTTGGATCACGCAGAAAGACTCTTTCTCTGACGGAATGCCTCTTCGCAATGAACGAGAGGACCTCGTTCTGGTTTTTTCCGGGGAGGAGTTTCCAGAGCCAGGCACCGCCCGGCGGCTAAAGGAACGCGGTCATACGCTGCACATGGATGGGCCGGACTACCTCGTTCATGTTGCAGAAGAGGACCCTTCGTTTCCGGTCGGTTTGAACGGCAGATTTCACGGGCTTCTGGCTGACCGGTCACGCTCGACAATTACGCTCTTCAACGATCGGTATGGAATGCAACGCGTCTACTATCACGAGGCGCGTGAGGCTATCTATTTTGCGGCCGAAGCGAAGGCCATCCTCGCGGTCCGTCCGGAACTCAGGCGCACCAACGCGCAGGGCTTCGGCGAGTACGTCAGTTGTGGATGCGTTCTTGAGAATAGGACGCTGTTTGATGGCATCTATGTCCTGCCGCCTGCTTCCGCATGGGTCTTTCGTAGGGGTTCCGTCGAGCGAAAGGGTACCTACTTCGAGCCGCGAGAATGGGAAGACCAGGCACGCCTAGACTCGGAGACATATTACCAGGAGCTCCGGTCCGTCTTCTCCCGGAATCTTGCTCGGTACTTCGATGGGCCTCGACCGGTCGCCATGTCTCTCACAGGTGGACTCGATGGCCGGATGATCATGGCGTGGCAAAAGCATTCCGCCGGATCGCTTCCGTGCTACACGTTCGGGGATGGGACCGGAATCCGCCAGCCTCGCGACGTAATTGTGGCGCTCCAAGTGGCGCGCGCGTGCAAACAGTCCCACGAAGTGATTCCAGTCGGGAAAGAGTTCCTATCGCGTTTTTCTCATTATGCCGAGCGCACGGTGTATCTCACGGACGGATGCCTTGATTTGCTGCATTCCCCCGACTTGTACCTCAATGAGAGAGCTCGCGCGATCGCGCCCGTGAGGATGACCGGAAACTACGGTAGCGAGGTGCTTCGGCGCGCCGTGGCGTTCAAACCCTGGTTACCTACGGAAGGATTGTTCCATCGCGAGGTTCTCACCCGAGCCCGAGCCGCGGGAGAAACATATGCTGGGTTGCTTCGGGGAAACCCCGTTTCGTTTGCCGTCTTCCGCCAGGCTCCATGGCATCACTACGGCCTTCTGGCGTTGGAGCAGACTCAGCTCTCGCTCAGAACTCCGTTTCTTGACAACGATCTAGTCCGGACGGTCTTTCGCGCACCGGACTCGGGTTTGTTGAACAATGACGCTTGCATGCGACTGATCGCCGATGGGGACGCCGAGCTTCGGCAGATTCTCACCGACCGAGGGCTAGACGGAAGCGGCCGGCACCTCTTCACCGGCGCGTACCGAAATTTTCTCGAGTTCACCTTCAAGGCGGAATACGCCTACGACTCCGGCATGCCCCAGTGGGTTGCTCGGATTGATCACCTGCTCTCGCCCTTGCACCTTGAACACCTGTTCCTCGGCTGGCACAAGTTCCACCACTTTCGCGTCTGGTATCGGGATGCGCTTTCTGGCTATGTTCGAGATATGCTCCTCGATCCGCGCAGCCTTTCCCGGCCCTATCTCGAGCCTGATCGACTCAAGGCTATTGTCGAGGGACACCTCAAGGGAAACCGAAACTACACCTTCGAGATCCACAAGATGCTGACCCTCGAACTCTTTCATCGGGTTTTCATTGATACGAAATGAGCTCTCTGACAGAGAGCTGCACCTCTCGAGAGTTTCCAGTAAGCTCGGACTTGGTTCGAGTGATTTCTTCCATCGCCAAGGGAGGTAGACAGGAATGAACACGTCGGACTCCAAAGCACAGCGGAATCCCGCTCTTGACTTCACAAAAGGAGCACTGGTTCTATTCATGGTGCTCTACCATTGGCTGGAATACTTCGTCTCCACGACTGGCGATTTTTACAGATACATCAGGTTCGTGACGCCTTCCTTCATCTTCATTACCGGGTTTCTGATATCGAATATTTATCTTTCTAAGTATGAAATTTCCGATCCGCGCCTTCCCAAAAGGCTCCTCCAGAGAGGCTTAAAGATTCTGGCCATTTTTGTCCTTTTAAACGTAATCATCAGCCTCCTAGTCTCTCAATCATATGCCGGCCGGATCCTGTTCACTTCCTTTTCCGTAAGCAACCTGGTCGCCATCTACGTCACGGGGAACACGGTGATTGGAGGAAGCGGCAAGGCGGCCGCTTTTTATGTCCTGGTGCCCATCAGTTACTTGCTTCTATTCTCGGCGGGGCTCTTAATTCTTGGCAGGTTTTTCAAATACATCTTCCATATCGTATTCGTGTTGTTCTTGGGGGGGATCCTTGTCCTTGATTTGACGGGGCTTAAGAGCTGGAATCTGGAGCTTCTAGCGATCGGACTGCTGGGAGTTCTCTTTGGGCACGTTCCGATCGAGAAGATCAACCGTTTCCTTAGCCACGCCTACATGATCGTAGGCGCGTATGTGGGTTATCTGATCGCCATTCGGATCTGGGATGTCACCTACCCCCTCCTGGTTATAGGCGTGTGCCTTAGCGTCATGCTCATCTACTTGGTGGGCGCAAAGACCAGCGAGCTCGGCGGAGTGCGAAAGCATGTGGATTTGCTTGGCAAGTACTCGCTCCTAGGATACATCGCCCAGATCGCTATACTGCAAGTCCTTTACAGAAGTCTACATTATGTCAATCTGGGTAACGGGGCGCTGATTCTATCCTTCGTCCTAGCCTTCGCGCTTACAATAATCAGCGTGGAAGTGGTGGATCGCTTGAGAGCAAGGTCAACCGTGGTGGACAGATTGCACAAAGCCGTCTTTGCCTGAACTGGAGGAGACCTCGCGCCGTAAGAGACCTCGCGGGTGTCGACTCCAAGGGCAACCTCACCCGTTCCTAAAGGGCCTCCACCGAGACGCAAGGGCCTCTGCGAGAAATGACGTAAATGCCTGTTGCCATAGCTACACCGCTCTGCTGCTTATTCACTCTGACGCTCTATTTCTTGAACCGCAGCCGTGATTCGCAGATATCCCCGGCTCTTTGGGTCCCCGTCATATGGCTATCGATCTGCGCATCACGCATGGTTTCGCAATGGCTCGGAGGAGTTGGGGAAGCCACAGAAAGCAGCTTCGAGCAAGGAAACTCTTTTGACGCGGCGGTCTTCGCAGTTCTCCTGATGCTCGGCTTAGCCGTCTTGCTTGGGCGAGAGCGGCGAGCGCGGGTCGCGGCGATCTTGCGAAAGAATAAGCCCCTCATCCTTTTCTTGCTTTACTGTCTGGCGAGCGTCATGTGGTCCGATTTCCCCGTGGTGGCTTTGAAGCGTTGGATCAAGGCGTTGGGGGACCTTACCATGGTCCTGATTGTCCTGACCGACTCTGACCCCACTGCCTCTCTGCGTCAATTCCTTGCCCGCCCTGGATTTGCGTTGGTCCCTGTTTCCATACTCCTAATCCGTTATTTCCCGAGCTTGGGGCGGGAATACAGCTCCTGGACAGGAGAAGCCTTCAACATCGGCGTTGCTACAGGAAAAAACGGCCTCGGCTATGTTTGCTTGATCTTCGGGCTTGGCTGCGTTTGGTCTCTCCTCGATGCGATTCGCGCCAAAGAGCGTCCTCGCGCAACGGGCCCGATTTTCGCCCAGGTTGCGACTTTGGCGCTGACGCTTTGGCTTTTCCGCCTGGCCCACTCCGCCACATCGTTTGCCTGTTTCCTAATCGGAAGCGGCTTGATAATCATTACG